>Ga0180301_10000992_pt1 | contig 22281 bp, 41 predicted proteins | sample GuaBasSediGuay16_FD_121797 | JGI IMG/M metagenome (GOLD analysis project Ga0180301, IMG submission 121797) | Subseafloor sediment microbial communities from Guaymas Basin, Gulf of California, Mexico - Guay16, Core 4569-2, 12-15 cm | ecosystem: Environmental > Aquatic > Marine > Hydrothermal...
CACCTCTCCTAGGCACGCTGTTCTGTAGTACTTCTCTGCGCAGTTCTTCAGACACAGTTCGTCGTAGACATCCTCGCACATAGGCTCATCACCGGTCTCAACACATTGCTCACCGGCTCTGCACCTGTCTAGGCAGAGCGTGTAGACAGCGAACCTGCATGTACTGGGGTTCAGCAACTCCTTCCTAGCGTTTCTAAGCATCTCCACGCAGAGCTGCGGGATCTCAAGCCCAGAGCACGCGATCTCCTCAAACCTGTTCATTCTCGATCATCCTGAAGAAGTCGTCTAGGTTAGCCGTAACCACGTCCAGCACCACCACCGGGTGCTCGCTGAACAAGAACTCTCTGTACTTCCATTGCTCGTTGCGTAGCCACTCTCTGCGTTTCCTCCGCTCGATCCTCTTCTCGATTATCTTCTTGACCTCGTCGAACGTTGCATGTTTAAACGCGTAGAGCCTATCCTTTATCCTGATGTCGCGTACAACGTCTACCTCCACCCTCCTCTTCCTCTTGTCGAAGTAGAGACCTATTGTGTAGCTGATGCTCCTCCTATGGTCGCTGTACACCGGGAACTCTATGCTGAACTTCATGATGCTCTCGATCCTCCTCCTTAGGTGTGGATAGAACAGCTGGTGTACTGGATCCCTAACCCTGTGGTACTCGTCCCTAACCGTGTTCATAGCCATAACCATCTCTTCGATATCGTCCAGCTCCTCCTCGAACAGGTCGTAGAGCGATACCACCTTTGACTCCATGAGCTTGCTTATCTCTCTGAACACCCTCACAAACTTCCTCAGCCTAGCGAGCGCCTGGTTCTTTGCGTTGTGCGTACCGAAGAGATAGTTGATGTCCCGCAGGGCGATGTCTGTGAGCTTGTATATCAGCATGTAGTACCTCTTCAAGAATTCGAGCAGGGGGAGAACGAGCTCGGTGGTGACAACTAATCTGAACCCCTCGAACGTCTGGCACTTCTCTATACGCTCAACACCGTAGCGATCCTCAAGGATTATACGACAAGAATCATAGTCGAACCGCATAGCTACCCACCCTCCCCCGGTGCGGGGACCCCGGGAGGACCCGAGGGATGTTCCCTCGGGCGGCGGGCGTACGACGCCTGCGTGTGAGTCATGCCCGCGGCGAGCCCCCGCACCGCCTAGGGGTGCTACTCCGAGCATGTATGTCCGACCACTATGCCTTTTCTGAGGAGATCCTCAACCGTGTCGAGAAAGTTCTCTATAACAACGCGATCTTTGGTTGGTACCACCAGTCGCCTAGTGATTACCGGCATAATCACTACGAGGTAGTCATCATCCCAGTGGTACACGGCGGCTCTGTCTCCATGCTTAAGCAAGATAATGTCTCTGATGCTGTCTACCGTGATCTCTACAAGCTCTCCGCTATACACAACAGCGTACTTCTCGACAACGCAGCTCATCATCCCGCCCCACACGGTCTTCTAAGGATGTTCACCATCTCGGTGATGAGTCTGTACACGATGTTTGTCAGAATCTCGGCTGTTATCATATCGGAGCATCTTGTGTCGAATAGGCACTCTCTTAGGCACTCCGGGTCTATCCTAGCAACGTTCCTAAGCATCTCCTCAATTATGCTCCTAACGAATGGCGTGTTCAGAAACCTCTCAACGTTTTCGCGGACCATGGACGGGCCGTGTATTTCGGCACCTGCGTACACGTGGTCATAGCCGCAGAACGGGCATACCAATCTGAAGGCTGGCGGTAGGTACTCTCTGTGCGGAAACGGAAACTCTATTTTGTTACCGCATCTGGGGCACCTAACCCATACACCCATGTTGCTCACCGTTGCCCTCGTTAAGAACGTCTGCGATACCATCGCAGCGCTGGGCCTCGGCCACGAACTTCTTCATGTATCATCACCCCGATATGCTCTCAACTATTCTCCTACATCTTTCAACGACTCTCTCAGCAAAGCCCGGGTCCCCGGAGTAGTTCTCGATCAGCTTCTTCAGATCTGGGAACTCCAGCGCCAACCTTGATAACGCGTACCTAACGAGCTCCGACACCCTTACGCCACAGAGGTCAGCGAGAATCCTAGCGACGGCGGCTATCTCCGCCCGGAGAATGACGTGCATCTCCGCCGTGAGCCTCTCGATCCGTTGCTTCGGGTCCAACTTCGAGAGCTCGCTGTACAGGGACTCCACCCTCCCACCGATTCAGAGCGTTTTCATGACAAAGCTTTTTAGCTTGTTGTTTCGCTACTGTTTCGTAGGGGAAGTGGTTTTGAGCCCAACAAAGGATGAACAGCTGCTCAACGTGGAGGAGTTGACTCCCAAGCAGATCTACGAGTACTACATGAAGGGGATGCTGAGCAACTACGACATCTGCTACGCGTGGGAGATAGGCAAGCTGGGTACGAACGAGGTTGCCGACCTGCTGAAGATGAACCCTCTGAAGGTAGCCAACTACTGTAGGAAGGTTCTTGGAGACGTCGTTAACCAGATGGCTAAGGAGGAGGCCAACTCCGTAGACCTCTCCGCAGCTACTGGTGGGGGGCTGGCTAGGGGCAGGGGAAGAGGGGGTCCGGCGGGCGTCATGTCGCCCACGCTGGAGGTTCTCACCCAGCTAGCGTCCCTAGCGGCGTCCCAGGCTGTTACAGATGCGCAGTTCTGGATGGAGTTGGGTAGGGAGGTGTACAACATAGCGTATTTCTATGCTGCTAGGGATCCGAGGTACTCCGAGGCGCTGAAAACGGATCCTAGGACGACGGTCGCACGCTTCATCGAGGACGCTATGGCTACCTACATAGGCCTTGCGGAGGTGTTCAACAGGATAAGGTCGATCATCTACCGCCTGATAAACATCATAGAGCAGTACGACGCCATTCTGAGGAGGATAGCGCCGAGGCTGTACCCGAGCTTCATAGCTGAGCTCGAAACCAAGGCTATGATAACGTTGCTCGACAGGATCATACTGGCTAGGATACTCGGCGTGAAGCTCGGAGCCATCCCGAAGTTCGTCAGGCTGTGGTTCGAGTACGAGGGAGAGAAGTTCGTTCAGCAACAGCTTGCCCAGATTTTTGGGGTTCCCCCCGAATACCTTGAGCATGCAGGGTGAGACATGTGGGTGGATCCGAGTCCCAGACCCCAAACCTAGACAAGGTGGAGAAGAAGCTCGAGGAGGAGCTCAGGAAGGAGGAGATGGTATCGAAGGAGGGTGTGGAGGCTAAGGCGGAGCTCGCCAAGGCTAGGATAGGGAGGGACCTTATGAACGAGGTGGAGGATTTGGCTCGGTACGCCGAGGAGAAGTCCCGCGCCCTGGAGCAGTACCGCGATCTTGTCGAGGAGGAGGGGAGGGATATGGAGCTCCTAACTGGTAAGCTCTTCGGTGGCCTGGATAGGGAGACGGTGAGGGAGCTCATGAAGAGGCTGGGTGAGAGCGACAACCCGACGTCCGCGATCATAGCCCTGTCGATACTGAGCGATATGCAGCAGAGATCGTTGCTGACCCAGATGATGATGATGGACTTCATGGACGAGCGGAGGATGAGGAGGATGATGATGTACCGCCAGCTGGGGCTCTCTCCATACGGTGCGCCAGTGCCTAGCAAGAGGAGGAGCAGGACCGAGAAGCTCCTGAAGGAGCTGAAGGAGACGATGGACAGGCTCCTGACGAACCTAGGCGAGCTGATGTCCAGGGCAAGTACTCCCCAGCAGCAGACCACGCTTAAGGACGTTGTCGACGCTGTTAAGGGCCTGATAGAGATGGTTAGGCCTAACAGCGGATCCAACGACAGGACCATGAAGGTAGTGATGAGGGGTCTGAAGAGCATCTCGAAGAGCTTGGAGGAGGCGATAAAGGAGCTGAGGAGCGGCAAGAGCCCCGACGAGGCGCTTCAGATAGTTAAGAACACCCTGAACATGGTTAGGGACGTTGTGGAGTCCGTCAGGGGGATCATGCCCAACCCGACGACGGTGGTGACCACGAGCCCTCTGCAGTACAGCGGCCAGGCGCCGTGGTACTTCCACCCAGACGCGAGGGCGGCTCTTAAGGACCTGGTGGACAGCATAGGTAAGACCGTTACTAATGTGCTGGTCGCGTGGAAGAGCGCCGGCAGGGTGCCTATGGCGCAACAAACCTCATCGACCAGCTCCGTGGACCTACCCAAGGAGTTGAGCCTGTGAGGTGTGTGTAGATGAGCTCCGGGTTCTACAAGGGCCCCACGATAGCCGACGTGTGGGACAGGCTCGATAGGGAGACCAAGGATAGGGTGGTGAAGATGTTCGTGGCGTGGCTCGTCGACTGCCTTAAGAAGGTGAACACCGACAACCTGGCGCTGTTCACAGCTCTGCTGGACTACCACAGGAAGGACCTGGTGCTGGTGTTCGGCTACATGATGAAGGACGAGTTCGCTCCGTTCGTGAACGAGATCCTGAAGATCTTCGGGGTGAGGTGACATGGCTAGGCAGAAGCAACCTAGGGAGATCATCCGCGAGGCGATAGAGGGGGAGAAGAAGGATGCTACTAAGGTAGAGAAGGTAGAGGCGGAGGCTCAGCAACCGAAGCAGGAGATCAGGCAGGAAGTCAGGGTGGAGGCTGGGCATGAGGAGCTTGAGGAGTTCAGGCCGATAAGCGACGAGGAGTCTATGATCGAGATAGTGAAGAAGGCGAGCGTCAGCCCGCAGGAGCTGCATGTGTTCATGGAGAAGGTGCGGAAGTTCCTCGGTCTACCCGAGGAGGAGAGGCGCAGAAGGGTGATGAAGTTCGTGGAGTTCGTGTCGAGCCTCTTCAGAACGAAGCCGGAGGTCGAGGCCGGTATCGAGGTGCTGAGGCTCCTGGCAACGAAGCCGGAGGCGCTGATATACTTCAGCTACATGTGGAAGCCCCAGTACCGGGAGCTCGTACTCGGTCTGCTGTACTGGGTCGTCCACGCGGCTAGGAACCTAGGGATGCAGATCTGACCCGCGTCCCGATCTGAAAGGTTAAAAATCCTTTTTCATAACTTCTCCTCGGGAGGAAAGTATGGCTCTGCTCGGCGCCCTAAAGGTTCCAGGTGAATCAATTAGTGTGAGAGTAAGGGAGTGGCTAGGCAGGGACTACGTAAGGACCGCGCTTGCCAGCGCGGGCCTCGTGTTTGCTGAGGAGTTCACAAGCAATTTCGTGGCTAACCTGACGGGTCTCACCGGCTGGAAGAGATCCGTTGTTAAGAACGGTATGAGGCTGGCGATCAGCGGCCTGTACTACTTCGCAATACCCGACAAGTCCATAGCGCTCGTAAGCTCGATGGTTCCCATAGTGACGATGATAGGCGAGGGCATCGCCTACCTGGTCGGAGGCGCGGCGGAGCACTACGCGTCTATGGCGGCGAGCTACGTAGCCAGAAGATTCAGGGCGTTTGGAGCCCGCATGGGGGGCCCTTCTAAGCTAACAACCACGACAGCGACGATAAGAGTGTACGAAGTGCCTACAAGGGTTGCCGTAACAGAGGCTACACCGACCGAGAGTGCTAAGGCCGAGGAGGCCGCTCTAGGAGGCGCTCTGTAGCTCTAGTTTAATCAGATCGATTTTTTCGTTTCTAAGAATTTTAAGCGCCAGCCTCAGCACATCATCTTCTGTCAGCTTGGGGTAGACCTTCTTCATCTCGTGGTAGGTATCGCTGATCAGCCTGACCGTCTCCTCGCTCAGCCTGAAGCACCTGACCTTCTTACCCATGCCAACCCCTGTTATACGTGTATTACACAAGCCTTATATGTCCTTTCAGCAACAGAACGGTTCTGGGTGGGTGCATGCCTGTAACCATAAACTTCCAGAAGCTCGGCGCAGAGGTCTTCAAGGAGTACATACTGGTAGGAGGCATACCAGAGGTTGAAGGAGAGACGCTGTCACCACAGGAAGAGAAGGCTGTTCTAGCGGGCGTCGAGTTCGGCAGGCGTATATACGAGAGGATATCGCCCAAGCTCGCCGTGCTCTTCGATAGGTACGCACCTCTGGTGCTGGAGGCTGCGAAGATCTACAAGAGGATTGCTCTGAGAGCGCAGGTAGCTGCCGAGTTCGCGTGGCCTCCACAGCTAGACAAGCTCGCGGCAGTACCAATAGCGCCTCAGCTCATAAGATACGTTGCTAGCCCGAGCGACAATGATCCAGCGTTTAGTGACTACCAGCTCAACACCTTCAAGATAAGCTTCACTACGCCTGGAGAGACCAAGTACCTCTTCGGTAGTAGCAACAAGTATTGGAGAGGTATCTCCGCTACCAGAGGACCGATTATGCATGTGATATTCAAGGACGGTCTGATAGAGATCGGTACCAGCCCCAAGGTCGACCAGGTGTACATCGAGTTCGAAGGATGGGACATGCTTGGAACTGTGTTCCAGCCCGAGGTAGTCAAGATCCCCATCGAGACCGACAGACCGGTGTACCAGTACGGTCTGCCAGGACCAATCGTGGTCATGGCTGACAGAGGCTTCAGAATGGCTGTTATGGGCGAGAGCGCCGGTGACAGCATAATCGTGCCTGTAGGGATATCGTTCTACTACGTCAGCAAGTTCAAGAACCTGACATGGATCAGCTAAAGAACCTAGCGAGGTGACAACATGAGCAGGGTCGTCGTCATACTTGAGGACGGCACCAAGCTCGGCATAGCTAGGGCTGTTGGTCCCGGCACCAACACGACCGTCGCAGCGGGCTCCAGCGGTACCGTAACGCTGTCCTACCAGATCGGCGAGCTTGGGGAGATCCTAGATGCTCTGGCAGTCAAGAACATCTCCGGGTTGCCGGACGGTGTGGCGATCGAGGGTGTTTCGGTGGACAGAGCCGGAGTCACGCTGAAGGTCAGAAACACCACAGGCGGAGACATAACGATAACAGCCAACTCCGTCGCAGCAGAGGTGCTGGTAAGAACCCTCTGAAGCTCCTTCCCTAGATCGAAACTAATTTTTTAAATCCTTTTCTGTATTCTCGTCACTCGGTGGGAGAGGTGACCCTACCCTTCGCACGCGAGAACGAGTTCCTGGTGGTGTACCTACCACCAATCAGTAGAGCGCTGGTTTTCAGAATCGTAGGCGTCTACAACAACGGTTACCAGAAGATAGAGTACGGCCCCATCCCGATAAGCGCTGGCACCACGCTACCTACATACGAGGGGGGAGCTACCACGGTTCCCGAGGACGGTGTGATGCCCGCCAGGTCCTACACCAGGGATGCGGTAAGGTTCCCGATGGAGGGTGCCTACGACGAGAGCGATATGTGGCGCTTCCCCGAGGATTGGAACGAGAGGCTCTTCCACATCCTGCAGGTGGTGAAGCCGGGGTTCCTGAGGATAGAGGCTCAGATACCTCCCGGCGCTATACAGCCGAAGTTCCAGAGGGACAAGGTTCTGGGAGGCGTTGAGAAGGACTTCGGCTTCACCAGAGGGAAGTTCGAGATAGTGCAGCTACCCGGTGTCAGCGTTGGTTATCGCTACGGCAACGATACTAACCTCGATGTCTACACCTACGTGAGGTTCTACTACGCTGAGTACATGGTGGAGATAGTGAAGGATGCCGAGATGGTGTACAACATCCTGATGAAGAGGGTGCCGAGCAGGTGGTACACCTACCCGGTGACCTACCTGCATCCGAGGATCATAGAGTCTCTGAAGAAGGCCTACGGCTTCGAGGGCTTCCCGTTGCTCTACAGGAGGGAGGAGGCTGTGAAGAGGTACGAGGAGCTGATCCAGCTCGTGAGGAGGTGAGACCATGGGCGAGCTCATAACCTTCTACGGAAAGGTCTCCGGACTAGGGGACTACAGCCTTACGAGCCCGGCGATAAGGGGCAACGTCGGATACATCAGGATTCCCAAGGGCGTCAAGCTGAAGATATGGGCCAAGCGCATAGCGGGGCCGGCGACCACCGTTGCGATCATGTTCACCAGGGACGTAACGGCGTCCTCGGTTACGTGGGAGACCATAGGTACTGAGCACCTGGCGAGCGCCGGCGAGATAACCCTGGAGAAGCGCAGGCCAATAGTTGTGGTCGGCTACACCGGCAAAGAAGCGATAAAGTTCAGCAGGGTCGGCCCCAGCGGGGCAACCGATGAGAGCTACGTGGAGTTCGACATAGAGTTCGTGTGGGACGACGAGTAGCGCGGTTGCTGTGCCTCCGCAAACAAGAAAATCTCTTTTTCTACATCTGTTCTGGGTGTGCCTATGACTGTGGAGGAAGTTGTCCAGAGGCTTGAGAAGGCTCTTAGGGAGAGGCCCGCTCTTGCTAGGGTACCTATAACGGTTATCGGCAACAGGGTCGTCACGCTTGGCGAGGCTCTGGAGATGCTTAGGCGCGGTGAGCACGTAGAGGAGGTTCTCCGGGCTCTCGAAACGCTCGGTCTTTCCAACGAGTACGAGAAGCTTAGGCTTCTAGCAGCCGAGTTCTTCAGGAGGATGCCTCCGCACATGCGTGTCATGGTCCTCGGCGGCGAGACGAGGGCTCTGAGCGGAGAGGAGCTGGCCGAGGAGATTCTCAAGGGTACGGAGCTCGGGAAGAAGCTGGTCGAGGAGTTCAGGTCGTACCTCCTGACCGTCAGAGCGCTGCTGGGTGGCTAGCATGCCTAGGGAGAACGTCGCCGTCTGCACTGCTCCCGACTTCGATCCGGCTACATGCTATGGGAAGCATGCGTTCGCGCACCTGTGCGATCCCCAGTACGGCGATGGTTGCGGTGGTTGGGAGATACACGCTCTCGAAGGAGATAGGGCCGTTAGGGAGCGCGTGCTGCGCGCCCTAGCGCTCCATGATCCTAAGCTGTTCTTTGGGGTAGGCCACGGCAGCGAGGATACTTTCACGGGTCAGAACCTAGAACGGTTGTTCTGGGTCTGCAACTGCAGGGAGCTCGCTGGCAGGGTGGTGTACCTCCTATCGTGTCTTACGGGAGCAAAGCTCGGTCCAGACATGGTTGCTAAGGGCGCTCTGGCATACGTTGGCTACGACAGGGAGTACATGTTCGTAGCCATGTTTCCGCCTATGTGCAGAGACCCGATAACCGAGGATAGGTACGCGTACGCGTTCTTCGATCCTCCCCTCGTCTTCCTGGCAACGCTGATAAAGGGCGGTACGGTCGGGGACGCCTTCAAGGCTATGATAGACCGCTACAACTACTGGATGGATCTGTGGTCGAGGAGCGGTGAGGAGGGTGCCGAGCACGTGGTGTTCTTCCTCAAGTGGGACCGCGACCACGCCGTGGTCTACGGTGATCAGAGCGCCGTTGCGGGCAGGTACGTACCTACGGCTAGACCCGCGATACCTGGAGCGGCGCTCGTCGGGGCTGTCATGGGCTACGCGCTCACCAACACCATAGAGGGAGCCGTCGTCGGGTTCATGCTCGGGGCGGCCCTGGACAGGGTCAGGAGATCGCGTGCGTAGAAAAGAACGTTTTTCTTTCCTCGTAGCGCATCTCTAGCCAGGGGTATGCATGAGTGTGAAGCTCGAAAGGTTTGAGATACCCACGCCGAGGGCTGGGGAGTGGGTCTACCCAACGATCGTTGCGCACGTCGAGGAAGAGGCCGTGAACCCCGGCGTGTTCATATCGTTTGTCAGGGGGCCGGCCAGCGTTAGGTACAGGTTCTACGGTGATGAGGGTGACCTGCCGAGCTATCCCGATGGGTACACCCTGTACAGGAGCGGCAGGCAACCTAGGTGCGCAACGGTGGCGCCATCTGGTTTCCAGCTGATGTTCCCCGAGCCCGGTACGTACACACTCTTCGTTGCTGTGGGTATAGTCGTTGCTGAGACGAGGGACTTCATGCCCACGGACTACAAGTACATCGATGTAGAGGTGCAGCAACCTGCAGCGATGCCAGCGGCGCCACTATCGCTGACCGACATAGCCATAGTTGCGGGATCCATCGCGGGTGGGGCGGCCCTTGGCTACGCGGTGAGGAGGCCGGAGCTGGGTGCGGCGGTGGGCTCTGCGCTCGCCGGTGGATACATAGCGTACAGGTTGCTGAAGCCGACCAGGTAGCGTAGGTGGTCCAGGGTGCCCGTCGAGACCGCTTCATGGAGAGACGTTTTTGTATACCCCTTCCCGCAGCGGGCCGTGGTTCTCCTTCTCCTCCCCTTCGAGAGGTTTATGGAGGCCAAGCAGCGCGGAGGGGGCATCATCAGGAGGGCTAACATATCTGGAGAGATGAGGGTGCACGAGCTTGTGCCGGCGCCGGTACCGTGGGGCGTCTGCTATGTACGCGTTAGGGTGAAGTACGTCGGTCGCAGGGGGAACGAGATAGAGGAGGAGATGCACGTAGGTCCGATAACGGATAAGACCTCGTTCAGCCGCGATCTCGATGTCTACACGGAGTTCGCTGGGCCCGGCATACAGGCTATCGCCCTGGAGTTCGAGGCCGGCGGGATCCAGAGGGCAACCATCGAGCTCTCGATAGATATGTGGTACAGCTGGACATGAGGTGGGACGATGCTGTTCGAGGTAGGCAAGCGTATTCCCGTGGAGGCGGAGGTCTGTAGATGTAGATCTGAGGAGGAGTGCGAGAAGGTATGTAGCCAGCCGGTAGAGCCTGGCAGGATCTACGAGGTACAGCTAACGCTAGAGGGGGCGGTCTCTAAGGAGGAGATTCACAGGCTCTACGACGTTATAAAGTACGTTAAGGAGAGGTACCCAGGCATAGGCATCGCATACATCGGGATAACGGACGACGGTAAGAGGATCATTGTGCAGGTGTTCGATCCGCCTCCGGAGGAGTTGCCGATACCGAAGATCGTGTGGTACATAGTATTCGTGATAGCTCTGGCTGTGCTGGCGTACTTCGTGCTGAGGTTCACCGAGGTGGTCGTGTACACAGTGGGTGCTGTGGTTAGGAGGGTGCCTTCGTGGGTATGGACAGCGATAGGCGTAGGCGCTGCGGCGGCTCTCGCGGGCTACGGAGTATACAAGCTGGCTGAGGCGATAAGGAGGTAGGGGTGAAAAACGTGGATTGGAGAACGATCCTGGCAGCGATAGTCAGCGGGTTCGTTGGTGGGCTCACCGGAACCCTGGTTGTAACAAGAAACGTTAGGACATCGCTGGTGGCGGCGGTGGGCAGCGCGGTCGGATCGATGGTTGCGACCATGGTGGTGCACTTCATAAGGAGGTCCTAGCTCACCTCCTCGGTGGGAACCCTCTTTTGAACTCCAGCCCCGCTAGGTATGGTATGACTCCGGCTGCGTAGAGTCTTCTAGCCGATGTGAAGATGGCTCGGTCCCTGTCGTAGAGCACAGCGTTCTTTCCGAACTCTCTGCATATCCACTCCCCTACCTCGACATCCTCACCAACATCCGCGCTGGGGTTGAATATCGATCTGACCTTCTTCACCTCGGCTCTGACAGCCATGAACCTTCCGTGCGGTCTGCACGGGTCCCTGAAGTGCCTGGTCACCCACGTGAACAGCGTTGTTATCGGGTCCGCGTCGTACCATGTGAACGCTACCCAGTAGAGCCTCAGCTCCGGTCTCTGGAGAAGCGTCCTGACGGTTGTTTCTAGGAGGTAGGGGCTCCACATCGTGTCGGCATCCGTTCTAACAACGATCTCTCCGGAGAGGTGTTGCTCGGCTAGCCAGCATGCGTAGCCCACCCCCCTTCTATCCACCTCCACAACCGTGACATCTACCCCAGTCTCCCTTCCCCAGCTCCTCACGATCTCCCTTGTCCTGTCGGTAGAGCTCCAGTCAGCTACTACCAGCTCGAAGTTTCTGTAGGTCTGCTTCTCAAGGCTCCTCAGCAGGTTGGGTATGTACTTCTCCTCGTTGTGCGTCGGCACGATTATCGATACTTTCGGTCCGGAGACCGTGTACCCCGGCTCGTCCCTCAGCTCGGCGAAGAGCCTCTCCAGGTGTTCTGCCTCGGCTGTCAGATAGACCATCCCTATGCTTGCGATGGCGCTCAGAATCTGGGACATGCGTGTCCCCCAGAGTTGCTGAGCCTCGAAATTTTTTATGTTTGTAGAGCAATTCGAGTGGGGGCTAGCTATGGACTGGGTGGCGATTCTCCTCACGGCGGTCGTTACGGCGACGGTCGGCGCCGTTATCGGTGGTTTCATAGCTTCTGAGATAGGTATCAGGAGGACCGAGAAGAGGTTTAGGAGGCTGATCTACAGGCTTCTGCCCGATCTGAAGAAGGCTATACAGGACATCCTCAGCGACCCGACGATAAGGGAGAGGGCTAGGGACTTCGTGGACGAGATCCTTGAGAGCGTGAAGAGGAGGGGTCCAGAGATAGTTAGGGAGGTGATGAAGAGCGCGTCCGCTAGGAGCCTCTCCTCGGCGAACCCGGATCTTCCCAAGGACCTTCTCCTCGAAGACGAGGAACATGGAAAAGGTTAAAAATCGTTGAGGAGATACGGAGTCTACGGGTAGGTGGGTATGGTAAAGATCTACCCAAACGAGATTAACCTGTTCCAGCTAGCGGCAATCGCTAGAACACCTGGCATCAGAACCGGTACCACGCCATTCGGAATGCCTCCAGGGATGGCGGTCAGATACATAGGTAAGTCTGTAGACTGGAAGGGATTCAAGAAGAGCCCGTATGAAACACTAGAGGAATATCTAAGAAGGTTTGCAGAGACATTCAAGAAGCCAGTGCGCGGTAGACCTACGGAGACCGTTGGTGCTGCTATAGCAGACGGTCTGAGAAAAGCTATTGACGTTAGCAAGGCGGCTGCTGGAACCTACGGTGTAGCAGTGGTAGCTCTCGCAGACGGTAGACACGTAGTGCTACCACGCAAAGTAGTCAGGCAGATGGAGATGCAGGGCAAGCCAGTAACAGTAGTTGCAGAGAAGGTATACGATGTGCCAGCTAAGGAGGTCAGAAAGAGGTACGGTATCAAGGGCGAGTACAAGGCACTTGTACCAATGGTCACTGGAAGAGCAGCGATTGCTCCAATACCCGGTTAGCGGATCCGAAGAACCTCTTTACGGGATCTATTCTTTTATAAAAAATGTTTTTCTTTTATCTGATTGACGAGAACTCGATTCTCCAACCTTCCTGTTCTAGCTCTCTGAGTCTGTCGAGCCATGCTGGGTTGAAGTTCGGCAGTCTCTCCCAGTTGGCTGGTACCCTCAGCACTCTCTCGTCGGTTATCGGGTTGTACAGAACTGAAACTAGGCAGTTCTGGCATGTGCAGAACGCTACTTGTCCATGATCTGTTGTGTGGCATACTAGCTTTGGTGATCCGCACACTGGGCACCTACCACCTACTGCTCTGTATGCATGGTGTGGTGTGGCCATCCACTGGATGAGTGTTGGTCTGAACGGTCTTCTCCTACCTGGTGGGTATACGAGTTCTAGGGTTCGCGGGGCTACAGCGGCTTCTAGGTATGGTGCAAGATCTCTCAGCACCGAATCCTCTTTAACAGCTCTTCCGAGCCATGCCATCGTCCCCCTTATGTTGAGTCTGTAGATCAGCCAGTGTTGTGGACATAGTGCGTAGAACTTCAGCGTGGTTGGGGGGCTCGATAGGTGTTCTAGTGCTTCGTATAGCCTCGGGAACCTCTCCCTGAACGCCTCTATGAACCTGCTGTAGAGCTCGTTCCACAGAGCCTTCTCGGTGGGTGACCTAGCGGCTAGCGGTGGTGGTCTCCTCTCTGTGTATCCGAGCACAAGCTTCTTGAAGTCATACGAAAGTGTATCCCAGTTGAACCTCAGCCACAGCCTGAACCTCTCTAGGTATGGCTCTTCTCTGTGGATAAGGCCCCACACAACATCGAGAGGAAGAGGATCCTCGCCACCGGGGCAACGCTGGTATCTAATCCCTGGGGCACCGATCCTCTCCTCGATCCTCTCCCTCGGTCTAGCCTCTCTAGCCCTTCTAGTCTCTCTAACTATGTTCTCCCTAGCTTCGCTAGCCTCGGTTCTGAGCTTCTCAAGCTCTCTGGACAGCTCCCTCAGCCTTCTCTCCAGCTTTTCGCGCTCCCTACGCTCCTTCTCAAGAGCCTCTTCGAGCTCGGCTATCCTCGGGTCCCTCTCGGCGATGTCGAGCAACTCCTTCAGAACCCGTCTATATGCTTCGGGGTCGAGCTCTCTGAGCTTCGAGAGCTCCGCTTTGAGATCGTGCACAAGCCTAACGACGTACTGCTCTAGCTGTGTAGCTACTTGCTCAGCCTGGTCGGCGAGCCTATGGCTCGCCAGCGCGACCATCTGGCTGAGGACGTCGTTCACGAAACTGTCTATATCCTCCCTCCCGTAGTCAACGACCGACTCGAAAGCGATTGCAAGGTCTACGGCCTCGATGTCTATGCCGGCCTCCCTAAGCTCGGAGACGATCCTCTCGTAGGCATCGGCAAGCCTTCTGAGGGTGTTCTCATACGCTCTCTCCGGGAAGTAGCGGAGCTGATCACCGTACCACCTCTCAACGAGCCTCCTAAGGATCCTCCCCCTCTCTAGGTGCGACACTATGTACTCGAACCTGTCGATATCCTCGGGGCTCCAGCCCCTCTCCCTAGCGATCCTGTAGATGATCTCCTCGATGTTCACCTCAGTTGCCATGCTCTAACACCCCTGAGAATCCTAGCTATCCTCCTAAGCCTAGCAACAAGCCTCTCGATACGGCCCAGAGCCTCGTCAAGCGAGTCAGGGTCGTGGCGAGACATCTTACCACCGAGGAAAGGTTCGCAAAAAAGGAAAAACAGCTTTCATTCAGAAACATTGAAGACCGCGGCACCCTATCATTGTTTCACAAGTGCACCGGACACACTATCATGCAGAGTGTTTAAGGAGGCGGTTCACGACAATCCCCGCCCCCCGGCCTCCCCACATCGCCCGTTCGGGGAGACCCGGCGGCGCCCGCTATGCTCTCCAAAACTCCTCCTTAAAAGCTTCGTAGACGAGGTCCAGCATTTCGTCGAATGGTTTCTGGAACGTCTATCTCGCATCCTCTTCGTCTACGTTCACGATCTTCAGCACCACGTCGTTCTCCTTCCTAGGTCTTCTGGGTAGGGTGTGCTGAGGCATCCTCTTTGTTCTTATGTAGTGTCTCTCTAGGTACTCCCTGATGGCTTCTCTGATCAGCTCGCTGATGCTGCTGAAGCCCAGGTCCCTTACCGCCTGCATCATTAGCTGGACGAGGGGCTCCGGGCATTTGAAGGTGACGATCCTGGACATACTTTTTCCCGTGGTGATACCTGTGTTCATAAAAGATTTTTAAACACTGTAACACTAGAGTAATACCCGGTGGGATTTTGCCCGTGCGCTACATCTGCTCCAAGTGTGGATCCGTTCTCTATGTCTTCGTACCGGGCCGGGACTACTTCGGTATTATGACGTTTGGCGAGCTGGTTCAGAAGCTAGGCATAGATAGGTGTCCGCACTGTGGTAAGAAGTTGGAGAAGCCCCGGCTCGATAGGGTGGTGATCAGGTGAGTGGACAGCCACCGCTTCTCGGGGTGGTGAGGTACATGGTTACTCACATGCTCGCGGGAAACGTCGTGGTCGTTAGGTCGATATACGAGGTTCTCGGCCAGAACGACTCTCCGTCGATGATAGTCAGGAGGTACGGGCTGTCGAAGCACGCTGTCAAGGGCTATATCCAGAGGATAGTTGAGAGGTGTGGCAGTAGGAGGAGGGCCGAGATCATAGTGTCGAGGGTTGGGCCCATAGTTCTTGGTGCGGTCGAGCCCATCGTTGTGGACGACGGCAACGTTGCTGTCTGCAAGTTGTGTATGGTGTGCAGCCCCGACAACGCTAGGATGGTGAACGATCCGTCGGTTCGCTACAGCCATGTTAGGCGTCTGCACAAGGCGGTTGTCGAGATGCATATCCGGAGGGTCCTCGATGAGCTCCGCGCCCAGGTGGCTGGCCATGGCGGAGGAGAGGTACGCGGTTGATCCCGTCACCGGCGAGATAGTCGATCCGGAGACCGGCGAGGTTATCGAGGACCGCCCGATATCGATGGCTAGGGACTGGCGTGCCTACGACAGCGAGGAGTTCTTTGCGAGAGCCAGGGCAGCCAAGATCACCGACGCGGTGCACGACCGCGGCCTGCACACGAGGATGGATCTCTTCGACGTGAAGCGCCGTAGGAGGGTGACCAAGGCTATATACAGAAGGCTTGCGAAGCTCAACGAGCTGGTGAGGATAGAGAAGAGCGATAGGGAGGTTATGGCGTTCAGGGAGATGTGGTTCTACGGATCCCTGCTGAAGCTCCCCAGGGTGGTTATCGAGAGGGCCTCGACCATAGTTAGGAAGTTGCTGAAGAACGCGAAGAAGACGTGGATCAGAGAGATCGTGCTTGCGTCGCTCTACGCAGCGGCCAAGGAGCTGGGCGTACCCATAGTGCTGTCGGACATCCTGAAGTTCAGCGTCGATAAGGATAGGCTGTGGCTCGTCCTCAGGAAGATCTACAGCGAGAACCTCGCTAGGTCCGTCTACCAGGATCCGAGGATGTTCATAGACAGGGTCGCGACGGCTATAGACGTGCCTCCGGAGGCAATCGCCTTCGCGAGAAGGCTGGTGTTCACAGCGCTATCGAGAGGCATAGGCGTGTCTAGGAGCCCGCTCACCCTAGCCGCTGCCAGCGTGTACATAGGTGCCAACATCTTCGGCGACAGGAGGTATACCCAGAAGGAGATAGCTAGCGCGGCTGGCGTGGGGGAGGTGAGCGTGAGGAACAACTACATGCTCCTCCTATCGAAGCTGACGATAGACGTCTACCTCTAGCCCGGTAGGGGTGGCGCTGTGTACCTGTATCCGAAGGTCTTCCTAGCGATCCTGGAGCCCACCCTAACCCTCTCCGTTTTTGCGCACTCCGCTAGGCAGATAACGTACCTATCCGGCTCTATCTCCTCCATGCACTCCTGTATGCACTCAAGGTACTCCTCACCCATGCTCCCAACCGTGTGTAGAGTTGGGTGAGAGGATTTATGAGTTTCGAGATGAGAGTAAGGGCATTAGTTGATCTGGCGCTCTCGCTGATTGCAACCGTTCCCAGGACTCCTGAGGGCTACTACGAGGCCGACGCCATAGCCAGGGCATGGACATCTCTTCCCGAGGACGAGAGATTCAGATACGCCTTTCCCTTCGTGGCGCACCAAGATGTCTGCGAGGAGTTTCCGCTGAGCGTGGAGCCCGACCCTAACGTGGTCTACGGAATCTTTGGAGGACCCAACGTGCTGGGCAAGTGGGCGGAGGAGTACATCACCGCGCGCGAGGCGTTCTACGGAGCGGCTTCGGGTATGAGCTACGCCGACGTGACCGTGAAGCCGGAGGAGTTTATGCGCCACCTGATAACGTTTCTGAGGGCTCTCTACAGCGTTCTACCGCCGTGGAAGCCGACGAAGATGGGTGGGCTGTGCAGGCTTGGGTTCTACGCTGTTAGGACCCTGGACAGCTACCTAGCTGGAGAGATAGATCTGCAACAGTTCCTCGGCTGGCTCGCCGGTATTGTGACGCAGAAGACCTCTCCGTTTACGCAGCTGAGGGAGGCGGTCTACATCCTTCCGTGGGTGAAGAGGTGGCTGGCGGAGTACTTCTCGTCGTTCTACTGCGAGACTCTGTCTAGGAGCATAGGTACGTATGCAGACATGCTCTTCTCGTTCTACAGGGACGTGCTTGGCTTCCTCGACTGGTTCAAGCTCGCGGTGATAGGTACGTACGCTACGAACGTGGTGGAGGCCACGAGGATCAACTGCGCCTTCCTCGGGGTTGCGAGAGCTGCGCACAGAGCTATGGACATAGCTAGGGAGTGCCTCTACCCAGGGTTCGAAGAGGTGTGCAGGGGCATCCACGACCTCTACGTTGCCCGCGGAAGGCCGTCGATGGGTAGGTTGCTCTACAGGTACTGCCGAAGGTTGCTGGAGACGCTATTCGGGGACCCCCTCACCTTCATGGAGTTCTACTACACCTACTACAGCGCCAGAGCGCCGGTCCACCTCAGGAGGGCGTACATGATACTTTCGGAGAGGTCTGAGGTTCCGTACTACGCGGTTAGGCTGATCTTCGCCTACCTAAGATCTGTCGGTCAGTGGGGGTATCCTGCTTATATGACGAGGTGAAGGTATGTGGGTCCTCATAGATACGAACTCCGGGTACAGGATCGCTAGGAAGCTGGCGTACTGCGTAAGGAGGCAGGGCAGGAGGTTCAGAGCCATCTTCTTTGCCGGCACTGAGAGGGTGCGTAGGGTGGCTCCGAACGTGAAGTTCGAGACCGCCACCAGCGATACAGATATCTTCCACACGGCACTCAGGCTACACAGGCTCTCCGGGGGAAGGGTGGTTGTGATAACCAGGGACAGGGCTCTGAAGGCATGGCTCAGAAACAGCGGGGTAGAGGCGCTGACACCAGAGGAAGCAATCGAGAAGCTCTGTTCGGAGGGCTAGCTATCTACACCTCTTTTTTCTAGGTACGAGAGCAGGTTGATGACGTTGGTGTACCTTCTGGAGGCGTCCTTCCTGTGGAACGCCCTGAACACCGTGACTCCGTTCCTGGCCGATATCAGCCCTATGCCGTGGTCGAACATCTTCTCGAATAGATCCGGCCTTCTCCTTGCGTAGTCGAGTATGCCGCCGACGCTGAGGTCTATAGCAATGTACGCGAGGTCGCACGCGCCGCTCTCTATGTATCCGATGGCCTGCTCGACTGCCTTCTGGAGGTCGCTCTCCTTGAGCTCTATGCAGATTCTCTTCCCACCGCAGCTGATAACAACGTCTATCTCCCTACGGTTCAGCAGAGCAATGTGGGTATCTATCCTGGGCCTGACCTTCTCAACGCCCCACACAGATTCGATGCAGTGCGTTGTGATGAGCTCGACCAGCCAGTCCCTAAACAGAAGGAGGTCCTCCCTGAACCTGACCTCGAAAACCATGATTCACACCACGCGGAGGGTTAGGGTCACCACTCATCGGAGGGATGGAACATGAATAGCGTGGAGCGCCTCCACCAGCGGTTTCAGCCCTTCGCTCACCGAGGAGAAGATGTCTATACACCCCTTTTTAGGTCCTGGGCGAGAAGGGGATCATCGCTCATCGGTCACCGCTCGGCCACGCCTCGCGCCGGGGGCGGGAAACCCGCGCGGGGATCCTTTCCTCGGGTGCGAGCCCGCTGCCATGCTAGGCCTCGCTCACCATAGGTACTCTATACGTTGTCTAGGATAAAAAGTTTTTGGATCATCGTTCATCGGGCGGTCCACAGCCGCTGGGCTGCAGGCTATATGAAGCCCTCGCTCACCGTGAAGCTTATCTATTCGGCTACGCTATAAATTTTTTCGGTGGGAGGGATGATCGTTATCCTGGACTTCGTTCCTTACCACACCTTTCTCGACTCCAAGTCTACTAGTTGCACTATTGCGACTATTGTCCTCGGCGTCTCGAACTACTATAGGTGTGTTGATAGGGGTAGGGTCGAGCACAGGTTTGCTGTGTTTGAGGAGGCTGACTGCCCAGCCGACCCCACGACATTTGTGGAGATCGCTAGGAGGGCGTCTGTGGATGCCTTCGGCGAGGACCTCGTGGCTATGGTTGTTAAGACGGGTAAGGGCTTCCACATCTACATGGATCTCTGGACGCGCGACTACTTCGAGGCGTTGCTGATGGCCGCTAGGTTCAGGAACATGCTCCCGGCTATGTGTAGAGACATGCAGCACATCTACCTAGCGGTGGAGATGCTCCAGCGCTTCAGGTGGTACCGCTACGTCCTCAGAGTCAGCAACACCAAGTACGTCTGGGACAGGTTCGACGTTGTCTACAGGAGAAAATCGTGCGACCCGTGCCACGAGCTCTACCTATCAGAGGTGGAGAGGCTCTACAGAGCACCGCCAGCGGTATAGCTTTCAGCGCGGGGTCCCGCGACGCGGCCACGATGCTTCATATTCTCTCCTGGCCCGGTTCTCCTCGGTAGAAGCCTTGCAGATCGATCGCGAGAAGCTTAAGGAGATAGTTGGGTACTCGCTCCTAGTTGTGGGTATAGCCGCTATCGTCTACTTTACCGTCAAGTACTTCGTTACGAAGCACCAGCACCTCATACCCGAGATCGAGAAGGCGATGATCAGGAGAACCCTGTATACGGCTAGCTGAGTGCGAGGAGATAGGTTCGATGATTTGTGCAACTTATATCCTCTAGACCTCCGGGTTTTATGGGTTGGGAGCCTATGATGGGGCTCAAAACGTTGTTCGGGTTGTTTTCGTATTCTAGGCATGGTATTGCTGAGTCTTTCGGTGGCTACTACTACGTGGTTCACGCGCTGGGAGCGTCGCTTAACTTGGAGAAGCTGGTGGAGAACGGTAGAGAGCATAAGTATGGAGAGGAAGCAGAGGAACCATACTGGCTCGCGAACCTGTTGTGCGCCGCTACTTAACGTTATACGCAGCTTTTTCTCGTGTAGCTGGATTCATCTCTACCTCAGTGCTTATATCGCTTGGGCCGTCAGATTCTTTCTCGGGGCTAGGGTGTATAGGTGCCCTTTTGCGGTAAGCCCGTGAAGAGGCTCAACGGGCTCGTCTACCATGTGAGGGCTTTCCACAGCCACGAGCTTTGGAGAGTCGATCCCAGCGGCGTTACGTGCCTCGTCTGCGGTATACGCTTCGAGAAGATGAACTCGCTGAAGTGGCACTGCGCAGAGCTCGCAATGCGTGGAGACCCCATGCACGCCCTAGCCTTCCTCGTCCTAGCCTCCAGACAGAAGACGTGTAGGAAGATCCGCGAAATGAAGAAGCACGCATTCAGGTTGGTCTCCCAGTACGTTGCAGAGCCCCGCCAGGAATTGACAATCGCAAAAACATCCGATGTTTAGCACAGCTGTGTAAAAAGCTTCTTGGGAAGGCGATGCGTGCGGGGGTAGTATAGGGTCCCCATACGATGTTTTACATAGCTGAGAAAAACGTGAGAACGCACAGACCGCTCTCCCGATGAACGATGAAACCCGAGGGAGCGGGAGAACCATGGTGAGCCGATGACCAGCCATATAAAATCATATAAGTTTATACAAAGAGGTGAACCCTACCCCTATCGATCTTTCTATAGAATCTGCCACGACCATATGTCAGATCCAGCACAACAGCACTGTGGATAGCTTTCTCTCTCATTATTCTCTCGATAAGTATCCTGATAATATCATAGCTCCTGTATTTCATTGATAGAGTGTATGCTTCAACCATCTAGCCCACCCCATCTCCGCACTTCATGATAATACCATCGCAAGCGCCGAGCTCGACCAGCAACAAAAACGCCTGTAAAGGGGATACCACGCGCAGCATGAGCAGGAGCCTCACAGCGAGCGACAGCAGCGCGTTCCACACGTAGCCAGCGAGCCTAACCATATCACTCGACCTCTATTCCTAGCTTTCTAAGTCTCTCGATGTACTGGATCAGAGCAGGTGTCCTCTCTTTTCTACCGTTTGTTTTTCTCCACCTACCGCCTTCATTGATCCAGAAATATGCTGAACTATCGAAGCTTCTGAAGTACCTAAGTCTCCACTTCAGCACCCGCTCGATAGCCTTCAGATGGGCGCCGAAGCTGTGGAACGGTCTGGACACGTTCCTGTCGAAGATGAGGATCATCTGGGACAGCGCAGACCACTTCTTCGTATGACAAGTGGGTCCGAGGCCGATTATCTCGAACTCGTTGTAGAGATGCTCGTATCTGCGGTATGTATCGAGAACCGACATGATATCGTCCTTCTTACCCTGAACAACTGGCATAGGTTTAGCCGGCCTCAGATAGTCTATGTATCTCGATCTAAACATCTCGATATACTCAACAGTTCTCTGCACATTCCATGGATATAGGTTCTCTCTACCCTCGTAGTCCACTGGGATATCAGGGATCGTGTATATGATCTCTATGCGGTTGCCGTACCTAGCAACCATGGTTCTGACCATCTGGACATACCTAGCGATGTACCACTCAGGGTAGTCACGAACGTTGAGCTGCTTAAACAGCTTGTCAACCCCAGTATCCACAAGAATAGACTTCACTCTATCCCTACAGATCTCGATATAGCGTACAGCCTCGTAGAAACACCACGGATTCACAACTATGTACGGATAGCAAAACACCGCGGGCTCAATACCCTCTACAGATGTGTAGAAGATCACCATGGTTTCACCTCATATAGTCGATTAGGTTTCTACTTCTCATCTTTACACATATTAACCTGATTCGTTTCTGTGGAATTATGGTGGACATGTTGAATCGTTGACATATCCAACCTGATTTCTCCAGTATTTGTCTAAGTTCCTTTCTGTACACGTTCTCGTAGAGAGCGACCCTCGGCCTCAGCTTCTCAACGAGCTCGATCGTGAACATCGTCAGCGGTATAGTACCCCTAACAGCCCTGATGTCGTACATGTTCAGGAACCTGAGC
>Ga0180301_10000993_pt1 | contig 22219 bp, 22 predicted proteins | sample GuaBasSediGuay16_FD_121797 | JGI IMG/M metagenome (GOLD analysis project Ga0180301, IMG submission 121797) | Subseafloor sediment microbial communities from Guaymas Basin, Gulf of California, Mexico - Guay16, Core 4569-2, 12-15 cm | ecosystem: Environmental > Aquatic > Marine > Hydrothermal...
CCTAGCTAACACCTCTATACACTGTTCAACTATCCTCTCTGGATCCAGCTCGCCTCTAGCCCTCATCTCCTTAACACGCCTATACGCTCTATTCACGCTCTCTAGAGCCTCTGGGACGCTAACTCCAATTACCGCTGAGAGGCTCTTGGACAATGCCCTGAAGAACTTCTCAGTGCTAAGCAAAGTGTTCCAGACATCAACGCTAAGGGCTACTCCCCGGGCCATTAAGGTCACCTATTACGTGGAGGCTGACTGCTCCTAACCTTATTTTCCCTCATACCATCTCCTCTCGTACTCGCCGCCTCACACTCGCCAACACAGAGGTGCTGTCCTTCACGAACTCCCCCAAACCCCCCTAGAGGGTGAGCGTCCTAGTCTTTAAGCTTCCCTTTGCTTTCACTTAGCAGAAGGCTGTGAAGCGGGCGAGTAGCTAATGGTACTGCGCTGCTAAGAGTAGGATGGCTAGTAGGAGGGGCAGGGCGGTGAAAGGTACGCCATACCTCATCCACCTGAAGAAGTCGACCCTACCAGCCTTCCTAGCCTCCATCAAGCTAGCTGCCACCATGTTCGCTGTGCTGGCGATCAGAGTCGCATTGCCAGCATACGTCCCTGCGAAGAGCAGGGCCCACCACAGCGGCTGGACATTAACTCCGTACACCTCCAGCCCTCTTACAACAGGTATCAGGAATGCGACGGTTAGCACATTATCGAGCACCGCGCTGAGTGCCGCTGCCACCGCTGACACCGCGAACATCAGTAGGATGGGATCCCCATGGCTAAAGGCTACTACCGCGCCAGCCACCTTCTCAACTAGGCCGATGCGCTCCAGCGCCTCTACAGAGGCGAAGAGAAAGAGGAAGAAGAGGAGCACGCCCCACTCAACTCCCTCACTCAATATCTCCCCAACTTCCCTCCTTCTCAAGAATAGCACCACCGTGGCCCCAGTCATCGCGACTGCCAGGAGGGCACTGCTCCTATCTATCCCGAGCAAATCCTCCAAAACTCCGTGGAGAGCAATGCCCGCCATTACGGCGACGAAAAGCGCCCAGGCCTTCAACAGCTCTGAGCTCTCCACCCCAGCTGCTCCCATCAGCTTCTCCGGGCTCTCAACAATGGCCCTATTCAGCTCCTCCAGCTCCTCCCTGAAGACCCAGGTGGCCATCAGAAGGCAGGCCACCAGCGACACTACAGCGGCTGGAGTCGCCCACCGCACAAAGTCTGTGAATGAGAGGTCTGCCTCGAAGGCCAGCAGTATGCCAACGGGATTCCCCACCGCAGTGGCGCTGCTGCCAATGTTGGCAGCGAATACCACGAGCATTACGAGGGGAGTTGGGTCTACCGAGTACTTCAAGGCAACCTCCATTGCCATGGGCACCATGAATAGTGCAGCAGTGACTACCCCCACGAGGGATGAGAAGGCAGCTGTCAGGAAAGTGAAGAGCGCGACTAGGCTGTACGCGCCTCTGCACACCCACCTAGCTAGGGCGGCTACGAGGTGCTCGAAGAGTGCCGCTCTCTCGAGGTACTCGACTATTATCATCATGCAGGCGAGGAAGACTATTATGTCGAGGTGGGAGTACTCCACGAAGCCCCGCGCGTCTATGCTCCCCATGAGGAATAGGAGGGTTAGGCCGAGGAACGCGAACGGTATCTTGTACTCCCAGTAGAGGGCTATCCCCACGAGCATCAGAGCTACCGTGGCCAGGGTAGCGCACTGCCACGCATCGAAGCCGGCCAACGCGCTTAGAGCCGCTACAGCCGCTGGCACGACGACGAGCGCTACTGCCCTGAGCCCCTCCTTGCTAAGTCTTCTCATAACGCTTCCACCTTTAACACTTAACCTCTAACACTTAACTTCAAATTAAGCTACTCAACGCTTATAAGAAGGTCTTCCCACAATTACCCTCCGGGAGGATGGAGGAGTTACTAGCCCAGTTCGCCGAGGCAGTGGGTCAACTGGTCCCCAGGCTGGGGGGGGCCGCTGCTGCGCTAGTAGTAGGGTGGATCCTCGGCAGGCTAATAGGCGCAGCTGCTTCCAGGCTCGTGAAGAAACTGGGGCTGGATGAGCTGGCTGAGGGCAGCGCGATGGCCAGGGTTCTGAGCAGCTATGGCGTTAGCGCTAGCGGCTTCGTAGGGTTGGTAATCAAGTGGACGATCTACGCATCCTCAGTGCTCGTCGCAATCGACCTCCTAGGAGTGCCAGCGCTGGAAAGGTTCTCTGAGGCCGCCATAGAGTACCTCCCCAGCTTCATAGGGGGGATGCTGGTCCTAGTAGGCGGCATAGCGCTCGCCGAGTTCCTAGCCAGGATCTTGGGAGAGTCCCTCTCAGGCCTCCCCTACAGCAGGCTAGTGGTCTTATTCGCGAGGTTTATGTTGTTATCAATAGTCATCACGATGTCATTGATGGTGATGAAGATAGACGCCACCATACTCTACTCTATGCTAAACGCCATGTTCTGGGGCATATCCATCTGCGTGGGCGCGGCCGTCGGCATCGCGCTCGGCTTCAGCTTAAAAGACTACGTGGCCAGCAGCCTGAAGACCTGGGCCGAGACCGCCAGGAAGGCTGAGAGGGAGCGCGAAGTCCAGGAGTACGAGGAGAAGATGAGGGGTTATGAGGAGAGGGTTAAGGAGCTCTGCGAGGAGCTTGAGAGGAGAGAGGAGAAGATAAGGGAGTTGGAGGAGAGGAGCGGAAAGAGGCTTTACGAGTATGAGAGGCTGGAGGCCGACATCAGGGCTAGGCTGGAGGAGCTCGTGGGGGATACGGGCGAGATAATGTATGCCAAAGGCGGGTACAGGATAGTCATCAGCGACATAACCCGCTTCCCTCTCGCGGAGGTGCTTGTGTGCTTGACGAATAATGGGTATAGGGCGATAGTGGAGAAGGGAGATAAGGGGTACGTGATAGATGCCAGGCCAATGAGGCGGTAGCATCTCCCCGACCCGCGCTAGGTACGAACCTTAACCGGGTTCACCCACGCAGCTCTACCCAGCTCATCCACTAGCTCTAGCCTAGCATACCTCCTGAGGGGCAGGCGTCCCTCTACTCTGAGCTCTACGAAACGCCCGTTCACTAGCCTGCCCGTCACCTTCACTGACGATCCTGCAGTCTCCCTCCCCACCTCAAGCCTAAACCCCTTCCCCCCTTCCTCTTCCCACATCTCGACGCTGACAGGCAGATTATCGCTCTTACACAGCCTCTCCAGGAGCTCTACGCTGAGGTAGGCTCCCCTCGCGCCAGCCGAGAGCACCTTAAAGACTTTAGCGCCGTTCGTCTTGACGTGTATCAACCCCTCCCTTAGCTCCAGGTGCTCGAGCCTCACTCCGCTGGAGGAATAGAACTTCCCCTCCATCAGTGCTTTCATCACCTCCTCCTCATCTAGCTCCTTCACGTCGATCTCGACCCACCCGCCCAGCGCGTCCACCACGTAGTTGTGGGCATCATCCACCGCGAGTCCATAACTGATCACGCCCCTGGAGAGAGCGTAGTCCCAGTGAGGGCCGGAGTATCCCCTGGAGATCTCCACTTCACAGCCGTAATTGTAGACTTCCACGCCCTGGTAGCCGCTCACCTTAGCTAGGTCCTCGCCGGAAAGCGATGACCAGTAGGGATGAGCAATGAACGCGAAGATTCTAGCATCGCGGGCCCATTCCAAGAGCTTCTCTAAATCGGAGGCTATAGCCCTGGGGGGTGGGGAGTCTAGGCCTATGAGCACCACGTGGTAGGACGCTGCCGAGCTCCTTAAGCGGGTCTCAATCTCAATTCCAGGTATATACACGATACCTTCCTCGCGGCGCAGCCTAGTGATCTTCCCGTGATCAGTTATCGAGATCACCCTGTAGCCCGCCGACTCGTAGAAGGCCACCACCTTCTCAGGCTCAAGCCTCCCGTCAGACCGTGTTGAGTGGCTGTGCAGAGCCGCCTTAACCCAGCATCCCGCCTCAGGGAGCCTCACGCTCTCAACTAACTAGGGCGGGATAATAAGGCCTCGCACACTTAAGCAAAGAATTAAAAATTGGCATGTTCAGTGTGGTGGAGACCCCAATGGGGGGTGGTGCTTATGCAGAGTCATAGAAGCCAGCTGAGAGAGTGGGCACTGCTGGACGCGCTGGGCATAGTGGCGGGAATAGCAGGCGGGCTGGGAGCTGTAGTATTTAGACACATAATATCCATGAACAGGCAGTTGTTCTTCAGGATCATACTGCCCCAGCTGCGCCTCGACATCCTAGGCTATAACCTGGGCGTTGCGCTGCTGCCGGCGCTGGGGGGCCTCATCGTCGGCCCCCTGACTCTGAAGTTCGCGCCAGAGACTAAGGGGCATGGCGTGCCCGAGGTAATGGAGGCGGTAGCCCTCAGGGGCGGGCTCATCAGGAAGAGGGTGGCACTGCTCAAGGTCTGCGTATCATCGATAACGATAGGGTCGGGGGGCAGCGCTGGCAGGGAGGGGCCTATAGCCCAGATTGGAGCCGCCATAGGCTCGCTGATAGGGCAGCTGCTCGAGCTGCCGCCCAGGAGCATGCGCCTCCTAGTGGTATGTGGGCTATCCGCGGGCATAGCTGGCACGTTTAACGCCCCCCTGGGGGGCGCCCTCTTCGGCATGGAGGTTCTCCTGCGGGGGATCGGGCCCTACAACGCGATACCAGTCCTACTATCCTCAGTGATAGGAGCGGCCGTGGCAGCCTCCTTCCTCGGCCAGAAGCCCTCCTTCACAACTCCCCCAGTGACGTACTGGTCGCCCTACGAGCTACCCCTCTACGTGCTGCTGGGCGCCATCTTCGGCCTGCTCGCTGTGGCGTGGGTCAAGCTGTTCTACGCGGTGGAGGACGCCTTCGAGAGGCTCAGGATACACCCCTACCTTAAGCCCGCTGTAGGCGGGCTCGCGGCGGGAATACTAGCGCTGCCCTTCCTGGGCTACGGCATAATGGGGGTTGGGTACGAGGGCATTGACCGCGCCCTATCAGGCGCCCTTCCCCCGCACCTGCTGCTGCCCCTGGGCTTCTTCAAGATGCTGGCGACCGCGTTCACACTGGGCTCGGGAGGCAGCGGGGGCGTATTCGCCCCCTCCCTGTACATAGGCTGCATGTTCGGTACTGCTCTGGGGCTGGCATACAGGCAGCTGTTCCCAAACCTCGTGGAGCATCCCTTCACGTACTCGCTGGCTGGCATGGCCGCGCTATTCGCAGGCGCCGCCCAGGCTCCGCTGAACGTGATAATAATGATACCGGAGATGTCGGGGGACTACGCCCTGATACCCCCCCTCATGGCCTCCTCAGCGGCCAGCTTCATAGTCTCCCGCCTAATCCTCAAGGGCTCGTCAATCTACACGCTGAAGCTCGAGAGGAGGGGCGTGAGCCTCAGGATGGGCCGCTACTTCAACCTGGACCTGCTGAGGGTGAGCGATGTGATGACGAGAAGCGTGATAACAGTAAGCCCGGACACCCCGCTCACAGTGCTCGAGATCCTGTTCAGGGAGCAGGGCTACGCGGGCTACCCCGTGATTGAGGATGGGCGCCTAGTTGGGATCGTCACTCTCAAGGATCTCGCCAGGGTCCCGCCCGAGGCGCGGCACAAGCTGAGGGTCCGGGATGTGGCGTCGACAAGGCTAGTAGTCGCCTACCCCGATGAGACGCTCTACGAGGCGCTTCACAAAATGGTGGAGCACAACGTTAGCAGGCTGCCAGTGGTTGAGCGGGGGGAGCCTCAGAAGCTCATAGGCATAATCTCCAGGACGGACATTCTGAGGGCCTTGAGGAGAGTAGTGTGTGGGCCGGAGGACGTGCTGCCTTGAGCGGCGCTGGACTTTTCAACTCTCCTGCTGTATCAGGATGTGCAGCTCCTCGGGCTAGCCGCGGAGTTCATCGCTGTGACGTGTATTGGAGCGTTATCCCCCGGCCCGCTGACGCTAGCTGTAGCAGGTAAGGGGGCTGAGGAGGGGTGGTGTGCAGGGGCGAAGGCTGCTATGGGCCACGTAGCGGTCGAGTTCCCCTTAGTGATTTTAGCGGGGGTAGGAGCCTCAGCGCTGCTGGCTGAGGGGCGCGCGACTACCCTGATCTCTGTCGTGGGAGGAGCAGCGCTCCTCGTCTTTGCTCTACTTTTCGTCAAGAACGCTGCTGACCAGCTGAGAGGGAGGCGGAGCGTCGTGAGGGTGGGCAACATCACGCTGGGCGCGGCCTTCTCACTCCTGAACCCCCACTTCATAGCATGGTGGGCAACGGCTGGGCTGAAGGTAGTAGCCGACGTGGTGAGCTACGGCGGGCTAGCCCTCCTGGCTCTCCTCTATCCGCTCCACGCCGGGATAGACGCGGGGTGGCTCGCGCTCGTTGCTCACGCCTCGCACAGGGGAGCCGCACTTAATGAGAGAGTCGGGCCCGCGCTATCCATCATCGCAGCCTTGCTGATGGCCTGTTACGGTGTTATGTTCATCCTGGAGGCGCTTTAACCCCAGCTTATGCCAGCAGAGAATTAGAGCCGCTATAGTCTTCGCATCCCTTATCACATTATCGTACACCATCTGGATGAGTCGGCTAAGCGGGGCGCACCTAACGACCAGTATCTCGTGTGGCTCCCTCCTCGCCTGGCTCCTCTCCAGCCCACGCGCCAGGAATGCGTAGATCCTCTCGCTACTGTAGCCGGGCGATGGCAGCACCTCACCGAGCTTCTCGAGGATGCGGGCCCTGTAACCCACCTCCTCCTCCAGCTCCCTAGCTGCGGTCTCCCTTGGGTCCTCTCCCGGCGCAATTGTGCCAGCAGGCAGCTCCAGAACCCATTCCCCGACAGCTGGCCTGAACTGCTCCAGATACAATACTCTACCATCCTCGAGGAGGGGCACCACGACAGCTGCGCCCGGGTGCTCCACCTTCTCTACCCTGAAACGCGTGCCCCCGTACTCGTATTCCTCAATCATCACTTTGAACTTCCTTCCCTCGAACACGAGCTTTTTAGACACTTTTACGGGCTTAGCGGGGTGCCTCATGGGCTTTGAGGTCGAGCGGGGAGACATATTCCTTCCTGGGCGGAAGGCTTGTATAACTGCTCTCTCTCCATCACATTCGATGAATAGAGAGGAGGCACTCAGGCTCCTGAGGAGCTACCTGAAGGATGAGAAAATGATTAAGCACTGCTTAGCAGTAGAGGCAGTCATGAGGGCGCTAGCCGAGAGGCTGGGTGAGGACGTTGAGCTGTGGGGGCTGGTAGGCCTCCTCCATGACGTGGACTACGACTTAGTGAACCGCGATCCTAAGAGGCACGGCCTAGAAGCGATGAGGATGCTGAGCAATAAGTTGCCTCGAGAGGCGGTCGAGGCCATCGCCGCCCACAATGAGCACAACGGGTATAGGCCGGAGACTGAGGGGGCTGAGCGGCTGGCGCACGCGCTGAGAGCGGCTGATCACGTGAGCGGGCTCATAGTGGCTACCGCGCTCGTGATGCCGGGGAAGAAGCTCTCAGAGGTGCGCTTGAAGAGCCTCAGGAGGAAGTTCAAGCAGAAGGATTTCGCCCGCGGGATAGACAGGAGCAGGATAAGAGAGTGTGAGCTGCTCGGCATAAGCCTAGAGGAGTTCCTCCAGCTCGCGCTAGACGCCATGAAGGCGATAGCAGGAGACCTGGGCTTATGATACATAGGCCTCAGCCACCTTTATCCTCCCGCTCCCCCGTGGCTCGAAAGCTAGCCGGATGAAGGGGGCGCTCACGCCGACTTCATAGTAGAGGGGCTCCCCCGCCTTCAGCTCCACTTCGTCGATCTCCTCCCAGCTCCCAGCCAGCGTGAGTGCCTCAAATCTCACGACCCCGCTTACAGAGGCCTTGAAGACTATCGTAGGCCTCGCGCCCATTGCCGGCAGGGGGTGGGCTATCACGGGCTCGCCGACCTCTGCGCCCTCGAGGTGCTCCTCGGATCCATAGCGGTGTAACTTCACCGCCAGAGATGGGCGTGGATCGCCCTCCATAACTCTCACCTGCCAGGGGTGTATATCATCCCACACCCACTCCCTGTCCACGGGCCCGCCATCGATGTCTATCAACACGCCCAGTGATGAGGCGGGCCTCACCGGCGTAATCCCTACTGAGTAAGGCGGGCCCTCCCACACCACTACAGGGTCTCCCGAGTCCACGAGCACGGCCACCCCCCTTAAGCTCGAATCTATGAACCAGAGCGCAAGCCCGCTGTGAACCTTCACCGTATACGTGTGGCGCCTGGAGTGGTAGTCCCCTGGGAGTCCCGGCAGCCTCATGCTGAGCGGCTCAGCCCCCCACGCCCCCGCAAAAGCCCTAAGCTCACCGTCACGGAACATGAAGTGCACCACTCCGCCGCCGAAGAGGTCCTCAGCCTCAAACCCGAACCACAGCATTGGCCCCCCACTCCACCTAGGGAGCCTGGCCAGGAGCTGGAAGACTCCATACCTGAACACGGCCCTGGAGCGCAACGAGAGCGTATTAAGGCCGGGAGGCCTTACAAGCCTAGCCTCCCTAAACTCGGTGTATGCGTCCTCATCCCACGATACTCGCCAGTACCTCCACGGCACATCCCTCCTGAACCTCTCGCCTCCCCTGACCACCTCCCTAACCCAGCAGTAGAACAGCCCCTCCACCCCCTCCTCTAATGCGTAGCCGAACCTTATCCCAGGATATATGGCCCGCTCACCCATCACCCTCACCTTCACGCCCTCAGCGGAGTACGGGGGGCCAGGGGGGCTTGCCAAGGGACTTGAGCTTCTCCAGCAGCTTATCGTACTCAGCTGGGTTGATGGGTATCCTGACGGGCTCGTGCTTCACAGCCGACATGATCATTGCGTTTATCAGCTCAACCGACTTGATCCCCTCCTCGCCCGGCACCTCTGGCTCCCTATCCTCGATAACCGCCCTGGCGAAATCCTTGAAGACTGCTGCATGCCCCGTGAAGGGCTCCTCAGCCTTTATCTCCTCAATCCTGTAGCCGGGAGGAGGGTTGAAGACTCTCCCTCCCCCGGCCCTCAGGGAGGCGAAAATCGCCCTGCGGATTGGTGCCTCGTTCACGTACACGTACCTGCCGATCCCACTCTTAAGGCCCTGGGGCCCGGGCTTAGGGCTACTCTCGATGAGCAGGAGCCCCTTATCTCCCCTCACTTCAATGTTCACCATGTCAGGCGAGTCGAGGGTGGAGAACTGCATAATTGCCTGGCAGCCATTCTCGTAGACCGCGACCGCGCTGACGAGGTCCTCCACCTCTATATCATGGCCGAGGGTGCCAGCGTAGGCGAAAAGCTCCACGGGCATCATACCCATCAGCCACGTGAAGACGTCTATGAAGTGCACCGCCTGGTTTATGAGCACTCCTCCCCCCTCGCTCCCCCACCTACCCCTCCAGGGCGCGCTCCCGTAGTATGCCATGTCCCTGTAAGTGACGTACCTGAGCAGGGCCCTATAGAGCTCTCCAAGCTCGCCCGCCTCTATCAGCCCCTTAGCCCTCCTAAGGTGTGGCTCGAACCTGTACTGGAACACGACGCCCAGCTTAACCCCCCTCTTCCTAGCCTCCCTAATCATCTCCAGGCACTGGCTAACAGTGGCCGCCATGGGCTTCTCAGTCAGCACGTTCACGCCGTGCCTCATCGCCTCTACCGCCACCTCGTGATGCGTCGGGTGGGGAGTGCAGACGGAGACCGTGTCCAGCTCCTCCCTCTCAAGCATCTCCACATAGTCGCTATATGCTCTAGCCCCATACTCCCCCGCCAGCTCCCTAGCCCTCTCCTCTACTACGTCGGCCACCGCCACAAGCTCGAACTCTTCGAGCTCGTGAGCAACCTTAGCGTGATGCCTACCGATGACGCCAGCTCCAACCACCGCGTGCCTGAGCTTCATCAGTACATGCTCAAACCACGCGTTAATATCACTTGACGCGCCGGGAGGGCTACAGCCTGCTTAAGCCTGTGAAGAGCGCTTCAGGGCTTCTCCGAGAGCTCTCTGACCTCCTTCTCCCCAGCTGACAGCTCAGTAGCCTGTTCAGCGTCGAGCAGCTTGAGTAGGGCTAGGAACTCGCCCACGTGGGTCTTCTCCTCCCTAGCCACATCCTCAAACACTTTCCTCACACGCTCGTCATCCACAGCCCGGGCAAACTGCATGTAGAGGTTTATCGCATCAAGCTCAGCTATTATTGAGATCCTCAAAGCCTCGAGTAGCTCCTCGCGGGATAGCTTGCGCCCAGTCGGGACCTCAAGAGGACTCTTAGACATCATGCGTGCTCGCCGAGTGGTAGGGGGCGCCTCACCTAAATATACGTGATCCACCACAAAGCGCGTTAACGCCAGCGATTAACAACTCGGGGAGTGCACATCAGCAAGTCCGTTATTACCTCCAGCCCCGCCGAGATCCCCCTGGGGGTTCGACCAGCCATGACCGTGGAGACGGTAGATCCTGCCTGCTTCCAGATCCGTGGAGTGCTGCAAGGGGGCGACCACGCTCCTCACTAGGTAGGGGAGGCGCTAGTGGGACATCCAGGGAGCTCGCGAAACCCACTTAATGGCCGTTTTAACGGGAGTTAGCGAGGTGGGCTCGCGCCGTGAGGAAGGCCCGTCTAGCGGCTATACTGTCGGTGCTCATGGCAGCTTGCCTCACCTACATCAGCTGGCGGCGCAGACCCCCTCTCCAGGTTGCTAGCCACGCTAAGCTAGTCCTAAAGCCCGTCAGCCGGGCTAAGCTAGTTGTTGTAGTGGATAACAATCCGCATGGAGACCTCAGGGCCGCGTGGGGCCTCTCCATATACGTTGAAGCCGGGCATGCTAGGCTCCTCTTCGACGCAGGCCCCGATCCCCAAGTCCTGAGGGAGAACATGAAGCTGCTCGGCATAAGTGCTGAGGCGCTGGACTTCATCGTTATCTCGCACGAGCACGGAGATCACGTGGGGGGCCTCCCAGCCATAGCTGAGGTCAACCCGGGCTTAACCGTGTACATCCCCAGGGGCACGTCATCATCAACTGGAGAGTGGATCAGGAGCCTCGGCTTTAAGGTCGTGGAAGTGGGAGGGCCCACGACCATATGTGATGGAATCGCGGTCACCGGCCCGCTCTACGGCCCGCCCTACGAGCAGGCGCTCATCATACACGTAGAGGATCTGGGGCTCATAGTAGTGACAGGCTGCTCCCACCCGGGCATAGAGAGGGTGCTGGAGTACGTGCATAACATCACTGGGCTACCAATTTACGCGGTGATAGGGGGCTTCCACCTCGTGGGAGCTAGCGAGGCTAGGCTAGCAGACGTGGCTAACACCCTTAAGAGGCTTGAGGTTAAGGAGGTGTACCCGATCCACTGCAGCGGCGAAGAGGCCAGGAAGTACCTCAGCGAAGCGCTAGGGCCTGCATACAGGGGCGGCCACGTGGGCACCACACTCGAGCTCGGGGCTCCGTAGCTTCGCTCGAGGGGCACAGCGCTAATTTTAGCGCGCTAGCAGGTATGCGCGTGCCTAAGCCCTCAAGAGCCCTAGCGGCTGTCGCGCTGATATCAGCCGCCCTTGCGGCCGCCATGGTTTACAAAGCCATAATAGCTCCCAGGTGGTCTCAGAACCCGATGGAGGAGATCCTTGAGGAAGCCTCGAAGTACGCTCCCTTCAAGCTCAGGGGGGTGTACGGGACTTGGAGTGGCAAGGAGGGTGTCGAGAAGCTGGTGGCGAGGGCTGAGGAGGGCGGCTTCAACCTGATAATATGGTTCGTCAACCCCAGGTGGGGCGAGGCGCGCTACCGCACCAAGTACTACCCATGTGGCAGCGACTGTGAGGCTGACATCCTAGCCCACCTGATCGAGGAAGCCCATAAGAGGGGGATCAGGGTGTGGGCCTGGTTCGACTTCATGGGCTACAGGGAGCTCCTCGAAGAACACCCGGACTGGGCGGCTGTGTACCCCGATGGGGTGAGCGCGCTTGAGAGGCCCTGCAGGGGTAACTACCCCCTCAACCCAGCCCACCCCGAGGTGGTGGAGTTCTGGAGGAACGCCCTGCTAGAGCTCGTCGAGAAGTACGATATAGATGGAGTGAACTTTGAGGACGACTACGGGTATGGCTACTGCGGTGAAAGCTACAGCTATGATGAGCACAACAGGAGGAAGTTCGAGGAATACCTCAGGAGGAGGGGTATTGAGGTCACGCTCGAGTGGCCTGACGACGTGATGGAGGGGGGCGAGCTCTACAACCTCTGGATCGAGTACAAGTGTGAAGTAGTGGAGAACGTGACTAGGCTCCTCTATGAGGCGGTAAAGAGCGTCAAGCCTCACGTAGAGGTGTCGCTAGCGGCGACCCCGGACCTGAAGTGGAGCAAGAGGGCTTATGGCATAGACTGGGTCAAGCTAGCCGAGGAGGGGCTATTCGACTACCTGACCTTCATGCTGTACAGCACCGACGATGAGTGGGTCTCGAACACGGCCAGCAAGATCTTCAAGACCCTCGAGGGGGCTAAGGCCAAGCCCATAATAATCATCGGCTGGGAGCTGAGGAGATCCCCACCCGAGGCGTGGGTGAGGCAGGCACTCCTGGTAAGGAAGGTGGGGGGCGAGGACATATTAGTCTTCTGGGACGACGGGCTCGAGAGGACCGGCTCTTGGGGCGCATTCGCCAGGCTGTTCAGCTCCATGAGGGGCTGACCCCTACAACCTAGGGAGCGCGTCCCTCCACGCTGGGGGGTTCACCCCCCTCCAGCTTGGGGTAGAAGTACCTGCACCTGCAGGCCCTGTTCCTCACGCAGCGCGCCACGACCATCCTGGCGATATCCGAGGAGATCTCGAACATTAGGTTCAGCTCGTTCATCACGGGATCCCTGAACACGCTACGCTTCAGGATGTCGCCCAGCTTCTTCCAGAGCGAGAGTATCTCAGGTATCCTGCCTGTGTCGCCGCCCGCGAATAGCGCTAGCGCCTCAATGGCTATCTTCCTCACGTACATGAAGGGCTCTACTATCGCCTCAACCTCCTCGGGGCCCATGTCGTAGAGCCGGTTAGCCAGCCGCCGCAGGGAATTGACGAGGTGCCTCACCTCATTGAGGAAGATCAGGAAATCAGCGACGTTAAGTGCCTGCTCCCCCTCCACACGCATTAAATCCCTCTTAGCGGCCCTGAGTCCAAGGTAGTAGAGCTGGTCGAACATCTCGAAGTAGCTGTCAGCCTCCTCCAACAGCTGGAGCCTCCTAGACTTGATGTACTCGAACAGCGCGTTAAACAGCTCGGTTATGAGGGACGATATTCTCTCCGCTAAGTCCCTTATAGAGATGTAGCTCCGGGGGAGCACAACATCCGTGTAAGTAGACCTCAAGCTACCAGTGGCCACGAGGCCTACAAGCCTCCTAGATAGCTTGTTGAGGAGCCTGTTAAGCCTCTTAGCGTCGCCCCTTATCCGAATCCTGGTTATCCCCTCAATGTAACACGCCGCCAGCTCCTCCGCCAGGACCTCCTCGCTACTCGCCTCCAAGAATATCTGGAGGTCCTCGCCCCCCTCCCCCCTGTTCTTCACTAGCAGCAATATCCCGTCCTCGTCCAGGACCAGGTCCAGGGGCGAGCCCGGCTTAATCCCCAGCCGCTCGCACCACTTCTTCGGCAGGGTCACGGCATAGGACCTGCCGCCCACCCTTATGACCTTCCTGACCTCCCTCGCGCTCATGCGAGTCACCAACTTTACTTACCTTACTTACGTGGTAAGTATCTTTCCACCCATAAGCTTTGCCCCACTCGCTCCGCGGGGGTGGGGAGCGGAGATGAGGGCTGACATCCTAGGGGCGGTCAGGGAGGCTATAGCGCTTAAGGGGGATAGCCCAAGCGCCCTGATACCAGTGTTACAGCACATCCAGGGCAGGCTAGGCTACCTCCCCCGTGAAGCACTCATAGAGGTTTCCAGGAGGCTCGGCGTACCCCTCAGCAGGGTTTACGGCGTCGCGACATTCTACCACCAGTTCTCGCTGACGCCGCCGGCTCCCTTCACCATCTACGTGTGCATGGGTACTGCATGCCACCTGAGGGGGAATGCGGAGAACTACGAGCTCCTCAGGAGGCTCCTCAAGATTAAGCCGGGGACCAACGTGAGCGCGGACGGGCTCTTCAAGCTGGAGAAGGCGAGATGCTTCGGGTGCTGCAGCCTCGCCCCCGTCATTAAGGTGAATGAGGACCTCTACGGCCGCGTGAGCGCGCAGGAGATCAGGAGGATAGTGTCGAGGTACAGGGCCCTGGCCAGGAGGCTGAGAGCCCTGCCCCCGGCGAGGCGCCATGTCTAGCTGGAGCCTGATGGATAAGTGCTGCAGCAGGTGCAGCCACAGCCCAGAGTCCCCCTGTCCCGACTACGTGCCGTGCAGGCTCGAGGGCCCCCTCTGCCACGACGATCCCCGCTGCAGGGAGAAGAGGCGGAGGCGCGCTGAGGAGCTGATGTACGGGAGGGGAGGGCTGAGGATCAACGTGGGGATGGGCAGCTGCGGGATGGCTGCTGGCGCGCGAGAAGTCTTTGAGGCCTTCAGGCGTGAAGTAGATAGGCGGGGCCTGGAAGCTGATGTAGTCCCCGTGGGCTGCATGGGCCTCTGCTTCCTCGAGCCCCTGGTAGAGCTCGTGAGCAGGGAGTACCCGAGGGCTCTCTACAGTAAGGTGACCCCGGAGAGGGTGCCCGAGATACTGGACCAGTACCTGAGTGGAGATGTGTCGAGCGCATACGCGCTACGCGAGAGGACTGGGAGGGCCCGCGGCGAGGAGTCAGTCCCCCTCCTGAGCGAGCTCGACGTGTGGAAGAAGCAGGTCAGGTGGGTCTCCAGGAACTGCGGCGTGATCAACCCAGAGTCCATTGAGGAGTACGTGCTCCATGGAGGCTACAGGGGGCTCCACAGGGCCCTGAGGATGAGGCCCGAGGAGGTGATCGAGGAGGTGAAGAGAGCGGGCCTCAGGGGGCGTGGTGGTGCGGGCTTCCCAACCTGGCTGAAGTGGAAGATCTGCAGGGAGCAGGAGAGCGATGTCAAGTACTTCGTGTGTAACGGGGATGAGGGAGACCCAGGGGCCTTCATGAACAGGATGCTAGCTGAGGCAGACCCCCACCGCATCCTCGAGGGCATGATAATAGGCGCCTACGCGGTCGGGGCCCGGAAGGGCTACATCTTCGTAAGGGCCGAGAAGCCCCTAATGGCCGAGAGGCTGGAGAAGGCCGTAGAGGACGCCAGGAGATACGGCCTACTGGGCGAGGACATACTGGGCAGCGGCTTCAGCTTCGATGTGGAGGTTATCAGGAGCGCGGGGGCATTCGTCTGCGGAGAGGAGACTGCGCTCCTGGCAGCTATCGAGGGGCGTAGGGCGATGCCGCGGCAGAGGCCCCCCTACCCCGCCACTAAAGGGCTCTGGGGCAAGCCCACCGTGATAAACAACGTTGAGACGCTGGCCCACGTGGCGACCATCATGGCCCACGGCTGGAGGGAGTTCGCCAAGTACGGCACGGAGAGGAGCAGGGGCACGAAGATCTTCTGCGTGACTGGCGGAGTCAGGAGGACTGGGGCCTTCGAGGTCCCGATAGGCATAACCATTAGGGAGCTCGTCTACGATATAGCTGGTGGCCCCCCCGAGGGGAGGAGGATAAAGGCAGTGCAAATAGGGGGGCCCTCTGGGGGCTGTCTACCACCACACCTGTTCAACCTACCAATCGACTACGAGAGCCTGAGGTCTGCTGGCGCCATAATGGGCTCCGGCGGCCTGGTGGTGATAGACGACTCCAGCTGCATCGTGGACGTGGCCAGGTACTTCACGAGCTTCACGCTGGCTGAGTCCTGCGGCAAGTGCATACCCTGCAGGATCGGAACCAAGGTGCTGTACGATGCCCTGACCCGGATAGTGGAGGGGCGGGGCACCGAGGAGGATCTCGAGATGCTCGAGGAGGTGGGGCGGGCCATGGCCGCTGCTAGCCTCTGCGCCCTCGGAGGGACCGCCCCCAATCCAGTGCTCTCGACGCTCAGGTACTTTAAGGGTGAGTACCTAGCGCACGTGCGCGAGAAGAGGTGTCCAGCCGGTGTCTGCCGCAAGCTCGTCAGGTACACGATCATCCCCGAGAAGTGTGTTGGCTGTGGCGCGTGTGCTAGGGCATGCCCCTCAGGGGCCATCAAGCCGCGTGATGGGAGGTATTGGATAGACCCCGCCAAGTGCATCAGGTGCGGCACATGCTACCTCGTCTGCCCTCAGGGAGCGGTAGCGAAGGGGTGGTAGTATGAGAGTCGTGATAGATGGTATCGAGGTGGAGGCGAGGGAGGGCGAGACCATACTCGAGGCCGCGAGGAGAGCTGGCATTAAGATACCGACGCTGTGCCACATCCCCGGGCTCTTCAGAGAGGCTACTTGCAGGATATGCCTGGTCGAGCTGAAGAATGGCAGGCTGGTGCCAGCCTGCGCCTTCCCAGTATCCGATGGCTTAGAGGTCCGTACTGCGACGCCGAGGGTGCTGAAGACCAGGAGAATGGTGCTAGAGCTCCTCCTAGCTGCCCATAGGATCAAGTGCTGGTCGTGCCCTAGGAAGGGGGCATGCCTGCTGTTAAGGCTATGCAAGGAGCTCGGGGTCGAGGGCATACCCGTCTGCGCGGAGTGCCCACTCCCCGAGGAGGAGTGCATGCTAGCGCAGGGGGAGGTCTGCCTCGGCCCGATAACGGTAGCTGGCTGCGATGCCGCGTGCATCAGAGAGGGTAGGCCCTGCACGGGTTGCCGAGGCCCCGTGACGCGCAGAGACGTGCTGGAGGAGGCTGTGGCGAACTACAGGAGGCACGGAGTACCCCTCAGCAAGGTCTTGGAAGCGCTGTCCACCTTCTGCTCAAGCTCGCGCGCCTACGAGGAGGTCAGGCGCCTCCTGGGTGATCGCGCATGAAGGGAGGCCTGGTGATATACCCGGTCACCAGGATTGTGGGGCACGCAGAGCTGCGCGTGACGTTCAGCGGCGGGGTGCCTAGAGCCGAGTTCAGAGTTCTCAACGATCCGCGGTTCTTCGAGCGGATAGTGCTCGGCAAGGACTTCAGGCAGGTGCCCTGGATAGTCTCGAGGATCTGTGGCCCCTGCAGCCTCAGCCACACGCTCTGCTCCATATTCGCGCTCGAGGCTGCCATAGGGGTGGAGGTGCCCGAGCACGTGCTCATGGCGAGGGAGGCGGCCGCCGAGCTCGAAGTTGCCGAGAACCACTTAGTGCACCTGGCGCTGCTAGCGGCGCCCGACTACCTAGGCTTGAGGGGGCCGCTCGAGCTGGCTAGGGAGAGGCCAGAGTTCGTGAAGAGGGTCTTGAGGCTGAGGTCCGCCTTGGCGGAGGCGGCGGAGGGCCTCGTGGGCAGGCTAACACACCCCAGCGCGTGTGTGATCGGGGGCTTCACCAAGGAGCCCCTGCCGGAGCGGCTCGAGAAGGCGGCTAGGAAGCTGGCCCGCCTGATCCCCGAGGCCGAGGCCGTCGCTAGGCTGGCGATGGAGCTGAGCTACCCGAGCCTCAACGTGAGCGGCGAGCGGCTACTGGCGGTGGCGGGTGGCGATGGCTACTCGTTTACGGGTAGTAGCCTGCTGCTGGAGGGGCATGGAATACTGAAGCCCCTGGAGTACACGCACGTGCTCAGGGAGGAGGCAGTGCGCCACTCGACGTGCAGCCGCGTGACTGCCCTGGGAGATCCCATCTACGTTGGCGCGAGGGCACGGCTAAACGCGAGGGGCGTTGAGCACCTAGCGGACACGGCCCGTGGCCTGGCATCCAACTTGAAACTCCCCCTCAGGAACCCCTTCGACAACCTGAAGGCTAAAGCAATCGAGATGGTACACTGTGTGGAGAGGGCATCCCACATCCTGAGCGTCCTCGCAGACGAGGCACGCCAGCGAGGGCTTAAGCTGAGGACCGGCGTCGAGGCTAGAGCTGGGGAGGGCGTGGGGGTCAAGGAGGCTCCGCGTGGAGTCCTCATACACCACTACGTGGTTGGGGAGGGCGGACTGGTGGAGCACGCGAACATCATCACGCCCACCACCATAAACTCCTACCACCTCGAGAAGGCTAGCGAGGCCCTGGCCTCGGCTAGGTGGGGCGCCTCCAGCCTGAGGGATGAGCTCGCCCGCCTCGTGCGCGCCTACGACCCGTGCCTAGGGTGCGCTACCCACGCGGTCAGGATCACAGTGGAGGTGGTGTGATGAAGGTAGCGGTCTTCTCCCTAGGGGGCTGCGAGGGGTGCAGGTACAGCCTAGTAGAGGCCCTGTTGAGCATCAGCGACTTAGGACTTGAGCTGGTCCACGAGCCACTCCTGGGCCTCCACGATGAGAGCTACGACGTGGCTATAGTCGAGGGCTCCGTGGACTCACGGGAAGACGTGGAGAAGCTCCTAGAGATCAGGCAGCGTGCGAGAGTACTGGTCGCGCTAGGCACCTGCGCAGTGCTCGGCGGCGTGCCAGGCCTAGCCGAGGAAGTAGCCGTGAAGTGTGGCCCCAGGAGACCCCTGAGAGCGGCGCCTCTCTCCAGGTACGTCAGGGTAGACTACTGGGTCCGGGGATGCCCGCCCCCACGCGAGGAGCTGCTGAGGGTGTTGAGGTGGATATCCGAGGGCTCCCCACTAAAGCCGGGCGAGAGCCGGTTCCCCTACTGCAGAGAGCAGGCCGCGTCGGTGCCCGGCACTCTCCTCGAGCTGGAGGCGGAGAAATGTATAGTGTGCGGCAGGTGTGTCAAAGTCTGCGAGGAGATGGGAGTTCATGCACTAGGCTACGCTCGCCGCAGCGTGAGCATAGCCGTGACTACGCCCCTGGAAGTCAGCTTTGACGAGAGCACGTGTGTGGCATGCGGCCAGTGCGTCCTCTACTGCCCAGTGGGCGCCTTGAGAGAGGTGAGCGGCCTCAGAGAGCTGCTACAGGCCCTGCGCGCTGGCCTCGTGCGCGAGGCTTACGTGGAGCCCGAGGCACTGGTGGGGATTGCGGCCAGCTTATCCGTGCCCCCTGGCAAGGCCCTAGCAGCGCTGAAGGCCCTAGGCCTGAGGAGGATCGTTGTGTGGAGACCACCCCTACCCGAGGATGCGCTCATAGTGCCGGCTAGCATGGCCGAGTACCTCTACGTGAAGAAGCTATACCCGGAGCTGCTCCCCCTCACCGCTAAGCCAGAGCTAAAGCTCAAGCACGGCACAGTGCTCATCACAGCCTGCCTAGCCAGGCGCCTCAGTCACAGCCCCGTAGTCACGGCCAGGGACGTGTTCAGGGCCCTAAGGAAGCTCGACGTGGACGCACTGCCGGAGGAGGCTCCAGACGAGGTACGGCTAAGCCATGAGCTAGCCCTCCAGAAGGCTGTCGGCCCATCTCAGGTCAGGAATGTCCTTGAGTCTCTCAAGGCCAGACACGGCGTAGAGAGGCCAGTGACACTATACCTCTGCCCTGGAGGCTGCTTAAGAGGTGGAGGGCAGCCCTACCCTGATGAAGCCGGGGAGGAGGAGCTGAGACGCGCGCTCAAAGCCGTTGAGCAGCTTATTAAGTCGACCACGGGAGGCTAGAGATTCAAGTAAAGCTCCAACTAGAGTCTCCGGAACCCTGCTTCATCTCACGTGCGCCGCGAGCATTCAATCCCATCATAATACATTAATACTTGTATTAATGTATTATGATGGGATGCGTAGGGTAACCAGTGTGAGAATAGAGGATGAGCTTTGGAGGAAGGTTAAGGCACTTGCAGCCCTCGAGGGAACCACTGTGAGCGCGCTCCTAGAGGAGATGTTGACAGCTCTTGTTAGAGGAGCCGAGAAGGCCGCGAGCCTCGAGCAGCCACGCGACCGCGTAGTTGAGGAGTTAAAGGCCATTAGGGCCAGGGGAGGGAGCCCCCTCATAATAGCTTACCCCGGAAAGACGGCCGTAGAACTCGTTAAGGAGGGGAGGGGCGATTAAGTCGATTTATGTGGACACCAGCGTCATAATAGCCAGGTACAAGCCCGGCGATCCCCTGTATAACGACTCAAACGCTCTCTTTCAGAGGGAGTACAGATTTGTGATCTCGCCACTAGTCCTCGTGGAACTCTACTCCGTGTTCTCGAGGATTAGGCCCTACATAAGGCTGCCCAAGCCCCTCAGGGGGGCAGCGCTCAGCTCTCTGATAAGGTTCGTAGTAGACGACTGCAAGCTCACAGTGGTGTACAACCTTTTAGTCGCCAGGATCGGGGAGGAGGCGTGCAGAGTCCCGCTCGAGTACATCTACGCGATGAGGCTGGCAGATGCGCTGAGACTACGCGCCCTAGACCTCCTCCACGTGGCTCAAGCCGCCCTCCTAGACGGCGAGGTTGAGGCTCTCGTAACTGGAGATGAAGAGATACTGGAGCGCAGGGAGCGTATCGAGAAGCTCACGGGCCTGAGCGTGGCAAGCCCCCGCGAGCTCATCTAAGCTCATCTCGACGAGTGTGCGCCAGCCCCACTCCTCCCTCAGAGGATCTAGCTGGGATAGTCTAGCAGCTCCTCGAGCAGCACATGGAGCAGGGTGGGCAGCGCCCTCACGACCGGGCAGCTGAGCCCCTCCCCCCTGAACCTCTGCCCAACTATCCCCAGCAGTACTAGGTGCCGTGGCATCTCCTCCGGGAAGGCCGAGTACCCCAGGCTGAGCGCCTCAGCCACCCCCAGCCCATCCCCATCCGGCCCCCCCTCCAGGGCCACGGGCCCCCGCCACTCCACCCTGACGAGCCGCCCAGGCTCCCCTCCCCTCACGGCGTCAACAACTATCGCGCGGGACGCGCCCCTAATGGCGTCGAGCAGGTCGAGCCCCCCAACCCCGATCTCCACAACCTCCACCCCCTCCGGTAGCCTGAGCGCTGAGAGCAGCCTAGCCACCACGCACCCCAGCCCATCATCGCCAGCCAGCGGGTTACCCACGCAGGCAATCACTGTAACCCCACGCCTCCCCACTCCCCTCATAGCCTCACCGACTAGACATACGCGTCCTACTAGTTAAGGTGAAGACCGAGCGCAACTAACCGTGTCTCAACACCTGTAAGACAGCTCCTCGAGCCTTAGAGTCACCACATCATCGTGAATGTCCAGGAGGATGGCGAGAGGCGAGGCTGGCACCTCGTGCACCTCGACGCCGTTAACGATTATCTTGGAGGTTGGGAGCGTCCTCGGCGCTCCTCTGAGCACTAGGAACGTGGGAATACCCGTGCGCGTCTCAATTATCACAGTAGTCCCCCACATATCCTCAGAGTACCTGGCAAGCTCAACCTCCTCACCCCCAGCCATCTCAGCCAGCTTCCTGATCACCCTCGCGTGCTCCATGAACTTCCTCACCAACTCCTCGGGCTTCCCACTCTCATTCAGCTCCACTAACGCCTTATCCAAGTCCTCCAGGCTAACCGTCCACCTACGCCTCAACACGAGCGTGACTGGCTCAAGCCTACCTCCCAAGGTGGGGGGCTCGCCCAGCTTAGCGTATACGTAGCTCAAGTTCATCACCTCGCCGCACTCCAAGAACAGCGGGAAGACCACGCCGAGTAGCTCCCCATTCTCAGTCGTGAACCCCCTCCCAGGCTCGTAGTAGAGCTCCACGCTCCCCACATAGCCCACAGAGCTGGGCTCCCCGCCCGGCGCCGAGTACCCCAGTCCAGACGCGTTCAACGTGAACTCAACGAGCCAGCCCTCGCCGCTCCTAACCGCGTGAACCACCAGGTAATTGCTGCCCCTGACGAGCACGTCGGCATCCTTGTGATGATAGATTATGCTGCCTCCCTCGATCCTGTAGCGTAACACAACTTCATTAATCACGCACCCAGCCTCAGGAGCGGCCTCACGACCAAGCAAAATCGGCAAGCTGGCGAGGAGCAGCGCGGATACTACAGCCGAGACAGCTGCGACGAGAAGCCCCCTCCTCACGCCCCTCGGACAGCCCCACGGTAATAACCATGTCCCAGCTCAAGTACTTACCGCGGCCCACGTGCTTCACACGACACTGCAACCCGCCACCAGACACGCTGAGCCGGAGTGGAGCAGGTACCGTATTAGAGCCTGCTGGCCACGAGCACCACGTGGTAGAGGATCGCCCTAAGCAGCGAGGTCGAAGCGTAGGAGCCCCTAACCCTCTTAACCAGGCCCTTAGCCTCCAGGTCCCCAGCCCTCCTCCCACCAGCTCCAGACCTCAGGAGCTTCACCGCCCTCACTACATCGCCCGCCGAAACCCCCCTCCTCCACAGGTAACTCCAGGTGACAGGTCCCCTCTCAGCAATCAGGCCAGCATCGCCAGCCAGTCCCTCATCCCTCAGCAGCACAGCACACTGAGCCAGGAATATCGCAGCCCTATCC
>Ga0180301_10000994_pt1 | contig 22216 bp, 31 predicted proteins | sample GuaBasSediGuay16_FD_121797 | JGI IMG/M metagenome (GOLD analysis project Ga0180301, IMG submission 121797) | Subseafloor sediment microbial communities from Guaymas Basin, Gulf of California, Mexico - Guay16, Core 4569-2, 12-15 cm | ecosystem: Environmental > Aquatic > Marine > Hydrothermal...
ATCGATATTGAAGGGCAGACATATCGTGATGTAATTCATGGGGATTCCCCAAATGTTTATATAAGGTGATGACATATAAAAAGTTTGGTGACCGCCGATTTCCGAGAGCCTGCGGGCGATGAAGGTCTGGCGACATACCAGAGAACCCGCGGTGAGGGGGTCGGCGGCGACCGTGATGAAGGTCTCCGCTACGAATGCATCGAATGCAACAAAAGTAGCGGAGAATCAGAACGGTGGACGACCTCACAGCGTGTTGGTGACGGCACCTTTTGTGCGTACTCCCTGAAGTCCCTGATTATCTCGGGGGGTGCCCATCCCACCCAGAACGAGAGTTCACAGGATCGGGGTTTGCACTTGATGTTGATGGTGGAGTGGTGCTGTTTTGTTTCTAGGTTTGAGAAGAACTCCACATTCATGTCTATTTGGGGTCTGAACCACGCAGTGAGCGACCTCCTGTACACTCTCTCGATGGTCTCAATGAACCTCCTGACCACGGGTGGTGGGCTTTCACTCATTCACACACCCCCTCTATCTCACACCTGAATCTTTTCAGGAAGTCCACAACGTGGGTGCACGGTATTCTGTAGACGGACATAGTCCGGGGGACGACGAGTTGGAGGGAGTTTCTGGGGACACGGTTTACGGGGATGACGGGGTATCCGAGGTGGCGAGACATTCTGTCTATCAGCATGTCCCGTGTTGGAGCCTTGTGCATCCAGAGGTATGCCTCACACACGCCCCTGTGTGTCAGGAGTTCTAGGAAGAGGCGTGGGACTTTCGAGGGTTCGAGGTCTACTGCTACCGAGGAGTTGTAGTGCACGACCTTCGACTTGGGGTAGAGTTCGAGTATCCTCCTGATGAGGGGTTCGTAGTCAACCATTCCTCACACCTCTATCCTGAACTCTAGAAGACGGACACCAGTTTTCTTGACATCCTCCTTGAACCTCTCCTCAATGAACTCTGCACCCTCATTTGTGTCTATCGTCACGGGGGTGTCGCCGATTTCGGTCTCGATATAGTCGATTCCCGGCATGAGGGCGAGGTAGTTTCTGTACTCTTCAATGCTGTACTCCGTCAACTCCTCCAGTTTTTCGTGTGTGATGTTCCTCAGGTCTAGACACATGCACTTGAACTCGTCCGAGTATGTTCTTCTACAGACGCACGAGTATTGGGGAAGAGTGCCCTCCTTGAGTTCCCTCATCAGGGTGTAGTAGTCACCCAGTGAGTGGAGCGTCGTTCCACCGGGGTGGGTGTGCACCTTCATGAAGACCCTCTTGCCCTCACTAGCACACTTGTCAACGTATTTTGAGTCTTCAACATGCAGGAGACCGCCTCTAACAAAGTACTCCTTTCCGTTGCACACCACCATCGCATACTCTCTTAGGTAGTCGAGGATCTTGGGGAAGTTCTCACGTCCGAGTCTCTCGAATTTGTACATGTATTTGTCGTTTGGCAGTATATACGGTTCGACCCTCTTGACAAACCTCCTGAGGTGTTCCTCAAGACCCACAACCATCACGCTCCGAGTTGGCATGTCAGTCTTCTATTCTTGTGCTCACACTCCAGAACTTTGAAGAGGGAGTCCCAGACGCACCATGCGATTTCGTCCTTGTGGACGGGTTCCTTCTTGAGGTGTTCTTCGAGTTCGTACTTTGAGTCAAAGCACCGGATGGGTCTCCAACTGAGGAGGAGGTCTTCGACATTCTGGGCACACCACTTCTCATGGGGTGTTGCGGGTTGAAAGACCACGAGTTTTACACCAGCCCTCTTGAGCATGTCCACACACGCGTTGTATCTCCGTGTTGCGGTGAGCATCCTTCTGGCGTCCTGAAGCACCATCGATATTTCACGGTGCAGTCTTTCGAGACCCTCCGGAGCCTTGACAATATCCAAGAGGTCTCTTTCCCTCCTGACGAAGTACATGAGGTTTCCGGGGGTGACCATGAGAGAGGGCACCCTCTTGTACTTCTCCAGTTGCCTTGCGATCCTCTCTATCTCCCTGAGCATGCGTTCGAGTTCGGACTTGGTGACTGGCATCGAACGCACCATGAAGTTGTGGTGGGTCGGTCGGTTATTAACGCATGCACTCCACACCCTGAGGGTGGCACCACATGCGACGGTGCGATCTCAATACTGTCGGCGTATTTTGTGCGAATATCGAAATAAAGTCGTAGACGAAAATGTAGATTTACGGATGGTGCCCAGAATTGCGGTGATGGTGGTGCTCTGCATAGGGTGTACGAGGGGGAGGAGTGCAACTCCGGGGATGTTATAACCAGTGTGTTACTCCTCGTCATTCAGGAACTCGATCACGAGGGACTCGTCGCCCTCCACGAACTTGATGTCCCTGTGCTGGTTCTTGTGCAGTGCGACCGTCTGGGATGCGGGGTGACGGGAGAAAAAAATCGAGGATGTAGAGTGCGAGTACCGAGAGGTCGTCAGTCTCCTCGGACTCCAGAACCTTTCCCTTTCTTATGACAGTGAGCCGCACCCTCATGCCTGCAGAGCACCTTCCTGAACTTTTTCAGGACATCGCCCAGTGCATCCTTGACGCCCTCAAGGTCATTCCCGATAAACTTCAACTTCTGGACAAAAGCACTGTAGACATCAAGTATGAAGTCCACATCATCGGGGTCTTCCAACTCAGTCAAGATCCTCCTGAAGACATGCAGTAGAGAGATCCTGAGGAGGGACAGTGAGCGGATTATATCCTCCACCCGCGACATCATGATGTTGAAGGACATCATGAGGCAGACCTCAGCGTTTCCTCTCTCCACTTCCCAGCACCTCGTTGAATGCCCTCGCAAGAGATGCGTTCAACTTCTTGAGATAGAGGGAAGCCATATCGACGTACAGGTGGAGTTTTTTCGATATTTCAACCGCTCTCTCCAACTTTTCGGAATCGTTGACGTTCTCGAACATGTGCTTTATGAAGCCCAGAACACCATTGCGGAGTATGTCCACACTCAGGAGTATGTCGTTGAGGTAGTGCATGATGCTCCTGTAGTCCACATCCTCAGACATGAGAACCACCTCACTCACGATAGGGAGTGTTGAAGACATCATATAACTCTCTCGCTCGTTTCTCACCCACGAGTGGGACGTTCATGAGTGCGTCGATGGGTGCGTTGACCACGTCCTTGATGGTTCTGAAGTGCTTCAGGAGGTTGATGGCTGTCTGGGTTCCCACAACGGCTTCAAGCATCGCCCTTGCCTTTTCGGAGGGTGTGAGTGTGGACTTCCTGACCCTCCTGAACGGTAACTTCACGTCCTTCCTGACCTTCTCAAGGTAGTCTTCGAGGGTCAGGAGGAATATGACGGTGTGTTTGGTGGAGGGGCAGTACACCACGGGTATCTGCCACCCTATTGCGATTGCGGCTATTGCCCCGTAGAAGGACTGCATTGCGAGTCCCGTGAACTTCTCGACCAGCGTGGGGGATTCCTCAAGTAGCAGAAGAGGACGGACTCCCTGACTGTCTCCCACCTCTGAGAGATCACGTATCTGGGAAAAGAGCCTCCCGTCGATGATGGATGATGCGAGATCCGTGGAAGTCTTTCTTTCAACGAGCACATCACCCCTCCGTCCGGTAAGGAGGTAATCCCCAACTCCCAACCTCTTGACCTCGACATCAGTCCTCCCCCTGAGAGCCTTCAGGATGCGGGGGTTCAACTTCGCCTCGCTCACATCCACGTATATCAACCGTCCTCACCTCTTCTACATTTATCAGACCCTCTACGAAACACCTCCCGCAAAAATCACAGTACCTGCACAGCCACCCGACCTTCCGGGGTGGGGGGATTCCGGTCTCGTACGCCATCCTGAGTATGTCCCTCTTCTTGAGCATCTCCCACTTGGTCGTCTCGTACTCCCACATGTTCACTTGGTAGGGACGCACGTCGCCGCTCCCCACGTCTATGTACAGTACCACGAGACCCTTGACCTCGATGCCGTTCTCCACCGCAAGCACCCTGTAGTAGTTGACCTGAGTCGCGTGGTGCTCGTAGGGGGACTTCGGGATTCTTGAGACGTACTTCTTGTCAACTATGATCCCGTCCACGATTTCGTCGATTGTTCCGACGATCCCCTCCCAAGACAACTCCACCTCGTGGAAGTCGGACATCGGTATCTCGTGCAACTTGATCCCCTGAATGAGTGTGAGGGTGGGGTCTATGCGGAGGGGTGTCCCGTAGAGGTTGTAGTAGTACGCACGGCGGAGACACGAGTATATCAGGTCACTGACGTGGATTCCCTTCGGTCTCTTGAGTTGGTGCTCCCAGTAGAACCTGTAGATGGACTCGTAGTACTTCTCAAGCACCTTGCGTTCTATTTCGGAGAGCGACATCAGGACAACGTCCCCTTACGCATCTTGACAACACCATCCTCTATTACGTACCCCAACCTTTTAACCACTTCCACAACGTCCCCCTTGAAGCCCCTGCGTCTAGCCCACTTCTCAAGTTCGGGCAGTGAAACTTCCTCGAACGTCTCGATCAACTTCCTGAAGGTGTTCAGGACACCCTCCGGGATTTCCTCCTGCGGTTTCTCCTCAACCTCGATCTTCGGCACTTCTTCGAACCTCTCCTCCCTGACCTCCTCGACGCTGACCTCCCTCCGGGTCTTCGGCATCTTGAGGATGGTCACCTCGGACACCACGAACCTCATGTCACTCGTGAGCCTCCCCCTCATCCTGACATAGCACCCCACTATGTCGATGTCCCCAAGCCTTGTGGTGACCCGGGGTGTCAGGGTTGCGACCACCTCGGCGGTGTCGTCCCCCACAACAACATCCACGAACTTAGCCTCTATCGGCTCCTGCTTTCCGTGCTCGGTGCACTCGCCGTTTGTCAACTTCCTGAAGCATATTGGGCATGCGGTGTAGGTTCTCTCGCTGACCACTCTCGCAACATACACCTCGATCACAGACCACTCGTCCTCCTTGAGGTCTATCACCTTCTTGACGGTAACCTTGGGCACGAGTTCGAAGATCTCAACCGGAGGCTCCTGCCCGAGAACCTCCCTGATGTATGCCGCAAGAAGAAGCCGGAGGTTGCCCCCAAGTTCGGGGTAGTTCTTCTTGCCCCACTCCAACAACTCGTCCTTCTTGATACCGTACAACTTCAGGAAGACGTCAACCGTGCTCATGACCACCACCTACGATGTGCAGTTAAAACCCAACTTATAAACCTTGACCCACCACACCTGTCAGATGAACCAGTTGGGGGAGGGGTACCACGGGCAGGTCTCCATCTTGTTCCCAAGTGGGCACATCCCCAGCATCTTGGCATTGGCACAGGAGTAGCACTTGTACATGTTGGTGGCTATGTGCTCAACCTGATACCTACACTTGTGAGGATCGTAGTCTGACGCAAACCTCCTGAACAGGTCAACGACCACATCCGGGTGGACTCCGTACCTCAGGAGGAAGGATGCCAGATGGAACCGCTCGTGGTGTTTGAGGTAGCCCGTGCTCTTGAGTTTATCGATCAGGAAGACAATGCACGGCGGGAGGTCTTCCGGGATCTCCCCCACAACCCTGCCCCTCGGTGGTGGTATGTAAACGTCGATGCCGTCAAGTGTGAGCAACATCTTGGAGAGCCTTGAGTCGTCCTGAACCTCGGTATCCGCACTGGGGTCTGGGTTGTTGGAGATCCTGAAGATGCCCACACGTGTGAACCTGAGGGTGACATCGGTGATCCTCACAACGTACAACCCGGTGGTCGGGTGGATGGTGTAGGGGAGCCTGCACAGCCTCCTGACATCCCCCACGAGCTTGAAGTCGAGGGTTGAGATCTCGTCCAGACCGAGCAACTGGACGAACTCCCTGCACGTCCTCTTGAAGTGTTTGATCCTGACAGGTTCAAAATAGAGGTACAGGTGGAACCCCCTGTTCCCACTGTAGTACAGTGCGTAACTCTTGGTGTATCTTGAAACCCTGACGATCGCCTCCCTGACATCCCGTATTACATCATCACTCAGCGTTCCACTCTCATCATCGAAGTCCAGAAAGATGCAGTCGTAGGTTCTGTGGTTTATCTGGGGGTTGCTGAAGAGGGAGACAAAGCAGTCGTCCTTTCCGTTGTGCCTCCTGATGCTCTCGATGTACTGCGTGCGGTTTGTCACCGTCACCCTCTTCGGGAAACCCACCTCACGGGGAAAGGTCACCGGTGTGATGTGTGCCCTCAGGAACTTGAGCCAGTTTGCGGTGAAGTCCACACAATCACCCCACGCAGAACATCAACACGATCGTTCCAAGCCACAGAAAGAGTGCCATCAGAACAAAGATAAGACACACTCTGGCAATTTCTGCGTCTTCCTTTTTCAGAATCCACCAAATCTTGAAGATCGTCAGTATCAGGATAGCCCATAACCCCACCATTCCCCACACAAACGCCTCAACAATTGGGTTCACGCAAACACCCCCGTCAGTATCAGGATGTAGATCGTTTCAAAGTAGACGACCCACAAAAGAACCATGAACAGGAAGTCGTACCACCAATCCTCATCTCTCCCGTACTCGTACCAAGAGTCTAGGATCGCATAGGTCAGCCCCACGGCAAACATGAAGTATATCCCCAAGAGAAACAGTACCAAGAAGGTAATGTCGTTCACCTCATCCACCTCCTGAGCGTGACAGTTTCGAGGGCGTCCACAAACTCCCTGCCGAACAGACGCTCAATTAGATGGAGAACGAGCCTCCAGTAGTAGTCGTACCCCGACCTCGTTATCCTGACCTTCCTTCCTTCTACCACGGGTTCGACCTCAAGACCGTCCTTGCCCCTGCCAACAACCACGTAGTGCACCTTCTCCCAGCCCCTGAACCTCCCCATCTTCATGAGTTTCCTTGCCGCCTTGACGTGCGGTTGCTTGGACTTGTACTCGGAGGGGTCTTTGGACAGGGACTTGTGGAACACAAGTTCCTCGAAGTACTTCCCGGCGTACAGGTCGCTCTTGATGCCCCTCAGGAACCTCGCAAGTTCAACCCTGAACTGCTCGTAGTCCACGTCGTTCATGACCAACTCGAATATCTTCCTGAGCACCGTCTTGACTATCTCGGGGACGTCCTTGCGTACCTCCTCGAAGCCCCTTGTCAAGAAGTTTGTCTCGTGCTTGCCATCCTTCCAGATGTACCTCGCGTGGTAGCGTTTCTTCTTGGGGGTTATGAAGAACCTGTCGAAGTAGTACTCGGGCTTCAGGTATATCAGACCCGGGAACGCGTTGTACTTCTTGGTGACGTACTCGTCCACCCTCCTGTTTATGTGCTCACACAGCCTGTTCAGGACTCCGCCGATGTCCCTGATAGTGAAGGGGATGTGTATGAAGATGCTGTCAGTGTCCCCGTATATGACCTCGAAGCCGAAGTCCTCCTCGACGACGTTCTTGATGAACATGAGGAGGTCACGTGCGACGTACGTCACGCTCTCCGCAACCCTCCCGTCGTAGTACCTTGACCCGCTGTCACCCGTGGCGCCGTAGAACGACAGCAGTATCTGTTTCACAGCCCTCTGGAGTGTGTCGTAAGCCCTGTACTCTGCACTGTCCGTGGGATGTTCGTCCCTCTTCTTCTTGTACTCGTTCCTGAGATCCTCAAGAATCCTGAGGCACTTTGCGAATATCGACTCTTTGCGTTTTGTGAACCTCAGACCGTTTATTTCGATCTCGCCGTTGGGGTCTAGGGTGTCGAGACCTATGTTGCACGCCCTCATGATGCGGTTGTACAGACTGTAGAAGTCGAGACACGCAATCCCCGTGTATATGCCCGCCTTGGGTTCGAGAATGAGGGCACCCCTGAACCTGCCCCTCCCATCGTTCTCTCCCTGATCCCCGGACTTCGTGGGGAACACTATGCGTGGGTTCTCACGCCCGGCATGGTACAGTATGAGTGCGTCCGTGACGGCACGTGGGTATATAGCCTTGGGTGGGAAGACCCTGCTGACCTCTGCAACCCTCTCGCAGAGTTCCGTGTACCTGAGTTCGTCGTCGAGCCTCTTGACAAGCCACGCGTCGGTCATGTTGTAGTCCCTGAGAATGTCGCGGTGGTGCTCGAAGAGATCCCACAACTTCCTGACCCTCTCACCCTCAAAGGTGAAGACCTTGCCCTCACCGAGAACTTCCTGAGCAACATCGTCAAGTGCGTTTGATGTGCGATTCACAAACCTGCTGTCTATCACCATGAGGTCGAGTACGTGCACACACCTGAGTGCATCACACTCGACCTTGTGCTTCTTAGCCCTGCCCTCGATGTAGGGCACGTCGAAGACCTCTATGTTCCACCCCACCAAGATGTCGCACTCCCTCTCAAGGTCGCTCAGGAAGTCCTCAAGCATCCTAGCCTCGTCATCGTCGCAGTAGAACCTCTCGTTCCCCCTATCATCGACCACCGCAATTGAGAGGATGCGTTGCTTGGGTCTGTCAGGACTCGGGAACCCATCCCTAGGGTCTACCTCGATGTCGATGTACCACTTCCTAGCACCGGGTTCGTATGTCACATCCTTGTCTATCATCCACCTCTGGACAAACAAAATATCTCCTTCAAATGTGGTGATTCCTCTCCTGTGTAGCCAGAACCTGAACTGCTTGACTTGGTACGGGAAGTCAACCTCTATCTTGGTTGCGTCGTCCCCGTATATTGTGACCGCCACGTTCTTCTCAGCAATGAAGCCCCTCTTCAGGATCTCGCCCTTGACATCCGGGAAGTGTTTGGTCTCGATGAAGAAGTAGGGTCGCATCCCGGGGTCGATGAGGTGTTTTCGACGGTTACGTTTATAAACGAGAAGTTTGAGATCATCACCGACAGCAACCCACCTGCCCCAGACTATCCTCACACACACCACACCCCCGTGGGTAGGGAAAAGTAGGGGAGGGGGACAAATAAGGCTTGTTGATACCGGTCGAAAACACGACAATAATGCTACTCGGATTCTTCCTCTTCCTCTGCTACCTCCTCTTCCTCGGACTCCGCCTTGGTTTTCTTGCGTTTCTTCTTGAAGGTTGCAATGATGTCCTTGAGTTCGGCGGGTGTTATTTCGGTATAGCCGTCGTCCTTCAGGAGGACGTAGGTGTACTGAGACCAGTCCTCGACGTCGAACCACCGTGCAAGTGAGATCTTCCTGAGAGTCCTGAGTTTGCTGAGCGACTGCACGTCCTTGTCCATGACCCTCTCAAGGTACCAGAGACACTTGACGTTGTACTCAAGGGTCTCTCCACCCACGAGTCCGAGGGGTTGCTCCCCGGCGGGGTCTCTGCGGTGGTGGTGGATCGTCATTATGAAGACATCGTACTTGTCCCTAACAACGTACATTGCATCCAGCCAGTTGGTCAGAGCCTTTGCCCTCTCCGGGAAGTTCTCGCGACCTGCGAACGTCAACTTGAGGGGGTTTGAGACGGAGTCGTACACGACCATGCCCACCTTGTTGTCCTTTATCCTCTCGCCCACTGGTATCATGGAGGTGCGACCGTAGAGTGTCATGATAGCCTTGCCCTTGCCGCTGTACCTCACCTTGCACCTTATGCCGTGCATCTTCAGGATGTTCTCTATGTTCGTCTCCTCAAGAAGGATCACCCTGCAGTTCTCGGGAACCTTGAACCTCCCCCTGAACCTCCTGTCCCAAGCCCTCAGGAGGTGCGTCGCTCCGGGTTCTGTTGAGAACCAGAGGACGCTCTTCTTGTGCTCCGCCATGAAGTGATAGGCTTCCTGAAGTGCGAATATGGACTTCCCGGACTTCGGGGCACCCATGATCCCCACGAGTATGTCCTTGGGGTAGCCGCCACCGAGCATCTTGTTGATGCCCTCTATGCTTGAGGTGACGAAGACCTCACCCACCGCCCTCACCCTCCGTCTTCTCACACTCCTCCTTCAGGATCTTCAGGAAGGGAAACAACTTGTCGATGACCATCTCGTCCACGGCAGACCCGAAGATTTTCATCATGACGTCCTTGTACTTCGGGGGGACAACTATCAGGATGCCGTCACCAAAAAGGTACAATCTGTCGGCATCGGTGCAGTGGGTTTCGATCCAGTGCTTCGGCAGTGTTATGCCCCTTGCACGACCTACCCTCAGCAACTTCCTCTCGTCACACAGGACAACCATCCACACCACCACGTAGGGGAGTTAATAACCCCACTTATAAACCTTGACCGTCCACACCTGATTTGAACTGTATTCCGACGGGTGTGAGCACTGCCCTTGGTATCTCACAGAAGACCAACTTGACACCCTGTGAGAAAGTCGTGAAGAAGACCATCACCGTCCTGTGCTCCAAGACCCCCCTCAGACAGTCTACCAGTTTGTCGGCAAACCTCAAGATGTACATTCCCGGAATGCTCCCAGCGGGTCTGTAGATGAGTATCTCCACGTTCTTCTCGACATGCACCACGCACAGGATGTTCCCGAAGTAGGTGAGCAGTATTCTGACGTGGGTTCCGTGGTAGTCGTAGTTCACAGTGACGTCAGTGATGGGACACCCTGCCCGTCTGCTGGCAAGAATGCAGAGTTCCAGTGCGGTCTCCAAGTATACCTCATGTCTCTTGAGGAGTCCAAGGGCATGCCTGTCACTAAAGGTGGTCGTGAATATGCTTGTCGATATCCCGACTTTCACATTCCCCTTCCACCCGGCACGTTCCAACAGTTCCTTGACGTACTTGGTCACACAATTCCCCATCACGACCACCTCTACACCATTTTCACCTTCCCGTTCGGAAGCAGGACAAGTCGGGGACTTGAGAGCACGCGGGGCTTGAGGATGATCCTCTTGAGCGGTGAACTTACGTCAACATCTTCCACGAGGTCACGGAGAGCGTGGGCAATGTTGCACACCTCCCTGATGGTGTACGTGAAGTCGAAGACCAGCACTATCTGCACGCACCACGTGTTGCGGCTCAGGTGGACTTCGAACACGACCTCACCGAGGTATCTTCTCCTCTTGTAGAAGTGCACATAGTAGTTGTGGCACCTGTCAAAGACCACCACGTTCATGCTGATATCCTCCGCCCCGTAGTATGTGACAATTCTGGAGAGCACCTTGTTCAAATAGTCAATGTACCGCATTGCGGCAAAGAGGGAGAGCCTCCTGTCTTTGGCATGCATCCTGACACTGAAAAACTTCGGGCAGATCAACTTCCCGACTACCAGCCTAGACTGGAGGAACTCCTTGAACTCCTGTGCAAGGGTCTTCCTGACCATTCACACCACCTCCACACCCCGGGGTGTGAGTCTGACCCTTGGTGTTGCAACATCAAGTTCCATTGAGAAGACCGTCCGGGCTGAGTCAAGCCACCCGTGACACACCCGCAGGATGCCCCTCTCCCTGAACCTCTCCGCAAGGGTGTTTGCGAACTCGTCCACCATCTCCGTGGTGACGTGTTCCGGGAAGCCCGGCTCCACCACATCCACTATTATCCTGTCGGGGTACAGGATGAGAGACATGAAGTAGTCGTCCATGTTGCCCGCGAAGAGGTACATCTCGAAGCCCCTGTTGTCCCGTGTGAGGTACACGTCCACAAAGACCCTGTTGCTTCCGACGTACCTCATAGTCTGCTCCCAGATGCACCTGAGGGCGATCATGAAAGGCAGTCCAATTTTCGACAGCAACGCACAAAGGAGGACGTACTCCCCCGTGCCGAAGAGTAGTGGGGTTTGCACTTCCGCCCTGAAGCCTGCCATCTCCAAACATTCCCTGATCGTTTCGATGAATCTGTGCCTGCCGTTCATACTACCACCCCCACCCTTGAACCCCTCAGGACGAGTCTTGGCACCAGACCCTCACCTGTGACTGGCAACCTGAAGACAAAATGGTCACCGATCCTCTGGACATGCCTGCATTCTCCGAAGACGGACTCAAGTTTCTCCCTGATGGTTTCAAGATCCCTGCCACTGAGGTATGTACCCACCCCGTCGAGAGACAGTATGCCCTCGCCCTTGTCATAGTTGAGCCTGAGGGCGTACAGTCTCCGAGATTCGACACTATCCCTGATCCTGATGTATGCACTCACCGAGAGTGTCAGAGGGCAGTTCGCACACGGGAAGTAGAGGAAGCCCTTGTATTTCACGAGTCTGTCCTGTGGTACCTTGCCTGCAAGCCACCTCAGGAAGTCCGAGATCAAAGTCATGCATAGTACAATACCCCACGCCTGCCTCCTTGGGACTTCCCTGAGGGAAAGTGAGGTACTGACTCTGTCAAGCCAAGGAAGCACTTCCTCTAGCATGTCCGCAAGTTCCTCAAGGGTCACACCAGACCTCATCCTCACCACCTCATCACCATCTTTCTACCCACGAGTTGGAGTCTCGGGACAAGAGGACAGCATTCGAGGACTGAGACGTACTTCGTCACGCAGACGTACCTGTACGCGGGTTTTCTGGAGTACGGTATCTTCGTGATTCTGGGGTTGCCGGAAATTGAGAGACCCAGCCTCTTCAGGACAGCCCTGACAGAGTTGACAACCCTCTCGCACAGCCTCTTCCCGTTAACCCTGATGTAAATGTCGAGACGGTACTTCATGTAGGTGGTCACCACCTTCAGGACTATGCTCATTATCCAGCCGCCGGTGTCCATGAAGGATGCACCGCTGAAGTTCACATATACGCGTTCCTCCCTGATGTTGTGGAACTTGTCAGCATACGTCGAGACGTCAACGCTCAGGTTGTGCACCAGTTCATTGATCCCCGAAAGTTCGCCCAGAATCTCCCTGATAACATGGAGTGCCAGTGCCTCAGTGACATCTGACACTGATTGGGCATGCTCGACCTGTATACTCCACACTCTGAAGCCAGCGTCCCTGACAGCGTCCCTGACAGACTTCCTGACCTTCTCCCTGAGGTTGCTCATTGCGGACACCCCGCGGGTGTGCCTATGTTAGAAGGTATGTGATACGTATTTTATAACTATCGGTGGCATCTGCTGGTGTGAGCACCTTAAATAGCGGGCTTCCCCAGAAAGTCATGGTGGTGTTGATGGCATTCGTCACACCCACTTCCCCCACCAGAAGGAAAAGGAGAAAGCGTAAAACCACAGCGGCTCCAAAGGCGGACGCCACATGGTGCTTCTTGAAGGCTATTGAGATCAGGGAACTGCTGGAGGGAATTCGTGACTTCGTGAATAACGCAATGATCGAGAAGGCTGATGAAACCTTCACGACACTGAAGGATCTGGAGGAGGACGTTATGGCAACCTGCGGTGTGGACATCTCAGAGGTGGTGGAATGTGTGGAGGACATCCTGTCATACGAGTACCCGAGGGGAAAAGACCCGAAGAAGATACCCATCGAAACACTGGATCGCCTAGCAGGCAAAATCGAGAGTTGCTACACGAAGCACCTCCTCGAAAAGTACAAGATACCAATACCGTCCCCCGACTAGTCGCCCTCCTTTTTGTCCCCCTCCTGAACCGCACCGAACATCTCTAGGATCTCCTCGTCGCTCTTTTCCAACGCACCCGGGACTCCCTGCATCAGGAGGGTGAGCCTCATAACCATGATCGCCAGCCTCCTGAGGTGGTACCACAAGTCCCTGACCTCGTTCTGGAGACCCTCGACCCTCCGGACAAGCCCACTGATCCCAGTCGCCACAAGTGCGTAAACCCTCCTGAGTTCGTGATACTCCCCCTCCAACTTGCTCAACTTCTCGGCGGCTATCGAAAGTATCCTCTCGCCCTCCGGAGGCAGTCCCTGAACCTCCGACCCGGACTTCGACTTGGGCTTCGACCTCGACCTCTTCTTGCCCACCGCTCACACCCATTCCACAGTGCACACCGGGGGTATATATGTATGTATGTGTGGAGGGAGGGTGGTAGTGTGCATCAGGGTTCAGGGTATACGTGCATGCATGGTGGGATGTCAGGAGGGTACATGCATGCAGGGAGGACTGTATGTATGTTGTTTTTCTTTTTTCACCCACAATTCGAATTTTGGTCGGAATGAAGGTTGTTATTATAGTGATGTGAATTATTCAAATGGACGGTTGATCCGTAAGGATATTCATAACAGACCCACAATTCACAATAATACACCATGGCTCTCCGGGGAAGGAAGGAGAGGACGTGAACGCAGAGAACCCGGAACTCCATTACCGACCAAAACTGTGAAAGTTCGTCAGCCACGGCAGAACATTGCTCGGGCACACTACCCTGCTTCGATCAAGATGGATATGGGTGGGTTGGGCATAGAATTCCACACGGGCTTGCCGCATGTCTCCAATATGCCCCAGACACCCCCACCATACCCAGATACGATACCATTTTCGTCGGAGAATTAATCAACCGCAAACCGTGGAGGTGTGAGAACGCGAGATGCACCACACCTGTGTACCAGTCCGGGCGTTACAAGACAGGTGTCACAAGGTTTATAACCACTGTGGCACTTACATCTGTGGTGAGGATCTTCAGGGGTGGTCGGCATGGCTGACGAGAAAATTGTCGTGAGTTTCGGGAACGAGTTCGAGAGCGACATAATGTGCCTACTCAAGGGCAGGAAGTGGAGATACATGTGGGCTAGCAGGAACGACATTGACGAGGAGTACTGGGCAATAGAGTCATGGGGCAAGCAACCCGAGGACTTGACGTGTGGCTTTGAGGTTTCCACCCCGGTGTGCACCACTCCGGAGAGGTACATCAGGACGAACAAGGTGCAGTGGAGGTACTTCATTGACAAGCAGAAGTTCAAGGACTCCCTAGGTGAGCGTGTCTTTGTGCCCATCTTCATGGGGATGACTCCGGCACAGCCCAACCAAGGGAACCACATACACGTCGGACTCCCGAACAGACACCTGACGGTCGATGAGGTCAGGTGGATAGCGAGCCACATCTACCCGATAATGCCTCTGATCATCGGGATGACCGCGAACTCCGTGACGCGGAGGGTCATGAGCAAGAGACTCTCAAGGGGCAACCATGTCTTTGTCGATGAGACCTACTACACGACCGACCACTACGGCGAGATCAACCATGCAGATGAGGGCACTGTCGAGGTCAGGGTTCCTGATGCCTGTCCGCCGCAGGTGATGCTCCCCGTGATCATGATACTGAGGCAGATTGCGGTGAGGGCACTCACCGTCAGGAGCATGTACGAGAACGCTTGGAGGGAGGACGACTATGACGCTTGGGAGGAGTACAAGAGGAAGAGGAACCTTGCGATTGAGCGTGGGCTTCACGGTGTCGATATGATGGAGATGGTTGCACACCTCATGACCATGGGGGTTGACTTCGAGTTTCCAAAGAAGATACCCTGCATCAGGGAGTACCTCTACATGTGCTTCAGGGTCAGGAAGTGCCACGGTGAACTCCTGTACGAGATACTCAGGAAGTTGGCAGATGACGACAACGGCTGGACTTCCTTCGAACAGGAAATGAACGAGAAGCAGATGGAGTTCCTCTTCTGGCTCCACATGTACATGTGTCTGCACCCCGAGGACTACTTTGACAACTTCCTGAGGGTCAAGACCCTCCCCGTCGAGTTCAGGGAGATGATAGAGAGGTGGAAAAAGGAGTCGAGACGCTTCAGCAGGTTCAGTGAACTCATCGAGTACCCGATTCCGAGGTTCAAGGAGGACGGGAGGATCAAGTGGGCTGAGGTCTACAAGTTCGTGCTACCGCTCATCAGGGGAGGCATGCGTCCCACGTATGTTGCCGACTACCTTGTCAGGGGAGGCATCAGCGAGCATGTGGCTCCCAAGATAGTGACGTACATCAGGAAGTTCCTCGCAATGGACGACCCCAGTGAACTGCTCGAACTCATGAGGAGAGACCCCAACGCCAAGAGGTTCATAAGGAGGGAACTCGTGGAGATGCTGAGACCCGAGTGGCTGGTGTACACAGACCCCGAGTACTTCAGGAAGGTGGTCGATGAGGGCGAGTACCGCATTGCTAGGATCAGGGAGGTTGAGGGGATGCCCTACAGCGACGTGGCTATATGGATTGCCGGGAGGCTCATGAGGTCTGGCATGAACGCCAACATAACTCCTGAACACGTCATCAACACGAGGGAGAGGTTCTACGTGATGTACATCAGACACGGCAAACTCTCACTACCGGTGGGTTGTGTCGCAATTGACATGCCGACTGGTGAGATAATGCACCTGTACGTGGAACCCGCAATGAGAAGACGCGGAATAGGCAAAAGACTTGTGAAGCATGTCATCGACGTGTACAAGAACGAGTGGAGTCACTTCAGGGGCAGGGGTGCACCCCCGTATGTCTGGGCTAGGATCAGGAAGAACAACTTCGTGAGTGCGGCGGTGTTCAAGAGCCTCGGATTCGAGGTCATGAAGGTCGGAAGGGAGGTGGTGAATGTGTACAAGGTTCTCTTCCCTGATGCCATGTGGTCTTCACAGCCTGCCACGACCAGCCCCAGAGTCCGAAACCCCGGAACGCTCGGCAGAGTTTACAGGGCAACCACAGAGACGGATTCCATTCCGGAGGACGAGATACACAGTCTCTTCCAAGCCCTGAGGAACACATCCGCCGCTTCCAGAGAGATTAAGGGCATCGGGGAACTCGTGTACCCCGAGCAAAGAACCATGCCGGTGGCGTCAATGTACATCAGCCGTTCGATCTTCGAACCGTTCATGGACACGCTTGGAAGGGGCTACTTGGGCACCTGTGAAGCCGGGATAGTTGCGGATCACCATGTGAACATCGACGTGATGGGGTGCTACACGCCGCCCTTCATGATCATAACCACCGCCGAAGAGATGAACAGCCCGTACTTTAGGAGGCTCTGCAATGCGAATGCGAGAATTGTCACCAGAATGGAGACCGGGGAGCAGTTCACCTACTACGGTGACCTTTACGAAGTGGGTGGGTGGAAGTTCCTGTTCATACCCTTGGAGGACTGGTACCTCATTCCAGTAGACCCGGCAATGTTCATGGTGAGTGGTCTCTGGATTCTCCCCAGAGAGTTCCTCATCATCATCAGGAGGTACTGCGACGTCGATGAGGGGTACATAAGACTGCCGAACGGTGTGCAGTTTGGAATTGTGGCAAACGACGTCTCCGGGCTGTACCTTGAAGTGACACCAAGAGATCTCAGGGTCATGCCCATCAGTGTGGAGGTGCTCACCCGTGAGGACTTCAGGAGGCTGTGTGAACACCTCGGGTACAGTGAAGAGATAATCGACTTCCCGAGTGGCAAGCTACTGCCCATTGTCAGGAACAACCGCATTGCCATCTACGCAGTCAGGTTGCTGTTCGAGAACGTGGTACTGCTCCTGAGAATCCTGTAAGGAGGTGGTGACTATGTGTGGGATAAGTGCCGTCTTCGGGAAGAACGCGGCTGAGAAGGCAGTCAAGATATGCATAGGGCAGATTGAAAGAGGGGAGTTGGGAGCAGGGGTAGCCACCGTCAGGAACGGACACATAGTGTACGCCAAGGTTCCGGACTCCCCCGCTGTCCTTCTTGAGAAGTACGGCGACATCATCAGGAACTTCATGAACGACACCGGGGTGGCAATAGGACACAACAGACAGCCTGCGGGCAGTAGCGTCTCATACAACAACACCCACCCGTTCATGGCATGCAACGGGGAGTTCGTCCTAGTGCACAACGGCTACTTCACCGTGTACGAGGGGGCAAGGAAGATCCTGAGTGCACTTGGGCACACCTTCAGGGGCACAACCGACTCCGAGTTTGCGATGCACACGCTTGAGGAATTCGTGCTCAGGTACGGGTGGGAGAACGGTGTCAGGAGGTTCATGGAGTTCTTTGAGAACTGTGGAACTTTCGTGGTGCTCAGGTACGACGGCACAGTGTTTGCCATGAGAACCGGAACACAGCCCCTCTATCTCGTGTACCACGGCGATGAGATCTACATGTGCAGTGAGGTGCACGCACTCTGCGAACTCGGACTTGAGGGTCAGAAGGTCAAGGTTTTGGAGCCGGATCGGGGTACGTACATAGTTGTGAGACCCAAGGCGGAGGGCGGGTACGAGGTCAGGGTTGTGGGCAGTTACAAGGTTGTGGAGAAGACAGTGGAGAAGCCCAAGTACGTGTACGTGTACTACCCCTACGGCAGGTTCTACGGCAGACACCACGACTGGTACGGGTACTACGACTACGATTGGCACGAAACTGCACACACATCCTCGGGAAGGTGCCGCGACTGCTTCTTCTATGTTGACGGGAAGTGCACCCTCAATGTGAAGAACAGGAACACCTGCGACAAGTTTCTGCTCAGGGTCAGGGGGGTCTCCTGCTGGAGTTGCAAGTATCTCAGGAAGAGCAGTGTGTCGAAGAGCGGGTGGATATGCTCCCACACGAGTGTCAGGGTTTCAGACCTTCCGTATGAGGTTCTTGAGAATCTGCACGGGTGCAAGTACTACGAGCCGAGTCACAGGAAGGACTTGTGCAAGCACTGCTACTACTACGAGAAGGGGAGGTGTCTCCTCAACAACGACCCCCAGACCTGCAGTGACTTCCTCCTGCTCGTCCCCAACAAGAGGTGCGTCACGTGCTCTCACTTCAACCATAAGAGCAAGTGCACAGAGGTCAAGGTGATGAGGGAGGACATTTGGGACAAGGCGTGTGCACACTACTACAACAGGACGGGGGAGTCCTGTGAGGACTGCCTCTACTACATGCCCCAACTGGGGTTCTACTGTGCCAAGAGGGGTGAGATGAGGAACCTAGCGGCATGCTTCGAGAAGGTCACCGACCCCAAGAAGGTCAAGTGCAGGGACTGCATCTTCCATGGCAGTTGTGGCATCAGGAGAAAGGAGGGAGAGGAGTGCGACAGCCTGCTCATAAAGGCGACCTACGACAAGGATGTTGGTGCGTGCTGTCTCAACTGTGAGAACTATGACGAGGAGTCCGGGCTGTGCATAGTGGCATCTGCCGAAAAACTGAACACCGACTGGGCACCCAAGAACCCCGGGAAGACACTGTGTGTCGAGTACTCGCCAAGGGAGTACGAGGAGGAGAAGGGGGGTTCCTGTGAGGAGTGCTTCTACAGGTTGAGCAACATACACCCCAAGTTGTGTGCGGTGTACGGCTACATTGAACCCTTCGAGGGATGCAAAAGTTTCTCAAGAACCCCAACGAGTTGTGCGATGTGCATCTTTTACGACTACTGCAGGCACCACTACGGCGAACTCAGAGGGTTATGCGACGACTTCGTACTGTGTGTTCTGGACAGGAGGTTCCCGAGGGAGACCGGCATATCGTGTGAGACCTGCAGGCACTTTGATCCCAAGACACGTGTGTGCAGTGCCCTCACCAGCATAAAGAGGAGGAAGATTCAGGTGACGAAACCGAAGGAGACCCTGTGCGAACTGTACAAGCCGAGGAGCAACGGCGACTGCGAGAAGTGCGTCCACTACAAGGGGGGCAAGTGCTACATGAAGGTGAACCCCAAGGACGGGAAGAAGTGCGAGCACTTCAAGCCCATAGTGAAGCCCACCCCGAGACAGTACTCCTGCAAGAGGTGTGCGAACTACAAGAGGAAGTGCAGAGTTCCTGAACCCGCCCACAGGAGTTGCCCGTACTGGAGACCGAAGTGACCGCACCTGTCCCACCCTCATATTTTTATTTCCCCCCGGTTTTCTCTTTCTGGGTGTGACTATGGGTAAGATCATCAAGGGCAGTGAACTGAAGGTGCATATTCTCAAGAGGGTGTGGGAGGTTCTGGAGAGCAACATCCCTGACGATGAGGAATATCCCGAGGAGATGCTTGTCATCTTCGAGAGGATGTTGCAGGGCATCGAGAGGGAGAATGCCACCAGCACGGTTGAGACGATTCTTGTGAGGGTGGATCTTCATGGGGGAGCAAACTAGGTGCATGCACCCGATGTGCAGGGGGCACCACGTGCTCAAGCACGTCAGGTGGATAGAGGTGAACGGTGTCAGGATACCCGTGTCGAGGCACTGTCTCAAGAAGTACGGAGTCCCGAGGGTGGCGAGTCTTGACAGGTTCCTCAGGAAGAAGGAGGGTTGAGCACTACTGTGCCTCTCCCCTCTGGAACTGGGGGGAGATATTCCCCGAACCTGTCGAGGCGGACTACGACGAGGAAGACCCCAACTACAGGGTTCCCGCATGCGAGTACTTCACACCGGTTGACTGGAGGGTTCCGGTGAGGGTTCACAGGGACGAGGTCTGGAGGGTGAGGGGGAAGTGGCACTGTCTGAACTGCCTCTACCATGTGGAGGTGGAGATTCATGAAGATGTGGGTCGCCCACATGGGTAACCCTCCCGACTGGTACTCGCTGGTGTACCGCCTGACACTGCTTGAGAAGTACATAGTGGACTCTGTCCTGAAGAGGAGCATCAAGAGCCTCTTCGGGAGCCTCCTAGGGAAGGTGGTCTACCACTTCTATGTGAGCGTTGCAGTTGAACCGAAGTACTTCGATGTGCTGAGGGACGCCATGGACTTCAGGGACGAGGGCGACTACCACTACCTCTACAGTGTCTTCGATGAGAGGGTGAGGGGCGGTTCTCTCAGCGGTCTCTCGCAAGGTTCAATAAAGATGTACTACGCCACACCCAAGGTTCTGAGGGAGGTCGGGAACCCAGTCCAGTTCGGGAGGCTCGTGATAAGAAGACTGAAGGACGAGGTTCCGTTCGACGAACTCTTCGAGTTCTCGATCCTACACGAACAAAAGGTCTTTGACAAAACCGTCAGGTACGTGATCTTCATGTACCATCAGAGGAACCCGTACGGTGCCTCTTACCCACGTCGTTGGGGGCACCCCAGAGATCTGTCCGAGAAGGAGAAGGAGATGCTGAGGCACACATACCTTGAGACCAACATGAAGGGGGTTGCGAAGAGCGTAGCCAGAGTTGTCAGGGGGGACTGGCACCGGATCTGATCCTCTTCCTGACCTCCTCCACGACTATGGGTGCCACCGCACTTGCCACCATTACAGCCACAGGCAGACCCAGCACCACGAACACGAGGGTCTGGAAGATCCTGAGACCCTCCCTCTCAACAGCCATTGTTTTCACCCCCACTCTTTTTTCACCCGTGACAGCCGCAACCGCATCAACTATTCCGCACCCGTAGTTCAGCCTCTGGAACCACTCACTCAAGGGTACCACCCGCTGTTCTTGATCCTCTGAATGTAGAAGTCCGGGGGTTGGTTGGGGTACGCCTGCATGAGGCATGCAACTATGCCGGTAACCACAGGTGTTGCGAATGAGGTGCCCCTCACCGGACGCGTCCTGTCAAGCCACGCCAACTCTATCTTCTCCGACTCGGAACCTCCGGGTGCGGTGATGTCCGGCTTTATGACACCCGTTATTGCGAGACCCCTAGAGGTGAACATTGCAACGCTTCCGGGTCTGGGGCTTCTCACCGCACATGCACCCACGGACAGCACCTCTGTGCCGTCACCCGGACAACACACAAAACCATAACCTGAGTTCCCTGAAGCCGCCACAAACACGACACCATATTTCCTCTTGGCACTTTCAAGGACTCTGTGGAGCACGGGCATGTGGATTGCACTTCCGAGGCTCATGTTCACAAGTTTGACTCCGTGGTCGAGGACTGCCTTCTCGACACCCTCAAGGACGTACCTCAGGGTTGTTACACCACTGTTGTCGAAGACCTTGATGCTCACGATCCTAGCATCAGGTGCACACCTGTGTACCATGTGTGTGACTGCGGTGCCGTGCCCAAACTCGTCAACACCATCATCGCCTATGGCACTGTCAAGGGTCTCAATGTTCCCTATCAGGGGATTGTTGGGGTACACACCTGTATCCACAACCCCTACCCTGACACCCCTTCCGGTGTACCCCATCTCGTGAACCCTGTCCACCCTCACAAAACTGATGACATCCTCCACACTGACCGTGTAGTACGTGGGTTCAAAAAAACTCCATTATCAGGAACTTGCGGTCGAGATCCACCTCGACGACATACGGTGATGTGGCGAGTTCCTGAAGTTTCTCACGGGGCACCGTTGCGAGGATGACGTTTGTGATCCTCGACACCGCTCTGACCCTGCCACCAAGCGACTCTATGAGTGAGACCACCCTGTCGGCATACCCGGGTGTGTACTCCACAATGACCGGGACTACGGGCAGGTGTGCAACCTCACGGGGGGAGATCCTGAGGACGCCCATACCCGCACCTCACAACTTTGGAACTTCGAACCTCTTCTCAAGCATCTTGAAAATGTTCTCAACTGTGCGTTTCGTCAGGCACTGCGATGTCTTGATGCTCCTGCCAATGTCCTCAAGTGCGACTTCGTACAGCAGGAAGTCCTCAAGTTCATTGACACAACAGCCC
>Ga0180301_10000995_pt1 | contig 22214 bp, 25 predicted proteins | sample GuaBasSediGuay16_FD_121797 | JGI IMG/M metagenome (GOLD analysis project Ga0180301, IMG submission 121797) | Subseafloor sediment microbial communities from Guaymas Basin, Gulf of California, Mexico - Guay16, Core 4569-2, 12-15 cm | ecosystem: Environmental > Aquatic > Marine > Hydrothermal...
ACCCTCCGTCCATGTATAACAGAGCTGCATTGTAATCTATTCGTTCAACCCCTCCAACCCTTTTTAGCTCAGCATCATCATTCCCGATCAGATAGGGAACATCCTGTCGGCCTAGGAATTCTTTAAGCCTCTCTATAAGCCTGTAATACTGATGATTGGCTCTATACCTGGTATGAAAGGCAATTGAGGGAACAAAAGCTGTTTCCGACCACATTACAATATGGGGATATTTTTTTACGGCCTCTTCGCTAAGCCTGATAAGAATGTCCAGAGATTCATCATAATCGTGTTTCCACGGATCAACATTGTGCTGTATAAGGGCTACCCGCCATTTTTTGGCACCGGAAAGATCGGCCGTTGATACAATTCCATAAATCACGGCGGCTAAAAAAAGGGCTGAGTATGCAAAAAGTTCGGTACGGTGTTCCTTAAAGAAAAGGTTTAACTGCCGTCTTCCCTTCTTAATAGTATTTCCGAGCCAGCATGAGGGGAAAATCACCAGAAAAGAGATGCCCCATACTCCTGTTAAATCAGACACTCTGATAAGGGGCAGGAAAAGATACTGAGAATATCCGATAACACCGTAAGAATAACCCAGAAAACCCCTTGTCTTAAGATACTCATAACCAACCCAGATAACGGCCTGGATAAGGTATCCGTAACGCGGAAACAGAGAATCGGCCAGCTTTAAGAGCGGAAAGAGAAGCAAAAAATAAATAGCATAAATGACCGGAACTATGATAATTGCGAGAGGATGAAACTTAAGCAACCAGAAATTAAAAAGGCTGTAGCTTAAAAATCCGTATAAAAGCCCGTAAACAACGATTCTGTACCATCCGCTCCGGTGTACCACGACAAAGACGGGAAAGAGAGAAATATAAGCGAGGGGAAACCATCCCCATCTGGAAAGAAAATTCGGAAAAGATAGAGCAAAGAGGATTGCAGAGAGGAGAAGTAATGCGATATCTATTATAACAGATTTTATTGAAGCTTCCCCGACTTTCGAATCGGTTTCTATCACCCTTTCTTCAACTGCACTCATCTTGATTGTGTATTGACCACACACCCTTCTTTAGTTCTCTGCCCGGCCTGAACACAGCAACACCATGATCACTTACGGGTACGGTTTCTCCCGTTTTTGGATTTCTGGCTTTTTCTCTACCCTTTCTCAATCGCACTTCGAAGGTTCCGAACCCCCGGAGCTCCACACTCCTATTGTTGACCAGAGCATCCTTTACTTCTTTAAAGAACTCATCCAGCACTTTATGGATATCTTTCCTCTTTATGTCTACCCTGTTATAGATATTGTCAATTATTTCTGCTTTTGTTAACTTATTCTCACTCATTTTAAGTTGTTTGCTGTTTTGCAAGGTATTTTTGTAAACGAGATTTTTTCCTTGCTGCGTTATTTCTATGAATAACGCCCTTTCCTGCTGCCTTATCGAGTAAGCTAACTATTTTGCGAAACTGTTCTTCCAGAGTCTCTCTTCTACCCTCTTTTGATGCGATAATAAACTTCTTAATCTCTGTTCTTACTCTGCTGCGAACCGCCCTGTTTCTTAACCTTTTTGTTTCGCTCTGCCTGTGTCTTTTTGCAGCCGACTTCTTACCTGGCAATGAAATATACCTCCCACTTTGTTATTTTTTTATTAATTAAACGGTATCAGTTAATTCTTTCTCTGTCAAGAGCTTAAAAAGCCATCATAAAATAAATTAATGATGGCTTTTTAATAATTTAAAAGTAGAAATAGATGTGCGGATAATACAGGACATCCTGATGGAAATATAATCTTTTTATCTAAAATCTCTGGGTTTTCTCTCCTGACGGTTGCATTTCTGGCACTCGGCAACATTCTTAAGCTTTCCGCTTACGAATAGAGATTTCATTTTTATCTCGCCTCCACAGGGACAATTGAACGTTTGTGTTGCACTTGAGTTTCTGGCATTTTTACTCATCTGAGCCATAAATTGCGTCTCCTTTTGACTTTAATGATAATTCCACAGCAAACTGCCGGGTATCCTTACAGGAAGGTCGTGCTGAGAGAATATAATAATTAAGTATAATCTAGTCAATATGTGATTCCAATATTTTTCCCCCGATGCCATGCGGTTAGTCGGCCTTATGAACCGATAAATTCTTCTTACCTTAGAAGATACCCAGTTTATACTACCGGCAATTTCAGAAGAGTTTATATCTTTAATTCCCTTTAGTGTACTGATACTGGTAATAGTAATTAAAGTTGCGGAAATTGTTAAAACTTTCGTTCAAGGAAAAAGAAATACCATGATTTTAAATACATTCTCGGAGTGGTAATCGGAGGCGGCTTAGGTGCACTCTACTATATCCTTGTAGGGTGCCGGACAGGTAGCTGTCCTTTAACTTCCACTTTATACGGCAGTATTGCCTATGGATCTGTAATGGGTGCGCTATTAGCCGGTGTTATTGGATAGTTATTAGTAATATATTATTGATCAGCTTGTTTTTTGGGGGGATCCAGGGAAAGGGATGATGCGACAACTATCCTGACACACAGGGCCGTAGAGATCCGGTAAGGGTTACTCTGTAGGATGAGACGCCTCTATCCTTTCTAAATAACAGGCTTCTATTTCCCGGTAGTGGGGGTGGGTACATTGAAAAATCCTTTATAATGTAGTATCTATATACTTTATGAATCGGACTATCCCTGTTTTTGGTATACTGATACTCCTGTTTCTAAACTTCTACTCACCTACAGAGCCGCCTTATGATACCACGGGCAGGCATTTATCGGATAGAGTTATAGACAGTTCCGGTAATGTTTCCGCAGCTGCAATCGAAGGAAAGGCGGAAACTCTTCGCTTCACAGATATTCAAGGTGCAGGTTCTGAGATTACGGAGAAAGAGCCTGAAAGAAGTGCCGGTAGAAAGGGGTATTCTGTAAAGGCGGTATTCGGGGCTTTTAAAAAAGCCTATCCGGACAAGGTTGAGGATGTAGCCTTTAGAATGGGAGATTGGGCGATCAAAGTTGGTGGTGAATGGTTCTTCTGGGCAGGGGGAAGGTTGTTACCGGAGGAGGAGAGAGAGAAGTGGGAAGGCTACACACCCTATCCCTTCTATGCTTATCCTGGAGAGCTCCCACCATTGCCACAGCTAACAGAAGAGGAGAAGAGAGATCTGGAGAATAGGCTTCAGAAACAGGAGACAGATCCTCCTCTTAGACATCCCGGTTTCTACGATGCTATATGGCGCATACATGATATGGAATCGAGCTGGCAAAGAGTTAAAACTATCTATTTTCTCAGGTATAGAACCGAGATTCACCGGGAACTACTGGAAGACCTCGCAGCAGTGGAAGAGGATATAGAAATCGCGGCCTCAGAAGATGAGGAACTTCGCCGTTTTATAAAATCAATTCAGGGTTTAACCGGATACAACTGGCGCCCCGTTGCAGGAACGTCCACTTTAAGCTTTCATTCTTATGGAGCTGCTATTGATATTATACCAAAGGACTACAAAGGAAAACAGGTTTACTGGAGATGGGCTAAACCCATTTATCCCGAATGGTACAGCCTGCCTTATTCAGAACGCTACATGCCCCCCCTATCCTTTATAAGGGCTTTCGAAAAACACGGTTTTATCTGGGGAGGGAAGTGGTTTTACTTCGATACAATTCATTTCGAGTATAGACCGGAGATATTGATTCTCAACGACATGTATTGAAGAAGCATTCAGCTCCTTACAACCCATTTTCGCTGCTCCTCTTTATATTCAAATTTATCAAAAGGTAGTTCCAGAATCCTCTCTTCCGCTCCCAACATTTTTATTTTTTTATTTAGAATATTTACCTCTATTACTTTAAAAACTTCGCTTTCAATTTTTATTCTTGTTCCTTCAGAAGGTAGGCTGCTTTTCTCATGAGAGTACACATCATATTCGTAAGAGAGGCAACAGAGAAGTCTCCCACAGGGGCCTGATATTTTCATAGAATTAAGAGAGAGGTTTTGCTCTTTGGCCATTCTTATGGAAACCGGCTTGAGATGATCAGTTATGCCATGACAACAATAGACGCGCCCGCACACTCCCAATCCGCCAATTACTCGCGATTCATCCCTCACACCTATTTGTCTGAGCTCAATCCGCATTTTAAAAATAGAAACCAGGTCTTTTACAAGTGCTCTAAAATCCACCCTGGATTCAGCAGTAAAGAAAAAAAGAAGCTTCGATTCTTCAGTAAGATAGTGTGCAGATACAAGCTTCATTTCAAGGTTGTGAGCCTCTACTTTCTCTCTGCATATAGCAAGCGCCTCCTCCTCCCTTGCCCGGTTTTCCTTATATCTCTGTAAATCCTCTTCTTCCGCCAGGCGTGTTATTTCGATTATTTCCTCAACTTCTTCTGAGCAAAGATGCTTAACCTCTCCGAGTACACGCCCAAGATCTTTTCCGTATTTTGTGGGTAAAACCACATAATCCTGATTTTTTACACTCAACCCCCGGGGACAACGGCAAAGCTCGGTCTCACTTGAATGGAGGACCTTAACCCTGAATAAATTGTTACGTCCGCATTCTACGCAAACAGAGTCGGTTATGTTGTTTTCAGTTGCCAATGCTTACTCCTGAAATCATTTCATTTCCTCCCTTGGTGGGATGAATACAGATTGGTTTAAAAAGCTTAACTTAAGAGATCTACCAATAAACCGTTTATCTCGTCAACTCGTCTCAGGACTTCCAGTTGCTCTCTCTGATTTGTTAATACTGCAGCAGCGAGTCGTTCAAGCTTCTCATCAATTATTTTAATAATGGTAAATCGTTTTCTTTTCAAAATATTAAAGCCCGAAACCCTTTCCTCAAGAGATAGGCTATTTTCTACAACAAATTTCAAGAATCTTCCTACTGCATGTTTATATTCTCGAATAAGGGAAACGGAGGGGTGCTCTTTCAATTTTTCGCCTGTCTCGTGCACTCCATCGAGCATCTCTTCCAGAGTAAGATCATCATCCTGTGAACTTAAATCAACATCGGAACGAAGCTCCCCGTATTCCGCCCTTTCAACGAATGAAGAAAACCTTTTTCTTAACAGACCTTTTCTCTTTATTCTGTCCTTTTTTTTCTCTGTTCGATTTTCGGTTTTTCTGGAGAAAGGTCCACCGAAGAAGTTTATCCCTTCCATGCTGAAAGCTCTTCTTTATCCTGCCTGGATTCTAGATCATCCCCATTTCCCTTGTTTTGAAGATGGGTATTCGCTATTTCTGTATCCTTATGCTTTTCTCCTGGATTGTCAGTCGGTGATACAGCTTCTTTTTCTTCTTCCATTACTAACCCCGGGAAATGCTCTTTTGAAAGTTTTATCACCTCGGGATTATCTCTGTTTACAATATATTTTCCATTTAATATTACTCCCTCCTCTACTACAAGCCGTGGAGTACTAACATTTCCGATAATCATACCTGTTGAAAGCACTATTACCTTTTCTGTAGCAAAAATATTACCTCTTACCACTCCTCCTACCACTACTGTTCCTGCTTTTATCGTGCACCTTGCTCTTCCGTTTTTCCCTACAAGGATCTTCCCCGGTGTGTAGATGGTACCCGAATAGTCCCCGTCAATCCGAAGAAGCCCGTTAAGTTCCAGATCTCCCTTGAATTTAGTACCTTCACCAACAATGGAGTTTATGAAAGTACTGTCTGCTATCAAATGATCAGCCATTAACAAACTACCTGTTTACTTTATTTTATATATCATTATATTATTTTATTGAGGCGGTTTTCAATCCACTTTTAATACTTAAATATCTCATAGGATCCACCACCTGAGAACCAATACGTACCTCGTAGTGAAGATGCGGACCGGTAGATAATCCAGTGTTACCAAGTGTGCCTATTACCTGGCCCTGAGTCACCTCCTCTCCTTCCCTAACAGTAACCGTCCTTAAGTGTGCATATTTAGTGTAGAACCCATATTTATGTCTTATCACAATATAATGCCCAAAACCCATGGGTTCAAACTTTTTCTCAACTACTTTTCCGTTGGCAGTAGCTACTACCGGAGTACCTATTCTATAGGCTAAATCAACTCCTTTGTGAAGATACCAGTTTTTGGTAAATGGATGCTCGGCCGGTCCGAAATAGTTAGTAATCCTTCCTCTGACACCCTTAAGGGGCCATAAAGTAGGCAGTTCAACCAGAAGTTCTCCATGAGATACAAGAAGTTCTGTTATTTTTTGAAGTGAACCTATGGAATCATTCAAGAGTGAATTAAGACTCTGAAGCTCACTCAATTCCTTTAAAACACCTTCTTCCTGTTCAACAACACCGAAAAATGAGTTAAACTCACCCATCTGGAGATCCACCTGGGGGTTCTTGCTCTCTTTCACTTCCAGTATGCTTAAGGTATTTTTCAATGCACTTTCAAAAGAGCGAGCTACTTTTCGCAGTTCCGCTATCTCGTCTCTCATAACTTCCAGACTCGATTCTGCTTTTTCAAGTCTCTCCGATTTGGTAGAAAGCAATCTGGATAGCCCGCTGAAATAGGTACTGGAGAGGAAAAATGCAATAAGCACACCGGTTAAAAGGATACAGAAGAAGATAAGAGAGAAGACAGAAATTCTAAAGTTGAATATTTTTTTCTCGGAGTGGGGAATAAACATTACGGTAAAGCGCTGTTTGCCTATGGTAACGATGTTTTTAAAAAGTAAGGAAATCGCATTTCCTGCTGCTTTAAGTCTTTTTATTATTTTATTGCTTAGCTTTTTTTCTACTCTCTTATATTGATTTACAGGTGACACATTCGACTCCTTTTTTGCTTGCACCTTATCTCTTTCTCATAAAAAAGATTACCATGTGGTGTAACATTTGTCAAATAATTATTGACTCCTGCCTTACTTCGTGTTATTGTTAATTGATAGAATCGCTATCATAAAATCCCTTTTAAAAGCTGGTAGCTAAATGAAACTATTTGATACTCATGCCCACATAGGGCTTATTAATGAAGACCCTATAGAACAACTTATAATAACGGAGGAAGCAAAACGTGCCGGTATAGAGCATATAGTCAGTATATGCAATAATCTCCACGACTTTTTTCAGGTCTACGATAATCTGTCCACTGCAACATACGTTTATCATAGTATCGGCGTTTCTCCTTCAGAAGTTTCCAACCCTGGCAGAGATTGGGTGGAAAAAATAGAAGAAGGGACAAAACTGAACCGGGTAATCGCGATTGGAGAGATCGGGCTGGATTATTTCCGTAAATTCGGAAATAGAGATTCGCAAATAGAGCTTTTTATCCGGCAACTGGAAATGGCAGACAAACTTGGTTTTCCGGTTATCATACATAATAGGGAAGCGGGTAAAGATGTTCTGGAGATTTTAACAGAAAAACTTCCCGAAAGGGGAGGAGTGCTTCACTGTTATTCGGAAGACTTGGAGTTTGCCCAAAAAGCCTTAAACCTTAACCTTTATATCTCATTTGCCGGGAATGTAACCTATAAAAACGCAAGGAATTTACACGAAACTGCTAAAAATATTCCTCTCGAAAGGATGCTTATAGAATCGGAAAGCCCCTTTATGGTACCATCCGCATACAGGGGGAAGAGAAACAGGCCGGCCTACCTCAAAGCAACAGTAGAGTTTATTGCAGAACTCCGCGACGAGCCACTTGAGCTTGTTACGGAAACACTTTATCAAAACAGCCTTAATTTTTTCGGTATAGAAAAATAGTTTTTTTCCGGAATGGAGACTCAAGTAAAACTCACTACACTTACAATACCGGGTAATTTGTTTCTGGCTCCTATTGCCGGTTTTACGGATAGAGCCTTCCGTTCAATCTGTATACGATACGGTGCGGATTTTACTTTCACAGAAATGGTATCTGCAGAAGGGATTGTGAGAAATAACCCCAAGACTCTAATGTTGCTGAGACGGGCTGATAATGAAAAGCTTCTTGGTATACAGATCTTCTCTTCCAGCGCAAAGACGGCAGGAGAATCTGTAAAGAAAGTTATGGATTTTAAGCCTGATTTGATAGATCTAAACTGCGGTTGTCCTGTATCTAAAATAGTTAGAACCGGTAGTGGTGCAGCGCTTCTCCTTGAACCTGCTAAAATAAAAGAAATAGTAAAGGCGATAAAGGTGGAGACCGATCGTCCTGTATCGGTAAAAATCCGATCGGGATGGGATAGTGAACATATAAATTATCTGGAAACTGCAAAAATGGCCGTAGAAGGTGGTGCTGAAATGATTACCCTTCATCCTAGAACCCGTTCGCAGGGATATTCCGGCAGAGCCAATTGGGAACATTTGAAAGAATTAAAAAAGAATCTGCCTGTTCCGGTTATTGGTTCCGGCGACCTTTTCACCACCGAAGATGCAATTAGGATGTTTGAAGAGACCGATTGTAATGGTATTATGTTTGCCAGGGGTGCTATAGGAAATCCGCCTGTCTTCCGTCAGACAAAACGACTCTTACAGAGAGGCACTGCATCTTTTCCAAAAAATAATACCGAAGATTGCAGATCCTTCTTAAAAGAAAAACTAGAGATTGCAAGATATCATCTTAACCTGAGTATAAAATACAGAGGAGCAAGTTTGGCAGTAAAAGAGATGAAAAAACACATCTGCGCCTATACAAAAGGATTGCCCAACTCTTCAAACTTGAGAGCGAAAATAGCAAAGGCAGATTCTGTAGAGACACTGAACCAAATTCTTAGAGATTATTACTCTACAATCTGATTTTTCAGATCTTGACGCTTCGCTTAATAAAATGTCTAGATATAAAGGTGATAGGAGAAAACGAAAAACCAGGACATCAATGTGGAATACTTGCAATTTTTTCAGAACAAACAGCGAATATTCCGGAAAAACTTTTTTACGGACTTTTCACCCTTCAGCATCGCGGACAGGAAAGTGCAGGGATAGCCTATAGAAAGGGTGATACAATCGTTACATATAAAGACCTGGGAATGGTATCTACGGTTCTTGTTCGATATCTTTACCAGGAACGGCCCTCCAATCTGGGGATCGGCCATGTTCGCTACTCCACGCACGGTGGAAACAGACTGGAAAACGCTCAACCCATATCGGTATCTTGTAACAAAGGAGAAATAGCCCTTGCCCATAATGGGAATATCTCCAACACGAGTCTATTAAAGGAAGAACTATTTTCAGAAGGAGCTATTTTCCAGAGTACCTCCGACTCGGAGCTCATCCTGCACCTTATATCTCGCTCGCATCAAAACAACTTCCGTGATGCTCTAATCGAAACACTACTCCGAATACAGGGAGCTTTCGCCATGGTTATGATACATAACAATGACCTGTTGGCCATGAGAGACCCCTATGGATTCAGACCTCTATACCTGGGTAAAAAGGATGGGCTTACGGTTTTTGCTTCCGAAACCTGTGCGCTCGATATTCTGCAGATTCCAGAATACAGAACGGTAAACCCCGGAGAGCTGATTACAGTAAATGAGAGAGGTCTGGGCACAGAGATCTTTGCAGAAAATAAAAAAACCAGTCAGTGTGTTTTTGAACTGATATATTTCTCGAAGCCAGATTCCCAGGTTTTTAATCAGACTGTGCACATAATGCGGAAAAAAATGGGAGCAGCCCTGGCTAACTCAGAAGATTGCTCCGGTGATATTGTTGTACCGCTACCAGACTCGGGTAACAGTGCCGCCCTCGGTTATGCAGAAGCTTCCGGTATACCCTTCGAATTGGGTCTTACTAGAAATCACTATTCGGGAAGATCTTTTATACTTCCTTCAAAAGCAGAAAGGGAACTGGCCGTTCGGATAAAGCTTCTTCCTGTTAAAGAAACTATTAGAGGTAAGAGGATTATCCTCATAGATGATTCACTGGTCAGAGGTACCACCAGCAGAATAATTGTCAAACTGTTAAGAGAGGCAGGTGCAAAGGAGATTCATCTTCGCCTATCTTCCCCTGAAATCAAGTATCCCTGCTTTTTTGGTATCGACATCCCTACAAAGGAAGAGCTTATCTCTAACCGGATGACTCCGGCAGAAATTGCAGAATACATAGGTGCCGATTCGGTACGTTTTCTCTCCATTGAGAAGCTTAAAAGCTCACTTCCCGACTTCGAGAACTATTGTTTCGCCTGTTTCAATGGAGATTATCCATTTAAACCCCTGGATCAGGATTACAGGAGCAGAATAAATCAATGAAAAAAGCGTGTTTAACATACAGAGATTCAGGTGTAGATATCGAAAGGGGAGAAAGTTTTGTTGATTTTATCCGATCGATCCCTTCGAGCGCTGTATCACCGGAACTCGGTGGTTTTGCGGGGGGGATCGAAATAAATACAACAAGATACAGACAGCCTGTGCTTTTTACAACTACAGATGGCGTGGGAACAAAACTACTTCTGGCAAAACTTCTCGGAAAGTATGACACTATTGGCATCGACCTTGTTGCAATGTGCACAAATGATCTGATGGCCCACAATGTAACTCCCCTTCTATTTCTTGATTATATATCCTATACAAGGTTAGATGAAAATTTTCTTCAGGATATAATGAGGGGAATTGTAAGGGGCTGTGAAATGGGAGGGTGTATTCTTGCAGGAGGAGAGACGGCGGAGATGCCCGATCTTTACAGAAAAAAGGATTTTGATCTGGCGGGTTTTTGTGCAGGTATAGGGGAGAAGGCGGACCTTCTGCCAAAAAAAGAAAGGATAAAAGCCGGAGATGTACTGCTGGGCCTTCCCTCGAGCGGAGTTCATTCCAACGGTCTCTCGCTTGCGAGAAAGGTATTTGGCAAGGATGAGGAGGATCAGTTAAAAAAACTACTGGAACCGACCAGAATCTACACAAAGGAGCTTAAGGAGCTTTTCGGTATAGGCGGTGTTCTTGCGGCAGCTCATATAACAGGAGGAGGATTGTTTTCCAATATAAAACGGGTTATCCCCCTAAACCTGCTTCCCAAACTAAACTATGGCTGGAATATACCGGAAATTTTTAGCTTAATCCAATCCAGAGGCTCTGTGTCCAGAGAGGAGATGTTTCGAGTATTTAACATGGGAGTGGGAATGGTTATTGTTGTAGAGAGGGAGAATGCGGAAGAGTTTTTAAAGACCGGCAGAATGAAGGGAATCGAAATCTTTAGAATAGGTGAGCTTATAAATGGCTGAGATTGCGGTATTTGCATCGGGAAACGGATCAAATTTTCAGCGCCTGGTAGAAGCACTTAGGGATACAAGACACTCGGTCTCTTCTCTCATCTGTGATCGTAAAGATGCTTACGTGCTTGAAAGAGCCCGGCTACTAGGAATCCCGTCATATATTGTTTCTTATGAGGGCAAATCCCGCGAGGAAGCCGAGAGAGAGATAATATCGACTTTAAAGGAGTACGATATTTCCCTTATAGTTCTGGCCGGATTTATGAGACTGCTCTCACCCCAGTTCGTCGATACCTATCCCGACAGAATTATAAACATCCATCCCTCTCTACTGCCCAAATACCCAGGCACAAAGGGTATAGAGGAGAGTTATTATTCGGGAGACAGAGAGCTCGGGATAACCATACATAGGGTGGATTACGGGCTGGATACAGGTCCAATTCTTTTTCAGAAGTCATTTAAAAGAACAGGTGGTGAAAGTCTTAAAGAAATTGAGGAGAGGATTCATGCACTTGAACATAAATACTATCCTGAGGTTATAATAGAGTTGCTTGATTCTATAGAAACAGAAAACAGTAAAAACTATTGACCAGTCCAAGGGGAGGAGCATTGAAAGTTCTAGTACTGGGTGCGGGTGCCAGGGAGCATACATTAGCCTGGAAGTTTTCTAAAAGTAAAAGAATCTCCGGGCTGTTTACCGCCCCTGGCAATGCCGGTACAGGGGAAATATCGGAAAATATCTCTGGTCTTGATCCGATGGATATTGAAAATGTCGTAAATTTTTGCAGAGAGCTAAAGATAAACATTGTCTTCGTTGGACCCGAAGCTCCTCTGGCTGCTGGTGTAGTCGATGCTCTGAGCTCTTACAACATACCGGTAATCGGTCCTCCCCGTGAAGCGGCAAAACTGGAATCAAGCAAGGCATTCTCAAAATCCTTTATGCTCAGGCACAATATACCCACTGCATCTGCCAGAGAGTTTTCCAGTAAGAGAGAATACCAATCCTTTATATACAGGCTAAATGGAAAGGTTGTTGTAAAAAAAAGCGGACTTGCCTCCGGCAAGGGTGTATTGGAATCGGATAACCGGGAAGAACTTCTCCGTTTTGGCAACTCTATCCTGGATTCCGATTTGCTCCTTGTGGAAGAGTTTCTGGAAGGATGGGAAGTATCGATCTTTACAATCACAGATGGTAAAAGCTACCTTTTTCTGCCGCCCTGTGCAGATTTTAAAAAGGCAATGGATGGAGACAGGGGACCCAATACAGGAGGTATGGGAGCAATATGTCCGGTACCGGCAGTCAGCAGTGAGTTGCTTAGAGAGATTGAATTAAGAATAATCGAGCCTACCTTTAGGGGCATGAAGAAAGAAGGACTCACATACAAAGGAGTGCTTTATTTCGGTCTAATAATTACCGATGAGGGACCAAAAGTACTGGAGTACAATGTTCGTTTTGGTGACCCGGAAACTCAGGTGCTTCTTCCCTTGATCGACTCGGATTTTGGTGATTTAGCCGATGCAATAATACAGGAAAAGTTAGAGGAGTTTCCACTTATCATATCGGACAATTCGGCAGTGGGGGTAGTTATAGCAAGCGGGGGGTATCCGGGAAAATATAAAAAAAATATTCCTGTTAAAAACATTCCCAGGTGTAACGAGAAAGAACTTCTATTATTTCACGCATCTACCATAAAAGATAATAACAACAGGTTGCTTACAAACGGAGGACGCTGTTTTACCGTGGTGGGCTTAAGCAAAGATTTGCTTCATGCCAGTGCAATTGCCTATGAAGCAGCCCCCAGAGTAGTATTTGATTCTGCTTGGTACAGAAATGACATTGGTATTAAGTTTTTCTATTAGAGGCTAGCGTTTATACTATGTAAGGTCGAGATTTTGTTTTTTTCACCAAAACTTTTAAACGCGAAAAAACAAAATCTACCTTAGCTCATAGCACATCGCAATCTACCTTTAGTTGCAATCGTAGATTGCGATATGAAAGATATCTTTTTTTAATAGGTTCGGAATAGGATAAAGATAAGATAGAGGCCGGTACCCGTTTGGCAGAGGAAAGGGGCTTTGTTTTAGAGCCTCATGTGTATTCGGCCCACAGGAATCTTCCCAGGCTACTCCAATTTTTAAAGGAAGAGGGGAATAGCTGCCGTGTAATTATAGCAGCGGCAGGTCTATCCGCAGCCATGCCGGGGGTAGTTGCCTACAGGGTAAGTTTTCCTGTAATCGGTATTCTCATTGTAAGCGGAGAACTCAACGGAGTTGATGCTCTCCTCTCAATTCTTCAGCTTCCTAAGGATATTCCTGTGGCAACCATGGGTATCGGGAAACAGGGTGTATTAAATGCAGTGTATCTGGCAGAATGGATAATCAGGAGAAGCACTGGTGCTGACGACGAACTTCGTACATGAGAATTCCTGCTGCTACGGATACATTAAACGAATCTATATGCCCACATGCGGGGATCTTCACCAGATAATCGCAGGACTCCCTTACAAGACGACTCAAACCTCCTCCTTCACTCCCCATAACTATAGCTACCTTACCTTTAAAATCCATGTTCCAAATATTTTCCCCTGAAACATCCGCACCGTATACCCAGAAACCACTCGATTTAAGAAGCTCTATACACATATTCAAGTTTGTGTTTACCGAAATCGGGACATATTGATCCGCTCCAGAAGAGGCCTTAGCCACTGCCTGAGAGAACCCAACAGCCCTTCTGGTTCTTATGATTACCAGGTCCACGTAAAATTGATCGGCAGAACGAAGTATAGAACCGTAATTCTGTGGATCTGTAATACCGTCGAGAAGCAAGATCAGTGCCTTTTCTTTTTGAAAATATTTTAGAAAGTTTTTTAGGCTTATGTTGCCTCTTTGATCTCCCTCCTCGACGATCAGCAGTACACCTCTGTGTTCTTTATTTTTGGATATTCTATCGAGTTCTTCGGAAGAGGTTTTCTTAAGGGGAATGCCCGTTTTTTTTGATAAAAAGAGAAGCCTTTCAATACGGCCTCCTCTTCGTGAAAAAAGAAGCCTGCCTTTAAACTTTCCGGCTTTAAGATACTCTTCTATTGCATTGTATCCGGTGATACAAAACATTCAATCTTTACCAAACTCATGTTTGTAATCTATCTCACCATCAAAGTCTTTATCCTGCTCGTAGCTTTCTATATAAATACCTTTATCAATATATACCCACAGGTCTATCTTTCCGTCAAAGTTGGTGTCTATCTCCCTTCTCTTAAGAACACCTTCTATATAATAATAAAAATCATCCATTACTCCATCGTAGTTAAAATCAATTTCCTCGTAAATCTTTTTCCCTTGTTCATTTATTTTAACCAAATAATCTACCTTGCCATTGGAGTTTCTATCAATTCTTAATATGGTATCTCCGTTCTCTTTCTTCTCTACCCATTGATCGGATTTTCCGTCTCCATTTGTATCGGAAGCAACACCAGAAGTAGAAAAAGCCGATAAGGGCAGAATAACAAGTAGAAGGCAAAACAATGCTTTCATAATAGTTACTCCTTAATCTCTACCACTATCGGCCGTAAGAAGGAAAAAACTTTACTTTTTTTGAATTTTCTAACGTCTCAGTGTAATTCGGAGGTAGCAATTGGTTTGGGATGTATCTCCTCTCCCTGTATCTCTGATAATTCACGAAGTAAATCCTTAGCCCTGGAGGTGAGTTTTGAAGGTACCTGCACAAAGACCTTTATATATAAATCTCCTTTCTTGAAAGGATTATGAAGAAAGGGAACTCCCTCCCCCTTTATTCTGAAGGTTTTACCATTTTGTGTCCCCGGCGGAATTTTAAGCTTTATCTTCTTATCATCCAGGGTCGTTACATAGACTTCTCCTCCCAGTGCAGCCTGAGTTATGGAGATGGGAATAATACAGTAGAGATCGTTACCTTCTCTCTGGAAATATTCGTGAGGTTTTACTGTTATATATACGTAGAGATCACCTGCTGGACCGCCGTTGGGGCCGACGTCTCCCTGGTTAGGTATACTTATTCTCTTCCCGCTCTCTATGCCTGAAGGGATAGTTACTTTTATTCTCTGCTGTTTTTCAACAATCCCCATTCCTCTGCATGCAGTACAGGGTTGATCTATCACATACCCCTCTCCATGACAAGTAGGGCATGTGGATGCTATTGAGAAAAAGCCTGAGCTTCTCCTGACCTGACCACTTCCTCCACAGGTGTAGCATGCCTTTTTACCACTCCCCGATTCGGCACCTGTTCCATGACATTTTGAACAGGCCTGGCGTCTTGCATAGGATATTTCCTCTTTTGTGCCGTACACAGCATCTTTAAAAGATATTTCAAGATTGTAACGTAGATCGGCTCCACGTCTTACAGAAGCATCCCGACGGGCACTACGAGTACGCCCTCCGCCAAAAAAAGAATCGAAAATTCCGGAAAAATCCCCGAAAATATCTTCAAAATCTCTGAATACCGAAGAGAAATCGCGGGCTCCCCCGGCGCCTTCTGCCATTCCTTCGACTCCAGCAAAACCAAACTGATCGTAGGCTTGCCTTTTTTTATCGTCTATTAAAACATCGTACGCTTCGGTAGCCTCTTTAAATTTCTCCTCGGCCTCTTTATTTCCGGCATTTCGATCCGGATGATACTTGATTGCCAGTCTTCTGTATGCCTTTTTTATTTCATCCTTGGAAGCTCCTCTTGGAACTCCCAATACCTCGTAATAATCTCTCTTCGCCACACCTGCAACTCTCATCCTTTATCAATCTTTATTTTTCCTCTTCATCATCCACCACTTCGTAATCAACATCTTCTACATTTCCTCTTTCAGCTTTTCCGGCATCCGCATTGCTTTTATTTTCGCTCTGTGCTTCTGATGCTCCTTGCGAACCCGCACCACCGGCTCCTTGCTGACCTGCCTGTGCTCCTGCGTACTTATACACCTCTTCTGCGAGCTTATAGGAGGCCTGTTTCAACGCTTCTATTTTGGATCTAATTTCCTGAACATTGCCGGAATCCATTACGCTCTTCAAATCTGAGATAGCATTCCTGATTTTCTCCCTATCCTGCTCTGAGATCTTATCACCGTAACTATTCAAAGATTTCTCCGTGGTATAAATCATGCTATCTGCTTCGTTCCTTGCTTCTGCCTTCTCTCTCTCTTCCCGGTCTTCCTTCGCATGTGCTTCGGCCTCTTTTACCATTCTATTGATTTCTTCTTCAGAGAGACCAGATGAAGACTCGATTCTTATCTTCTGTTCCTTTCCTGTTCCGAGATCCTTGGCAGATACATGAACTATACCGTTGGCATCTATATCGAAGGTTACCTCAATCTGTGGAACACCCCTGGGAGCAGGAGGAATTCCCACAAGATCGAACCGCCCCAGAGTGCGGTTCTGGACCGCCATTTCACGCTCTCCCTGAAGCACGTGAATGGAAACTGCGGTTTGATTATCCGCTGCTGTTGAGAATATCTGGCTTTTCCTTGTGGGGATGGTGGTATTTCTCTCGATGAGCTTGGTAAACACACCACCCAGAGTCTCAATTCCCAGTGACAACGGCGTTACATCCAGGAGAAGCACATCCTTTACATCACCACCGAGAATACCCCCCTGAATGGCTGCACCCATGGCCACAACCTCATCGGGGTTTACACCTTTATGGGGCTCTTTTCCGAAGATATCCTTTACTATCCTCTGAACGGCAGGCATTCTTGTTGCACCACCGACCAGAATTACCTCATTAATATCCGATGCACTAAGCCCCGCATCTTTCAAAGCGTTCTGACAGGGACCTCTCGTTTTCTCGACCAGATCCTCTACCATTTGCTCTAACCTGGCCCTGGTAAGTGTATACTGAAGGTGTTTTGGACCTGAAGCATCGGCAGTAATAAAGGGAAGATTTATATCTGTGGTCTGGGCACTGGAGAGCTCTATCTTGGCCCTTTCGGCAGCCTCTTTTAAGCGCTGAAGTGCCATCCTATCCTGGCTTAAATCGATGCCGTAATCGTTTTTAAAATTACTTACCAGCCAGTCAATTATTCGCTGATCGAAGTTATCTCCACCAAGATGGGTATCTCCATTTGTAGACTTAACCTCAAAAACACCATCTCCCAACTCGAGTATGGAGATATCGAATGTGCCTCCTCCCAGATCGAATACGGCTATTTTCTCTTCTTTCTGATCTTTTCCCAGGCCATAGGCCAGAGAAGCTGCAGTCGGCTCATTTACGATCCTCTTAACGTCCAGACCGGCTATTCTACCGGCATCCTTGGTAGCCTGCCTCTGAGAATCATTAAAATAGGCGGGTACCGTTATGACAGCCTCTTTAACCTCTTCTCCCAGATAATCTTCTGCAGTTTTCTTCATTTTCTGGAGTATGGCGGCCGATATCTCCGGCGGCGAGTATTCCTTACCCTGCACCGCAACTCTTACATCACCGTTTGGCCCTTCTTTAACCTCGTAAGGCACCATACGTATCTCTGCAGGTACTTCGTTATAACGCCTACCCATGAAACGCTTGATGGAGTAGATGGTATTTTCCGGATTGGTAATCATCTGGTTCTTTGCAGGTTGGCCCACCAGACGTTCTCCCTTGGATGTGAAAGCCACTATTGAAGGAGTTGTGCGTTGTCCCTCAGAGTTCTGAATGACTTTTGGCTCTCCTCCTTCCATAACAGCCACACAGGAGTTGGTTGTTCCAAGATCTATTCCGATTATCCTGCCCATTATTCTTCTCCTCCGTTTACATTTTCGTTAATATTGTTGGAAGAACTCCCTTTCTTTACCGGTACCGATACCTTAACTTTTGCGTGCCGCAGTACTCGATCGTGTAACTTATAACCCTTCTGGTAGTCTTCCAGAACAATAGAGTTCTCGTTATCCTCTCTCTCTTCGGTATTTATAGCCTCGTGCATTTCGGGATCGAAAACCTCGCCGGTTGACTCAAACCGCTTTAATCCCCACTTACGCTCAAGCATAGAGGTAAATTGCTTTTCTATAAGCTCGATGCCTTTGTAAAAGGACTCAAAATCCTTCGAATCCTCTGCAGAGTTTATTGCTCTTTCGAAATCATCTATTATGGGGATTAGATCCTCTAATAACCGCGAGTTGGCATACCGAATTGCCTCTTCCTTTTCACGGAACATTCTTTTTCTGAAATTCTCAAAATCCGCCTGTTTTCTAAGATACATATCTTTTAGCTCGCTGTTTTCTTTTTCAAGCTCTTCTATCTTTTTCTCAAGCTCTTTTATTTTATCCTCTTCTCTGCTCTCCTCTTTTTGTTCTTCTTTCTGAGCCTCTTTCTCCTCATCCGACTCTATCTCTTCTATCTCTCCTTTCTGGTGATTTTCTCCGGCGGTTTCGATCTCTTTTACCTTTTCTTTTCTTGCCATGATTACCTCTGCATGTTTTTAACTTTAGTTTTTCTGATTCTTGTAAAGTAAAATACTAATTGATTTTACTAACCGTCAAGCTTTTTAAAAATAGATTGTAAAATGCCTTCTTGCGCAGAGTTACGGTATTTTTCAAACTCCTGTCGTCTGGAGGGGTACCATCTCAATGCCCTTAAAGTAAAAGAGGTATATAGAACTTGCAAGAAAAAGTAAATACATTGAGAGTAAAACTACTCCCTTCCACTTGTGAAGTTTGTAGCCTATTCTTGCGAACAACAGCATCGTTAAGACAATTACTATCATTGTCGGAAAAGCGAAAAACACTACACTCTTCTCTACCGTAATTGGATTTGCAAGGGAAGCAGCCCCGACTATCCACAGTATATTCAATATATCTGCTCCAATTATATCACCCAATGCAAGATCTCCGTGCCCTTTCCTGGATGCAACATAGCAAGTTGCGATTTCAGGCAGAGAAGTGCCCAGTGCAATCATGGTGAGTCCAATGACTGATTCTGGAACTCCAAACTCTCTGGCAAGATTTGTAGAAGAATTGATGAGAAGCTCACTCCCTATGAGTAATCCAGCCACCCCTGCAAGGAACCGAAGAACCTGAAGTGCAGTCTTTCCGGGTTTTATGTGCTCTTTCAATTCCTGCCCTATTTCTTCTTTTTTTCTTCTATTTCGATGCTTTTGTTCGTTTATTACTACTGCTGTTAGATAACCAATCAGAAGGATAATAAGAAAAGCTCCCTCTACCCTCCCTATTGTACCATTTAGAGAAAACAGAAAAGCTATGACATCTATAGATATCAGGAAAATTCCCGCACTTTTTAATATTCTTGAATCCACAATAATGACGGTAGGAGCAACAAGAATGCCGAGAGCCAGAGCAAAGGCATCATCCGCAATAACTGAGCCGATTGCATTACCCAATGCTATCTCCGGATGTCCTTGAATTGCTGCCAGAACCGATACGGTGAACTCAGGAGAAGTGGTAGCAAAGGCCACCAGAACAATACCAATGATCATCTTGGGAACGCCGAGTCTCTCGGCTATTGCCGTAGCGCCATCTACCAGAAAATCGGCGCTCTTTGCAAGGATAAAGAAGCTCACTCCCATTACAAGAGAATTGAGAAACACATTCGGAGGCAGAATATTCATGAACCACTTTCTACATTAATCAGGGTTTAATTGCAAGGGTTAAGGCTGCTTGCAGTATCCGGATTACTTCGACGTATTAACTGTTAGAAACCTGCGGTTTATCAACTCTGAAGCTCTAAAAACAGCATTTTGAACAACACAAGTCAAGCCTGGGCGTATTTCAGGAGGAATGTTTTTTGCCTGACAGCATAAAATGATAACTTCTACTCCACAGTTATCTTTAAGTTTCTTTAACATATTTGTGGTAGGCCCCTGGTGAAATGAAAAGTCATCAATCTTCTTTCCAATAAGGTCATCCGGAGGAACTTCAAACAACTCACCTGGTATTCTTCCCTTGCAAACAACTGCATCAATAATGACAATACATCGCGGTTTCCTCTCACTCAGTAAAATATCAAAAATAAAATCTCTGCTACTTAGCCCAAGGTTAACTACGCCAACATCAGGTGGTATCTGGTAGTTTTCTGTAATATGGTCGGCTACGGCAGGTCCAAACCCGTCATCACCAAAGAATATATTTCCACATCCGAGAATAAGTATCTATTTATTGATGTAGTCTGTTATATAGCTCACAGTATAACAATAAATAGAGGGGGGGAACTCCCCCTCTCGCCTCTCTCAGCAGTTCTGTAAAACATCCAGAGGTTCGCCCGAAGGAGATGACGTTCTCATCGGTCTCATAATCGTGAATAAGTGTGCCTCTTGGCGCCTCCACATGTGCTACACCCCGGGCTCTCCGAAGCTGTACGGGTATTCTGGTCTCTTTACTGGTAATCTCCTTATCGTTCAGTAGTTCCACAGCATGCTCTGCATGATAGAGAAGCTCAATCAATTGAGCCCCGTTGTAAAGTTGTGGGGGCTGTGCAGGTCTACCGAAATTTTTTTAGGAACTCTTCAAGTTCTTTCCGAGCAAGAGGTGTAGGCATTTTATCGGCAACATTAATCCGTGCAAGAGAGTTTTTTCTGTACACTCCCCTGGGGGCATCTAAATCCATGGGAAACCCTTCTCCCCAGCTCTTTGCAAAGGGAAATTTCAGGTAAGATCAGTCGAGTACTTTTTCTTCTATATAGTCGGTATACTTTTCTACAGGAAAATCTATATAACTTCCATCCGGCTTCATGAGTCTGATCAAACCCTGATAACAGTTAAATCCTCCTTCGTCATCTACCGTACCCATAAAACCGGTGTTTATTACTCCTACGGTTTTTACAACATCCAGGTATTTAGGGAAAATTTCTTCTTTAGCCCATTTTATTGCAAACTTTGCAAACTCAAGCATCTCCTCTGCCATCGGCAGCAGCTTCTGCCGCTCCCCTTCCGTCATAGGTTTTGAGTAGCCTCCGGTAACGGCGGTTACGGGATGAATCGATTTTCCTGAAGCGATGTGAAGCATCCGCCCTCCAAGATGTCTGGCATGAACTACTTTTTTGCCTATTTCCGGATTGGCTTTAGCAATACCTATGACGTTTCTGACTGAGGGGTCTGCATCGGGCCCCATAACAAAATCTGCCCCTGCAAGGAAAAAGAAGTGAAGAATGTGTTCCTCACAGTATGCAATACTGTTACATAGATCTCTCAATTTTGTACCTGCAGGAGGGGAGTTACTCCGAATACTGCATCGCATGCCTTTGCCGAAGCCAGATGAAGCGACCATGGGCAGACACCGCAGATTGAGGTGGTAATCCTCGGCATCTCCTCTACCGGTCTACCAACACAGAACTTTTCAAAACCCCTCAATTCTGTTATCTGGACGTAAGTTTCCTCTACATCTCCGCTGTCATTTAACTGAATATTGACCTTTGCATGTCCCTCAAGCCTGCTTACAGGTTCTATGGTAATGGTTTTTGCTGACATTTCTTATCTCCTCCTTTGATACTAATTTTATCAAGCTCTTCGCTGGGGAAGAGGCCTCAACCTGCCTTCCGGACCTATATACCTGCTAAGCATTGCCCTGCGGTCTGTAACCTGTTTGGCATCCAGACCGATGGAGGATATGGCACTCATCATATCCACCATGGGATTCGAGCCTTCCTTCACAAGTCCAAAACAGCCCCTGCAGTTCATATACCCCTTGATGCACCGTGGAACTTTCTCTTCTCCTTCTTCTATAGTGATTCCTGCGCAATTGTCCATCAAAACAGGCATGTGAACAAAATCGAGATGGGGAAGCAGATCGAGAAGCTCGTCCCCGATATCAAGAATACTAATCTCACATCCTCCGCAGATGTTAAGCCACTCTTCTGCTACTTTTACAGCCATACATCACTCCTCCTTAAAGCAGAATTAATAGTCTCAACCCCATTAAAGGGTGAGTCCACTAAAGAATCATTCGGTCGATACCCCTGAAGCTTCCCTGCGGGTAAACAGATAATACTTGCCGTCATTCTCCAGGTGCATCACTTCTATGCCTCTTTCTCTGTATGCCGAAGCTTTCTCCTCCATCTCACCCCTCTGTTGATAGGAGTTTCCATCCCACATATACTTTTTCCCGTTAAACAATCGTGCTATTTCCATAAGAACTATCCTCCATAGGGGCTTGGGCCTA
>Ga0180301_10000996_pt1 | contig 22189 bp, 23 predicted proteins | sample GuaBasSediGuay16_FD_121797 | JGI IMG/M metagenome (GOLD analysis project Ga0180301, IMG submission 121797) | Subseafloor sediment microbial communities from Guaymas Basin, Gulf of California, Mexico - Guay16, Core 4569-2, 12-15 cm | ecosystem: Environmental > Aquatic > Marine > Hydrothermal...
AAAGTCTATGATGCAACATTGAACTTGAAGACTCCGAGGGGAACCGTACTTAAAGCTGCTGACATTGCTGTAACCTATCCGGATGGCGAGTCCTATACTGGCACAACCGATGCCGACGGCAATATACTGTTTACACAGATACCGATAGGTAATTTAACCATAAATAATGTCACATGGATGGATACTTCGATAAATGTTGCACCGACAACTGTTCATGTAGATAAGTCTGGCACATATTATCTGGTGGCACAGAACGTCCATCTATTAACTGTAAAGATTTATGGTACGAGAGGACAGGGTCTAGGTCCCTCAACAGTTTCCATTGCACCTGTTAACGTTGATGTTGAGACTGATGAGTCAGGTGTTGCAGTGGTTGAGTTGCCAGCTGGCTCCTACACTGTTCATGTGAACTATAAGGGTATTGAGGATGAGAAGTCTGTTTCATTAACTGCTGATACTGCTGCAGAGTTCAAGCTTGATGTGTTTGCAACGATCTTTGGAAGACCGTTTAGAACTGCCGAGTTCTTCGGCGAATTGGTGTTGCTTCCAATAGTGATTGCAATCATCATATACCTAGTGGCATACGAGTACTATGCTTGGAGAAGGAGAAGGATGGCGGTTGTTCCTCCACCACCTCCAAGCTGAATTTCCCCTATTTTTTACCTTTTAATAGAATTAGTTTTATCAGTTTGAAGTTATTCTATTATTTTGGTGTTTGATCATTGTCTTCTAAACATTTAAACTATGGGGTTTGGTATAGAAGAGTCTTCATTATTTTAGCATTAATCTTCGGCGTTTTCGGCGTTTATCTCATTTATCTATCCAATTTTGAGAAGACCATTCAACTTTTCAACGGCATTTTTTCATTCAATATTTACTATAGCGGTCTTGCTTTTCTCATTCTCTCCCTTCTAAGCTTCCTAGTTCCAGTTATATTTCCTCCTAAACGTTTCGTGGCAAGTTATAGTTTTAATATTGTATGTCCATTTTGCGGGGTGAAGATGCTTTTTGTGGATGGAGTTTTCAAATGTCCTGTATGCAAATATGTTGTTGAAGACACCCCTGTACTTATATCTTTAAAGGATTTGACGAGCATTGTTGACTTGGCGATTGTTAGCTGTAAGAATGTTTGTAATCTTGTTTCACGTAACGGTGAATGTGAAGCTTTGAGGAGATATTCAGTTCTGGTAAATGCTTCTCTTCCTCTTAATTGTCCTTTCATCGAGAAGGTTGATGAGAAGAAAAAAGTTAAAGTTTAAGTTTTACCCTTCTTCTCCTCCAGCAATCTATTTATAGCTTCCACAAGTACTGTTCCCTGTTCTTTCGTCAGCTCCGGAACCTTCACAGTCTTTATACCTTCAGGTGTTCTCTCCTCGACAATCACTTCTCCCTCAGGTGACAGGTAGGCTCTCTCAATATTCTCAACATAAATGTCTCGTGGAAATAGGTGTTTAACTGCCCAGCCCAATATTTTTTGGAGACTTTTATGCTCCTCTACCATATATTCTAAGAATGCTTTAGGTCCTTCCTTTAGATCTATTTCTAGTTTTTCATCGGTTAACACTATAGCATATTGATTTGTTTCGAAGGCTACTCTAGCTTTCAAATTATTTAACCTCCTGATTAGCATGAATATATTTCTTTTTTGAGGATATAAGTTTAATTGAGTAACTTTATTCCACTACTCTTTTCTTGAAAGATATTTTCCTCTCTCCACAAGGGCTTTCATAGCCTTTACAGCTCTCTCAACTTCAGGATATGATGGTATTCCTCTCTCCTGGAATTCGAGCAGTACTTTCTGTGTGGGTGTTCCACCTGTGGCTGCAACTAATATTGGTTTCTCAGTTTTTACATAGATCTCTTCAACTGCATCCACCACTTTATCATTCATTCCGGGAGGATGGATTAGAGCTATAACCACTATTCCATCAACATTTTCATCTTCAGCTACTATCTCTAATGATTGCCTATACATTTCTGGTGTTGCGCTTCCAGTTAGATCCACTGGGTTGTGGGTTATGGCGAATGGTGGTAAAATTTTCCTCAACTCTTCTTCAGTTTTTCTTTTAAATTTCGCCAATTTCAATCCTACACCTCTCCTCTCATCTGTCAGTTTATCTGTAGCCATTACTCCTGCTCCGCCTCCATCAGTAACTATCGCTATTCTCTCTCCCCAAGCAACTCTTCCAGTTGCTAATGCCCTTGCATAATCAAATAGTTCATGTGTATCGTATGCTCTTATTATTCCAGCTTTTTTAAATGCAGCTTCTATTATTTCTTCTCTTCCAGCTAAAGATCCAGTATGTGATGATACTGCCCTTGCCCCTGCCCTTGTTCTTCCAGCTTTTATTGCAACTATGGGTTTTTTTTCTGATACTTTCATAGCCATCTCCATAAATCTTCTACCATTACTTATCTCCTCCAAGTACATTGTGATAACCTTGGTTTTTTCATCTTCCATTAAATATTCCATAAGGTCGATTTCATCAACATCCGCCTTATTTCCATAACTTACAAAAACACTTAAACCTATATCTTCCATTGTAAGCCAGTCTAGAAATGCTACTCCAAGCGCTCCGCTTTGCGATATGAATGCAATGCCGCCTTTTTTAGGTCTCAACGCTTTTTCTCTTGGAAGAAATAATGTATCTATCTTTGTGTATGGATCATACACGCCTATACAGTTCGGCCCCATCAGTCTCATCCCATGTTTTCTAGCTATCTTCTTTACTTCTTCTTCAAGTTTTACACCCTCTCCTCCTATCTCTTTGAATCCTCCTGAAATTACAATTACACTTTTAACCCCCTTCTCACCGCATTCTTCTAAGACTTTTGGAACTATTGAGGCTGGAACTGCAATTAAAGCTAGATCAATTCTTCCAGGTACTTTTAGAATCGATGGATAAGCTTTTAACTCCATAATTTTTTCAGCTTTAGGATTTATCGGGTAAACATCCCCTTCAAATCCTGCCTCAACAATGGATCTTAAAAGTTGATATCCTATTTTATTCGGCTTTCTCGATGCACCTATAACTGCTATGCTGCTGGGCTTGAAGAAATTTTCCATATGTTTGCTTGCCATCCTCTTTCACCTTCCCTATTAAACTTACTCTGAAATTAGTATATTTTCCTATATATGATTATGTTAGACCGTTAGAGATAAAATGGAATTCAACTTATTTTGATTGGTGTTTGAATGCCTAAGCTAAGTAGATCTAAGAGAAAGGCGTTAAAGCATGTTTCCACGTTGGCAAGATACTGCTACTTTGAAAATTATAGTGCAGCTGAAAAGCTTCTCCAAGAAGTTGAGGAGGATATTAAGGGTAAAAATCTATGGGGTTCAGGATGCTACTTGGCTGTTCAGGGAATGATCACCGCTGGAAGAGAAGGTAACCCTGTAACTTTCTTTTGGAAGTGTAAGGATTCCTCCTCAAAGGAACTCGCATCCATTAGAAAATACATTATAGAAGATCTTTCAAGGGATAATGTCGATGAGTTTGAGGAGGGTTTCCTCTATGGATGGTTAACTATAATCGATTCCTTCATAGATATCCATAAATCTCTGAGTAGACGATAGATTCATGGATTTTGGAAAGCGTAGACTATTGACCATGTTATTATCCAGCCTGCAAGAAAGGGAGCTAAACCGTTAAAGTAAATTTCCTCCGGCCCCCTAAAATCTTCAACTTTAAGTTTTAAGAGATGTTTTATGGCTGGAAGTGTAAGCCCATAGAGGAAGATTCCAACGGACAGTCCAAGTATACCTGTTAACTTTAATCCTATACATATAATAGCTGCCAATAACCCGAATATTCCTCTTAAAATATAGACTTTCATGTTCGGCGTCAATTTAAACCCCCTTTCACAATAACTCTCTGTTTACATGAGTTTCAATGGAAGTTATATATAATTTTGGGTTGATTCTAAATAGCATTATGTACATTAGAATTATGGGTGACATTTATGAATTTAAAGTTTAAATCTTCTCTGAACGTTTTGGATTTAATGTGCATTTTGAAAGAGATTTCAAAGTTCATTGGAAATTCATATCTAAACAATGTTTATCAACTTTCAAATTCCTTCTTCATATTTCGATTTAGGGGAGATTTGAGAGGAGACTTGGTTTTCGAAGCTGGGAAAAGATTAAATCTAACTGGCTATGATTTTGAAAAGCCTAAGCAGCCTCCCAGCTTCTGCACTTTTTTGAGACGAATGCTTAATAGACGGAGACTTCTAAAGGTTAGTCAACATGATTTTGACAGGATTGCAATCTTCACTTTCAACTCCAACTTTTCATTAATCTTCGAATTTTTAGGTGAAGGTAATCTCCTTCTCCTCGACCCGTCCAATATTATTCTAAGAGTTCTCCATCCTAAGAAGATGAGGGATAGAATTTTAACGGTAAATGAAATCTATAAGCCTCCGCCTCTAAGAGGTTTTAATCCTTTGGAAACCACAGTCGAGAAGCTTCAACCCTCATTCTTAAGCTTCGACGGTAAACTTGTTTCAGCTATGAGTAGATTTCTAAACCTTTCGGGAGAGCTTTCCATGGAGATTTGCACCAGATGTGGTTTAAATATTTCTTCTAAGGCTTCCACTCTAAGAAGGGAGGATTTAGAAGCGATTCTACTGGAGCTTAAAGCTCTATTTAAATCTGTTGGGGAAGGCTGCTTAAATCCGCAGATAATACTTAAAGATGAAAGACCGATCAGCGTCATCCCCTTCGACTTCACCATCTATAATGGCTATGATGCCATATATTTTGATGATTACAATTCAGCGGTGGATGAATATTTTATGAGGCTTCACCGATACGAAGCTATCCATATAAGGGAGAAGGTGAGAAGTGAAGTTTTAGGCCGATTTAAAGCAGTTCTTGAAGATCAACTGTCGAGAATTAAAAGATTCAAGGATGAAGCTAAACGTTATCGTATTTGGGGTAATCTCATCATGAACAATCTCTACAATCTTCAAAGAATATTCCAAACAGTCTCTTCAATTGTCAATTCAGGGGTTGATTGGAAACTTTTCTTTGAGCGGTTAAAAAATGATCTTCCAAACAATCTCAAAAAAATAATTTACAGTTTCAATGTTAAAGATAAAATTTTACATGTTAAATTGAATGGTGAGGTGATTCCTCTCCGAATAAACATTTCTCCCGCAATGAATGCTTCAAGATATTTTAATATGGCTAAAGAATTGGAGGGTAAAGCTGAAAGGGCAAGGGTTGCAATGGATAATGTAAAATCCAAAATAGAAGTTGAAGTTGAACATGCTCTCCGCAAAGTAATGGTCAAACCTTTAAATGTGAAGAGTGTTGCTAGGAGGAAGAGAAGATGGTATGAGAATTACCTTTGGTTTATTTCTTCAGAGAATTTTCTGGTGGTTGCTGGTAGAGATGCTTCGCAGAATGAAGCTTTAGTGAGAAAGTGGATGAATAGTGATGATATCTTCGTTCATGCGGATATTCATGGCGGACCTGCCACTATAATTCTCTGTAAAGGGCGGAAACCTTCAGAGGAAACTATCTTCGAAGCAGCTCAAATGGCGGTCTCCTTCTCAAAGGCTTGGCCTCTACGATTCGAATCTGCATCGGCATACTGGGTTTTTGGAAGTCAAGTTTCGAAGAAGCCTCCGTCAGGAGAATATTTGAGTAGAGGTGCCTTCATGATATATGGTAAGAGAAATTATGTGAAAAATATACCTCTCAGAGTGGCTGTCGGCATCGCATTCACTGAAGATGTTCCACACCTAATTTCAGGTCCACCTTCAGCTATCTCTAAACATGCAGAATTGCATAGTGTTCTTGCCCCTGGATCCTTAAGTCTAGAATTAATCTTCAAAAAGTTAAAGTTGAATTTTCTTTCTAAAAGTGACGAGAAGCTTAAACCTTTCTTGAAAAAGTTGAATGTAGATGATTTTAGAAGGCTTCTTCCAAAAGGTGGATTTAGAATAGAGTCTAAAATGTAGAAGTTCAAGTGTGGGATGGCGGGTTAACTTAAATATACAATATTCAGCATATATTTTAATGTATACGGTGAGTTCAGTGTCAACTCCAAGGATTGAATCGATTTCGGTGAAGGATGTTATGTCTAAGCATCCTATAACGGTTGAGGAGACGGAGACTGTAAATGTGGCAGCTCGGAAAATGAAAAAATATAATATAGGAAGCATTATAATAGTTAACTCAGCCAATAATCCCATAGGCATAGTTACTGAGCGAGATCTCGTCATAAATATTTTAGCGGAGAATAAGGATCCGAAAAGTATTAGAGTTTCATCTATAATGTCTAAACCGTTAATATCTGTCACGAAGGATGCAAGCCTCGTGGATGCTGCTAGATTAATGTCTAAAAAGAGGATTAGACGATTGGCTGTTATGGATAAGGGTTCCCTTGTAGGTATAGTTACAGCCAGAGATATTCTTAAAGTGGCTCCAGAGATCATCGACATCCTGGTTGAAACAATTAAAATTTCGTTTTCAGATAGCAATTATCCTTCACATATCAAGGTATCATTGGCCGGCTACTGTGATGAATGCGGCGAATGGTCTGATTCTCTAATGGAGTTTAACGGTAAGTTTCTCTGTCCAAGTTGCCGTGAATTACATGGAATTTGAGGTGTTAATCATGCCTCTACGTGTATCCGATTATATGACCCCGGAAGTTGTAGTAGTCTCACCTAAAGATACCTTGGCTAGAGCAAGAAATCTCATGCTTCATCATAATATAAGTAGATTAGTGGTAGTTGACAAGTCGAATTATCCCGTTGGAATGCTCACTGAATCCGATATGGCTATGGTGATTTGGAGGGAGAGTGGTAAGAGTTCTTCTAGGCCGATAGATCTTATACTTGTAGAGGAGGTTATGTCCTCTCCAGTTAAAGTTATAGGTCCCAGAACTTTTCTTAAAAATGCTGCTCAAGTTATGGTTAAAAATGGTTTCAGCAGTCTCCCAGTTATACGTGGCGGAGAACTTATAGGAATAATAACTAAGACTGATATTACAAGAGCCTATGCCGAAAATTATACTGGCCTATTGAAGGTTAAAGATATTATGTCTTCCCCTGTAATAACGGTTAATCCGATGCATAGTATCTATAGAGTAGGTAAACTCATGAATGAATATAACATTAGCAGAATAGTTGTAGTTGAAGGCTTAAAACCTGTAGGCGTAGTTACTGAGACGGATCTAACTTATCTTACGATTAACAGGAAGCCTAGAAAAATAATATATGGGGATGCCTTTTCAAATCGTACTGCTAGAAGAAGCTACAAGTTTTTGAGAGCTCCAATAGTAGCAGATGTTATGTCTCCTAATCCCATAACAATCGGCTTGGAAGAGGATTCTTCAAAGGCTGCTTCAATTATGATCGAGAATGGGATAAGCGGCCTCCCCGTGACTACTCCAGAAAATATTCTTAAAGGAATTATTACTAAAACGGATATTGTCAGGGCAATTTCCACTTTGAAGGCTAGGTGATTCCGTTGAATGTGAAATGTCTAATTAGAACTCCTCCACCAGTAGTTGATAAGGATCAATCTCTCTCACTTGTTCTTGATATGATGGAGAAGCATGGATTGGGCTCTATAGGGGTTGTCGACGATGGAAAACCTGTAGGAATAGTTTCTCTAAAAAACGTTTTAAATCGAATCTGGAGTGAAAGGGTCAGATCAGTTTCCCTTAACAATCTATATGTTTCCAGTGCCATGGAATCCACACCTTTAGCTTCATCTTCAATTTCAATTCTGGATGCCTGTAAATTGATGGTTGAAAAAAGGATTTCTGCATTGCCCATATTGGAGGATGATGAACTTCTAGGCATGCTTTTCGAGGAAGATATACCTAGACTTCTATTGGATTGGGATTCTAAAGATTACTCTTTTCTCTTAGACGAGTTAATCTCTGTTAAACCATCTGACAGTTTGCTGCATGCCAGAATGCTTATGCTTAGAAAAGATCTGCAGATTTTACCTGTAACATCGGAAAATTATAAATTTATAGGTGTGATTTCAGATTGGAACATAATTAAAGTTATCCGAATTGTTCAAGAGAAGGTTAGCTATAAATATAAGGATACGCGGATGAGAAATCTATTTGTTTCAGATGCTTTCACCCCTTCACCTCCTACACTTACAGGCAACCCCTCTATAGCTGAAATTTCCCGTACACTTCTCTCCTCCAATTTGAGAGGTATAGTCATACTTGACGAGGAGCGTAAGGTTAAAATGATCATCCAATTAAGAGATATGCCTAGAATACTGATTAGGCGTGGGAAAACTGTTGGGAACTGTTGATCTTTTAATTACAGGCGGAAATATTTTCTGGAAGAATAGATTTGTGGAAGCTTCAATAGCGATTGATAAAGGTAAGATCGTTGCCATTGGAAAAGAACCCAACCTTCCAAAGGCTGAAAAAACTTTAAACTTTAAAGATAAAATTATCCTTCCAGGATTAATAGATGTTCATGTACATCTTAGAGATCAGAACTTATCCTATAAAGAGACCTTTGAGAGTGGAACTATGGCTGCTGCAGCTGGAGGATTAACCACAATATTAGACATGCCCAACAATGATCCTTTAACTATTTCTCCTGAGAGTTTCAATATGCGTGTAAATTCAGCCCGTGGAAGAATCTATGTGAATGTGGGCTTCTACTCCCTTCTACCTGGCGATCCCACCGATTTTAAGAGATTAGTCGAGATGGGTGTTACAGCCTTCAAATTATACTTGAATAAGCCTTATGGCAATTTAGATATTTCCAATGATGAAGATTTGGCAAGTTCTCTCCTCCTCTGCAAGAAGTTTTCAATGCCAATTGCAGTGCATGCCGAAGATTATGCAATCATATCAAAGTTTGAGGAGCAGTTTAAAAGTTTAAATCTCTCCAACTTTAACTACTTTTTACATGCTCATTCCAAAGAGGCTGAGATAAAAGCTCTGCTTAGACTGCTAAAAATACTGAAAAATCTTAATTATAAGGTTCATATTTCACATTTATCCACCGCCGAGGCTGCAAAGATAATAGCTGAAAATAGAGATTACTTTACATGTGAAGTAACTCCCCACCACCTATTTTTAGACTCCACTGTAATTAATCGTTTAAAGGGTTTTGCAATTATGGCTCCTCCTCTCAGATCTAAATCGGATATCACCTATCTCTGGAGATCATTGAGACACAGAATTATCGATATTATTGCAAGCGATCATGCTCCACACTCATTAGCTGAAAAAATCTCCGAAAATGTTTGGAAGGTTAAGCCTGGAATACCGGGTTTGGAGACTATGCTTCCATTAATGTTAGACTCCGTCAATAAAGGTTTACTCTCATTAAATAGACTTGTTGAATTGATGGCTGAGAATCCTGCAAGAATCTTCAGATTACCATTTAAAGGTTTCATCGATATAGGCTTCGACGCCGATCTAACCATTGTAGATCTCCATAGAAAGTGGCTTATCAACCCATCAAAGTTCATGTCTAAAGCGAAATATTCACCTTTCAATGGATTTGAAGTCGCAGGCTATCCTTTCGCAACCATTGTTAAAGGTAGGTTAGTTTTCTTTAATGGTGAAATTTTTGAAAGAGCTGGTGAAATTGTCTTCTCAAAAAGGTTTTCTAGCTGACGGTATGCTTGGAAAACTTGCAAGATGGTTAAGGTTCATGGGGTATGATGTTAAATATCTTCGTGAATGTAGCGACGAAAAATTGTTGAGGCTGGCTAAAGCAGAATCCAGAATTCTCCTAACCAAGGACTCTGCCCTCCATTATTCAGCTTTAAAATTGAATGTGGAATCAGTACTGCTTAATGGAGGATCATTAGACGAGGATTTAGCTATTCTAGCATGTAAATCTCTTATTGACATAAATATAAAGCTTGATCAGACGAGATGTCCAATCTGCAATTCAAAACTTAATCACTGCAGAGCCGAAGATGTAATCGGCAAAGTTCCTGAAAAAGTTTTAAAATCTAGCAGTCATTTTTGGATTTGTCCCAATTGCGGCAAGGTTTACTGGATTGGATCCCACTGGAAATCCATTAAAAAGAGGCTGAAAAATGTGGTGAAACTGGTTGAATCTAAATGTTCAGGGAAATAGTTTATCTCATCTTTCATCTATTTTTAAGTAGGTGTTAGAGATGGGTGAACTGAGCTTAGATGAAGGCAGATTTCTAGTCAAATTGGCGAGAAGAGCTGTGAAGGAATATCTGTTAAGAGGCGTTGAAATAGCTCCTCCTAAAAATGTTTCAGATAAATTAATGGAGGAGAGAGGTGTTTTCGTCACGATTAACAAGCTTATTTATAGGGAGGGAGTAAGACATAAACAGTTGAGGGGATGTATCGGTTTTCCCTATCCAATAATGCCTCTAGTTAAAGCTGTTATAGATTCCGCTATAAGTGCTGCCACAGCTGATCCAAGGTTTAACCCTGTCAGGCTTAATGAATTGAAAGATGTAATTTTCGAGGTAAGTGTTTTAACGGTGCCTAAACTGATAGATTGTTCCTCCCCTAAAGATTATCCATCAAAAATTAGGATAGGCTTAGATGGATTGATAGTGGAGCGGGGAATATTTAGAGGATTGCTGCTTCCCCAAGTGGCTGTGGAATGGAATTGGGATCCTGAAGAGTTTCTAAGTAACTGTTGCATTAAGGCTGGTCTAATGCCCGATGCGTGGCTCGATAAGAATACGAAGGTTTATCGTTTTCAAGCTGAAATCTTCGAGGAACTGGAACCTGAAGGTGAAATTGTTAAGAAGAAGCTTCATTGGAACTGATTCGATTTAATATAAGCTGACACTAGGGAGATGATTTGATTGCCTATAGGTAAAGCCTTCTCCCCCTTTTTTCTCCCTCTATTCTATAAATATTCTTCAATTGGAAGTTCAGCTACCCTAAGATTTTATGGTGCTGGTATAAATATTCTGAGAGGTGTTTCCTGTATAGCTGATGTTAAACCTTCCAATGAAGTTAAACTCGACTTTGTTTTCGGAATGAGACAGTTAAATCTGCCATGGCTTGAAGAAGCTATATCTAATATTCTATCCATCTCGAATTGTAGGGGTGTTAATGGTGTACTTGATTTTTCAGTGGAATCCTACCTTGGCTTCGACATTTCAGTTGGTTCAGCTATTCTGCTTTCAAGCCTTGTGGCAGTTAATTCCGCTCTAAAATTGAATGTTGCTCCTTCAATTATTGCCGATTTATCTCAGCGATTTGAACTTGAATGGAATGTGGGTTCAGGCACTTCTCTATGTCAGCTTTTAGGTGGCGTTGTATTGTTAAGTGAAAGTGGAGAATCTAACACTATTCTCCATAAGGTTTTCGATTTTCCAAGTGATCTTAGAATTGTTGTAGGAGGACCAAAACTCAATTTACTTCCAATTTACACTTCTAGATTGATAGGTAATTTCACATTCAACTTCGACGATCTAAATAGTTTTGACGATCTCATAGAGTTTTCGAGGATTTTTAATCTACATGTAGCTGAAAAATCTAAAGGTGCATTTAAATTTATAAAAGCATTGTTAAATTTGAATCCTCTAGTTGCAGGTTTAGGTTTTCTAGGTAAATCTTTCTATGCTATAACTTTTAGGGATGATGTTAAAAGAATTGTTGACCACTTTTTAGATTACTTTCCCTGTGAAGGCATCTTTGTATCGGAGGTAGATCCCATAGGTGTCCGACTATATATAGATTAAAATTAAATTTAAATTTAACATTTATATTTAAGGGGTGAAATTTATGGATCGGCTTGGCTTGGTTCTAGGATATAGGCGGGGATTGAAAACACAGAACTGCAGATATGTCTATGTGAAATTTTATGATGTAGCCTGCTTTGAAGATGCCTGCAAACTTATAGGGAGAAGGGTGGTCTGCATATTTGGCGATAAAAAGTTTTATGGTGGAGTTATCCGTCCCCACGGCAAAAAAGGCGTTGTCATTGTGAGGTTTAATAAGCCTCTTCCAGGTCAAGCTATAGGTTGCAGCGTAAATATCATTTAATCGTCTCGTAGAAAACTCGTTAAACTGGTCTGTCCAACCTCTATATTCTTCAAATTCTTATAAATCACCTTCTGGGTGAAACCATATATTTTCTCGGTTTTTCTCATAACACTTAGCAATTTATTTCTTTCATGAGTTCTCATGGAAATCAACGCATAAATCCTTGCAATCTTCATTCCGCTTGGCTGTCTAAGTATTCTGCCAAATCTTTGAATCCATTTTCTCGGATTGCTAGGTGGATCTATCCAAATTTCTATGTCTGCTGTCGGTATATCCAATCCCTCCTCTCCTACAGATGTTGTGACAAGTATTCTCGCCTTCTCTTTAAATTGTATTAGTGCTGAAGCCTGCTGTTCGATGGTCATATGTCCCTTTCCAACTAGGATTGCAACGTTATCCATTCCTAGATTCTCCTGTAATTTTCTTCCTAACTGTCTCACAGTTTCCACTCCTTCTGCAAATATTATGGCTTTCTGAAATTTTTCTCTTCCCAAAATTTTCATAGCTGCTTCTATCTTGTGATTATAGCATTCCCTCAAGGCTTCTCTGAAAACTTTTAATATGCTTTTTCCATCTAAATCTTCGATTGGGGAGCGCAGTTCCCTTATCCTCCAAGTACCATACTCCATTACACTACTAGCTCCATTCTCCATCATTCTGAAATTTAAAAGTTTCAGCATCATTCTCTTCTTGCATTCAGAATGCTTATCACAGTGTTTTTTAAGATGTTCTGAACCATACTTCTCAGCTATTTCCCTCTCTATTTTGCCTATAATTCTATTTATAACTGTAAATGTTTTTTGAAGTTTTTTAGGAGTCGGTATTCTTACAATATAAAGCAGCCTTTTTGGAATATATCTTTTTATCTCTGGGCTTTCAATTGGAAAAACTTCTATATCATCAAATATCTTTCTTAATTCAATTAGCCTTTTAGGAGAATGCAATTGGGGCGTTGCACTTAGAGCTAGAATCTTCACTTTACATGCAGCGGCAGCTAGAAGTATGGAGTATCCATCAGTTTCCCCAATATATCTTTGGCATTCATCTGCAATTACTATGTCGAATGGAAATTTGAATTCTGCGGCATCGAGATATTCTTTTAAATTCTCCAGAGGCTCCTTTTCTTCTCTTAATTCTCTTAAAATTGTTTTAAATGGATATAGATGGTCGTTTGAGAATGTTTGCGGTGTTGTAACTATGAATGCTGCTTTCCAAACGTTCAACGCTTTTCTTCTATCTGGAGCAATAGCTCCAGATATGAAATAAGCTCTTTCAACGTTCAATTTTTCTCTGGCAAATAGGGTTTGTTGTACTCCTAATGGAACTGAGGGTACTAGAAATAATACTCTTATTCCATTGTTTCTTGAAAGTTCTTCAAGATATGCACCTGCCAGATAAGTTTTTCCGAGACCTGTAGGTAATCCCACTATAAGCGACTTATTATAATTTAATACCCGTTTCAAAATATCTTTTTGAAACGGCCATAAATCATAGTTCTTTGATATTTTGACTCTTTCTTCTCTTTCTATGGTTTTTATGGGTGAAAGCTTCTCCACTAATCTTCTTATGGATTGTGGACTGTTCTCCAAGTAATTTAAATATTTCTCCCACCATTCATCTCGATCTCTTCTTTTCATATTCTTCCACTAAGCCGCCTTCTTCAATTGTCCCTTATACATCTCTATGATCTCTTTAACTGTTGTGGCATCTTCCGGTTTCTTATCATCCCTTATTTTTCCCGTAAATCTTGGAAACCTAATTGCCAATCCCACACCTTCCTTAATTTTATTGAGTCCACATGTATGAAGCGGGCTTAAAGTGATCTCTGCGCCTATTATCTCTAAGACTAGTCCAGGAGTGAACCATACATCAGCCTCCATCTTCGAATCCACCCTGGGATGTATGTGCTCCATTTCATAGGATTTGAGAATTTCAGGTAGCTTTTTAAGATCTTCGTCTGTAAATCCGCTGCCAACTTTACATATAGTTTTGAATGTGTCTGTTTCTTCATCGTATGCTGCCATTAATAATGCTCCATAAGTTCCTGCTCTTCTTCCCCTTCCCCAGAAGGCTCCTACAACAACAAGGTCGACTGTGTCGGTCATTTCCGATTTATATTCCCTCTTATATTTTATCCAGAGCCATCCTCTTGCACCTGCCTGATAAGTTGAATCTAAATTTATGGATTTGCATACAAGTCCTTCACATCCATCTTCAATTGCTTCTAAAAAGAATTCTTCTAAATCTTTTGTATTGTCGACTATCTTGCTTTTCGATATTTTTATTCTGTCATTCTCCTCTATTATTTCTCTCAATTTTTTCCTTCTATCTAAGTATGGTTTTACTGTGAAATCTTCTCCATCTACATATAAAATGTCGAATGGGAAGAAGGCTGTTGGATATTTCTCCATGGCCTCTTCAACTCCATACTTCCTTCTCCTATGCATTAATTCTTGGAATGGTAGAAGTTCACCGGTCTCAGGATTTATAGCTACGCATTCACCTTCTATTATGGCTTTTTCAGCTTTCACTCTTTCAACTATTATTTTACATATATCTGGATAGTGATGCGTAATGTTTTCCAGTCTCCTCGAGTATAAAGTTATATTCTCCCCATTTTTATGGGCCTGTATTCTTTCTCCATCATATTTATATTCTGCTGAACATTTTCCACCCAATTTTTCAAGAATTTCTTCTGCTGTTGATAACCTTTCAGCCAGCATAGGCCTTATAGGTCTTCCAACGGTTATTTTAATCCTCCTTACTTCATCTAAACCTTTTTCGACAAGAACTTTCGCTACTTCTCCGAGATCTGAAGTTAAATTGTAGGCTCTCTCTATTATCGGTTTTGCATCTTTCGTTTTGCCATATGCTATCGCCATGGCATCTATTATCGTCATGTCTGCTATTCCAAGTCTAAGTTTTCCAGTTATCGTTCTCATTATGTATTTGCCTTCTTTAGGTGATGCTTTTCTTAAAAGGCTTGCCAGCAATTTTATTTTTGTGTCTTGTGCTCCCGGCCCCGTCGCTTTTGCAATTCTCTCCAGAGTGCTGTAAACTTCTAGCACTGTAAGTTTTTCTTTTTCCTTTTTTACGTTTAAAAATTCCGTTAATGTTTTCGTTCTTCTTTTAGTTAATACATTTTCAGTAGTTTTTCCAAGATCTCCAGTTTTATTATATATTTCTTCGATTTCTTTGGTTGAGAGTCCACTTGCCATTGAGAGTGCCCTTATCGCCATTTTCTCTGCAAGTCCAAGCTCCACTCCATAATAATCTGGATATAATTTTCCCTGTGTTAAATATATGACCTTATCAATTATTTCTCTGGGAACTCTGTGAAGCAGCTCGACTAAATAGTCTGTCATTTCAAGTCTTTTTGAAGTGGCTTCTATCTTCTCATATGTCTCTACAATTTCAGAATATTGCAATGCAATCACTATTTAAATTTTAATTTAAGTGCGAATTAAAAGTTTGGCTTAAAATATTTTAATAGAATTTTTTGACCACGCCTAGTGTCTTATCCGTTTTTTCAACACTTTTCCTCCAATCTGTTTCCAATTCTGTGATTGCTCTAATAGCATCTATATTTTCAGGTATAACATTGCTTTCATTGGGAGTGCTCCAAGCCAGATATGCTTCATCCTTCAACACGGTTATACTATCACGCCATACCGGTATCTCATATATATCTCCTCTACTTCTACCTAGATCTCTCCCAATTTCAAATATTGCATGAAGTCCATCTACACCATCTTCAGAGTTTACAAATACAATTCTAGGCGCCTTTTCTAAGCTTTCAATTATATCTTCACAATTCACTGTGTTTTTAAAAGTTAGCAATGCGAAATGCAGATGGAATAGGTTGTGAGCTGCCTTCACCGCTACACTTTGTATATCTAGGTGATGTAGCACCGTTTTGACGTCTGGTGCATGATGACTTATCCCCATGGTGGGGACAACTGTATTCATTATTCCTGTTCTTCCACTCTCCCATACGTCTACTGCTCTTCTAACTATGAATGCTCTAGCCTTCTTTATTCCAAGGTTGCTATCTATAGCTCCCAAGACTCTGCATAATGCTGTTGTGTTACAGCTAACCACCCTTACAAACTGTCTTCCAAGGGCTTCCTCATAGTTGCATTGAGCTACAAAGCTTGTACCTGCCACTTCATGTTTCTCTCCACCCTGAAATACAGCTTTAACATTGAATTTTTCATATATTGATTTATTTTTCATTCCTATTTTTTTAGGTGTACAATCCACTATGACATCCACCTTTTCTAGGAGATCTTCAAGTGATCCTTGAACTTCTATTCCAGCCTTCCTCATAACTTCAACTTTCTCTTTCATTGACGAATATATGTTATAGTTTTTTCTTTGCGCCATCTTTATTCGCCAATCAGACGCTATATCTGAGATTCCAATGAGCTTCATATCGTTTTGAAGGGTTATGGCGTCTGCCACTCTCTTCCCTATAACTCCATATCCATTTACACCTACTTTTATTATGGGTTTCGGCATGTTTCCACCTACTTCTATTTTAGTATTTTATCTATTTATAAGTGTTCATATTTATGATTATTAATATTTTTAGAAATTAATATTAAATCATCCTTTTAACTTGGAAAGCTCCCTTTTAAGTTTAATTATAGCCTCTATCCTACTTGCATCTACCCCCTTTATGTTTGCTAATTCAATGGATATTAAATCCCCTAAATATATAGTTGACATTATCCGGCATAGTCGGCTTTTCCCCCTAGAATATATGTTAATGGTTGGTGTGTTCTTTTCTTTCATCAAGCTCTCAAATACCTCTATTCTTTTCCTAATTCTAATGTCTTCTTCTACGTCCCGTATGAATATTGCAGCTATGTTCGATAATAATTTCTCATTCTCCTCCCATCCTTCAATCTCGTTATGTCCTGCTTCAGGCAATACTCCCATCATCGCGAAGGATTTACTGTTCTCGTTGAGCTGCTGTTTCAGTCTCAATGCTGCACATCTCAACGGCCTATATCCATAGATAATTATGATTCTTCCATCTATTTTTTCTGCAATTCTCTTTACATAATTATCTTTTGCAATTTCTCTCTGCATCTCCTTCAATGTGCTTAAAGTCTCTTTAAATTCTTCTTTCCAATATTCTCCAATTATCCCTATTTTTCTCAGAATCTTTATTGCTGCTATTAAAAGGTATGGTGCAGCTTCTCTTGGTTGAAAAATTCCAGGCACAATTATGTGGGGTATTCTATTCTTCTCGGCGATCTTTATAATCTTACCGTTACTCGATATTACTGCAATTTTGCTTTTCCTCCTCACTGCTTCCATAGTTGCTGAGATGGTCTCCTCAGTATTGCCCGAGTAGCTTATAGCTATAATCAATGCTTCTTCATTTATCCATGCAGGAAGAGAATAGTCTTTCCATACCCTTATTTCCACGTTTGTTTTATCTTCCAGCCACTCTTCAATGATATCTCCTATTATGCCTGATCCTCCCATTCCAACGAAAATTATCTTGTCAACTTTTTCTTCTAAATCTCCTATTAGAGAGCATCTTCTATTTGCTTCTTCTAAATGTTGAGGTATCTGGAATGCTATCTCATATGCTCTTTCATTTCTTTTCATATTGCTCCCCCAATCTTCTCATACATTCTTGAAAAAGTCCATCTTACAGCATTTCTTATGCTCATCATTCTTTCATCTGAAAGTATATTTTTTATTATAATTTCTTTTATCATGTCATCCTCAGTTTTCACTTCATATTTAATTGCTTCATTAGGGTTTATCTCCCCATTTAAAACTTTCATGTTATCTTTTTCCTTCATTTTATTCAAAACTCTTTCTAATAGGAAGGATTGGAATGGAGGTGTATTTACGTTTAATTTTATCTTAGGCTCTATCTTTAGATTTCTCCCATCCCTATCAATGTATACCTCTGCCAGTAAAACTTCTCTTCTTCCCTGTCTATATGTAATTGAAGATGTTTTCTTCCATTCCTCCTCTGGTTTTATTATTAGTTTTTCTGCCGTCACAAAACTTCTTTTGCCAAGTTCTTCATTTATGATTTTTAAGCATTCCCTTATCAGTTGAAGCTCCCTCTCCTTCTCCTCCAAAAATTCCGTTAAAATTTTTTTTGCTTCTGCCAGCATTTCTGTTCTATCCTTTGTCATTCTTCTTTCTCCTCTACAACAGTTATTGCTTGATCTGGACAGTACATTTCGCATTGATGGCATGCTATGCATTTCTCTAAATTTTTAGGGTATGGTATATGATATCCCTTTTCATTTATTTTTTCAGAGAATTGGAGTACTCCTCTTGGACACATTTCAATGCAAATTCCGCAACCTTTACAGTACTTATCATTTATCATTATCCTTATCAAGGTTTCTCTCTCCCCTTTACATGTATAATTTCAGAATAACAGTTTTAAATGGTTTTGTTCCTTAATTACTGATATGGATCCACATGTTTTTAAGGCAGTTATCTTCGATCTTGATCAAACTTTAGTTTACACCTTGGAGAGATTCTATAAAGTTTTCAATATTACCCTCAAAAAGTTTGGGGGATGCTATGTGGAGTGGGATGTCTTTTTAAAGCATTATTCAGATGATTCTCTTAATTTTCTTATTCCTCCAAGTTGTGATAGAGAAACTTTCTGGAGAGTCTTCCTTAAAAGTTATTGTGATGTTAACTGTTCTTCGGATAGTCTTATACCGGGTGTTGAAGCTGTTCTTTCATGTTTAAAATTTCATGGTTTTAAAATTGCCGTTGTCACAGGTAGAGGTGTAAGCGTTAAACGGGTATGGGAGGAATTGAAATTTTTCGGAATATCCTCTTATGTTGATTATGTAGCAACCTGTGAATCAACATTGAATGGAAAGCTTTTTTCTAAGAGTGAAATTTTATTGGAGGTTTTTTCCTTTCTGAATGTTAATGCTTCGCAATGCATTGTTGTTGGAGATTACTGGGCTGATGTGCGTTCAGGTAGATCTGTTGGGGCTGGACTGGTTGTTGGAGTTTTAACGGGGCTTATGGATCCAAATGTTTTGAAGGAAAATGGCGCTGATATCATTTTAAACAGTGTTGCAGATCTTCCTTTACTTTTAAAATTAAATTGTGGTTAAACGTAGTTTTCTAATTTTGTTGAGAAGCTTTCTCATTTTACTTTTTTCTTTTATTGGAACTTCCATTACTTCCCAACTTTTCTTTAAAACTTTGTTTCTAGATATAAATGCTATGCTTTCATTTGTTTTATCAGAGAGCTCTGCAAAACATTTTAATAGTTTTCCAATTTCAGTTGCATAGTCCGATTTGAAAGCCTCCAATATTTTATCCAATTTTGCATCGAATAATATTAGTTTATCCTTCATATACTCCTTCATCTTTTCGATTTCTTCTCTTCTGTTTATCTCTCCTTCCCTGAAAAAGTAGACTAATCTTATAGTTCTATTTGAGAGGAGGTTTTCCCTTATAATCTTGCCTGTCCATATAGTATTTATAAGCTCGTTTGCATCTGGAATGAAGTTGATTACACTTCCAGTTTCCCGTGAAATGGTTTCAGCAGCATTCCACATTAAATAATGGGCTAGAGGTTCATAGATCGTTCTCTGAGTTTCATTGAATATTATTGCATATCCTTCTCTTTTAATTTGATCTACAAGTGGGTCAAGTCCCCTAAGCTTAACCATCTCCCTTAAATTTTCCTCTTTATATCCTTCTTTGATGGCTTCTTCAATCTTATTGTAGAGTTCCGCTCTTCTTGTCTCTATGTTTCCAATGATTTCCTGGATTATGGCCAGGCTTCGTGGCGCCACTGCTTGGGGTGCAAAAATTAATCCCCCAATAATTCCAACAGTATTGGCTAGAGTGGTAAGTTTATCCTTTTTCATTGTTGTTCTCTTTAATTTCTCCTTTACGAAATCATTTATCCTCGGCGGGATGAGACATTTAATTATAAGTTCACTTAAATCTTTCATTGTTTCCACTTCTTCGAATCTCTCTTCCTTAATCATCTCCTGTTTTTCAGGCGCGTAATTTTTGATTATTCTTCCAAGTATTCTCCCCTTAGTCTTCAATCTTTCAAAACTTATTCTAACTTTGGGAATATTTTCTTCCAATGCTTTTTCTGCTGTAAATTTGAAGATTGCAGGTTTATTAACCATTTTCTCCTTTAATTTTATAATGGTTCTCAGCGGAATTCTGCTTTTATTAATCGTTACGATGCTGTTTTCTCCGTATCTTCTCCAAGCTTTTTCAGCCATTAAAATTGCAAGTATCTCCGGATTTATCATTTCTATTCTTGATGGAGGTATTATGATTGAGAGTTCTCTCCAATCTTTTAGATCGCCAAGCATTCTCTCAGCTAATTCTCTGTAAATCTGTAGAATTCTCATCAATTATTAATTAGTTACCTTTATATTGATGGGTTTTCCCATTTTTCATATGTAAAAAATACGTGGAGAATACTAATGTATTACGTATGTATATCTCTAATATCCATCTCTATGAATTAGCTTTTCTAGCGGTATTCTGGATGGAGGTTTCGGATGTTCATCCGCTCTCCCTATAGGTATCAATGCAACTGGTCTAACATTTCGAGGTATTCCTAAAATTTCTTTAACCCTGTTCTCATCGAAAGCTCCAACCCAGCATGCTCCATAATTTAATGCATGTGCTGCTAATAGAATGTTCTGTGTTGCTGCCGCTGTATCTTGTATACAGTATAGACTTCTACCTCTCTCTCCATATCTAGATGCAGATCTCATTTCATCTGCACATATAACGATTATTACAGGTGCAGTTGTCATCCATTTCTGATTGTATGCTGCCTCTGCAATCTTCTCCTTCAAATGTTTATCCTTTACTATTATGAATTCCCATGGCTGTCTGTTTCCAGCTGATGGTGCCCAAATTGCTGCTTCAAGAATTTTCATTAAATCTTCTTCAGAAACATCTTCTCCTCTAAACCTTCTTATACTTCTCCTAGTTTTTATGATTTCTAGGATTTCCATTTCACCATTACTTAGAGTTGAGGGGATACTTATCCATTTTGGTTTCATAGTATTCCTCTCTTTTTCTTCTTTTAGCAATCACATATATTGCGGTGATTACGATTATTATTGCCGATAAGCCTCCTATAGCCACTATTATAGCCATGCCATTCTCTTCTTCTATTCTCTCTTCAAGTGAGTATGTTTCCTCCCATGTAAGATTGTATGTTTGTAGATCCAGTATCCATTCCTTTAACTCTTTTATGTAATCTTCATGTACTATGTTCTCTGTTATCATAGTTGCGAATAAATATATTGCAGCTCCAGTTATATGGTCCATGAAATTGCTGCTTACAATTCTTCCATCTTTAAGTTTCGCTCCTCTAAAATAGGTCATGTCGACAGGTATCCATCCCCATGGTGGAATGAAGATCATAGCCCATCCATGTCCACCAACATTTTTCGATGTATATTTAAAATGGCCGTTGAACAGAACTTCCTCATATTTTTCTCCCTTCATGTATAGGAATGATAGTTGAGTATATGCAGGTATCCCTATAGATCTGCACATGGCGACTAGGAGATTTGCCTGATCGTCGCAATCTCCAACCTTAATCTTTATTGTTTCATCTGGATATGTGGGAAGTTTCGGCTGTGTTCCATTTGGAATTTTGATATTGTTTTCTATCCATTGTATAAATTTGAACACTATTTTCAAAACGTTACTCTCATTTCCTGCGAGGCTTTTAGCTATTATACTTGCATTTTGGCTCTTAATCCACGGCCCATCCATTTTACAATATTTATCCTTTATAGTTTCAGGAATATCTTTTAATGTTCCTGACCAGTTAACATTTAATTTAGGTTTTTCTCTTTCACTTATAGTCAAGTATATTTTTATTTCGATTTTCAACTGTTGATTAGAGGCCAATTGCTTTGGCATTCCGCTCAGTATTGCCTCTATATTTCCATCTTCATTTACACCTTTTACTGCAGCTTCAATATTCTTACTGTTCATTTTCACCTCCAGTTTCTCCATCTTCTGGTATTTGTCTTCAGGCATCAATATGAGTTTATCAAATTCTTTCAGTGGATACGATCTTGCACCATTATTTTTTATGTTGATCGTATATGTGAATATGAATTTTTCCTCTTTAACTGCACTACTAATATTTTGTGTTGATTCTGCCAGTATTATGA
>Ga0180301_10000997_pt1 | contig 22187 bp, 21 predicted proteins | sample GuaBasSediGuay16_FD_121797 | JGI IMG/M metagenome (GOLD analysis project Ga0180301, IMG submission 121797) | Subseafloor sediment microbial communities from Guaymas Basin, Gulf of California, Mexico - Guay16, Core 4569-2, 12-15 cm | ecosystem: Environmental > Aquatic > Marine > Hydrothermal...
TCGAAATGTCGTATATTCTGACCTGCTCTCCCGCTCCTACGAAGAGGTAGTTTCCTGATGCTGTTATATCGAAGGCTGCTCCATAGTCCCATTTTCCAAGTATCTGGGGTTGGGCTGAGACCAATCCAATAACCAAAGCTAATAACAATAAAACCACAATGACCCTTCTTATGGAAAATCCCATTCCATACATACTTCTCATCGTTCACCAAAAAATTAGATGACCAACTTACCGTCCATAGCAAATAAACCTTTCCATTGGGTAGAGAAAAATAATATTAATGGGTAGTGTAACATAGACAAGGATGAATAAACCAATAAAAAATTGCTTAAACTTCGTAAAAAAACGTGAAAATATACCTGTAATCGTATTCTGTTACGTTTTACTTTTTGGCTACGTTTTGCCTACCCTTGTCTATATTGACCTCCCATACGGGACTGATGCTTTTACCCACCTCATCTACACAGATTTGATGGCAACAACTAATTCATTGAACGAGTTTTACGAAAAAAATCTTGAAAATGGATACATAGGATACGACTATCCATTTGGGATGTGGATGTTTGGCTCAATTGTGTCAAAAATAACTGGAACAGAGTTGTTTCAATTGTCACTACTAATACCCTTTGGATGTCTTGTCACCTTAATCTTGCTTTACTATCAATATTCAAGCGTCTTTAATCAGAGTAAAGAGATAAGAATTTTCTCAATCTTATTTCTGCTCTCCACTCCATCTATAGTACTGAGCATTCTCGGGTATTCAACCTCGATCTTTGCAATGTTCATAGATGTGATAATCATCTATCTACTACTCAATAAGGATATAAACATAGTTAAAAGATTCATTTTAATAAACATCTTCGTTTTTCTTCTCTGCATCACCCACACCGGAACGTATCTTTTTATGATCTTCCTCTCAATGACAATATTCCTAATTTTTGCAGCAATTTCTGGCAAACTACACAAAGAATCTTATTTTCTCACCTTACTAATTCTAGGGTATTACATAGTATCAATGCAAATCTTTCCTCAAATTCATTCTCAATACATAGGTAAAGGAAGGATTCTATTATCAATTGGAGAGTTCATGTCTTTAGGCCCCTTAACCATGAAACAAATCCTGGAAATGTTTTACAACCAGCTACTTGTTAACCTGAGTATGTCCTTCATTGTTTTCTGGATGTCATTTTTGTTCCTTGCAGGATATCTTATGACTTGGATAAATCGCTATATTTCAAAAGCCTTTAAAGACTTTCGTGTTAGTATATATCAGGCACTTCTGCCTGCCGGACTTACAAGTACGATCTCTCACGGCCCAATTTTTTGGCCAGTGTGGTTGGGTCCCATCAATGTCATTCTAGCAGCAATTGGTGTACTGAGAACGAAAAATCCACTAATTCTGAGTTTGATCATTTCGATTCCAATTATTGCCTTACCCTCGGGAGTTTTTGCTGGAGAAAGAGCCTTAAGAGAGCTCTTCTATATGTTTCTTATTGTTCCCCCATTATCCGCTATAGGATTCTCTACTATTAAAGAACATTTTTCTAAAATAAAGATGCCTAAGCTAAGATCGGGCTTTGCTGTAGCATCATATTTGATTATTCTCCTCTCAATAACCGCAATACCAGTAATCGGCAATCTTTACTACCATCAAAACATAAGCGGTTCAGAATATGAGATAGATGGAATGAAGTGGCTTGCTAAAATTGGGAGTTCAGAAGAAGGTGCTACGGGACCTGTTGGAGCAAGACTGGCAATTTATAGTAAAAAAATCCCTGTAAAGGTTTTATCAGTCACAGCTGGCTCAGAAATGTCGAGATTGAGCAAAGATGAGTTTTATGCCTACTTTAGATCACAGAGTGAGGATTACACCAAAGACTTGCTGGCTTCATTTGGAATAAACTACCTTGTATCCACAAATAAAATATTTAGAATATATGGACAAACTCCGCTAAATCTAACAGTAGATAGTAACAAACAGCTTGACAAGATATATGCTTCTAAAAATTTCTTCTCTATCTATCGCCAGATCCCCTCAAAGATAAGAGTGGCTAACATTTCTCCTCAAATAAATTTCGATGAAGGGATTATGATTAAAGATGCAGGTGGTGGCTACCTTGTTGACACTGAGTACTACAGAATTCGTTTGAGTAAGGAAACTCCTGAAATTCAATACATCGGTACTAAGTTACAGAATTATTTGGGTGAGGGTGGTTTCGCAGACATATTGGATTTGGATTTATTAGCTCCCGACAGAAAAGAAGTTATTTACGGACTCCACGAGATACCATACTCCGAAATTATTCTTGGAAAAAATCAAATAATATATATGACTACTATAAAAACAGGTGGTCAGAAAATGGCAACTGTCTCTGTAAAATACAGTTTCTTTGAAAGGGCATTTAAAAGAGAAATATTTGTTGCCAATGACTGGAGTGACAATTTTATGAGGGTTGGCTACACTGCCAAGATTTACTCTCCATTAGACATGTTCAAAATCAAATATGGGGTGAATGTTGAAAAGAGGAGACTTTATCCAAATGATGATTACGTGTTACTTAAAGATACAAAATTCAATGAGATGTTTATTCATCACAATGGTACGGGAATATTGATTAAATACGAGCAAAATGTTCCCTATCCAAACAAAATACTTTACACTGGATCGGTAACAGGATACTACATGGTAAATCAAATAATAGACCCATTTCAGAACGAACTGTCTCCATCTGAATCAATAGTCATCTCTCAGTGGATATCCGTTGGAGATGAAGATTCTGTAGAGGAAAATATTGACAGGTATTCGTTATCTATTTATCCGTTTCCTTACGGAATCAAACCACTCGTTCTCGTTAGTTATCTTGGAGATCTAAACAACGTATCTAGTAGCAAATTAAGTACCATCAAAAACGTACACAAATCCTTTGAGCAACATCAAGTTCCCCATTATTTCGAAATCGTAAACGCAGAGAGTGACTTGAGCATTCCTAATGGAATAACCAAAGAGGTTATATATTCGTCTAAGACTTGGGAATTACCTGATAACATAAAAATAGGCGGCTATTATCCAAAGAACTTTAAATATGGCTTGGAACTTATAAGATCACTTGAGAAAAGGAATGTAAAATTCGTGTTTTCTAAAGAAGTGCCCCCTCCATACAACGTATATTGGAAGGAAGGTATTAGGATGCCACGTTTCGCCTATATTGAAGGAAAAGAAACATCCACCATACTTATACCAATCTCCAAACCAGTAATTAAAAGAGGAGACATCTATCCAGATTTCAAAAGTATGGCTGACGTAATAGAATCTTCAGCAAGTTATGATTCTCTAACGGTTTTCCGATGGGATTCTATATTTTTAAACAACTCCGAAGTGCAAAAAATGGCTCTAAGCATATTAGATTATGGCAAAAGAAGAGATCTAACCATCGAAGACCCGTACAAGCTAGCAAGTCACCTCGTACTCCTAAAAAACGTCTCGATCAACGTATATGTAGATGATGAATCAAAACTTATTGAAGCAAAAATTACAAACAAGAATAACAAACCTATAAGTGGTCTAACTTTGAGAATCGATCTTTCTTCCAAACCTGAAATAGAGAATGCCAAGCTATTGTACGGGAATAAAAACACGTGGTATATCACCACGGACCTTATGTCAAATGAATCCAAAACAATAAAGATCATAACATCTTAATTCAAAAAAATACTCTCCAAAAGATCTTTATTTAAATAACCGGTAATAAAAACCAACAAAGTAAAAATTGCAGAAATAAACAAAACACCGTAAATAAAACTTGAAAATACTATGAGCTGGCTGATCAGCGCGATAATCACTATTGCAATTAACAATCTATCGATTTTTCTAACAAGTATGTAGACGGGAGACAAATCTTTTGAGAGTTTTAGCGTTATTAACAGGTAGATAAAATAAAAGAAAGCAAGAACAGAATAAGTTCCTAAAATTCCTACCATCATTGTAAAAGCATGTACGGTGAATACAAGAAATAAAAGGCAAACTATTGTTGCAATAACAAGGGGTCTATATTCTGCAGGCTTTTGAAATGATATGTTCAGATATGCTAGAAATTGCTGGATGTAGAGAAAAACGTAACCGACAGCCAGAACAGGAAGAAATCTGGATGAAACCGCGTAATCTTTTCCAAACAGAAGTTCCACAAATTGAGAAGGATAAATGCAGAGCAGAATTATACCCAGAATTAAGAGAGTAAACAGTGCCCGAACGACATCGCCGAGCTTTCCAGTTTCGTATAATAGTTCGTCCCTGTTTGTACTACTGGTAGCTTCGGGAATCGATATAAAACTCATTGATGTGAAAGCGAATGATAGTACGGCAACAACGGTCAGTGATGCATCAAAATATCCCTGCCAAGTTATTCCCAGATCGTGGCTTACAACCACCTTGCTGATCGTTTGACTCAGACCTCCAAACAATCCCAAAAGGTAAATAGACGTTCCAAAATACAGTATTTCCCGATTGAGAGCTAATAACCTGAAGTTTTTAAATATTGTTTTACGATAGAGTGCCAACACAAATATAAGGGTAAAAAGTGACGAGAAAGAGAACACCAAAATAGCGATTAAAAAATCGAGATTTCCCAGGGCTATTAAAAAAGCAATAAGCAGGAGAAGTTTGAGTATTGCTGGGAAAGACGCTATAATGCTCGTGGATGAATAAAACTTCAAGCCCCTAAAAAGACCCGTAATATCGTTTAAGATACTACCGGAAATAAGGGAAACAAAAAAAGCCAAATATAATAGCTCCCAGTTGCTTGATGGTAAGTTTAGAAAATTGAAAAAGGGTACATAAAAAATGAATATAAATAACCCGACAATCAAAGATGCTACAAGTGAGTACGTGAAAGCGAAGCCAAAGTAATTTTTACCCTCTCTTGAATTGGAAAGTAAATCATGTAAACAAAAATTTGTAAAATAAAAAAACATAGCTGGTAGAGATATTGTAACCAAGGTTATTATCCCGTATTCATAAGGGCTTACGAATCTGGCAACAACTATCTTGCTAATTACACCGCTTAACTTCATTAATGCAAGAGAGAATACGAAAAAAAGGGTGTAAAATGATAAACTTCTTTTCATGCACTTCTCTCTTTTATTTTAAAAAATCTTGAAAATCTTTCTACAACTCTAAAAACAAAAGAAGAATGTTTGACTGTCGAATACCACGGAACAGGATCTGGATTGAAATTCGACTTGTAGTTAACTAATCTTGGATTCTCTCCAGAATCCATCAACTCGTAGTATTCGTAACCTTCATTGCAGGCCCATTTTATCGCTTCCCACTGGGTAAGATCGTTTGGATAAATCCCAGCCAATTTTGTTTTTGGAATACCTATCCACAAACCAGTCCATTTGCGATAGTTGAGAGTTACAAGTCCGCCAATTCTCTCCTCATTTTGTTTAGCTACAAATATCTTCATATTTTCAGGGTAAAATGCTCTGTATAGTTCATCAAGGTATTTTCTATAGTAGTCTCTGGTGGGTTTAAATCCTTGTTCCTCAAATCTGCTGTAAAGAGCAGTTCTTAGGAAATCTAGGTCATTATAATCGCCCATTTCAACTATAACACCTTCTCTTTTTGTTTTCTCAATATTCACTCTAGTTTTCCTGCTAAGTCTTTTCCACAACACTTCTGGGTTTTTTTCAAGTCGAATCATGTAGGTGTAAAATGGTTTTGCATCATAGCCACACCAAATGAGAGGTCTGCACTCTAAATATGGTGAAGTTCTTATACGTGTGTAGTTTGCATTTAATTCGGAAAATACAAATTCATCAACTTCCTTTTGGAAATTGTAAAAGAAACTGACTTTTTTACTCTGTTTCAATGTTTCATAGTTTGCAATTACTGGGCCAAGATATAGCATAAGGGCTTTTGGAGGAGGTGAGAAGAACGTTTTAACAAATTTTATTTTTTTGCCAAAAAGAGGATAAACTCCAATAGGAGTCGAGCCTTTGTAACCAATCAAAGGATAGAGCTTCGTTCCCGTGTATTCTTCAACAATCTTCAACCAGTCCCAAAGGTGAAAGATGGTTCCATGGGAATAACTCCCCACAATATGGTTCCATAGTTCTGACTCATCTTCTTTTGCTAATTCAATCTCTATGCTCACAAATCATCACCTTCAAATTTTTTTAAATATTCTGATACATCCCCAATAACCTTTGCAGGAACTCCCGCTACAATTTTGCCAGAAGGAACATCTCGCGTAACAACAGCACCAGCAGCGACTATTGAAGATTCTCCAACAGTAATACCCGGCAAAATTATAGCTCCAGCACCGATGTAAGAATTCCTCTTAATTACTACAGGTTTTAATTTTATCGAGATATTGAGATTAATACAATGAGCGCTCGAATCGTGTGTAAGTATTACGACCTTCGGCCCTATATCAACACCATCCTCAACCTCTACCAATTCTGGAAATGAGTCTTCGATGAATACTCCATTTGCAATGTCCACATCTTTACCAATTCTCGTCCCCCTCAGTCTGTATAAAGTTCTTTTTATCCTCCCCAATGGAATATTCATTGCCATTGAATGTAAAATAGCAAGATAGATGTCACAAAATTTTCTCATTTATTCACCTTTTGCCTTTCATTTTTAAGTACACCTTCTCCACCAGAGACGAGAGCATGGACGTTCTCTTTGCATAAAAACGAACAATAATGTCAAAATTGAATTTTGAATAATATCTATGGAGTCTCTTATCACCTGCTGCACCCATAATTTCATAGTAGTTGTACCCGTTTTCGCATGCATATTTTATCTCTTCTAATATTAAAAGATCATTTGGTGATGGTGAAAGCTTTATTCTCGGCTTTGGGAAACCTATCCAGCTTAAAAACCTGTTTTTAAAGTCAACGCAAACTGTTCCAGTTACAATTTCTTCTTCATATTCTGCAACAAAAATCCTCAAGTTAAATTTGTCAAATAAATCCAACAAATATTTTTTAGACACACTCACCGACTTATCTTGATTCTCGTATCTATCTAACATTAAGTCGTATATTACCTCAAGTTCCTTTTTACCCCCTTCTCTAACAACAATGCCTCTCTTCAAACCTCTCCTATTCTCTTTTCTAATTCTCTTTGTGGTTATCTTTTCCAACACAGTCTCAAAACCATTTTTCAACTCTGTAACATACCCATACGCTGGCTTTACCTCATACCCCAACCACTCAAAAATTCTCGGGTCATTAATTCCAGGAGGGGCAGAGAAATAAACGTAATTAGCCTTTAGACTCTCATTAATGAAGCAATCAACCGACTTCTGAAACTCCAAGCTAGCATGTTCTCTCTGAGATAACCTTAAGTTTTCTCTTTCCACATCTATTGAACCCAAATACGAGGTGGCTGTTCTTGGGGGTGGAGAGAAAGCGGATTTTAAAAGGAGTTTTTTGTAGAAGAAGAGGGGGAACAAACCCACTGGTTCTTCACCTTCAAATGCAATTAAAGGATAAAACTTGAATCCTGTATATTTTTCCATTGTCTTGAGCCATTCATACTGGTGGAAAGCTGTTGCTTGTGGAGAAATGGCTACGATATCGTTCCATACTTTTTCATTATCTGCTACACGTACTTCCATGTCAAAACACCATTCGAACCTCTTCATCACTACTTGTGAGGATTGTAATTTTATCGCTCCCCCTTTTAACAACTTCCGCCCCGTGTTTAACCTCGACTTCCATTCCATTCCCGGTATGGATATCTAAGAAATGTCGCTGATCTTTCGGAAATGGCTGAATTACAATTTCATCCTCTCCATAATCAACTTTTACTCCGGAATTTTCCCTTTTTTTCCACCATTTAGCAATTTCACATCCCGTTGCAACCCACGCGTCTTTATCCAGGCAGTATTTCACTATCTTTTTATACATATCTCCCCATCTTGGAAATTCAAGGTCATTAAATACGGAATGATGCCAGAGGAGTGTCAAAACTCCTCCAAACCTCTCAACTTTCTCAGCTATTTTCAAAAATTCCTGCCATGGTTTTTCGTAGGAGAATAAAGCTATATCTTCAACTACAAGTGGAATTTCAAGAAGATTAAGCGTCCTGCTGGATTCAGAGTCTAGAGGATGGAACGGAAAGCTTGTGCCCCATCTGAACCCGATACAATTGTTAAACCCAAGGGTTGTATCATACGTTATACCGAGTTTTTCATGATACTTCCAAGTTTCAGGAATGCTCAAATTCAAATTGTGCTGTCTTGTACCACATACTTTTCCATTAAGAATTTCCTCTAAAATCATCAGCTCATTCGCCAACTTTTCCAAATCTTTAAAGGAAAAAAATGATCCATGAAGACCAACTTCCCATCCTTCCAAAGTTAACGTTTCTATTAAATCGATGATTTTTCTCTCTTTAATGTTAAATCTTCTGCCATAGTGTCTCCATGTTTTCATGTCGAATAAATTAACCTTAGCAGTTTCATTGAGGAAGAAGAATGTGGATTTTACCCCTAACTCTCTCTCAATTCTCATAATTTCTTCAAAAGTCCAAAATGGTTCTTTGCCGCCTAATTTCTTAAAAGATGAGATGATTTGGTTTTTAAATCCTTTAAAATTTCTTCTCTTCAGATGCTTTAGCGAGTAAGTTAGATATTGATAGGTTTTTCTAACTTCATCAACATCGTGAGTGAGGGAAAGGGCAAATTTTTTTCCATAAGGCCAAAAAGAGTGTTTGACTATCGGTTTTCCCTTATCTTCATGCAAATCGAAAATTAAATCGAAAATGCGCTGCTCCACGATGTCAACAAAAGGCTCTCTGGAAATCTCTTTTCTGGAGTTCTTGTTGTGATAGTATTTCTCCATGTACCCTGACAATACCTTACCCACCCAACCAAAAACGTTAGTATGTATTTCAGGCAAAATTTGTTCATCAATCGAGTCTAAAAAGTCAATTGAATTATTTAATGTTGTATGCGGTGGGAGAATTTTGTACTTCATCTCGAAGTGTTTTATACCACAAAGTGTGTAGATGTCTCTTTCAACCATATTCCCACCATCAGAATGGAGAAACATTTGAGATTACAAACCGTCTCTTACCAGACTTTGTAGGAGGAATCGACTTTACAAATTTAATAATCAAATCCATATCTTCGCCTACTTGGTCTTTTAACTTTGAAAATATGTATTCCTCATCAGAATCTCTGAATCTCTCATTAATAACAATTCTTACCTCCAGTTTGTCTATCTCATCTTGAATTACCTGAAATTGATTTACCCCCTCGAGATACTTGAAGAGGTTCGCAAAGAACTGCACAACTATAAATCTACCGCTTGGTGTTACCACAATGTCTGTGTTCCGACCTTCGACAGATTTCATCAACGAAAGTCCTCTCCCACAAGAGCAATCTTCACCTTTTACGCCCACATCGTTTACCTTGTACCTTATAAAGGGCATAGCAAAGTTATCTAGGTTTGTAAAGACGATACTTCCGAGTTCTCCTGGTGACGCTTCCTCACCATTCTTGAGGAACTCCACGATCACGCTTTCATCGCATAAGTGGTATCCGGAATGCTCCTCACATTCAAAGGCTATTGGTGTGCTCTCCCCCCCATAACCATCAAACAGTTCACAATTGAAAACAGACTCAATAGTTTCTCTGTAGTGTGGGAAAAGAGTATCTCCTGTAGTCATTATTGCAGTGGGCTCTGGAACTTCACCAATACCTCTCCCTTTAATCAACCTTGAAATGAGATACATTGATGATGCAAAACCTCTTATTATCTTTCCTTTTTTCATGACTTCCAAAAATCTCAGCAGAGTTTTTTCACTCACATCTGAAAAGTGTATGTAACTGCAGTTCATCAGCATGTCTTGAATTTTTTTCTTGAAGTTTGTTCTGGCACTCAAGCTTATTTTGACATACGGATCACCCAAACCATATCCTGCCCAGCCCCAGCACCGAAAAGTATGAGCCCAACCAATACTGTATGATGCTCTATCTATGTAGTACTTAAGCGGTTCACCAGTTGAACCACTTGATTGAGTCTCTATTATTCGAGATTTTCGGATATTTTGAGCTATAAGCTGGTTTAAGTTTTTTCTGATGTCTTCTTTTTCCAAGACAGGCAATTTAGATAGATCTTCTTTACTCCTAACATCATCGGGCGTCAATTCAAGGCTTTTGAAAAGTCGATGGTAGTAGGGAACGTTTCGGTAGGCATGATGAATGAGTGCTTTTAGCTTTTTATTCTGGATGTCTTCAATTTCATTACGATTTAACCACTGCGTCTCTTTAAGCCATGCAAGATGTTTTCTTATCTCGGTTCCTTGGCAGCCTTCCATTAATGGAAAAATTAACTTCCTAAATACAATTGGGTAACCCAACATTCACATCTCCCAATTCATCAATATGACAGTTAATAGGATGGTCCATAAAAGCTTTCTGGGTATTTTTCCACAAATTGTGTTACCCACTCTGTAACATCAACTTTATCCCTGACGAGCTTCTTTCTTTTTTTCTGCCACTCTCTTTTTGCGTTTTCGGATTCAAGCAACTCAGTGGATTTTTCCAAAGCATCATTTCGGTCAGCGTAAAAGAAGAGAAGGCCGTATTCATCTCTGAGTTCAATAAAGTTTCCACTTGTCCCACCGGTCGCTCTACCGTTCTTATCGGATTCCACATGAATCGCTGGAGTTCCGAGCAAAGCAGACTCGGCAGCCATCGTACCTCCCTCCCCAAAATAAAGATCGGCATAGTAAAGGGCAGAATGAATCCTCTCTGGAGGAAGGTTCAAGACATAATCTTTTAGACGACCATTAATCTTTCTCTCTGAGGTTATAAAGACCCTGCCGTATTTCTCGAAATGTTTTATGATCCCAAAAAGTCGTGCTTGATCCAACCCTTCGAGCCCTCTGTCATGGTATGCATTCCATGAGATCAACCTTATCACGATGAATCTCTCTCCGTTGACTCCAAGATCACTCAAAACTGACTTATCGGGTTCAAAGTATTTTGGATGTAAATATGCTAATTCCTGGTATCCGTTATACCTAACATTTTTTCCTACACTACCACGGAAACACTGAGGTGTGCATATTACTGAAGCGAATGGAGTGACAAGTCGGCTGAACTTTACAAGCTCGGTGTCATTAAAGATCACCGACGGTTTATTTATTAATGAGCCAACGTGGGATACGTAAGGGCTGAAAACACCAGTAAGAACATTTGGCTTGAAATTTCTTACAATTCTTAAAAGCCTGAGGTCTTTGGCAATCATATCCAATCCCTTCCTGAGAAGTCCACTTTTACTCTCACCAATTTTGATATGTTCTATTCCAAACGATTCTAGTAGATTAATGGTAAGATCCTTGTCTCTCGCAACAACTAAGACCTCATGACCTCCTTTCTTCCAATTTACAATTGAATTTCTGTAAAAATGAACGTGTCCTGGATGTCCTACATCAACCAGTATATTCATATTTCTTCGACCTTAAAAATAAAAAAACTGAAAATTGTTGTTTATCTTTCTTTTCTTGTAAAATAGTACACTGAACCAACAAGAATTCCTATAGGTACCAGAATTGAAATAAACTCAGGTATACTTGGTCCCGAATCGTTTCCGCAATACTCCGTTATCCAGAATTTCTTCAAAGCAGTTGATGGTTTCTCAGGCAAGTCTACATTTCCAACACAGCTCTTTGGTATTGCTACTTCAAAAGCATAGTTTGTCCTGCCGAAATCGTTTACTCCCAAATTGGTTTCGGTAATCTGTGCAACACACAGATAGCTTGCAGGATCAACACTTGAAAAGTTTATCTTATATGGAGCATTCTCTGGAAATGGAGTTGTAGGAGGTAGCCAGTCGTTGTCAGTCGGAGTCATGTAAACCCCTCCAAGAACACCTTCAGTGTCTCCGGATCTGTAGAAGTTTACTCCATACTCATAACCGTATCCTCCACCACTTCCAAAATCAAGCGCTAAGTCTCCCATAGCAGTATCAGTTGAAGTAATTATCAGCACGAATATGTAGGTGTCGTTCTCAGTAACATACATTGCTTCTATATCAAACTTCTCTCCAAACTTACCGCCTGTACCACCGTAAGGTTCTGCTCTGTTTCCAGAAAGTAGAGGTTCGTGGTAAGGTGATTGAGAAGTTCTATTGCCATAGATATGTACTCCAGTGTATGAAGCATTGTAGTTTGTGGCTAAAGTATTAGATGGGTCCTGATTATCCTCAACAAAAAAACTTATTCCATCTTGTGAGGGGATCCAAGTACTTGGAATACTCCAATCGTCAGTTATAAGGTTTGACAACCCCCAATCACTAATATCTCCATCTACTGTAACATCTATTGCCATCGCTGGGATTACTAAAGTTACAAGTGCCATTAGTGCCATCATTCCATATTTTAAAAATTTTACATTTTTTTCCATTTTTTTTGCCTCTGTGTCTAAACGAGCATTAAAGTATAAAAAAGCTTTGTTTAAAATAAAATAATAGCTATAATTATAGCAACTATTATCATTATTACAACTTTATTAAAAATTAATGAAATTAAATAATTTGTAAAATTATTTTTTTATTACTGTTTGTTTTTAAAATTTAAAGAGATATTCCATTTTTTATTAAGTTTTTTTAGTTTTTTACTAAGTTCAATTATTCTCTGTTCCAGCTATACTCTCTACAGTGAAGGTCTCCAGAACCTCTCAAAAGTGTTAAAGGATATTGAGGGGATCAATTTCTTTACTCCTATTTTTCAACCTCTTTATTGCATCATAGAGCTTTGGCAGATTTTCGTCTCCATAAACTACATCCTTTTTGATTATGCAAAATTCTTTATTTTCAATCTCGGCATCAACAATTGTTTTTTGCCACACTTCTACAACATCGTAACCTGATGCTAATAAATCAAGCATGGATGGTGTTGTTGAAAAAACGTTGTTTGCTATGCTAAGTAGCGTCTCAGAATATACATACTGCCCCCTACGTTTCTCATCACTGCTACTAATCGCCTTAGCCAATTGAAATCTCCTCTTTTTAACTTTTGAGAGAGCGATATCATAATCAAAAAGGTCATCTATACCAACTTTTAAATTCCTCTCCAATTCCTTCAATACAATTTTGTGAGCCTTGCCTAAATAGTAGTCCCTACCACTCCAAGCCAAGGTAATTGGAATATTAAAACCAAACCTCTTTGCAACCTCATTAGATATTAAACCGTATCTCAACCCACCACCAGAACCTGCAATAAAAACTGTTGTTCTCAACCCTTCAGCAAAAACGGTGTTTCTCATCACAGCTTTGGGACTTAAATTTTTAAATTCCTCTTCAATTTCATTGTCATCAAATTCATAGCTTTTTCCACACACCAAGCATTCGCCATTGAACGAGCCATTGAGATGCATCTGAACCTTCCCACCACACTCACAATGATACCAGAAGGGAGCGGAATTTATATCAACAAATCCTATATCGCCCAGATTTTTACTTTCAACAACTTCGTTGTGGATTTTGTTAAACAACTCAACTTTATCGATTATTTTCCTCCATTCATCAACAAAAAGCTTGGATTTCTGAACATCAGAATATCTGAAGAATAGGACGTTAAATCCTAACTTTGAGGAGAGTCTTGCAAAAAGAATTGCATTAACGTCTGAAAGCGTATCTCCAAGTTCATAACTTTTCCATATCTCTTCAGCAATCTCTTCCACTTTTTCATTTTTTCCATATATATTGTATATTTTATTAATTTCCTTTTCCCACTTTTTTTCTGATGGCTTTTCAATTGAATTAAACCTTCTCCACATATCAAGATTCCTAGGTTTTGTAAACCCAATTGTGACAAACCCATTTTTATTTACAGCAGGAATTCTATTTTGGAATAACCACTTGGCTGTTGAAAGGTTAAAATCAAAAAATCCAAAGATTGGGATGGTTTTTTCTCTAAACATCTCTGTAAAGTAATCGAGAAGGAAAACCTTTCTCCAGATGCCAGAGTATGGAAAAAAATTTGGTTGATGCCCTGATTCGAGGATCAAGCTATCCTCGTCTATTTTACAATTTTTTGCAGGTATTTTTGCTTTTTTATGGAATTCTGCAGAAAGGTCTACAATTTTTTTGACGTTCTCCAAATTAATTTCGTTCTTGTCCCCTTCTTTTTCTATTTTATTGTAGGTAAAAGAAAAAAATTCATTTATTTTCATGCTTCTTCACTCAAATCAGTATTTGACGATCTAAACTCTTTTTGAGTAGTATAAGATTGGAATAGCATAAATTTGTTGATAACCTAATTTGATGTTTTGCTTTGTAACCCTTCTTCTCCAAATAATCTATCCTTAAAGGTGAATTAATGGAACCAACATCTCTACTCCTATTATACAGAACTTTCTTCACGATTTTTTCTGGCGGACTTTTTTTGGCGTAAACCATTTTGATAGTACTATTGCGGAGAGATAAAGGTTTCGTTAGTATTTTTTTATTACGATAAGCGCACATGTGGAAATGCTCTTTTCATAGACATAACTTACTATACCGAGATAGTGCTGAAAAATTCTACCTCAATGAAATGCTAAAAAAATTGGGAACTTTTAAAGGAAGAGGCAACATCAGAAATAGCATTTCATGGCTTTGAAGTGGGAGAGTCGAGACTATTAGACTTCAGACGCCCCCAATTATCGATAACCTTCTGGAATTGCGGAGAGTATATGAGAGGAGGTCCCACTACAATTGACAAAACGATAAGACACTCTTTAATTAATTTCAATCTTTGTTTCATTATTTAGTCATTATAATAAGTGCAACTACTACAACAACTATTATTTTAAATTAAAGAAAAAAACTTATATAGTTTAATTATGAATTGAAAAATGCCATTTAGGTGCATTTGTATACCACTTTTTGTATACCTTTGCACTTGAGTGCGAGAGTTAAAAGAGGTTAAAAAATGAAAATAGGAAAAACTGTGGGATTAGCACTACTGATAGTGTTTTGTATTGGAAATGCCAGTGCTTTAACACCGGCGCAACAGCAACAGATTAATGATGCAGTCGAAAAAGGTGTTGAATGGCTTGCTGCCCAACAAAACGCTGACGGATCTTGGGGTACATATGAGAAGGTCGCCCACACAGGATTCGCAGTATTGAAACTTGAAGAATACGCATACGAATTAGGCTATGATTCGCCTTTTGATCCTGACTACCCGTACCATGCAAACGTGGAGGATGGCTTGGAGTATATCTTCTCGAATCTCCAGGCTGTCGATATAAATATGGAGCATGGAAGTGATAACCCCGATAGCGATGGTGATGGAAAAGGAGTTTACGCACAAGGTAGTCACAAAACATACAAAACAGCCTTAGCATTAATGGCAATTACTGCAAGCCAAACTCCTGACAGATCTACTGGAATCGACTTTGATGGAGACGGTTACATCGATACGTTTGCCAACGTATCTCGAGATATGGTTGATTACTTTGCGTGGGGGCAAGTTGATGGCGGCAATGGTGAAGGTGGATGGAGTTATGAAGCAAGAGATGATTGGGGCAGTTCTGCAGACAACTCCAATACAGGATATGCTACTCTTGCTATAGGTTTTGCAAACACGTACTTCGGAATTGCAGCCCCTCAATTTGTGCTCGATGAGTTGGACAAGTACATAACCTATATTCAGTGTGATCCAGCGGATAGTAGTTATTCAGCGAGTGAAGATGGAGGTTCTGGCTATTATAATTCATGTACGTGGGTAAACTCATTAAAAACTGGGAATTTGCTCTACGAAATGAAGGTAGTAGGCAGAGCTCCTGACAATGTCAGCGTTCAGCGTGCAGTAAGTTATATAGAAAGATATTTTAATGGTAGTGAGTGGAACTACGGTTGGAGGTATGACGCAACAACCTCTCATTATCAAGCTACATTTACAATTCTAAAGGGGTTAGAGGCTTATTCTCTTAATACCATTGACATCAACGGGGACAACATCCCAGATGACTGGTTTACGCCCATGGCTATGGAAATTGTAAGCGAACAACAAGCAGATGGTCGCTGGACAGGATGTCCCAACTTTGTGTGGAGTTGGGGGCTTGTCACCTCGTGGGCTAGCGATGAACTATGCACAGTTTGGGCACTGCTAACGATAGAAAAAGCAGTCATCGGCCCGCAACCGCAGTGCAGTGATGGCATAGACAACGATCAAGACGGGCTTGTTGACTATCCTAATGACCCAGGTTGTTCGTCACCTCAAGACAACGATGAGTATAACGCACCACCTTCGATCTCAGAATTTCCACCATTTGCTGTTGCTACATTAGGACTGCTTGGAGCAGTAGTGTTATTGAGAAGAAAGTTTTAAATTTTAATTTTTATTTTTAAAATTTAGGGCAAATTGGTTCTAGGAAAAGGTAATAAACTTTTGAATTTTTAACAACCTATGAATAAAAAATACCTATACACCTTACCATCAGTAATCTACGCCTCAACAATATTTTATCTCTCCTCGCTATCTTCACCCACCATACCAAGCCACAAATTTTTCAAGTACCTTTACAAGTTCTATTTAACCCTCAAAAGTATGGGAATAGAGTACATTGCATATCCATTTTACGTTGTATACAAATATCCTGACAAATTTGAACACTTTATTCTCTACTTCGGTTTCGGTTTAACGTTGTATTTTGCCTTTAAGAATCTCAATAAAACAAAAAACTATTCATACATTTTTGCTATTGTAGCAGGTGTTCTTTATGCTGCTTTAGATGAATTCCACCAATCCTTTGTCCCCCTTAGAAGTTCGAGTCTTTTTGATCTCATCGCAGATGCTGTTGGAATTTTTTTTGCCCAAATAACTGTATTACTGCTCATCAACATAAAAAATTTTATATCTAAAAGTAAAGGTGTGGAAGAATGATTGCAGAAATCCTTTACGCATTTAAGGTAATACTTGGTTTAATTTTTCTGTTTTTCGTACCAGGCTACGCTATAACACTTGCGCTATTCCCTCGAAAAGATGAATTAAGCCTTGTAGAAAAAATAGGGTTTGCCTGTGCTTTGAGTATTGCAGCAGATATTTTAACAACTCTCTTTATAGACGTAGTTTTTCACGTTCCAACTACTGCTTCCAACATCTTTTTTTCTTTGCTAACACTCACACTTATATTCTTAGGAATATGGAGAGTAGAGATTTACATAATTAATAAAAAGGGGGAGCAGAATGGGTGAAGCAATTGAAAGAAGAGTGAATTCGAAAGAACGAGCAAGTGAGAAAGAAAAAATTAAAAGAATTGTTTTCAGAATTTGATGAAGTAGAAGTCAATGATTACCAAGATAAAGTTTAATTGCCTGTTGATATATCAAGTGCATGTTCAAAAAAATTTTAGTCTTAAGCCCGCACACAGACGACGGAGAATTAGGATGTGGCGGGAGCATAGCAAGATTTGTTGAGGAGGGGAGTGATGTGTATTACGTTGCATTGTCAGCCTGTGAAGAGAGTGTTCCAGAGTACCTTCCTATAGATATTCTAAAAAGAGAGGTCAAAAAAGCGACAAAAGTTCTTGGAATAGATAATTCAAACTTACTAATCTACGAGTTTGATGTGAGAAGTTTTCCATCGTTTAGGCAGGAGATTCTTGATACTCTCATAAAAATTAGAGAAGAGATTAAACCCGATACAATCTTTACACCATCTTCCTTTGATACTCACCAAGATCATAGAGTAACAAGGGAGGAAACGTTAAGAGCGTTCAAAGTGTGTACAATCCTCGGTTATGAACAGCCTTGGAACAACATTACTTTTGATACTACAGCGTTTATAAAGTTAAAAGAGAAGCATATAGTAAAGAAAATAGAGGCTTTAAACTGTTATGAGTCTCAAAAAGACAGGACGTACCTGAACGAAGAGTTTATAAGAAGTTTAGCGAAAACTAGAGGTGTACAGATAAACTCTGACTATGCCGAGGCTTTCGAAGTTATAAGATGGATAATTTAACTGATTTGGGCATAGTCCAGTTGTTATCGTTGTGGATGAGTCACAGAAAATATTAAAGCCAAAATTACTACTATGTATCGTATCTGCATGAGTAGACTTTCGCTCATGCTTAATAAATATTGATTTTTATTAAATTATTATTATTGTAGTGATTATAACAAATTTAGATAATCATAAATAGTCTTGAACTATCTTTAGGTAATGGTGGATGAGATCGAGAGGGTAATTACGAAAGCAGCAATTGTGGCTTTATGTATTGGTACAATCGTTGCCTCTTACTTGATCTGGGTTAATGCTCAAGAGTCTTATTCGGCCTTATATTTGTATCCTGAAACATACAAAAATTACGTAGACCCTTCAAATCTTCCAACCAACGTATCTTTTGTTTATGGAATCAAAAGCTACGAAATAAAAGAAACGACGTACAGTGTAAACGTATATCTTGGAGATTTGTTAATGAAATCCAAAAAAATCGTATTAAAAAGTGGAGAGGTGTTTGAGGAGAATGAATCCATTAAAGTTCCAAAAGGCACGAAATTTCCAATTAAAGTGAGGATCGTGGCTGAGGCAAATGGCAACGTTTATGAAGTCCATTTTTGGCTTAAAGAGATACCAAAAGTTTAACCTTTTTTCCTGTTCGACCCAAGGAGTAAAAACGCTATGGGAAGGAGTATCACCGCAAATAAGATCCACCCTAAGTGGGAATGAGCGACCATCATGACATCTAGCCCATAGTAGTAAGCCATGTACACAAGAATGGCAACCCTTAAGAGATTGGCAAGATAGGAGGCTATTAGTAATACCAACAGAATCTTGACTAACCTTTTTCTTTGAATTTTTTCGATGGTGATTGAATAAGATAAAACCAAGCTTACAATTAGCAATATAGAGTACCAGCCAAAGCATGCGAGGTCTACTTTTAGAATTGCATGCTCCACACCATTGACTTCAATCAACCTCATACCGTGCGTATCAACGTTGATTCCCAACTGCTTCATAAAAACCACAACTGGAAGGGTGACGAAGTAGTGTCCGTAATAGTATGGAAGATCTATGCCAATTTTTTCTGGGACAATAAAGAGGCTGATAAAGAGTACTAGAAATATCGACGAGAAGTACGTAGCAAATTTTCCAATTTCCGCAAATCCTCTTATATTTGAGATTATTAGGGAAAAACCGAGCAATATGATCATTGAGTCAAAAGTTTGGATTGTAGAATTTTTATAAATGTTGTATTCAATAACTATCAAGATTGAAGTTGTGCCAATTATCAACTTTAAAAGAGATGGTTTAAATTTTGCAACTTCTCTCTCTTTTAGAAACATGTAGAGGAAAAAAACAGTAAACACAAGAAAACCGATCCCGAGATACAATGAACCATAACTTAGCTCTATAAACGAGGCGATTAACAAAAATACTAGGGTTAAAACAACCAAATCGGTTTTTTTAATTAATGTGTTTGTTTGTCTCACGCATCCCCATTTAGTGTTATACTATTAAAATCTTGACAATAAAAGATGGGAATTTTTGAAGATGTAACATTAATTTTACTCTCTGTCTTAGCTAAAAAAGATTATCTTGATAATTTGATGTTTTTTTGTGTTACTCCTTTTCTATTAGTTTATTCAAATGAAGAGGTAATTTCCTCCTTTTCCTTTTGACAATAAGACTTCCCACTTCATTCCCAGCTTCTGGACAGTCTATGTAATGCAAAACAGCTTTCAGTAGGGCATCCTTTATGGTTTTCTCACCAGTTTTTTCTTTCAACTCTTTAATCACCTCTTCATCGAGCACAACCTGAGCCATTTTAAAGCGCATACAAATGTTATGAGAGTTAAAAATATAACATTTGTCTTCGATATTAGAACTATTAAAAATAAATTAATAAATATATTAATATGGAACAAAAATTGAAATCAAGCAGAAAACCGCTGTAAAAGCGTACATTGACAAAACAACTTGTTTTTCAGTCACCCTGAAATAGTAAGGTAGAACCCATTTCAAAGTCAAGCTGTTAGGAACTTCTAATGTTCCATCCTCTCTAACCTTTCCAAATTTGACCATCTTCCATCTCTCATCCTCTGGATGCAACCTGTGCATAATCCTCCAGTAGACGTACATGAGGAAATTGAGTGTATGTGGGATTAGCATAACGAATCCAGAAACCAAAAATCCACTCGCTACAATCCCAACACCTACTGCAGCACCCATGCTTAATGCGCCAACATTACCATCAAAAATTTTGGATGGGTATTTGTTAAATAACAAAAAAGCCAAAGTGGAGCCTAAAACACAACTTAACATAATGACTACTTCTTTGCTTAGCAAAATTGATTTAATAAGAAGAGTGGTCAACAGTATTGCATTCAAACCTGAACACATTCCATTAAATCCAGAGTGCATGTTAACAAGGTTGGACACGATCATGATGTACAAGGGTGCGATGAATAAAAGAAAGAACTCTCCAAGTTCAACATAACCAACGAAGGGCACATTAACTCCCGAATGGGGTAAAACTAGTGATAGGGGTAAAGAGAAAAAGAAAGGGGCGAATATTTTTGATGCTCTCCCAACATCCCAAAAATCGTCAATCAATCCAAAGGAACCGAAGTAAATTACAACTAATGCTGAATACCATTCCAATTTACTCAAATTAAGCAAATTTATGCCTTTAAGATAAAGAAGACCGCTAATCCCGAAAAAAAGAGATAGAGAGAGTAATATTATAATGCCACCCCCCGTGGGTACTTTTCTTAAGTCTTTTTTATAGTAGTCTGTTACAACAACCTGCTTTTTATTTAAGTATTTTATTAACAATGGCATCAAAGAGAACGTGAATAAATACGACGCAGTTATAGCTCCAATGTACATCATTCCTGTATCTTCCCCAATTTATTTAATGTGTAAACCTTAAAGAGCAAAAATTTATATAGTACTATAGAATTGAGAACAAACTTCTTTTCACGATTTCTTGAACTACCACACCTCACAGCATCAAAATGAATAGTATTTGAATCTAACAAATGTACCTTTACCGGTATTTGGATTGTCTCTCTTTCTAAAATCTCATTTCCATTGTTACCACAGATTAGCGTAGTATCATTCATGTTTTTACTAAGCTTCTCCCTATTTTAATCTTTTTATTCCTAAAAGGTTGTTATAATTATCATTTTTTGTCCCTAAAAAACTCTTTAAACCGACTTAAAGGTTTACGCACGAATATGATAGAACAAATAGTTCTGAGCATAATTCAAGGAATTGCCGAATGGTTGCCGGTTAGTAGTGAGGGCTTATCGGTATACATACTCATAAAATTCTTCAACTCAGATCCAAGCCAAGCAGTCTCATACGCCATTTTCCTTCATACTGGAACGATGTTAGCGGTGATTGTAAAATTCAGGGAGGATTTTGCGAGGATTTTGGGTTTGAAGGACACTGCACTTACAAAGTTACTTTTTGTTACAACAATTTTTACTGGTATAACTGCAATACCTTTGTTTTATTTAATTACATCTTTTAGATCTGGTTTTGAGATAACGATGTTAATCGGATTTATGCTCATTGTAACCGGTTTAGTTCTAAGGCTGCCCAAAGGTGGTTATAGAGAGTTTAAGAGTATGAGCATTACAGAGATGGCATTTCTTGGATTTTTCCAAGGTTTTGCCATACTTCCTGGAATCTCAAGATCTGGTACCACTATAAGTTTTTTGTTGTTGAGAAAAATAAACAAGGAAGACTCTTTGAAAATCTCCTTTTTAATCAGTGTACCGGCTGTTTTAGGTGCATTGATTCTCGACTTATTATCGAATTCTAACAATGTTCGGGTTGAACTTGGGTTGATAACCGTGGCAATCACTTTTTTTGTTGGATACCTCACCATGGACTTACTGCTGAGATTTGCAAAAATTGTGGAGTTTTCAAAGTTTTGTGTAATTCTCGGTTTACTAACGATAGTACTCAGTTTAATCCAGTTTTTGTGAAAAATTTAAATTGTGAATAGAGTTATATTAAAGTACTATATTAAAATACATTATATATTAATACTGTCTAATCCCAAAGTTATTTCACAACCCAACATCCCGTGAGAAAAATCAGACGACTCGACAAAGAAACTCCAGTAAAAGAAATAGCAGCTAAAAATAGAGAAATGGCTAAGCACCCATTTAAGGAATTTCTTGTAAAGAAGGGAGTAAAACATCTTGGTAAGGATAA
>Ga0180301_10000999_pt1 | contig 22178 bp, 25 predicted proteins | sample GuaBasSediGuay16_FD_121797 | JGI IMG/M metagenome (GOLD analysis project Ga0180301, IMG submission 121797) | Subseafloor sediment microbial communities from Guaymas Basin, Gulf of California, Mexico - Guay16, Core 4569-2, 12-15 cm | ecosystem: Environmental > Aquatic > Marine > Hydrothermal...
GGCGCCAAGAAATAAACTACAAGGATCCCTAAACTCACTAAAACAATATACTTGCGCTCCACAGATACTTTAACTCAAATACAGCAGAAAAAACTATTCACAAAACACTAAACTCTGAACATGAATAGCGGGACATATGCCTTATCGTGAGTTTAGTTTTAGTGTCTTTTTTCATTAGTGTTTTTATTGTTTCATAAGTTTTAAATTCCGGTGCTTTGGCGTCGTAGAACTTGTATTTTCCGTAGGAGAGTTTTGCGGCGTGTTGTCCCATGTATCCTCCGTGTACTGGGTATACTAGTACTATGTTTAGCTGTATGCATGTGTCGTGCATTGCTTTAAGGAATTTTTCTGCTGTTCTGGCGAAAGTTTCTGAGAGAATACTGCTAGTGGAGTGTTGTCTAAGGGACTGAAATCAAATATCATTAATATTGTGGCGTTGACTTTACCTTTTACTAGTTTTACTACTTCTCTCCACTTACTAATATTTATTTGGAGACTCAGTACTTCATTTACTTCTACTGTTTTTGTAACAAAGTTTACTGGCAGCACTTCTTTGTAGGAGTATACTGCCCGATCAGACCATGTACCAACCATTATTCCCATAGCCTTTATTTTCTTCACTAAACTGACTGCAGCCATATAGGCTTCCTTGACCGCTGGGTGATTGTAGTCTCTTGTAATACGGTACGCGATATTAGCTTGAGTAAAGAGCGCATCGAGACAAACATACTTTACGCCAGCTTTCTTCAAAGCGGCTATTTTCTTAAGCAAAAATTCTTGATAAAACTTGTTAGTTATGTCGAGGAACACTGAGCCCTCGGGTATACCCATACTTTGTCTGAAAAACTCTTGTGTAGCTTCTCTTCCATAGGGGAGACCTCACTTAGAGTAATCTAATGCAACAGACTCTAAAACTTCTCTTGGAATAGGCTTAAATGTCAATGGATCATAGTTGAAGTCTACTCTAAAGTTCCGGACAAGAATACATGGACAGTAAATAGCGCCGACGCTCTTACATACCTTGACTTCAGCTCTAATATCTTCTAGCGTATACGCGTATTCAGAAACCCGCTCAGCAAACAACTTCGCCTTACTCAGAGACGATCCCGCCTTCAATCCAATAACATAAGCCGAAGACGCATTAGGAACAGGAGAAAAGCCGACAATAGCCTTAGAGTACCAAACCATCCAGGGACAAAGCTCCTTCAAAACCTTAACCCCTCAGGAGAACCATGAAGAATTATCATACAAAATAGCCCCACAAACAGTTTTGCTTCCACTACCTTACCCCTCCACGTCAGAGCTAAGTGTCTCGGTGCTCTACCATCTCTACCCAGCGCGTAGAGGAGACGAGAAACCGTATAAATGTTAGCGTTCAGCGCAGTAAAAGCCGAGAGAATAACTCCCGCTGTTATAATGTATAAGCCAAGGTTCCCCAGTAACATGGAAGCCAGCGTCGCTAGTATCGTCGCCTCATGATAGGAAGACAGGCTCCGAGAAACATAGGCTAAAAGAGTATATGTAACCCCAGCAGCTCTCGAGGAAGATTCAGAGAAGGCCTCAAAGAAAACACAGCATAAACCGCGTAGAAAGCCGAAGCCACAGTATACGCTACAAGCTGAAGAAAAAATAACAGCACAGCCCTTTCAGAGAAAAAACTCGCACTCCTATATTCAATCTTCATGACTCGCATCCCCACAAACACGCTCAACAACACAACCAACATACCCTATACCTAAAACAAAAACAATAAAATCATTAGTAGCATCAAAGAAAGACCCCCCCGCCAAGTGAAAATCACTCAGTAAATAAAACACCCCCTTATAAAATCCCCAGGCTTAGCAAATAACTACTAAAATAAACTTTATTCGAGCGACATCTATTAAAATGATTAATATTGTTGTATTTAACCTTGAATATATTTTGGAAGAAGAGATAACATTATTCTTGTAGATACACTCCAGCCTCGCTTTAAAATATTTTCAGACAACTCACATGGTTTTTTAGAGTAATTCTCAAGTAATAATAGCGTATTAAACCAGTAATTGTCAATAGATTCTCTAGTACTTGCCGCTCTATTGTCAAAAAGCTGTAAAAACCAGTATAAGGCTAAGGAATATACGAGTATTCTAAACCGATTAGTGCTAGAACGTGTTATTCTATTATATTCAATAGTACTTATTTTATATTCTTTGTACCTTGAGAGATTCTCAATCAGTTTATTTACAGTTTCTTTATCACTTTTATCGGCTAGTATTTCATTTAATAATTGTTGAAGATTAAGCAAGGCGCCCTCGAATCCCGGTTTCATGTAGATTGAAGATTCTCTCGTAAAGGTAGTTCCTATATGACTAGGAGCAAAGAAATCACTACTTAGTACTTTTTTCCAGTGCCTGTATTCATGGTGAAGAAAGATTGCTTTAGCTATTGCTAGAGAGTCACTTGATAGTTGAGTAGACTGCAGTATTTTAAACGCGATTGCAGCAGACAATACGTTATGATACGCGTATTTTTCTTCAAGATACTTTCTAGTAAGCTTTCCTACATCGTGAAGTACTATAGCTAATATTAAGTCCTTCCAGAGAAACTTCTTCTCACTGAAGCACTTTTCTATACTACATTTAAATCTAAGAGCCTCAGCTAAAGCCAGAGCAGTATGTGCTATCCAACATCCACTAGGCTGACCCTCAAGGAAAACTGAAGGAAAATTCGAGGCTACACAATTGTTTTTACAAGGAATTTCCTTCAGAAACTTCTCTTTTAGCACTATACACTCCGGAGGTCTTACTTTTCTTTCCAAGGACTAACCACCCCTAATTCAGCTCCATTCCACTCCTCATAGTATATAGGATTAAGTAGAAAGAAAGACCCTTTGCTTACAAGACTAGAAAACGAGGCTAAATTCCTCTCAATAACATTGATCTCGACATTCTCTCTGAAATCTAACTTCAGTTCATAGAGCACTTTATGCTCACCTAAAGTATGAACAATAGCAGGAATAGGCTTTTCCAATTTCCTAAGAGATAATCTAACCAAATTATCCTTGAACTCATCAAAAGAAACCTTTAGAAAGTTTTCTTTAGTAAGCTTATTATAGTGATCCATTGAAGGAAGCCAACACTTCAGCTCATACCCCAGTCTCAATAAAGGAGAAGAAGTCTCATGTCCTTTTCTAGAAAACAGATTAAGAGGCAAATTCTGTATCCACTTACCTACACGAATAACAAGGTTCTCTACATTTCTCTTCAAATACTCTACCTCTTCCCTAGTGAAAACCCTATCAACAAGCTCTTGAGCAACCTTAAGTAATTTAACAGAAAGAGAAAGCTCTTTCTCCATACCATGTATCTCCTCTACAGTTCTACGGAGTAGCCGCAGAGGATAAACTTTCTTACCAGCCTCCTCGCTTACAAAAACTACAGCTCTGCCACTCTCCTTACGTCCACATCTCCCCAATCTCTGAATCAAAGAGTCTACTGGAGAAACATCAGTCAATAGAAGTTTAACATTCAGATCTAAGCCTGCCTCAACAACCTGCGTTGCTACAAGCAATATCCTCTTAGAAATCTCCTCTGATCCATCGCCTCTTTTCTCAAACAAATCCTCTATTTCTCTTCTAGCACCCCTCCTCAGCCTCGAATGAAGCAAAAGAGGAACCGCGTCTCCAAGCTTACCCTCCTTCTTTAAATTAATAAGAGTCTTGTATATCTCCGCGGCTTTCTCCACTTTATTAACTACAATTAGCCCTGGCAGATTCTCCTCAAAAGAATAGTCTCTTAAAATACTCAGCAGCCGCTCATCAGACGGCAACTCTCCCTCAACAAGCTCCACATCTAAAGCTCCTCTCAAGGCTTCATCTCTCGAATCAATTATCTTTAAAGACTCCTCCCAAATATCTCTAATCCTATACTTATGAATAGCCCTGCTTAACATACAACTAATATCATTGATAAGCACTTCAGGTAACGTAGCACTCAACATGATGACCCTTGCCCCTAACTCAAGCAACGAAGACACATGGTAAGGAATTAGACTTAAAGAATACCAGTACTCATCTTGAAGCAACTGAATCTCGTCCATAATAACAAGAGAATTAGAGACTTTACTCATCGGCAACAATACATTATATCCAGGCCTAACGATACCATAAAACTGGTAAAGCAGAGTATCATATGTAGTCACTACAATATCGCCCTCCAAGTAAGGCTTAAGCAAGCCGAACTCCCCGTAATCAAGAGTAACAGTACACCAAGAGATACCAAGCGCTTCAACAGACCTACTAAGTCTACGCCTCATAGCAAATGCAAGAGACCTGGTTGGAAGAACGTAAATCATCGAAAGCCAGGGCCTACACTCTATTTCAAGTCCTCTAAGAAACTTCGCAGTAACAGCTTCAGTCTTACCACAACCAGTAGGCGCCCTAACGATCACAAGCCCTACACTTAAGTCTAAAGCCTTCCAAACATCCTCGAAAAAAGAATACTTTCTAACGTTACGTCCTCTAGCCTTAACTATCCTACTTACAATACTCCAAAACTCCTCCATAGTTTCAGCAAGCTAAAGAAAATAATGCTTCACAAATCCCGGAGGCATAGAATTTCTTATCGAAAGCCTTGTATCCGCTACGAGCAAAGTCGTATAAGTTCTCGAGATTACGTCCAATCAAAAACTCGAACAGCGCGTCTAGAGAATCTACAGCATGATGTGCAATAGGAGACTTAACACGAGCCCTCCTAAGAAGAGACAACGTGACTTCCCTCAATCTATCCCAAATCCCCGTACCCTTAGCCTCACTTATCTTGATTATTTCAGCTAGTGTAGCAATAAGAGAATCTAGTTCAATATCTTGATAACCTCGTACTTGAACAGCTCTTGCAGTATTGAAACGAACAACCAAAGCTCTCCAGCGAGCCTCCGCGCTATCCATACCTACAATTAGCTCACGGCTCATTAGAGAAACCATAGTGTAGACCAAAGTCCTAGAAGGCATAGAATCTATACTCAAGCCGAGCTCCCTCAAGAGAGACCTCTCGGACTCCTCCTCAGCACTCTCAGCTTCACTTTCATATTTCCTATACTCGCTCTCAAAAAATTCGTAATAATTATTAAAATATTCAGAATCAACTCTTCCCTCAAAAGCAAAGAGTACAACAAGCTTCTCCCTAGCAAAGGGAAGAATAATAGCCCCTTTAGTTAAACCAAGTATAGCAAGAGCAATACAACCCTGACACGCAACATACTGCTTAGTATCATACTTAGTTTTCTCGGTTAAATCAACATGTAAATACTTTCCAGCCATAGGAATTAACGGAAGCTTAAACACTCCTCCCTTTCTCGTCAATTTACCTTCCTCAAATACATGTCCAGGCTTCATCAATTTTTTCAAATATTCTTTAAATTTAGCAGAATCCCTCACATATTGATAAGCATTCAGGTAATCTTTCTCCGCCAGTAATCTGCCAAGATAAGACCTCTGAGAAATATCAGGTTCAAAAGCATCTTGCACTAACTGAATCACATCCCCTAGACCCGCATCAACCTCAACTATATAATGAGTACCCAATCCCTTAACTTTAAGTCCAGGAGCATCCTTAAGAGCATAGGCTAGTCCGTACACCATAAGAGTATCAGTATACAGAGAATGCCCAGGAGTATACAACACAACTCCGCTCATACTCTACCCCCTTTAACCATACCTAAAACTATATCACCATACTTGGTCTTACAGAAAGATACACCACTACTATACTTAAGCTCAACAATAGAAGGCCTCATTACAGGATACTTTCCACGAGGCCCTTTTTCAACACTATATTCGCAGGGCACAACAAAAGTCCTTATTTTCCTCGCTTCATCAGAAATCTTCATTAACATAAAGCCCCTCCCCTTAACACTAACTAATCCATCGGCTGGAGCTAGAAAAGATGTAGAAACATCAGTAGAAACTTCTATAGGACACTCCTCTGACCAAACTTTCACAACAGAGCATAGAGACTCAGTATCACCCAGTCGCTGAATTAACCATAAAACTTTAGGATCTACTACATTTTTCTTAAAAATCCATGCACAAATAATCTCAAAGCCCATAGTATATTCTCTATAGAATGCATCAGTAAGTTCTACTTCAAGAATCCTCCTAGCCTCTACATAGTTCTTTTCGCTAATGGCCTTATTGAGCCTCACTATAGGCTTCACTTCACCTCGCTTCTTAGTTTCGTGAGCCTTATCGACAATCCTAAATCTCCTTAAAACAACAGCTGAATAAGTTAAAGGATATTCGCCCCTAGTCTCAGTATACGTGCTAAATAACCTAGCTCTAGCCGCTAAAAGCTCTCCTTTACGGACCATTTCTAATACTTCCGAATAAGCTTTAATCCCTTTACCAGAAGATACTCCAATGCAATAAGCTAAAGCACCTACAAGAGAAGATGGCTGGGGTAAAGACAAAGAGGACATTACTTGAAAAGCTTCAGGGTGTTTAACAGAAAAAAGAGGTAATCTAATTTGGGCAAAAATTACCTGAGCCACTGCTCAACCACCTCTGCAGCTCTCGCCAATACCTTAATTACTGTGCCCTCAGACTCAACGAGACCTTGCGCTAAAGTCTTCGAAAATATTTCGCCAGCTTTCTCGCCGTACACAAAAACCTTGAGATTCTTTATGAGACCTGAATCAACTGCTGCTTTAAGTATTCTCGCACTCTCTTCTAAGTAGTCGCAGTAGAATCCATGTATAAGGTTAGGCAGAGGCTCCTTACTAACAGCGCAGACAAGTTCTACAGTCTTAATAATAGGTATTGCTCTAGATGCAGCTGCTCCAAAGCGTCCGGCTAATATATCTGCTAAAGCTAGTACAGCGCATTTAGCTCTAAGCTTACGCTCATCCAATGGCAGTACCTTTTCAGGATTATCAGGATCTGCTAAAGGTCTGCCGACGTAAGCTAAGTCCATAGAAGAGAGAAAGCCGTAAAGGCCGCTAGCATATTCTCTCTTAAACACCATCATTACTTGCTCTCCCTTAGGAATAGCTCCAGTTTTATCAGTAAATACTCTATTATGAGTAATAGCAGCATATTCAGCTCTCATCTCTTCAGCTGGCAACATAAAGGCAAATTTAACTATACTCTCGCGCCTAACCTGTCTCTGAGGCTGCAGAAAACCATGTAGATCCTCTATAGCACAAGCTTTTATAAAATCATATTCATCACTATAATCTAGGTTAGACCTATACATTATGTAGCGCTTACAGTTTTCACATAAAGCAGAATACCCTTGACTCTTAAGTAGCTCAGAAACTCTAACTGCATGCCAGTGTTTAATCATGTTGCCTGAAATTACGATATCCTCAGTAATCTCGTAGCCTTTCTCTCTCCTACGTAAAATAAACATCTTAGTTAAGCCCATATAGTTTCCAACAGACCCTTCTGCATTAGCGCTATGTACATTAACTATAGCTCTACCCGTAACACGAACATACACCATATTTCTCACCTAGACCTAATACCTCCATAAGCTAAGGCTAAAGTAGCCAAAATAGTACCAACAGCCTTAGGATCCCTATGAGCTAGCTCAATAAGCTTCTTTACATCATCGTGCCCGACACTAAAAGCCGCTTTAATGTTATCGCATTCAAAAGTAATCTCGTAATCTCCTCGCTTAACACCTTCCTCAAGCTTACTTAAAACCCTATCTTTAACTCTCATACTTTCGTAAACAGCCGACAAAAAATCGTTAAAGTCTCTACACCTAGCCATCTTATCGAATAGCGCTAAATTACCTTCAACGATCTTGTAAGCAGCTAGGTATCTTATATAGTGTTCACGAGCTGTCTTATAGTCTTCTGAAACCAGCAATTCTTCTACTATACTTCTCTTCTCTTTTTCCGACATATTCATTATAGTATATACTTATGAGAAATATAAAACTTTCTATTCATATGAACGGATATGACATTTATATACAATATGTGCATATTATATGCAACGAAATCATGTATAATTGTATTATACAAGCAACAAACCGAGCCTAGAAAGCCTATAGCCTCCATCAGCTCTTTCGACAAATCCTTCCTCGACAAGTGCTTGAAGCTGTCTATAAATAGTACTACGGTCCTTACCAAGTAATCCACTTAAGTCAGATGGCTTATATACACGACCAGGCTTCATAGCTTTAAGCAACTCCAATCTCTCACTCGTAAGCCTGTATTTAACAATCCTCTGAACCTCCGGAATCTTAAGAGCCATGCCTCTACCCTCCAAATAAACCTCCACTGAAGGCTCATACTTCCAGTCAATAAGCATATAAGCCAAGAAAACCGCAATACCGAGGGCCCTCATACCTCCCGTTATAGATATCTTAACTCTAAGCTCTCTTAAATCCTCAAAAATCTCCTTAACTCTACACACTGCTTCAACAAAATCATTTAAAGGCACTTGATACTTCTCAACCTTAACATTAAGCCTCTTAGGCAGCTCCATTAACCCTATAACATCCTGAAACTGTCTCCAAGCTCTTTCAGCCCTCTCATCAGGAAATCCAGCAGTAAAAACAATTATCCTAGCGCCGGGGGAAAAACCGTCAGCAACTGACGAAGCAACAGCACTAACTAAAGGTCCCGGATCAAAACCAAGCACCATAACCAATGCGTCCAGTGCTCTCATCATACACAATCATGTATACTAAAAACAACACCATTATAACAGTATCCCTTACAGTAATAATGCTTTACATTCTAGCCATCAATACTCAGGCAAAACGATCCTCCGCCTAAATATATTTATTCGTCTTGCTAGAAAAGTTTTATAGTATATCTAACTTAATTTGTTACGATGGAAGATTTTGTGAAATTCAATTACAGCAAATTTTAGATCTTTTTACAGAATATTGTATTAAGAAGTTTGGAAATTGTTTAGAAAGTATTGTAATCTACGGTAGTGTAGCTAGAGGAGAATTTTTACCCAGTATCAGTGATATAGACACTATTATAATATTTAAAGAGAAATGCTGGAAAGGTGACGTAAGTGAAGAAACTTTTCCCGTACCGACTTGGATTGCTTCTAAGCTTTTAAAGATACTTGATGAAATATATAGAGAATTAGGCCTTAAAAAGCCAATTATTGATGCCCGGGCTACTACAATAAATATTATTAAAAAGGATTAGACCCTAAGATTACTCCATTTTAGTTACATAATATAAAAATGTGGATATAAAGTACTTTACGGAAAAGATGTATTCAAAGAATATGTTCCGCCACCTATAACCAGAAATGACGTAATAAAAACTCTTGAATATGCACTAAAAACAGTTAAACTATTATCAAAAGCTAAACTAATAGGCAAAAAAGAGTTAACATTACACGATAAAGCTAAAGCTTGCATAAATAATGCTATAATAGCTCTGCAAGCATTTCTTTGTCTTTACGGAGATTTTATTCCATCAAAGAAAAAAGCATGCGAAGAATTTAAGAAAAAAATTCAATTACCTACCTGAAGCGAAAATTGCAAGTGAACTGTACCAAGCTTTACTCAAACTTAATCAGTTAACTAAGAAAGAGCTTGTGAATGCGATAATGAAAAGTATAACTTTTATTCAATCTTTAATTCAAATGGTCAAAAACGATAAATTTACTAATTCTTCCTTACATAGCAAGCCATCCCTTTCTTCTACCCGAAGTTAAAGATAATATAAGAAAAAGTTAAAGAAATTAATAAAGCAGCTTCTACCTAAGCTATTCCTAAATAATTCATCAAAACAAAGAAAGAAAATCACCAGAAAAGCTTGATATGAAAACTAGATAAAACATAAACCATGAAGTTCACTTAACACATCCTCCTCAAAGACGAGTACATAGCCTACGTCCGCTGTAATAACAAGTCTATGTGCAGAGTCACTCAGTATCTCAGATAAGTGTCAGCGTTACTCCCATCCTTTCTATTATCTTTTGATTATTAAGTAGACTTCAATTGGCGTACCATCAATAAACCTTAAAAGATCCTTTCCATTATTTTTTGATTGCTAAGGTACGAGAAAGAACGGTAGCACTAAATACATGTTTCCTCCTAACTTTCTAATTATCTTTTGATTGTTAAGGAAACTTTTTTGTAAATAGTCTTTATTTAAATTTTAGTAGGTTAATAAAATGACCTCAGTTAGTATGACTAGTCTTACACTTTAGATTGTTTGATTATATCTATCATTTTCTTTAGTGTTAGCTTATTTGAACTCAACACTTGTATTCCAGCGGCTATACGTTTTCCTCCAGCTGAAACTTCGTATCCATGTTGTCTCATTTTTTCGGCTAGCGTTAAAGCTATTTTTGATGCATCTACCTGAGGGACTAGACTTCCAATATGTATTAAGCAGACATGTTCCTTTACAAGCGCTATCATTATAACTGGTTTACCTCTTTTCTCTAAATTTAACATAGCTTCCCTAAAGACTACCCGCTCCTCCTTATCTCGATAATACCATGAAACTAAGTACTGACCAACATCTATAGCTCTTTTCATGATCTCCGGCACTAAAGACACAGCTTTATCGTAGTTAGCAGCCTCTTCTCTAGCTAATTTTAGCAGTTCACTAAACCTCTCCTCAATAAGTAAAGCTAATACCCTTTGCCTAAACTCCTGACTTTCAATATTATATAAATAGCTCCTATGTAAAGTCCATGCTAAAGAATCCTCCTTACTTCTCCCCTGATCTATTAAAGCAACAGCCCTCAAAATATCAGCCAACACTCCTTCAGGCCTAAGACCTACTACCTCTACAACTAAGTCAGCAACTGAAGCAACTTCCCTAGACACGCTCAATAAAACTTCCTCACGATCCGGCATTATAACTTTAATTCCCGTAAACCCATGATGATCTATAAGAATATTTTCACCCAATACCCTATAACCTCTACTAGGCGGAAGCTCAATCAACACAGTATCTACAAAACCAAGCCGAGAAATTTCCCTTGGCGGCGGAAAAGAAACTCCCCCAACACCTATACCCCTAATCTTCAATTGCTTAACAAATATAGCTGTAGCCAAAATTCCATCCCAGTCACCATCACTAACTACATCAATAGGCTCCCTCTCCTTACACCACTCAAGTATCTTATCGAAGACCTTTTTATACACAATAACTATTCTAACCACGCCATTTAACTATTTCTTCAGAAAACAGCACATTACTGTTCACCGGAGAAAATCTTAATAAATATAATAAAAACAATAATAGTAGATGCCTCAAAACAATACCTATCAACTAGAAATAGTAGTATCCATACCTTCAATAACCATATTTTACCCTGATCTGACATATTCCTTCGGCGATAATGTCCGAGAATACGATGCTTTAATAATAGCAAAAATAAATAATCAACCAATAGTTCTCTTAGCAGAAGAAGTATCAAGTCATGAAGAAAGCGGAAAAGTAATTGTTGACCTAACTCTAGAATACCCACCAGTACTCTACGTCTTTAATAAAACAAATGATTACAAGATGTTTTTAACACCGCTCAGACTATCTATACGCAACTTATCTTTACCCCGAACAATACAGCCAGATAAGCTAGCTAACATATGGGCCAATGGATACGACCTCTTTAATTTATTATTTTACTCTTTGCTATTTATGCATCGCGAAACTTTAGAAAAAATACTCAACGATATCTCAGAACTAGAAGTACCTCGGAACACAAATTTATGTTTACTAAGCGAACTTTCTAAATGTTTAAAAAGCATTATTATTAATAATAATAGTAGCAATAATATAATATCTACTTCAGAAAAAATAAAATCTTTTAAATATATAAATATCAGTACACCAAAACCTGCTGATAAAATTATCGCTAAGTTAGCAGCCAAAGAAACAGTAGTTTACCTACTTCCACAATTGCTAAGAGAGTATGAGTCTAGTAAGGTAAGGAAATATTTTCCTATAAACTTGGCATTAGCTATACTAAATATACTATCAGGAAATACAAGTAAGCTCTACTTCAGAGTAATCGGCTTAGGTGCTGGGGCTCAATATTCAAAATATATTTTAAATGAAATTAAATGTTTTATCAAAGACTTAAAAATAAATTGTGATATCAAAGGCATAATAGAGATGAAGCCCGAAGCTATGAGTAAAATAATAATAGAAGATGCAGAAAAAATAGTCAGCGAGACTACAGCTCCCAATGTATTAGTTGTAGTTGCTGGAGACTATAATAAGAAGCTTTTTACCGAACTTATTGTCACCATAGCTTCTATCTTTAAGAACTCTAAGTACAAAATATTAGTTTTCCCTGAAGTTATATACTGTATATTAAGAGATATAGAGAAAAAGCTTGTTTCCACGAATGCTCCCTTAAACTATAATCCAGAGAAACGCAAAGAGAAAAAAGTTAACCCAATTAAATCAATTCTTGAAAAAGATATCTTATTAATTGAAGACGAAAAAGCTAGAAAACTAATAAAATTACTTACTCAACTTAGAGGTGAAAAATAAATGCCAGTCCCCCATTTCTCTTATAATTATATCAACTTTAAACATACACCCGTGTCAGAAAAACAACACATTAGTACACACAGAAAACTTAATAATGAAAAAATATTCATACCTCTATTTTACATTAGTGCTAAGAAAAACCCTGCAAAGAAGCTCATAGAACTGCTTATAGAATTCGGCAGCTTCTTCGCTATTAAACCTTCAAGTATTAAAATAGATCATATAGATATTTTAGGAGGTTATATACTGGACTTCGATATTTATAAAAAAGCACTAATTTTTAATATTAAAAAAGAAAAAGATAAAAAGGGGAAAAGCGAAGGTTGGGGAAAATTAAGAATAATGAAAACTCTTAAGTACTTAAGTGAAATTAATACCCTATCTCCATTTTCAGCTCGCATATACTTTACAATAGAAAAACCGATACAAGAAGCCTGGTCTCCATCATACATAAAGTTTATACATGAGAACTTAAAGAAGTCTACCTTTTCATGTGATATTGAACTTTTCACTTATTATGCGAAGAAACTCGAGAAACTAGGTCTTTACGTAGAAAATCCTGACGGCTACATGTCTGCCTTGTCAATAGTTGCTTGGGGCACAGGAGCCCACAGACATGGAATGGCCCTTAAACAAATAGCTGCACAAGAACTTCTAGAAAGTATAATTTTAAATCAAGAAAAAGCATCTCATGCCCTAGTCTTTCTTTCAGCTCTTATAGTCGATACTTATGCATGGTTACCTTATATTCTAGGAAGAAAAGAAGTAGCTTTAACTTCAGAACTTCAATATGCGATCGCTGCTACACCATTACGTGAATTAGAAGAAGCTACAAGAAACTTATCACAAGTAGTACCCAGCTTAAGAAATAAAGTATATATTAGACTAAGAAAAGAACTAAACCATATACACATACCTCAAAACATTAATGAATTCTGTAAATACTTAAAACAGCTAGAACAAGCCATACGTGAAAGCATTAAAGACCACTACAGTAAAGACATTAAAAGAGAAGTACTCATAGGCCGCTTAAACATTTTGTCACAAGAAATAGCTAAGAAAATGAAAAAAGAAAAAATTAAAAAAATACTAATAACACTAACAGAGCAGACCGCTCCCATACTAATGGAAATAATTCAACTCGAAGCAACCGACATAGAAGAAACTACTATAATTTACACTCCTCAAACTCTCTATAATAGACTGCTATTTGCCGAAAAACTAGGAAATATAAAGAAAGTACACTACATTCCAGTATCATCAATTGAGCCCGCTATAACAGAAGAAATTCTAAAAAAGAATATGAGAAACCGATACGACCTCGCTATAATTCAAGGCTCACTCACAATAGCACTATCAGTCTTAGACAATTTACATGACCGCATTGATTCCTCAAAAATAATATTCGTTTAAATATTTTAACAGCCTTAAAATAAATATCTCAAATGTCAATAGACCCAGCTAAAAACCTTAAATCTTCACTTACCTTATTATTTCCATAAACAATTTGACACTAAAATAATTAAAACAATTATAATTCCATACCTATACTTCTAAAGCGTTCTTTATTTCCCGATCTTAACATTAGATTGTAGAGTCTTGAATATATAGCTATATTTTCTAAGTCTCTTCTCTTTAAATTCTTTAGTTCTCTTACCATATTGCGAGCTACTCTATTTATAGCATTTAGCTCTTGAGCCGTTGGTGGGCGTTCTCTAATGAGTGAGGTTATATTTTTGAGTAAAGATGACTTTACCATTATAAAGGTATCTTGATTAGTATCTATTGCTCTAACATAGGCTTTTAAAGCCTGAAATACCATTAAATAATAATGATGCCATTTATTTTTTACTATTTCTTTTATTACTGATTCACTAGACAGGATATTTGTTAATCTTTTTGCTACTCTTTTATAGCTCAAGTTCAAACACCTCTTTTAGAGTTGATTTATATTTATCCTTTAATTCCTCTAGATAGCTCGTTAAATCTATTTGCTCAGCAGCGCCTTTAGCAATCATAGCTCCTACAGCCATTTCAGTAGTTGCCTTTAAAATTCTTATTTTTCCTAATCCTTTAGGTTTTCCGTAACCTAATAGTATAGTTCCGCCTATAGGATATCCTAAGGCTAAAAGTATTTCAGCTAGCTCTTTCTCACTTGTATTTACTACTATTATCTTTGTCGTCAATATAGTATTACTTGGGATACACTCTAAGACCAGTATTGACTTGTCATTTTCTCTAGGAAGATCTGGCTTGTATATTTTTATTGAACTTGGAAGACTCCTTCTAGGCCGCCAGCTTGGTCCTACTTTCTCGTAAACTAGCTCTTTAATAGCCTCTGGTACAGCATCTTCAAATAATGCTCTAGACATATATCCAGGAAAACCAAATAGACTTGAGGTTTTCTCCTGTTTCCTATACACAGCTAAATGATAATGAGCTGTCACTCCCTTAAGAGTCGAGCCAGGTATTATCGGCACTCCCTTCGCATTCTTTACATTAAGGGATAGCGGCAAGTTTTCATGTATTGAAAAATCGCCCGAACCTACATGAACTGAAGTAATAGTTTTCAAGGTTAATTTTAGTATACCTATATTTTCTATTAACTCATGAGACTTTGTTTCTTTCAATCTCATTCTACTAGGTTTGTCTACCTGAATAAATTTGTAATAAGTGCTTGTAGACGACATTTTACTACCCCTTCAGTTCATTAAGCACATCACTTAGACTCTTTTTAATAGAGTCCCATGTGAAGGAACAAAGTATGCCAAAAGGTAGCTCTTTAAGCACTTTCCCATCTAAACCGTTTGGAGTATAGTTGTCCTTAACTCTCACATTTTTATCCCACTTAAATACTTCTACCTCTATAGGCTTTAAAACTCTATTCTCTCCCTTACTTATGTCTATTGTATAAGTGACTTTAGTTTTCTCAATAAAATTGCCTATAAACAGTACTTTAACATCATTAAAATCTATTGTTATCTGACCATATCCTCTACTTTTAGACCTACCTAGTCTAGCTATACCTAAGTTAGCTAAGTTTACTGCAAGTTCTAGAAGCGATAAAAGGGATAAAGGCATGTTCCTAAAGTAGATTTTAGATCTAAAAAGTGTATTCTCTACTACATACTCTTGTTCAAATGGACCGTGTTGAACTCCCTGAGTCCGCGGATTAATCATTATGTGCTGACGACTCATAATCTTATACTCTCCTTCAACGTAAGCATCCATAAAGAACATATGAGAACCCCATGCTTCACCCACACTTTTTCCAAAAATATCCTCGATTATCTGAGAAGCACTTGTTACTCCGTAAGCTAATAGAGCTCTCTCAATATTCCCTCTAAAGAAGCCTTTAAGCGTAGAACCAGGTATAACAGGTCTCCCCATAGAGTCTAGCAATAAAGGAATATCAGGTGCTATAGGATCTAGAGGCTTTCTACCCGCGCCTATCGTTAAGGGAGTTACATTCCTTACTGAGAGATCTATTTCACCATTTATTACCAGTACATCAAATCCCTTAACGCTCATTTTCACACCCCTCTCTTAAAGAACCAAGAATCCAATCCTTCAGTTGATCACACGGAACTTCAACAGGATCACGTCCTTCAATAAGATCTTTAACTGTAGCGTAACGTATGGATTCTAGCTTAATGATTACATGTCCGTACCCTCTGCTTCTCCATCCTCCAAGGAAAGCGTCTATACCCTTATGAAGCATTAAGAGGAGTAGATAGAATAGCTTATTAGATTCTCTAAAGAAGTCTTCACTCAACTCATCGAAAACTATTGTAAAGACAAATTTAGTACTCTCTCCCCCTACTAGCTCTTTAACAGCCTCAACATTAACTAACATCCTTCTCTCTGCAACATCTCTCTTAGAATCTATCTTAACATGCGTCCTCTTTAAAGTAGACTCTTCTCTTAAATCACTTGTAAGCATAGCATCCGTGAACTTTATAGTTGAAGCTAAAGAAATGTTTCCTGAAGACCCGAAAATTCTGTCTAAAAGACATAGCTTATTCCAGTCTTCAAGCTTTATTTTCTCATTTACACTATCTATACACGGCTCTAATCTTATAGTAGTATCCCCAATTTTCAGCTCCCTCTCTCCTGTCAAGATATATCCGATTAAGAGCCGCGCTAAATAAGATCTAAAGAAGCCTTTAAGCGTAGAACCAGGTATAATAGGTACTCCAGAAGCATTCCGTATTACCGGAAGGTCGATAGGCGAAACAGGATCTCTTCCAGCACCTACATGCAATGGCTCTTTAAGCTCAACAACACACCTAGCCCACACCCTCCTCTTAAGTGAAAGAAAACCTCGCTCAATCAACTACGCCCACCTCTCCAATATATAATCTTTCTGAAGTTACATTTTAGTGCAGAAAATAGATATATAGATGCTGTTAATGTAGCAATTGCCAGCTCTATTCTTTCTTCATCAGTCTTACCTCTCTTATTTATCTCACTAAGTAATCTTCTCACAAAATAGTGTAAACTATCTTCGTAGTCAGCATCTCGCGCTATATACGCGGCTCTCAGCTTAAAATAGTCATAACTTCCTATCTTCTTTGCCTCTCTAGCAGCTTCAAGCATATTCCTTAGATTACTCATAGTAATTCTCCTGCCTTCCACTTCTTCTTCGCTTTCAATATATCTATTTTCAAAGATTTTCATAGCTATCTCACAGCCCTCTTTTTCAAATTTTCTCCTATCTAGAGCCGAATTCATGCACAACACCTCCTAAATTTGTATAAAATGAATAGGATTATTAAAAAACAACATATCTAACCCATGAAGCCTAACTATAGGGTCATCAGGGGGCTTAACTTCTAATCGAGCCAACTCATCCGAACCTACATTAGGCTCCAGTACATATACTCCCCCCGGATAAACAACATTCCTATACAAAATAAACGCATTAAGTAGCCACTTTTTCACATGATCCCTTCGAACACGCTGATAAAGTATTCTCCCTAATTTCTCTAAGCTTCTTTCATTACGCAGATATGTTACTACATCTACTGTCAAATAACCATTCGCTAAAGTCTTCCCTATAATAAGACTTCTCTCCCTCAAGTACTTATCTAACTCCATACTCTCCCTAATAGACAACCTAATAAGACCATAACCCTGGGCTCTTCTAGACCCAACTTTAAGCTCTAAACCTCCCTTCAGAAAATCTAACACCTCTCCATCCACTACTCCTCTAAATATAAACCTTGGAGGCTTTTCTTCCACATCTACATACTCAATAGTATACAGCAAACCTGTATTCCTCTCACTCATAAAAACAGTCCTCGTCTTTAAATCTAAGCAAACCCTAGTATATACCTTCTTCGGATAAGGACTAACTATTTTAACGCAATTCCCTTCTACATAAGCAAAAACACGTCCAACTTTCGGATTCAACTCATACAAGACCTTAACTACATCAAGGTCTCTCTTCTTCTTAACTTCCGCGGCTATAAGAGCACTAGACACGTATCTCCCATCCTTTAAAGCCAGAGTAGTTAAAGGTAAAGGCAAAGGATCAAATATCCCTAGACTAACCTCATCGACAATAGGATAAGCATTAGACAGCCAAATAGTATTCCTCGTAAGACTCTCCTTTAGCTCACTCAGGTTTTCAGGTAGCTTTTCCGAACTACGTAGCTTAAATACAATAGCTCCTGAAAGCGTAGATGAAGGAATGTAGTCCAAAGCCCTATAAAACGCCCCTCTACCATACTTACCAGTTATAACTATAGGCTCTAAAGCCTCCACCAGCCCAATAACTACATAACTCAAGATCTCACACCTCCTCACACTCTATTCTCTCAACTAAACCAAACCCTAAGCTAGACAAACCCCCAATCCCCCACCCCCTCAACAAACCAATAGCTGCACGAAAAAGCCTCAACTCCTCTTCCGTAGGCTCCTCTATAAAGTCTATAGAGTAAACTAAAGGCTTCAATCCATTACTATCCTTAACCTCCGATATAGCCTCATAAAACATAAGAGCCCTCTCACGTACAGTCCCATATCTAGCATCTATGCTGATCCTAGGTCTCACTTCAGTCAGCTTCCTAAGCTCCTCTAAAGTTAGCCCCTCCTCTAGTGTAACAACTATCTTACCCCTACGAGTCACAGGAGTATCCCTACCCTCTCCTAAACGAGGATCACTACCAAATAAACTAACATAAGCCTCACTATAGTTTTCACCCAGCACACGTGCAGCTATATAAGCAGCATGCCTTAAAGCCCCTCTAAGCGAAGCAGGAGGTATCGGAGTATACATCAACTTACCGCGAACAATTTTCCTATACGTAAAAAGTCTGTGATCCAGCTTCCTCACCTCTCCACTAGGCTGAAGTACAGCAGCCCCTCTCACATAGACCTTAAGCCTAAATTTCTTCAAGCTAACACCCCACAAAACGTTTTAATATCTCATATTCAAATTCACGAGGCCTACCTACTACACCCTCTTTCGGTATTCCTTCAACACTCTCTCTATCCTCAATAATATCAAGAATAGACGCTATAGTATAGAACCACCGCCAACTATGCTCATTTATCTTGCACGCTCTAACAAAAATCCTCATTACTCTCTTCATATTCTCAGCCCTATAAACAGCTTCTTCACGCTCCCCCCTCAACCCCCTAGCAATATCACTAAGAACCTTAGCAAAAGCCATCAAAGGATGACGCCCCTCAGTTAAAAACTCCTCCATAATCTCCTTCACATAATCACCTTTAATCCGGCCCTCACTACGACACAAAGCCTCTTTTAGAGCCAAAGACACAGGACACTCTCCCTCATCATTAAAGTATATCAGAGAACTAAAGAGCTGATCGTAGATCTCAGAGCCTCCGGGAGGAATTCTAGTCAGCTTATCCACTAAATCCCATGAAGCCCTAGCCTTCGAGTAAATAAGAGAAGCCTGAACACCAAACTTAAACTTCTTTCCAGAACGCTTAGTTACCTCCTTAGTAAATCTTAAAGCCCTCCTACTAGCATCATAGAGAAACACTCCAGGAACCTTAGTCTTACCTACAGCTACACCCATACTCACCCCAATCCTCTCCTCCAAGAGTTTCCTCATGTCATCAGAGAAATACGGAAGTTTAAGAAAAGATCTCAAAACATCATACACACGCCTAGCCCCCTCATAATAACCCTTAACAAACACATAAACATACTCCCCTCTAATACCTAACAAAAAATCATCCCCCGCCACAAACAAAGGAGTAACCGGTACAAGATACTTACCCAGCTTCATCGACTCAGCTAAATACAAATCCAAGTCCAAAACTCTCGAAAAACCTTCCTTAACACCTCTACCCATAAGCTCCGAAAAGAACAAAGATAAGAAATAAAAATCAAAAATATTCCTCGTACTCTTCTTCAAAGTCCCAAATCTATCACCATCTCCATACACAAGCCCAAAAATAGCAAGCTTACCATCATAATCATATTCCTCAAGATTATAAACATAATTTTTATAAAACTCTCTCTTAGCCTCATCTACAGCCTCCACTAAAACACGATACGCCGAAGACTTCTTCAAACACTCAACAAATCTCTCACGATACCTCCGCCCTTCTCCAGATAAAATATCTATTAAGGCTTTAGCATACAGCCTAGTAACATAGCAAGTCTTACAGAGAACATCATGTCCGCCCATAACAGCCAAGTGAACATCATTCACCTGACTAGAACTAGAAACGACTCTCCTAGCAAAATTTAATAACGCATCACTCTCTAAGCCTCTATCATTCCTACAATTCCTGCAAAGAAACCTAGCCTCCAAGCGCTCTTCTCCTTCATCTAAATTCAAGTCTCTTAAAGTGAGAAGAGCTGCTAGAAAAACTTGCCCAAATCTCTTAAGCAAGTCCTCTACAGAAACATCTATTCCCGATGCACCATTCCCGCGGAAAAGCAACACATCTAAATAAGGACACTTCTCGTGATTTAAAACATAGTCCCTGAGTATAGCCTCCTCAATACTCCCAGCAATCTCTGGCGGAGAAAGAAATACAGTCTCCCCAGCTTCACTACTAAGAAGAAACTCCGATCCCAGTATCTCAGAAACAGCATCCGCGGCCAACTTAGACGCAATATCTATCATCGCACTAGCTCCCCTCATATCAGCAAACCCACCAGTCCTAGAAACCAAAGCCTGCTTACCACCCACCTCAAACAACTGCAACCTAACAATACGCTCTCCCAACTCCTCACCACAACCTCTCTTAAGACACTCCAAAAAACCTCTAGCTAAAACAAACAACTCCCTATCCCCAATACTAGAAAACACCTCATTCTCACTCAGTAATCCTAATCCCTCCAAAACAGAACAAAGCGCAACACGCCTAACTTCAGCAAGCCTCTCCCTACTAGGAAGCCCACTACAACCAGACAACAAACCCCGCCTCCAAATCAAATACAAAGAAACAAGCGGACTATACAACCTAACCTCCAGTAAATCACCCATCTTTTCAATATCTCCTCTCCTCAAACACTCTCTTATATCACTCTCAACACACTCATAAAACCTATTCAACTCATCAAAACCAGCCCTCAAAACCTCCCTCACTCGCTTCAAAGAAAAAACACCCATCATAAGGAAAACCACCTCCCTACCACATCCTAAATAATTGCCCTCCAAAACTTATAAATACCTTTCTATTATCTAACCATCAAAAACACAGAAAAGAAATACAAGAGAGAAACACCCTACTCTTCTAAAATATCCCCTAAACAACGCAAATCATACCACAAACAACCACACTATCACACTCCAACACTTCCAATAAGACCATCAATTACAAAAACTACACACTCACTAACCACAAACCCTCCTATCTACCTCCAAGTCACTAACTCTCACCCCTTCATCCCATAAATCCACTATCCCACAAAACTTCCTACTATCTCTTAAATAATAAGCTAAAAACAGAGAAATGTAACCATTACCGTAATGAAACTTTCTATTATCTTTTGATTGTTAATTACGAGGTAAGCTGAACCGTACTGTGTTTTATTGATGAGGACTGTAGCTGGCTTTCTATTATCTTTTGATTGTTAATGACCGGCGGGAAGCGTGGGAGTAGAACTCGACTCAACTGCCACCTTTCTATTATCTTTTGATTGTTAATTCATGCACGCCATATCGTCGATTCCGCAGACTATTTCAAAAACTTTCTATTATCTTTTGATTGTTAATCTCGATTAGAGACGCTGTCCAGTACTGTAAACAGTATAATCTTTCTATTATCTTTTGATTGTTAATTATCCAGTAGGGCTTATTAGTCCATGTCATTCTCTTCCTGACTTTCTATTATCTTTTGATTGTTAATTCAAGCTCCTTTATTCTCGCAGCTGCCTCTCTGGCCTTCAGCTTTCTATTATCTTTTGATTGTTAATGAGCTAGAGGAAGAGGCCCGGCGCCTCAGAAACGAGATAGCTTTCTATTATCTTTTGATTGTTAATACACAATACTGCACACAACCTGCATAGAATACCAGAAGCGCATAAGCTTTCTATTATCTTTTGATTGTTAATACAAAGTGCTTGATTACTGGCTCTTTTACTTCGATTCTCCACCTTTCTATTATCTTTTGATTGTTAATCAGGGAGGAGGAGAGGAGGACGGCGGCATAAAGTATATATTTCTTTCTATTATCTTTTGATTGTTAATAGAAAGACACTACAC
>Ga0180301_10001000_pt1 | contig 22166 bp, 18 predicted proteins | sample GuaBasSediGuay16_FD_121797 | JGI IMG/M metagenome (GOLD analysis project Ga0180301, IMG submission 121797) | Subseafloor sediment microbial communities from Guaymas Basin, Gulf of California, Mexico - Guay16, Core 4569-2, 12-15 cm | ecosystem: Environmental > Aquatic > Marine > Hydrothermal...
ATCTTTGAACCCATCCTCCTTCTTTATCCCAAGCTCCATAAGCTATGCTGTCTCCAAAGATTAAAATCCTCATCATAATCTGCTTAAAATAAATTTGGCCTTCTCTTCTATAGTTTTCATAACCGGAACTTCAATCAGTTGATAACCCAATTTTGTATAAGTTTCAAAAATCAGTTTACTGATTCTTTCTGCAGTTTCTTCATCTTCTATTCTTGCATAATCATTTTCAAATTTGAATGATTTCATGAAAAAAACTTTTTTATATATTCTCTTTCTGGATTCTTCAATAACTTTTTTTGTATTCAAACCAATTTCTTTAAAATATGCAACAGAATCTGGAATCCCCCTGTCAAGAAAAATAGTTTGTTCTGGGGATAATTTGTTTTCAAGTTCAATTTTCATCTGCAAAACTTTGTTCTGAAATTTTATGTCATCTTTTCTGATCTCTTCAATTTTTTTACCTTTTGCCATTTCCAAATCTATTAGGACTCTTGCGATTTCTGGAAAAGTAAAATAACCAAGACTGGCTAAATATTCCAAAGTTTTGGATTTTCCAGAGCATGGACCCCCTGTCAAAACATACCAATTGGTTTTTGTTACCATTATAAACCAAGTTCTTTTGAAACAGATTGCAAACCCTTTATTCCAATCTCAAAAAACTTATCTTTATCTATTCCTAATCTTTCACAAAACATAATCTTTTCTCTTGAAACATTTCTTGCGAAATCCTTTTGCTTGAATTTCTTTTTTACACTTTTTACTTCAACTTCACTTAACTTTTTTGATGGCATCACCAGAGCAGTTGCAATTATTAACCCGGAAAGAGCATCACTTGCTATCAAACCATAACTTTCTTTTTTGTTTGGAATAATATTTAAATTTTCAAAATTGTGAGACTTTATAATTTCAATAATTTCCGAATCAACTTTATCTTTCAAAATTTTGGCAGTTATCAAACCATGCTTTTCAGGATTATTTTTTGTTTCAGCATAATCTAAATCGTGTAACAACCCTATAATTTCCCATTTTTCTTCGTTCTCATTCAAAAAAGAAGATAACTCTTTCATTATTGCGCCAACAGCAAGACAGTGTTTTCTCATATTCTCTTCTTTTATATATTTTTCAATTAGTTTAATTGACATTTCTTTATCCATAAATGCATTTTATAAAATAAATTTACATCAAAGCTTTTCTCAAACTCTCCAAACTAAATTTCGTGTTTGAGCATCCATTTTTTATTAAGGGGACAACTCTGACAGAAAGCCCCCTGCTTTCAACCAAATTTATTCCCAATTTCAGTTCTTCAGGGCAGGCAATTCCAAGAACTCCATCGCAATCTATTTTATCCAGAATTTTCTTGACACAACTTCCTCCAGGTACAATAAAAACCGTGTATCCTTTAGCTTTACCAAGTTTTGTTGCTTTATTTGCCAAGCAATCTTTTGAACAATTTCCACAAAAATAAGAAGAGTATTCTGGATTAAACTTTGCCTTGCATCTTGAATCCATGTATTTTCTGCAGCAATGAGGAATCAACAAAATCTTTCTTTTTGCTTTTTTAAAACTCTCTTGATAAATCAAATTCTTAATGTAAATGTCGGTCAAATCTTCAACAACAGAAATTGCATCTTCCAATTGTATTCCGAGAATTTTGTCTATTTTGAATTTCCTAACAATATTTCTTGATGTTTCTCCAAATTTTTTGTGCAATTTTTTCTTATTTACAATCTTGGCAACATCTCTAAAAAAGTCTCTCGGAAGTTTTGACAAATCATAGTTGAAACAATAAGACATAATTTTAATTACAAAATATTCTAACATTTTTATTTTTTCTATCCTGCTAAATTTAATCAGCAACACAAAAATGAGAAATTCAATTTTACTATTTTTTGTTGATAAAATAGTATATTTTTTATCCTATATAAAACTATAAATACTTTTATTGTTAATAATTTTATGCGAAAAATTGCTTTGATATTGGTATTTTTATTTTTCATGGTGACCCCTTCCTTTGCTTTTGTTGTTACTATTAATAAAGTAGAATATTTATCTGGTGATGACATTGTAATAGATGGTATTGTAGATACTTCAACAAATCAAACACCAGTAATTGCTAAATTTTATAATTCTTCTGGAGCTTTTATTGCAAATAGCTCTGCTATCTCAGTAGGAGGGAGCAATAATATTTTTGCAATGGTTATTCATACAACAGAGCCCATTTATTCTTCTCTTACAATACCTGGAGATTATATAGTTAATGTTAGTGATGGTAGCGAAGAGATAAGTTTTAATTTCAAAGTTGTAGAAGATAAATTATTTTTTATAACACATTTAATTGGTTCATCTGATGTGAAAGTTGTTAATACAAATAATACTGTTAATCTCTCCAACACAACAACAAAAGATGGACACAACTTTTCTGAGTTAGTTGGCTTATCGCAATCTAATATTTTGCATTACGGAACTATTAATTTACAAAATGGAATGAATTTCACTTTTGTTTTAGTTGATAACAACTTCCCTGGAATTTATGAAACAGTTTATATTGACAAAAGTTTAAATTTCTCCAAAATTTGGAAAGTAAGAAAAGTAGGTGAGAAAATTAGTGAAAATGTAAATTATGTCATTGCAGAAGTTGAATATTCAACAGGAGATAAATTAATATTAGTTCCACCAATAAATGATTCTGTTTATTCTTCTGGAGAAACAGTATATTTTGTTGGTTTTGTTGAAAATTCTACAAACCATTTAAAAGGAAATCAACATATTAATATAGTTTTAGTTGACAAAGATGGGAATATAATAAATACAAAAAATGTAAGCACAACACAAGATGGATACTTTGTAGCAAATCTCACAGCACCAAGCAATACAGGAAAATATTTCATAGAGGTTAATAATACCCCTGCGGAAGTATTTTCAGTTGAGAGTTTTAAATTATTTGGAGTAGTTACTGATTTGAGTGGTACACCAAGATATACTTTTGCTCCAAATCCAAAAATTAAAATTGTTGCAACAGTTAAAACTTTGACAGGAGAACCAATTAATGGAGCTACAGTTAATGCAACAGTTATTTATCCAGATGGAACTTTAAGTTCTATAGTGTTAACAGGGGGTAACGGCACCTATTATAAAGAATTAAATCTTGAAGGAAAACCACAAGGAAAATATAAAGTTAATATTATAGCTTCCTATTCTAATAGCAAGCAAGAAACTTTTGTAGGATTTGAAATAGAATCTATAGGTTTGGATGTAATGGCTATAAATCCGAAATTTATTGAAAATGCTGAGGGTCCGGAAGCAATGGTAGATGCATTTGCTCCTGGAACTAAAGTTTCTATAGCAGTAATTTTATCAAATATATCAGAAGGTGGATTGATGGCTAAAGGTCCAGAGGCCGCCGGATTAATAAATATAGAGAGTGGTGGAGAAAATTGTTCTGAAAGAGTTACAGTTCTTGAAATTAAAGATGAAAACGATAATGAAGTTGATTTATCATCCTTAAATATCACTATTGTCAATATCTCTAAAGCAATGGAGATTTTGAATGGAAGTGATGAAGGTCCTCAAGAAAATATGCGTAAACAATGTATGGTCATATTTGATGCTCCAGATAAAAAAGGACTTTACAAGATTAAAATAAAGGTTGATCATCCATTGGGCAAAAAAGAGGGAGGCACAAGATTTGGAATTCAGAGACTATACGCGAGAGCAAATCCTGTTGATTTCAAGGGAGATGATTTCTGGTTCTATGCACCAAATGAAACAATCAGGATTAAATTAAAAATTACAGATCTAAAAACAAGAGATGAATTGGATCCAAGTAGCATAACAGATGCTAAAATATTAGAGATGTATCGTCTTTGGCCAAGTTTTGAGGATGTTTTTACTGATACCTATAAAGCGATAGCAAATGAAACGATGGCAAATGGAACTTTGCAGTTTGTTTCTCCGAGTGCGGAGGGCTTTTTTATGATGAAATTCAAATTTAGAGCAAATTTGAGTGGTGTTATGGAGGAGGGAACAGGTCTTGGATTCTTCATGCTCAAAAAATATATGATTTGGGGAGAGCCTATGTGCAATATGCAACCTTGTGTTTTTGGTTCTGGCGAGAACATAACCTTGAATGTTCATGTTGTTGACATAGATAAAGCAAGTTTACTTGATTTAGGAAAGAGCCAATTAACTTGTACAGGTTGTGATGGTTTAGTGGTTGATGTTGGAGAACTTTGGAACGACCAATTAATGAGAAAAATGGAAAAAGGTGTGGATTATAATGTAACTAAAGGAACCGTGTATAATTCAAGTGCAACTATAAAAATTATTCCTTTAAATCTACCTTCTGGCTGGTATCATATAGATCTTAATTTAACAGATATATCTACAGGAGATACTTATTTTGGATGGGCTTGGTTTGAGATAAGGAATTTCTGGGTAGATACAATGCCTATTACTGAGGATAATGGAACTTTATATGCAAGTAGAGGAATGGGAGGCTCTTATGGAATAAATAACTCTATATTGTTTGGTGTTGTTGCCTATGATCCTAAAGTCAAAACCGAGTATGGACCACAACCATTACCTATTTTAAATGCTACTCTTGAAACTTTAAATTTATTCAGCATGGGACCTCCAATTACTTTGGAAGAAGGAAAAGATTATGCTTACGATAAAAGTATAAGGGAAGTTTTAATGGAATTTGGCCCAGGAGAAGAAGTTGTTAATATGACTGTAGTAAATATAACTGATTTAAAGAAAACTGGAAGGTATGATGCAAATGTAAAGGTTAAAACTACGAAGGGTACAGATATTGGTACATATTGGTTCCAAGTATCTCCATTTATAACTTATTTGACTTATAGAGGACAAGACCAATGGCCAGTAATATTTTCTATAGATGAAGTTGTTGAAATAAATGTTAGTGCTTATAGTTTTGATGGATCTCCAAGAGAATTAAACGAAAGCTTAACAAAAGTGACCGCATTTTGGAATGAGAAAATAGGAGAACCAATGAAACCACCAGAGAATTCAACTCAAGTTAATTGTACCTCAAACAATTGCACCATACTTGTGAATCTTTCTAAAATTATTTCAAAACCAGGAAGATATTCTTTGGAAATGAAAATTGTTGATACTAAAGGAAATGAGAAAGAGGAAGAGATATTTTTTGAGACAAAGAGTTTTTTAATAGCTGTGCCATCAATTAAAGAAATTTGGGTGGATCAAATATCCGATACACCTAAGAGAGAAATAGAACTTAGAGAAAATAAAGATAGATGTAGGAATGAGAAAGGTATGAGTGGTAATTGTAACTTTAATGATTCTACAAATACAACCTACTGCTCTGGTATGGGAGATCACTTTTACAATATAAGCACAAACAGCATCTATAATGCAACAGGCGCTGGGATTTATTGTATTTCAGAAGAAGGAGAATGGCATGAAGGTTACTGTACCAAAGAAAAAGGAACTAATATAAGTATTGCTGTAAACGGAACTCATCTTGCTTATAACACAAGTTGTGGCTATAATTGCACGGTTTCGAATAGCTTAAAAGTAGGAGATAGTTTTGAGGCAGCAGATATTAATTGGACTATCCTGAATATAACACCTCAAAGCTTTGAAGTTAAAAATATTAAAGGTATATGTGGTTCTATATGTGAATTTAATGAGTGTCACATTTATACTTTGATTCCACCAAACAACTCACAAAACTTCACTAAATATTATTTTGGTTATGTTAACAATTTAATCAGATATTTAGAATGGGGTAATGATTGGTTTGCTTATCAATATATAGAATTTAATGATTCAAGGCCTGTTTATATGTACCATAACACAACACATGTATGGATGAGCGATTCTACAAATTTATCTTCAGTTCAGGGAGTTCCTGTAGGAGGGATAATAAACGATACTTACGGCGGAAAATGGAAGGTTCTAAAATTGGATAACAATAATGTTGTTTTATATGGTCAAAATGTCTTGGCAGATACAGGAGCTTTTGTAAATACTTCTTTATCAAAAAGCGGAGTATTTAAACTTGCTGCAGTAAATGAAGAATGGCTCGGATATTTTGATCCAAATACAGGAGAAAATAAAGGGATTGATATAAACGGAGATAACAAGATAAATTCAACTCTTTACTTCATGATTTCTGATAGCCAGACAGAAGGTCTTTATGATACTTTATTCTATTCTAACAATAGTAATTTCTCAACACCAAAATCTGTTAATGGAAATAGAAGTGAGAGAACTTTCGGCTCTGGAGAAAGTTTAACTCTTCTGAGCATCTCTCCAGATGCAAGAAGTATTAGAGCTTACAGTGAGAAAATTGGTGATTGGTCTGATTTAGGTGAATTAAAAATAGGAAATTTGGTTAAAATACCTGTTATTGTAAGGAGCCCATCAGGACAACCAATTAATGCCACAATTTCTATTGAGTTGATTAGAATAGAGGGCGTTTTAGGTGTGCAAGAAAAAAAGCCTGTAAATGAATTTGCAACCAATATTACTGGAATTGGAGAGATTTTAGTAAATCTCTCGGAAGCATTGAATTCAAATGTACAGTCAGGCAGATATACGTTTGGAATTAAGGCAGTAGTTCAAGGTAATAATGAAATAATGGAAGAATGGAGATGGCCATTTGCAGAGATGAGAGCTTTCTTGGTTGATACTTCTGTAGGAGAAGGTAATTATATATCAAACTTTGAAAAATTAATTTTAAGAATCTACAAAGAATGGACATACGGATATATTCCTGAGTTATATGGAAATGTATCAGAATGGGGAGTAATTTACGATGGTGTTTTTGCTAATCCTGCCAGTACAGGTTCTGATTCTTGTCCAAATATCTTTGTAAAGCCGACTGACGCTAATGATAATGCAGAAAACTGGACTTTAAGTGCACCATATGATTATTGGGTTTATTTAAATGCAGGAAATGATAGCAAAGTTTGGATAAAGCAAGGTGATTGCAATTTCTCAAGTGTAAAAGCGGTTTCGGAGGGAGAGCAGATAAATTTAACTATTAATGAAAGGCCTTATATGTTTTATGTATTAAAAGTTAACAATTCAAATGCATCACATGGAGTAGTAATTGGATTGGAAAACTTTAATTCAAGCAAAATACACTCCTTAAGTTCGGATTCTTTAAGATGGAGAATAATGGCTTTAAACTTGAGCGGAACTTATTACGATGTTGTGCTTGCGGGAAATGATAGTTTATCCTATCCTATGTGCGCAGTTTGGGGTTTAGATGAATGCGCGAAAGTTGCATGGTTTGATACTGACGGAAACTTCAGCGATGCTATTCCAGCAAAAATAGGGGATAATTTCACCTCAAATTTGTATTTAGCAAGTATCGGCCCAGGACCTTGGGATGGCTTAACCATAGGAAACTTCTCCGAAACAGGTATTAAGCCAGGTGTCGGAATTTGGATATCTGAAGATAGCAATACCACCTGGTTCGCGCAAGTTAATGAGGCGGAGATTAATTTAGATTTAAATAGAGATGGAACAAAAAATAAAACTTATTATATTTTAGCATTTGATGATTATAAAGATAATATAGCAAAGCCAACACAAAATATTGTTGATGATGATTTAAATATAACAGAAGAATGGTGGAGTAATTTCCACTGGGAAAATCCAACTTATTACGATTTCTACGGAAATGAAACCGGAATTACTGAGATAAGAAGCGGTCTACCTACAGCAATATGGAACGGCAATATAAGATTTGGAGAAGAAAATGATAATATAAGTTGGAATGAAAAACCAAATTGGGATATCTTTGTGTATAATAATACTTCAATGCTTATATGGAAATGGAGAGAATGGTGGGAGAACGGATTTAACAATACAGAAAATATTACAATAAAAATTAAGGTCTATAATTTTGATCAAACACCAATAGAAAACGCCAATATATCTGTTGAAAAAATAATGCATTTTGGTCCATTTAGTGCAGAGTTCCTTAATCAGTCAGATTATACAGTTATCGGAAGCAATAAGACAGATAGCGATGGCTACGCGATTATAACTCTTGTTCCTAATAATAATTGGGAAGATGGAGAATATATTGTAAAAATAAGAATTGATAACTCTGGAGTTTCTGATGCAAAAAAAGAATGGTTTAGAGTAGGTGGTGGCAAATGATAGTAAAAAATAAGATTTTGGTTTTAATTTTGATTTCCTTAGTATTTATTATTCCAGCAAAAGCAGCAACAGTTTCAATTACACAATCAGGTGCAGATACTGGTACTGTAATGAAAGGTGTGCCATTTACAATTACTGTTTCTGGTCTTTCTGGATCAGGTACAGTTTCTTTAATTGATTTGCCTACAGGATTTTCAACAGAAGAAGGCACTTCAAAATCCTTCTCTGAAGGGACAACAAGTGTAACTTGGACAACAGCGAGAATTTCTACAATTCAGACAAATGTAAAAATAAAAGCTAGTATTAGCACTACTGGTTCACCTTCTACAGCCGAAAGTTCAAGTTTTGATGTTGTTTTACCTCCTTCAATTTCATTATCTGTTTCTCCTTCTTCTGTTACAGTAAATCAAGGTTCAACTTATACAGTTACTTTAAATGTACAAAATAGTGGAGGCACAAGTGCTAAGTCAATAAGTTTTTCTGTTTCACCATCTTCTATGCATATTTCAAATGGATGTTCGCCAATATCTTCAATTTCTCCAGAAGGTAGCTCGTCAGTAACATGCACTATTTTAGCATCTACTGCTGGAACCCAAACAGTTACATTTACTGCTTCTCCTTCAAATGCTGATTCAAAATCAGATTTTATAACTGTTACAGTTCAAAGTACTGGAGGAAGTGAGCAGGAAGAACAGCAGCGAGATGGAGGTGGAGGAACAGGCGGAGCTGTAACACCGCCAGTAAAAAAAGCAAAAAATGCAACAAAGAAATTAAGTTTAGTTCCTGGAGTTGGTTTAAGGAATAACACAAAGTTACAGGCAGCTTTGGAGAAAGTTTTAGGAATTGGAAAAATGAGCGAGCAAGCAATAGAAAACTTGTTGAGGCTTTCGGAAAGTATTACTTCAAATTTGGAGGCAACAAGAAATTTCAAAGTAGAGCAAAACAAATCAAAATTGGAATTAAAAATAAAATATAAAGGAAAGAAGAAAGCAAAGAATTTCATTGTTTATGATTCTGTTCCGAAAACCTTTGCAAATTCAAGCGATTTAATTACAGTTACAGCACCTAAAGCAACAGTTGAGATTGTTGAAAAAGACCCGGAATACGCTTTTGTTTATCCTGAAGTTTCAGAGGGAGATGAATTAACCATAACTTATGAAGTTGATGGGGAGAAAGACGCAAGTTTAATAAATGAAACTTCTGCCGAATTCTATGCTGAAAGTTTTGAAGAAATTCCAGAAGAAAAAATTTGCACCGAAGGAGAAAAGAGATGTTTAAACAACAATTTGCAAGAGTGCAGAAACAATAAATGGCAAACAATTGAAATCTGTGAATACGGTTGCGATAATTCTACTCTAACTTGCAAATCAAAACCAACAGGAATATCTGAAGAAATACCAACATCTAAACCCAAGCAACCATATATTTTAATAATCTTAACTATTATTATAATTGGAGCTTTGGCTGGTTTGTTATATTACTTCAGAATATACAGAAAAAATCAAAATTAAATAAGTTATGTAATGTTATATATTTATGGCAGAAGATAATCTAAGATTTAAGGAAGAAATTTTTGATCTTTTTTTAACAAAGAAAGATTTTGAGGGACTTCTTAAAAAAATAGGCTATCAAATTGATAGCACAGGAATAATTATAGATACAGAAACAGGTAGACCAGTAAAAGGAATAAAGACAGAGGAGATAAACATAAAAAAAGATAAAGATTTTGCAATAGTTTCAGGATCGCATATTTTTGTAAAGAATATTGCAGAATTTTCGCATCTACTTAGCGAGAGAAATCTGATCATTTTCAAAGAGAAGAAGCAATAATGAATTATCCTTTTCTTTCTATTTTGGATAAGTTAATTGATCGTGTTCCATTATTTCTTAAAATATTAGAAAAAATAGAAAATTGGTATCGCCAGGAAAAAGAAAAAATATTGGAGATTGACGTAGAGACATTCAAGAATCTTGCGAATCTTTATAAAATTTTTGAAAAACTTCAGGAAGAGAAACAATTATTAAAGAACGAAGATATAAAAGCATTATTTGAAGGTGCTGAAAAATTTTTTGATAAATATGTAGTTGGATGGTCTTCTGAAAGGGGCAAATATGTCATAATAGGGAAGGATTCTAAAGAATTTCAACATTACATAAAAAAGATAATATCTCTTAAAAAATCTGAGTCAAAAAGACTATTCTTTATTACAGCCTTAGATTCAGGCTTTAATTACGAAGAATTGAAAACTACCCCCAAATATCTTGAAGAAGATTTGATTCAACTCATTTCTAGGCTACCTTTAAATATTAAATTTGAATATAGTTCATTGGTGAATCTTTCAATTCATGTAGAAAAGCTTTATTTAGATGGGATGATTGATGAAGCCGAAAATATTAAAAGATCCATCAAACTTACTTATGGAGATTTTGGACTTAAGTTTTTAAACCTTTTTCAGCGAGGATATCTAAAAACATTTCTGAGAACCTTAAAAGATAGAGATCCGTTAACGATAGAAAAGGAAATTAAGAAATTCTTTGAAGAGGATACTAACTATATTTTCTTCATTCACAAGGATATGACAATAGAGGAAATAGAAAAAATTAAAATAAAAGTAAAAACTGCCCTTCAAAATGAGGAGAACTATGTAGCTATTCACAGTTTAGGTGATGCTACTTTAATAGCAAAGAATGTAGTTAAAGAAATAGAAAAGAGTATTGCAGCTCTAGATAAATATATCAAACATACTGTAAATGCGCCTACTAATTACAAAACACTTACTGAAAATGAGGAAGTGAAGATAAGAGATTTTTCTGTAATTTGGTACAAAGGAGAAATAGGAAAACGCTTGTTTGGGTTTCTTTTAAATTTCATATGAATTGCGAATTTTTCTTAATTGCATTGAAACTCCAACTCTTAAAGTTAATATTTTTTATCCTATATAAAACTATAAATACTTCAAATATTAGATTATGGAAAAAGTTGCTTGGATTTTAAAACAAAAGAAGATTGCTTTATAAGAAGAAATAATTTTATTTCTTCTCTACCCATTTTCCTTTTTTTCTTCCCATTTTAAAATATTTTCTGCACTTTGAAGAGCAAAAATAGAAAATCTGGCCTTTATTGTTTACAAACATCACTCCAGAACCTTTTTTTAGATTCTTCCCACAATAAGAGCATTTTGGCATAATTAAACACTTAAAGTTTCCATTTCTGTTTCCTTTAAATAAATAATATCACCAACTTTAATTTTCCCAATTACAGCCCTTTCAAGAATTTTATTTTTTTTATCCCCTTCCAATAATTTACACTTAACAATGCTTATTCCTTTTGGCCCCTCTCTTCTAATCACTCTAATAACTTCTGCTGCTTCTGCCATATATTGATAAACCTAAATAATTTAATATTCTAAAATGAGTTTCTTATTTATGGAGGAGGTAGATGAACTAAAAAAGAAAATTGCAGGAGAAATTGTTCTTTCAAAAACCCCAGGGGAGACAATTAAGAAATGGAGACAATTGTTCAAGATTTCTCAGACCGAGTTATCAAAAGAACTAAATATGAGTGCAAGCGTAATCTCTGATTATGAATCAGGAAGAAGAAAATCTCCTGGGACAAAAATAATTTTAAAATTTGTTAATGCAATTATAAATACAGATTTAAAAAGAGGGGGAAAAATTGTTAATGAATTTTCAACAATTTACAAAACTCCTGATTTCAAATCATCTATTTTTATAAGAAAAGATTTTGAAAAACCTGTAAGAATTAAAGATTTCTTGTCGCATATTCATGGAGAACCTTGCTATGAGTTTGAAGATAGGGATATTTATGGATATTCCTTGATAAATAGCAAAGAAGCAATAATAAATTTTTCACCTCTTGAGTTATCAAGAATAGCTCCTTTAATAAATAAACATTGCTTAATATTTACAAATTTAGAAAGGGGAAGGTCTCCTTTAGTGGCTATAAGATTAACAAACTTAAGGCCAGGATTAATTGTTCTGCATGGAATAAAAAAGGCAGATGAAATTGCTTTAAGAATTGCAAAACTTGAAAGACTGCCTCTTGCAATTTCTTATGTTTCTACAACAGAGGGTTTGATCAAGAAATTGAGAGATTCTAATTTTTGAAAAATCAATAACAAACCTTTATAACTTTAAATTTGTTTGTTCCAGAAACAACAAGATAATATATCTCGTTTCCATTGCATTCAGGTGAAACTGAAAGATTGAAATCTACATCTAAACCATTTTCTATTTCATCTAATTTATTTTCTTTTTCAAGCAACTCCAAAGCATTGTATATTTTTTCATTCTTGTTGTCAAATTCCATTGGATTTAGAGTAATTGTAAGAACAGGAAACATCAGAATAATAACAGCAATTAGAACCTCTAAGGAGAAAAAATATCCTTGCATAATAGGAAAAACAATTAAATATTTATGAAGATAGGGATTGTTGGGAAACCGAATTCTGGAAAATCAACTTTTTTTAGGGCTGCAACTTTAATCAATGCAAAAATAGGAAATTTTCCATTTACAACAATTAATCCAAATATTGGCTTTGGTTTTGTTAGAGTAGAGTGCCCAGAGAAATTTTTCAAAGTAAAATGCAATCCAAGAGTTGGTTTTTGCATAGAAGGAAACAGATTTGTTCCAGTTGAATTAATTGATGTTGCAGGACTTGTTCCTGGAGCTCACAAAGGAAGAGGAATGGGAAATAAATTCTTAGATGATTTAAGGCAGGCAGATTGCTTAATTCATGTTGTTGATGCTTCTGGGACAACAGATAGCAATGGAAGAGAGTGTTTTGATCACAATCCGTTAGAGGATGTAAAATTTTTAGAGGATGAAATAAATTATTGGTTTTTATCAATTCTTGAAAGAAATTGGAAAAAAATTAATGATGTAAAAGATATAGCAAAGCAGTTATCTGGTTTGAAGGTTTCAACTTCATTAGTTTCAGAGACAATAAAAAAATTAAATTTTACAGAAAAGATTAAAACATGGTCATATGAAAACAAATTTGATTTTGTAAAGAAATTAAGGGAAAAAATAAATCCAATAATAATTGCTGCAAACAAAGTTGATAAAGTAGAGTCAGAGAAATGGATTAAAGATTTAATTAAAATAGGGGCAATTCCGTGTTCGGCTGAAGCAGAACTTGCCTTAAAGGAAGCGGAAAAAAACAAACTAATAAAATATATTCCTGGAGATAATGATTTTAAGATAATTGGTAAAGTTACGGATAAGCAAAGAGATGCTCTGGAAAAAATTAAAAAAATTCTGAAAAAATTTGGTTCTACAGGGGTGCAAGAAGTGATAAATAAAGCTGTTTTTGATCTTCTAAAATATATTGTTGTTTTCCCAGGAGGAGTTAAGAAACTTGCTGATAAAGAGGGAAGAGTTTTGCCAGATGCTTTTTTGATGCCTCCTGATTCAACAGCATTGGATTTTGCCTACAAGATTCACGAGGACTTTGGAAAAAAGTTCATTTCAGCAATAGATGTGAAAACAAAACAGAGAATTGGAAAAGATTATAAATTGAAAAATCTTGATGTTATAGAAATAATTGCAGGAAGATAATAAATAAGATATAAAAGAATTTTATGGTGGAGAAAAATAAGATTGGATTGTATTGCTCTGCAGTCTTATTTATTATTTTAATAATTGTCACTTCTTATTCTTTGTATTCTATTTACAGCACTTCAGAGCAGATGGCTAAACATTATGGAACAGGAATATCAAAATACTGGGCGGATTCAATGAACTGGCTAAAAAATAATACTCCGGAATGCACAGTTGTTGCAACTTATTGGGACCCTGGGTATTGGATTGCCGCCCTTTCAGAAAGAAAAACAATTTATGATGGAGGTAGTCAAAATTCAATAAGGCATACTCCAGTTAAAGATTTAAACGGTCTGGATTGCATTGCAGATAGAGGAGGTTATATAAAGGAAGAAAACAGGGTGAAATATTGCATAACGAGTAGAATGCAGGACATGGCTGGAGTATTATATACTTCAAATGAAACAAAAGCAGCAAAGATTCTAGAAACTTATCTTGGAAATTGTTCAGAATTGTATGAATTGGTTTCAAGCGATTTGATTGGAAAATCTCACTGGTGGAGTTATTTTTCAAACTGGGACCCTGAAAAAGGAAAGGGCAAAGCTTATGATTACATTACAGTAAGATTGCAGGGTCAGAAGAAACTTTTATTAGAGAACGGAACAGCATTACTTTACGGGCCTTTTATTTTGAAAATATTTTATAAAAACAACACTCAAAAAATTGAACCTCTTCTTTTCCAGGAGGGAAAATATTATAAAATTAAAAACTTAGTGATTAATCAAAACAATACCTACTTGAGATTAAATTATTCGGATGCTCCGGTTCCTGGAACTCTGTGGGTTGATCCAAGTTTTCAAGTTGTAATTTACATGCCGCCTCAAATAGAAAATTCAATGTTTACAAGAATGTTTTTCTACAATGGAGAAGGCCTGAAATATTTTGAACCCGCTTATCTAACTCCAGAAGTAAAATTGTTCAAATTCAAAGTTGAGAAATTTAGAGAGGATTTAGCATCTGGAAAAGTTTGAGAGTTTTCATAGTGGATTTATAGGGGGTTAAACTTTTATAGCTTTCTCATGAAATTTTATCTACATTCAACCACTTTAGTTTCATCACAATAATGATACTAACTTAATTTATTTAAATATTTTATCAGTTTTCTGATGGAAATTCATCACTTAAATGAACAAAGAATTGATTTTGCAAAATTAACTATATTTCTTAATTTGTTAGATTTGAGTAAAATTAATACCTAAAAAAGAGTAATCTATTTATATAAAAACCAATTTATACCTAATTATGAGTAAAAAGTTTCATGAATTAATGGAAATGGGATGTATTGTAAAACTTAAAGAATCAGAAAAAGAAGAATATTGCTATTTTTTAGAACACTCCTGGAAAGACAATTTTAAAGCCAGCGAATATAATTTAAATAGTTTTCCGAGATGGAGCATAATTGCTGGTTATTACGCAATGCATGATTTAGCAAAATTATTTTTGGCAAAGAAATATAACTTAAAAATAACAAAAAGAGTGCATTTTAGCACAATTGTTTCTTTTGAATCTATCCTGGAAGAAAAAGAATTAAGAGAAAAAGTTATTAAATTGTTGAAACAAGCAGAACTATATTATTCTGAAATAGATTTGCCTATTTATTTAAGAATTGCAAAAAAAGAAAGAGAATTGACACAGTATTATACAGGAAAGAAAACAATTGTTGGAATAGATAAGGCAAAATATTTTTTAGATAATATTGTTAAGCCTTTTGTATTTATTTTAGAAAAACTGATAAGATGATATCAATAAACTTAGTAACAAAATCAAACATAAAAATTCTTTATTTATTTTCAGAGGTCCCAGGAAAATCTTTGAGCAGGAAAGAAATTTTAAAATTAACAAAACTTGCCAATAATCCTCTTGACAATTCTTTAAAATATCTTGTTAACTCAAAAATTCTTGTTAAAGAAAGAAAAAAATATAAATTGAATTTTGAAAATGAATTTGTTGAAGTAATTAATAATCTATTTAAAAAAGAAAGAGCAAAATTAAGAAATTTATCATATACTATTTGGTTAATTCTTTTTGAATTTATAACAAAATTGCTTAATAAGATTGATGTTAAAGAAATTTACTTATTTGGTTCTTATGCAAAATTAGTTTATAATGAAAAATCTGATTTAGATATTTGCGTTGTAGTTGAAAAAAGAATGCCTGAAATAGATTTCAAAATTGAAAAAATCGTTTCTTCTATTGAAAAGAAATTTGATAAAAAACTTCAGATTCATCTATTTGAAGAAAAAGAATTTAAGAAAAGGTCAAAGATTGTAAGAGAGATATCAGAAGATGGGATAAAATTAGTATAGGATTTTCTTCTATTATTTATGATATTTCTTGATCATCTTTATTGATAAATCAAACAAAACCCCTAAAGCAATTCCAGCGCAGATTGACATTGGAATTGCAAGCATTTGAGAAAATCTGATCGCCCAGAGAGAACCGTACAAAGTTGGGGCTATCCAGATAAACATAAAGAAAAAGGTTTCTGGATAGATTGATTTCTTTCCGAAGTTGAAAATAAAGAAAAGAAATAAAATTGATAGGCCAATTATTCCAAAAATAAATATGGGAGTTCCCACTCTCATAACAACTTCTGTTAAAGAAGCGGACATTTCCTCAGAAATAGAAACCCAAACATTTGGAAAAATCCCTCCCTCAGCTTTTCCGGTCTGGAAGAAAGTTGCAACTCCAATAATGCTGTTTATTGGTTTTAAACCTTGAAAAGGGAAAGTAAAACAGAGGAATGAAACGAAAAGAAGTATGTAAACCAATAAGTGCCCTCTGAAAAACAGATAACTGTGTTTTAATTTTTCCTTAAAATTATTTCCTTTTGCAATTACAATTCTGTAAAGATAATGGAAGAAAAACAACCCAATAAAGATCCAAGGAATGTATGCCGCACCTCCTCCCCAGGTAAAAAAGAAAACCGACAGAGAGAGACCGGCAAGAATTGACAAAATTATTGGGCTCTTCTTTTTAAGATTGTTTGCATCGACTCTGTTGTAAGCAGACAGGAACAAGGCAACTGTAAGAAGAGAAAACAAAATAACCATGCAATCTGTATCAAAAAATCCAGCCATTGACCTTGATAGAAAGGAAGGAGTAAGACCAATGAAAAATGCCGCAAACAAACCTGCTTTGTTAGAATATAATTCTTTGCCAATCCAGAAAGCAGGGAAAACAGAGAGAGCGGCAACAAAGGCTGGAAACCAGAATAAAAACCTGTAAAAATCAATTCCTGTAAAAAAGTGTACTAATTTGTAAGAATAGGCAGCAGCATAAGGAAAAAATCCAGGATTGAATTTTCCATATTCGGGGTGCAATCTTAAAGAATCATATTCTGGAATATTGTCTTCTGCAATATATTTAGTCATTCTGTACCAGAAATGGGGGTCTGCAGCTAATAAATAAGGTTGATTAACTGTTGTTAACCTAATGGAAAAACTCAAATAGAAAATTCCGAGAAGAATTAACAAAGAAATTGCTGTTCTGTGTTTGTTCAAAGTTTGCAGTATTTTTGATAAATCCAGAGAAATTTCTTTTTCTTCAACCATAAATTACTAAAAATTTATTTAATTCAAGTTATGAAAATCGGAATTATTGGTTTGGGTTATGTTGGTTTGATTACTGGGGTTGGTTTTGCTTCTCTTGGAAATAAAGTATAAGTATATGAAGTGAGTAGTTGATATGTATTTTCTGCTCTTCTAACTATTATTGCAACAATTTAATTTATTTTGAGCCAGTATGTTTATATCCCTTTTCCAGGCAATTTTTTTCTTTCCATTCTCTCAGCACAATTTTAAAATCTTCCTTTCTGTTCACCATAATTAAATGCGAGAACAATATATATTTAAAATTGTTTTGTTGTTGAGACAATTTGGATTATTACAGTGTAATAATTTCAAACTTAAAGCTTGAGAGATGTTTTGTAAGGATAAATAACCAGCTAAATTTATTTACTCAAATTTAGTTGATATATTATGGAGAAAACAAAATTAGAAAAACTGAAAAAATTTTTGAATAAAGAAAAAAAAAGTTAGAATAGCTTATCTGTTTGGCTCTTTTGCTACTGCAAAAGAAACTAAGCTCAGCGATGTTGATATTGGAATCTTGTTTGAGCAATCTTTAAGTAAAAGAGAAAAATTTAATTTGCAATTAAAGTTGATTAATGAGATTGCAAGTATTTTAAAAAAAGACAAGATTGATTTAGTAGATATGGATAGTGTTTCCATCTTGCTGAAATACAATATAATCAAAGAAGGCCATGTTCTAAAGGATAATAAAGAAAGAGTAAAGATTGAAACTAAAATATTGTCAGATTATCTTGATATGAAGTACTATTTTGATAGGCACACAAAGTTTGCAATTGAAAGAATTGCAGATAAAGGATTATTATGAAAAACGAAATTATTAATAAGTTGGAAAGATTGAGAGAATAGATTAGATAGTATTACAGAAATAAAAATCTATCATATTGATTTACTACCTCTCAATTTAAAAAGAAAAAATAAATTTCTTATTCCATCTCTAAAAGTATTTAATTTAATAGTCCCTAATCTTTCAAAATAGTCAACAGGTTTTTCTACAAATCTAAATCCCTTTTTGATTACTTTTATTTTTATTTCCTCCGAAAAAGACATTCCATCTGATTCTAATTTTAAATCTTTTAAAATTTTGGATTTAAAAATCCACATGCCAGACTGCGAGTCTTTAATTGAAATTCTAAATAATATATTCGATACTAAAGTTAGTATCTTGTTTCCTATTCTATGTAAGAAACACATACTACCTTTCTTGGGAATTCTATTACAAGATATAAAATCAAATTCATCATTTTTTACTATCTGAATATATTCACCTAATTTTTCTGTGGAATAACTACCATCCGCATCTAAAGTAACTATAATGTCCGCCTTAACTTTTTTAAATCCTGTTTTATAAGCCCTACCATAACCCTTTCTTGGTTCTATTATTATTTTTGCTCCTAACTTTTTTGCAATTTCTCTGGTTTTATCTGTAGAATTGCAATCTACTATATAAATTTCATCAACATAAGGCTTCACTTCTTTTATAACTTTTCCTATTCCTTCTTCTTCATTTTTTGTTGGTATAACTGCAACTATTTTTAGCTCGTTTTTCATATTTTTATTTCATAGATTCTTGCAAGTGTTTGATTTTCATATTTAAAATTCCACACTTCCTTTAAATAATTATCTAAATCCTCAACCCAGGGTTTTTCAAAAGATCTATAATTTTGTGGCGATACAAATAATAAATCATATTTTCTTATTTTCTCTCCTTTTACAGCAGGGTCTATCCAAGTATTTAAAGAAAAATATGAAATATTATAGTTATCAAAATAACTTTTATAATTTTTTATATCTTTAACAATAATTGGATCAAACCATCCTGTAATTTTTCCTTGATTGTCAAAATAGTACTCGCTCTGTATCCAATAATTACTCCAATAAAGATATTTTATATTATATTTTTTTAATAATTCTTTTCTTTTTTTAGAGTTATTTCCATACAAAATTATTGCAGCATCCGCTTCTCTCTGATCTATATCTAAAAAAGGACTGTTTTGGCTTCTTCTCGTAATCATTACCTTCCTTCCAGTAAGAGCATTTAAAGCAAAACTCAATTCATTCGTTGATAGAAAAATGTCATTTATACAAGTATTACTTAATATCCATTTTTTGGTTTCTAAGATATCTTGTGACAAAGGTTGCTTTCCTACTTGAACCCATTTATCAGTATCTACTTTTTGTTGGAATTCTATATGTTGCGCAAAAAGAATAATTAATAAAAGTAGTAAAACAACAGGAAGTCTATATTTTTTAATTTCTTTAATTGAAATTAGTTTTTCAATTGTAAAGCAAAATAATAACATTGCTGTTAATGGAAAAGTAAAATAACTTATTCTTTGAGGTACAAAATGCGTTCCGAGTAGAGGTTCTGTAATAAAATAGTGAAAAGTTGAAAGGATAGCGATTATTAAAAGTAATAAAATATATTTTGCTTTTTTATCTTCCAAATTTTTAAAAACAAAGAAAATTCCAAAAAGTGAAAGTAAAGATATAAAAAATACTTTAATATTACTAAAATTAAAAAAATAGATTTGTAAAATATGGAACAAAAATTCTATTTGATAACTAAAATTTGAAAGATTTATGAAAGCCCAATTTTGCATATCATTTAATGTTTTACCGTGATAAACAAAAATAGGTTTATACCAATAGAGTAAAGATATAGAAAATCCTATAAGAAATATTATCAAAAAAAGACCAAAAAATTTATATATCTCTTTATTTAATTTAATCTTAATAGAAAAATTTTTTATAGAAATATTCTGAAAAAGAATAAAATAAAAAAATAAGATTAATAAGGAAAAATTTGCAGCAAAAAAAGCAGAACCATGAGATATTCCCATAAGTCCTATAGTGAGCCCCAACAAAATTCCTGATTTTATATTTCTATTTTCAAAAAAATAATATAGTGTAAAGAAAAATAATGGTACTACTAAAGCATGTGTGAATGAATTATACAGAAGTATGGGAAATTTTGTGATTGGTAAGTACACTATAGTGCCCAAAAGAGCAATCCAATGATTTTTAAATATATAATACATGGAGAGATAAATTACTGATAAACTTAGCACAATTAACAGTTGAGAAAAAGCAAACATTGCTATAATTGGTGTAAGCGAGAATAAATAACCTATGCAAGCAACCAAAAATGAATATAAGATAAAATATCCTGGTTCGCTGCCTTTAATATTATGTGCTTCTAAAGGGTTTCCTCCTTCCATCATGTGTGTTATAGAACCTAATTGGAAATAGTAATCTCCTCCATACAAAGGTGAAGGCAAAGATTTGAATTCTGATATTAAACATTGCTGAGTAAGTAAATAGTAAGAAATTACAATAAATAAAATAATAATATATTTCATTGATTCTTTATTCAATTTCATTATTAGATTTTATTTTTATAATAATTATTCAAAGTTATGTGTGGAATTAGTGGAATTTTATGTAATGAAGATATTGATATAAAAAATATGTAATTATAAATAAACATTCAAAACCAAAATAAGAATGGAACAATATGTATATGAGATATTCAGAGTTAATGAGAAATATTAAACAGAGGAAGATGCTTTGGCTTTCTTGTGTAAAGAAAGAGAAAAGTTAGGATACGAAATTATTTGTCCAGTTTGCAAGTCTAAAGAGGTTACTAAGAATCTAATAAAGCAATAAAATTGTTAGTAACTCAGTTTGAAAGAAAGGTGGAAGAGAAGAAGAGGTAGTAAAAATAAGCTTTATAGTTTTTAAAATCTTAGAGAGAAAAGATAAAGTATCCATTAGCATAGTTATGGATGTTAAAGCAGAGACTCTGATGAAAGAAACTGTAAAGAAAGTTAAAAGATAGTCTACACCGATAAATGGAAAGGATATGATTCATTAATGTTCTGCAGATACAAGCATTTATCTATAGAGATTATTGCTCAAATATGAGATGTTATGTTATAATTACCAAAATAATAATTATTCTACATATTTATGAGAATTTTAGTTACTGGAGGAGCTGGTTTTATTGGTTCTAATCTAATTAAAGAATTGCTAAATCAAAATAATTTTATTGTTTGTCTGGATGATTTATCTTTTGGTTTTGAAAGAAATATAAAAGAGTTCTTAGATAATAAAAACTTTATTTTTGTAAAAGGAGATATTAGAGATTTAAAGTTAATTAATAAAATAATAAAAGATTACTCAATTAATTATATTTCTCATCAAGCAGCAAGATGTAGTGTCCCAAAAAGTATAGAAAATCCTATTTTAACAACGGAAATAAATATAAAAGGAACCCTAAATATTTTGTGGGCAGCAAAAGAATCTAGAGTTAAAAAAGTTGTTATTGCAAGTTCCAGTTCTATTTATGGAGATTTAATGAAATTGCCAAAAAAAGAAAGTATGAATTACAACCCAAAATCTCCTTATGCAATAACAAAAATTGTAGAAGAATTATATTCTAAAAATTTTTATGATCTATACGGATTAAAAACAATCTGTTTGAGATATTTCAATGTTTATGGTCCAAAACAAAATCCAGAAGGAGATTATTCAGCAGTAATCCCAAAATTTATAAATTCAGCATTAAGCAATAAATCTTTAACAATCTTTGGAGATGGAACCCAAACAAGAGATTTTATTTTTGTACAGGATGTTGTTAATGTAAATATTTCAGCCCTAAAAAAAGATGTTATAGGTAATTTTAATATTGGTTCTGGTAAGAGAATTTCAATAAATGAGTTAGCAAAAAAAATAATTGAAATAACCAGTTCTAAATCAAAAATAATCTATCTTCCAGAAAGAAAAGGAGA
>Ga0180301_10001001_pt1 | contig 22157 bp, 25 predicted proteins | sample GuaBasSediGuay16_FD_121797 | JGI IMG/M metagenome (GOLD analysis project Ga0180301, IMG submission 121797) | Subseafloor sediment microbial communities from Guaymas Basin, Gulf of California, Mexico - Guay16, Core 4569-2, 12-15 cm | ecosystem: Environmental > Aquatic > Marine > Hydrothermal...
ATACCCACATTTATGGCATGTTTTTGAGGTGTTCTTGGTTTCTCTCTTCGTTAGGTATTTTACTCCTATGCCCTCGAGGATTGCCTTGTATTCTATGATTGCCTGAAGTTTTCTGAAGGGTAGTGAGTGGAAACGCTTGTTAAGCTTCCTAGATTTCTTGAAGTTTCTTCGTATTCCATTTAAGTTTTCCATAACTATTACTGGCTTTGGAAACTGCTTGGCATATTCGATTATCTGGTTCGCTACTATGTGAAGTTGCTGGTCGACTTTGCGCTTCTCTCTTCCTTTAAGCTCCTTAACCTTCTTTAGAAGCTTCTTTTCCTGAAGCTTTCTTCTGATGTGACTGTAGAGCCCTCTTACACGCTTGATTTCTTCACCCCTCCAGAACCGCCCCTTCATAGGCTTGCCAGGATTATTTTTTGATACTGCCACTGCGACGGCTAAATTACGCTCGCCTCTATCTATGGCTATTACGGTTTCAGGCTCATCAATCAGCTCTACGTTTTTCCTCAGCACGAAATGGGCATACCACTCGCCGTTGCGCTTGACCCTCTCAACAGTTGTGAAGTTCCATTCGCCTCTGAGGGCTTCCTCAATCCTCTGTTTTTGCTTTTCACCAAAGACTATGGCCAGACTAATCCTTTTCCTTCTATTCAAACTTAACGTTAGCCAGTATGGTGTTAGAACATTTGTCGTTTTAGCGAAGCTGTAGCAACGCTTGTCGAAGCGAACTGATGTTCTTTTAAGTCTTAGGATGCTATCATCTTTCTTGTTCCTCTCGAAGCTCTTTAAGGCTTCAACAGCCTTATCCCTTGCAGTTTGGATTAAAGCCGTGTTTAGGTTGAAACGCCTCTTTGCTTCCTCATAGCAATTTTTATGTAGAACACTTTTGGACTTAGAGTTGAAGCCAAGATAGTACTTTACAAGCTTAAAGTACTTGTTGAGGGTTTTGTTTAAGGCTAAGACCTTCCGTTTATTGGGCTTGAAAACCTTTCCTACCACCGTTACCTGAACTTCCTTCTGCATGGGAACATCCCAATATTAGTTTGTCTTATAGTTATTTAAGCCTTGACCGCAATTCATCCCCGCCCTTTCGGACCGAGTCTTCTTGCGAAGTGTAGATAAATCGTGGTTTTATAGTTGAAGAAAAGAAGAAATTTTTACGACTATATTAAAGTTATTTAACTCTAACTTCCTGGATTTTTATTACAAACCTGTGTGTTCTCCTAGTAAATCCCTTTTCAGTCTCGTATGATATATGTTCAGGTTCAGCAATAATGACGACGGTTTTATATGATTTTAAGTCTGGAAAATCTTCAAAGAGAGATCTTATGACGTCACCAAGCCTATCAGCATAGGGACAACATGTTTCCTCGATGTTAATCTTTTTCATACTCTCTATTTCTTTGGGTTTTCCTCTAGCTATAAAAATTTCTGTACTATTTATTTTCCCTATTTTTTTGGGAGGATCTGCATGTTCAATTTCAGCATCAAACATAGAAGCTGTCATATCAGCATATCTTTCGTGGATTTCAATTTCCATAAATTTTACCTCCTATAACAATAAAACATCGTACATTAAAATAAACTTTTACCTATATTAGGAATAGCGAAATTAAACATTCCATCAAGAGTAACTTCATGCACTTTGAAATCTTTATAGCACCTAATGCATAGTTTGCGCCGTGAAAATATATCTAAGTAGTTTGTCCTTAAAATCTTCCAAATAGCGCCAAAATACCTCATTCTTATAACTAATGCTAATGTCAATTAACGACAATAAGTTTTATTAATAGTTATTTCATTCCAATCATGTCTCAAATGGGTGATAATATGAACGTGGCAATAGAAGTTGATAGCCTTGTAAAAATTTTTGGGAAAATTCGTGCAGTTAATGGAATATCTTTCACCGTTAAGCCTGGCGAGATTTACGGACTGATAGGCCCCAATGGTGCAGGTAAAACTACAACTCTTAGAATTCTTGCAACTTTGCTCAGACCCACATCTGGAACCGCACATATATTTGGTCATGATGTTGTTCATGAGGCAGAGGAAGTGCGTAAGATAATAAGCTACCTTCCTGAGGAAGCGGGGGCTTATAACCAGCTCACTGGCCGTGAATATCTTGAATTTATGGCATCATTCATTGCTAAAAGTGGAGAAGAATTGAGAGAAATTGTTAATGAGGCTGCTAGAATTTCTGGTTTGGGTAAAAGATTATCTGATAAAATTAAGACCTACAGTAAGGGTATGAAGAGAAGATTGCTGGTTGCTCGCGCCCTTATGATAAAACCAAAGGTTGCGATTCTTGATGAACCTACAGCTGGTTTAGATGTGATTCATGCGGTTCATGTTAGAAAAATTGTCAAGGAATATGCTCAGAAATATGACATTGCTGTTTTGCTTTCAAGTCACAACATGTTAGAAGTGGAGTATCTTTGTGATAGAATAGCCCTCATAAATAAAGGCAAAATTTTGATTGAAGGAAATCCCCTTCAGCTTAAAGAGGAATATAATGCATCAAATTTAGAGGAAGTTTTTGCAATGGTGGTGAGTGCACATGACTAACGCGTTGCTAAATATTGTTAAGAAGGAAATTAAGGAGATTGTTCGAGATCCTCGTCTTTTCCTTGGAATGATCCTTGTTCCTTTAATAATGTTCCCTGTTATGGGTCTTGGGATACGTTCTATGATTGAATCCTCTGCAAAACAGGAACAAATTACAAATATTGCGGTGCTTAATTTAGATAGGGGGGAATTAGCTGAGCAAATGTTTAAAAACCCAGATTTAATAGCTGTTTTCGAGCAAAATAATATTTCTATCGTTTATTTGAATGACTTGGGAATATCATCGGAGGAAGAATCCGTAAGGTATTTAACGGAGAATGAATCGATAGCTGCGCTCCTCATAATACCTGAAAACTTCAGTGAGTGCATCTATAATCAAACCCCTGCAACCATACAAGTTTACATAGTTCTCAAATCTGCAGGATTCGAAGGATTTGCAGGTAGTACTCGCGTAAATGTTGTAGTCGGAACAATAAGACAACTTCTTGTTAACTATTTAATTATGAAGATGGATCCTAACGCTAATCCCACCTTTGTTACGAATCCTGTTGTCTCTTATCCAGTTACGGTTTATAAGGGGAAGGAAATAAGAGGGGTGCCACCAGAGGCCATCACAGGTCTCATGTTTTCCCAAGCTTTCATGCTACCTTTTGCAGTAATGTTTCTATTACTGATTGCAGTACAGTTTGCAGCGATATCTGTTGCCTCCGAGAAAGAACAAAAAACCCTTGAATCCTTGTTAACGCTTCCAGTTAAAAGAACCACGATTTTGATAGGAAAATTAACGGGATCCATTATAATTTCAATTGTAGGTGCAGTTGGCTACATGTTAGGCTTTAATTTTTACATGTCATCAATAATTGGAATGACGGAGGAATTGCCTATAAGCGTAGAGGAACTTGCAGAGCTTGGGCTTATGATACCGACAGAAGGATATTTACTTTTAGGGGCAACAGTTTTTCTTTCATTGCTTGCATGTCTTTCAATAACTGTTGTTATCGCCGCGTTTGCAGAAGATGTAAGATCTGCTCAAGCTCTTCTATCTTTCGTTTTTCTTCCAACAGTGATACTAGGTATGATGTCGATATTCATGATAATGGGCGGTGTTGGGAAAGAATACCTCATGGTGCTATTATTAATACCCTTCACGAACCCGATGATTGCAGGGCTTCAAATACTTAGCGGCGACTATTTCTCCGTTATTTTAGGCATTGTTGCTATGGCAGCGGAGACAGCGATTTTCATATACGTGGCGGCTTGGTTTTACTCATCTGAGAAAGTACTGGTAGCTAGGCTTAGATTTGGAAAGAAGACTGTCGAAAGAGAGATGGAAGTAGAAGAAGTGCTATCTTCTTGAAGATAGCCACATCAAGCAATTTATTTTTTGTTCATAACTACTACGGTAGTTTACTTTTGTCGCTAAAATTTTTTAATAATTTCAGATATATTTAGGCTGGAATTGAAAACATAATTTTGTTAGCTAGCAGATTTAAAGGAAATATCGGCAATTGGAGGTTGTCGATTGACAGTTATAGAAGGAAAAAACGCCATTAAATACGTTCGTGACCTTGTAAATTTAAATTTACAAATGCAAGTGAATGGTGTAGATCTTACTGTAGGTGAAATCTATCAACTTTGTGAACAAGGAATACTTGATTTCGATAATTCTCGGAGGAAAATACCTAAAGCAGAGCTGTTAAAACCGAGGGAAGGTTGGTATGATTTGAAACCAGGCGTTTATCTGGTGCGTTATAGAGAAAGCGTTGAAATTCCCTTGGACTGCGTAGCTCTGGTGCTTCCAAGGTCATCGTTGCTTAGAATGGGGGCAACATTGTATACAGCCCTCTACGATTCAGGTTATAGGGGAAAAGGCATAGGATTGCTTACAGTATTTAATCCCTATGGAGTGAAGCTTAGTAAAGACGCTAGGATTGGTCAGATTATTTTTATTAAGTCGGAAAAAGTAGAAAAGGGATATGAAGGTGAATATTTAGGTGAAGGATTAAAGGAGGATTAGAATTGAAAGTTAGAAGACCATATGTTGCTGGAACATTCTATGAAGGAGACAAGAACAGCTTGTTGAAAAGGCTTGAATGGTGCTTTAAACATGAATTAGGACCAGGGAAGTTGCCTGAAGTCGATGAAAATGGTGAAAGGAAGATAGTAGCTTTGGTTTCTCCTCATGCAGGTTACATGTATAGTGGTCCCGTGGCAGCTAATGGATTTTATCAGCTTGCACAGGACGGTAGACCGGAGTTGTTCATTGTTATAGGGCCTAATCATAGAGGTTTGGGTGCATCTATCTCTGTAATGGTTGAGGGCGTCTGGGAAACTCCTCTTGGAAAAGTTAAGATTAATGAAGATGTGGCTCGTAAAGTGGTTGAGAAGTGTAAGTATGCTGAGGAAGATGATACTGGTCACATGTACGAGCATAGTTTAGAAGTTCAGCTTCCATTTCTCCAATATATCTACGGTTCCTTTGAATTTGTTCCGATTTGTATAAATCTTCAAACACTTTCAACAAGCAAAGATCTAGGTCAAGCAATTGTCTCTGCTTTACAAGGAATCGACGGTGTAATTATTGCTAGCACCGATTTTACCCACTATGAACCGCAGGAAACTGCATCTGAAAAGGATAGTAAAGTTATTGAAACTATAACTAAACTTGATGAGGATGCTTTATTTGAAACTGTAAGCAGATATAGGGTTTCTATGTGTGGTTACGGTTCTGTTGCTTCAGCTATAGTTGCTTCCAAACTCTTAGGTGCTGGAAAAGGAATGTTGATCAAGTACGCCACCTCTGGTGATATTATACACGATTACAGTCAAGTTGTAGGGTATGCCGCGATAAAGTTAATTAAGTAAGTAAACTATCGTTTCGGAAAGTAAATGGAGGAACATGCTAGATGAGTGTAAAGAAAAATACAGGTGTCATTGGGTGTGGTTGGTTCGGCTCTGCTCATTGCCGTGTTTATAAAGAAATCTCAAATTTAACCGCTGTGGCAGATGTAGATGCTGAAAAAGCTAAAACTCTCGGAGAAAAGTACGACGTTAACTGGTATGTAGACCACAAGGAAATGATGAAAAACGAAGATTTAGATGCTGTTAGCATAGTGGTTCCACCCAAATATATTCCAGAAATAGCGGAAGACTTCACAAGACATGGAGTAGATGTTCTCATGGAAAAGCCGTTAGGTACTAGGGTGGAGGATGTTGAAAAACTACTTATCTTCGATAATGTTAGAATTATGCCTGGCTTTATAGAGCTTTTTAACCCCGTTTATGAAAGACTTAAGAAGAGCCTTCCATTAATTGGAAAGCCTATCATGGCAAGTGCTAGGAGAATAGGCAGATTTCCTAGAAGGTTTTGGAATATAGGTGTTATTATGGACTTAGCTTTTCACGATATGTACATACTACGTGATCTCTTCGGTTCAGTTAGAAGATTGGACAGTATGGTTAGTCATTTTACTAATGATAAGTTTGAGGATGCTGCAATAATTGTTTTAGAGTTTGATAATGGAGTTAAATGTTTAATAGAGGCAAATTGGCTTACTCCTTCGAAGGAAAGAAAACTGAGAGTTTATGGAAGCGAGGGGATTGCTGAGATAGACTTTTTATCCCAAGAATTAAGAATCCTTAAAAACGAAGTAGTAGAATTTCCTGGTGCTGGAAGAGAAGAAGTATATAAGCCGTTTAGAATACAGGAACCTTTGAAAAGAGAATTGAAGACGTTTCTTTACGCTAAAGAAACCCCTGTCACTCTTAGCGATGGAATAGAAGTACTTAAATTAGCTTTAGAAGCTTCTAAGCCTCAAAGATAAAAACGTAAGATTAACGGGCATAACAGTGGAGGGAAAACGATGCTTAATTTGACAAAATTAATAAAATATGTTGTTTTTCATCTTTTCACATTTTTAATGGTCGTAATACCGCTTTATGCGGTTACCATAACTTTACCTTTAATTTTCCCTCCAAAGGAACTTTTTGATTTAATACTTCTTTACGGGTCAGCTATCTGCCTCCTATTGCTTCCTATACAGACTGGTCTTCAACTAGATGCGCTTATTAGGTTTGACTTACCGCCCTTTCTCCTATCTTATTATTTTCAATATGATGTTGATAAAAAACTTCCACACGATGTTTTAGAGCCTGTAAAAAGCCGTTTAGGAGTTATTGTGCTTATTCTTCTTCTAGTGGGAGGCTATGTAGCTTGGCCATTTTTCATAGCTTATGGTCTTGTACTTGTTTATATGAAATTTGTTCAATATGAACTTTATAGGCCTGAAAACATAACAATACTTGTAGATAGGCTGTCAAAGCTTTTCCCGTCACTTTTAATGGCCTTATTTCTTTTCATAGTGTTTAGTGTATTTGCTATTCAGAGGAGGGCTAGGTCGAGATGAAAAGTTTAACTGCTGGAATACTTGTGGTTGGTAATGAGATAGTAGACGGTATTGTTTTAGATACTAATGGGAATTGGCTTGCAAAGATGCTTAGAGCTTTTGGAGTGCATGTTAAAGAGTTTATGACAATTAGAGATGAGATAGACCAAATTTCTAAAGCTATAAATAGGATGATTGAAGATGGATGTAACTTAATTATTACCAGTGGAGGTTTAGGGCCGACGCATGATGACAAAACTTTACAGGGGGTTGCAAAGGCATTTAACTTGAGGCTTGCACTTAATATGGAGGCTCTAAAAATCATTGAAAGGCAGTACCGCTATTTCTATGAAAGGGGGTACGTTAAATCTCCTGAAATAACGGGGCCTCGAAGAAAAATGGCTATATTACCTGAAGGCGCTAAACCGTTAGACAACCGTGTAGGTGGCGCCCCGGGAGTACTTTTAGAAAGAGACAATTGCGTTGTTATTTCGTTACCTGGAGTACCGATGGAATTAAAGTGGATTTTTGAAAATGAGGTTGTTCCTTGGCTTAAAGAGAAAGTTAAAGCCACATTTTATGAAGAAATCTTCGAAGTTTCGGCGGTGGATGAGACAACTCTCTCCCCCATTATTGATGAGGTTATGCGTGAAGTTCCAGGTGTTTATATAAAGTCTATGCCTGAAGTTGGGAGAATAAGAGTCTGGATATCTGCTTCCTCAAAAACCTCAGATGAAGCTGAAGATAAGGTAAAAAGGGCAATTAAGCTACTAGAGAAGAGGCTCTCATCTTAAAACGTACCTAGTACGTTAGCCCATATGCTTCTCTAACGATCAAAAGACGAAATAAAACCTAACTTTATATATGTATGAAAAAGTGATAAATATTGTACTATCGCGGAGGGTTAATGTTGGAGGAAGAAGAAGAGCTGCTTGTCTATAGAAGTTTTCTTGAAATCTTTAATTTACTTTCTGCACTTAAAACAGAATTAAAGCGATTAAACACCCTTTTAGATGAAAATTACAAAAGAAAAATAGTTTTAGCCTTAGAAGCTGCAGAAAAATTAGAAAACTTCATTGGAAAAATCAGAAAAGAAGTGGTTGGTAAGTGAATTGCCATATATTGTTAAGCTAAATCAATTTAGGGACCGTAAAAGTGGCACCTATTTTTTCCTCTTTAGAATCTCGGTTGAAGGCTCTTTAACTCTTCTTTCATACGCTTCTGCACTCAATTTAAAATTTGAGAAAGTAATTCACGGAGATAAGGTTGTTCTTTGCTCTGATTGGTTTGGGAGTCTAAAGCAGGCTGAAGAAAAAATGGGTGAAATAATAAGTTATTTGCGGAGTAAAGGCGAAAAAATGCTAGTAGAGGACGACATATTTGAGGAATTTGCCGATTTTTAACATCGTATTTTATTTTGTGGAGTGTTGTAGGGGTATCACGCACTATTATAAATCTCCTTTTAACTCTTTAATAAGAAAAGATAAAGTTTGTAATGGGTGTAATTTAATGGTTCTTCAAGAATATTTTGATATTTTGCGGGAAAATCCGTTGCCCTTTCAAAGATATGTTTCAAGGGGAGATATGCCAGACAAAGTAGATATTTATGAACCGAGAAAAGATGTAGAGGAAGCAATCTTAGAGATAGTTGAACTTGTTAAAATTGATAGTACCCCTAGAATAATTCCAGTATTGGGCGAAGCTGGCATAGGTAAAACCCATCTTTACTGGGCATTAAAGGAAAAAGAAAAAACATATAATTTCTTTGTAATATATGTTCCAAGTCCACCAAACCCATTACGTACGATTTTGCACCTATACACGTGCTTAATGGATGCCATTGGCATAATACTGATTGAAAACGCAGCTGATAAGCTTTTAAAGACCTATGGATTAACTGAAAAGAAAAGTTTTCTTTCAATTTTCGGGAGGAAGAAAAGAGATTTTTCAGTCCATCAAACATATTCAGGTATTGCCAGTGATATTGTAAAGGTGTTATTAATTTATGCCACAAACTTTTCTCTTAGAAATATTGCTGAGCGATGGTTGTTAAGTGAAACCCTTGATGAAGGAGAACTTGAAAAACTTGGAGTTAGAAGTATATTAGATAGTGACGAGGCGTGTTTTGCTGCTCTTAAAATTTTGCTAGACAACGTGGATAATGTTATTCTTTTCTATTTTGATGAAATGGAGACTCCTTTAAGAATATGGGGTGAGGAAGCGGAAAGACAAATTTTAGAAACTATAAAAAAGTTGTATAATGAGCTTAGGAATTGCTGTTTTGTCATTACTTCTCTTCCAGAGACTTGGGAACAACTTACAAGGATCATGGACGCATCCTTAAATTCTAGAATGGAATTACCAGCTCGTCTCAAGCCCTTTAATATTAGTGACATCAAGAGATTTTACGTTGAGCACATGAAACTTTACTGGGAGCAATTTAATCTAGCTCTTCCAGATGACCCCTACTTCCCATTTAAAGAAGGGGAATTCGAGGGAATTTATAAAGTAACCAGTGGTAACCCTAGAAATGTAATTAAACAACTTAGGAAAAGACTTAAGGAAAAATTGGAAATAAAGGAGGAAGAAAAGGAAGAAAAGGAAGAAGTAAAGGTAACTCCTGTAATTTTAGTTGATTCGCTTTGTTTAGCGATGTCAAGCATAGCCGAAACCATGGGACTAACTGCTAGTTTAAAAATAGCTTATTCCTATAGAGTTGGAGAAAAACAACAGCAAATAGCTGCTTTAATGGAAATATCAAAAAATAGTGACAAGGTCATTGTTGGATTTGAGGTTCCAAATATAAAAAATTGGGACAAAAGTGGAGGTGTTGCAGCGTATTATGCACTTAAGAGACTTGAAAATGCTATTGCTTCAGGCTTAATGGATAGAGGCGTGCTTGTAGTTCCTCGAGGAACATCAGGAGAAAAGTATAAAAGACTACTAAAGAAAATTAGAGAAAAAATTATACTTATCGAAATCAACCAGAAAGAAGCGGAGGAAATTATAAGCGAAAAAAGCGATGTTTCTGAAAGAGCTACTAGAGTAGCTAAAGGAGTTCTAGAGAAAATTAGAAAAGAACTATTACAAAAATAAAAAATAAATATTGATATATTTTTATCTCAGTTGTTTGTATGCTAATTTGATGTCTTCTGCGGTTACAGTTTTTCTTCCTGCATGCTCTGCTAGGTCTCTTGCAATATTTGCAATGTTAAGGGCCATGTCTTCGAGTATTTCTCTGAGCGTTCGTGTTGCACTTGCTGATACCCTTTCTGCACCGCCTTTTTTGATTAATCTTTCAATTGGGGTCAGTGGGAAAACACTTTCTTTGGGCATTTATTCTTTCCTCCCTCATATATGTGTTGGTTTTGAGATATTTCATATATCTCAGATATTGGTTATGTTATTTCTTCTTTTTAAATTTTATGGTTTATCGCTTATGCTATGACGATATGACCATATGTTGTGGCAAGGGGTCGTGACTTCAAACTATATGTTACCCCACTATGAGGGTGGTGGTCAAGTGTTGTTGAGGTTTCAATATGAACCACAGTCATAACTAGTATCGAGTTATAGAGGTATATGAGTTGCCTAATAGTTGAAAAAACTGATCTCAAAAGAAAACGACCCAGATTCTTTTTATGCTTTAATTGGTTTATAAGCTTCAATTTACTGCAAAAAGCTTTACATTTGTTTCATAAATATAAAATCACTTGGGAAAATGTCTTTTAATTCTCAAGTTGTAACCAATTATGGTAGGGGATGCACAGTAACAATGAGTTACTATGCATTTTGTAATATGATTAGCAGTAATATCTCTACTAAACGATAACACAAAATATAACACTGCTATTTTGGCGCGATTAGTATACATTTTGTCCTCGCATAAATGTTGGCACGAGAAAACTAAAACATCGGAAAATGATACTATTCAATAAAAAAGGAAATTTCATTTTATGTGATTTATCTTTGCTATTGGAGGAATATTTCTCTTGTGTTCGCTTTTTAACATCATTTCCTTAACTTTCAGTATGGTTTCAACAGGTATGTTTAAAATTTCCGACAACGGCTTTGGATCCATCTTTAGATCCACCATTCCGTATAAAATTTTATCAAGCAGGTCGTAGGTTATTCCAATTTCACCTTCATCTGTCTGTCCCTTCCAGAGGCCTGCTGACGGTGTTTTTAGAATTATTTTCTCCGGAACACCCAAATACTTAGCTAATTGTCTCACTTGGGTTTTATATAAGTCCCCTATAGGTAAGATATCCACGCCTCCATCTCCGTATTTTGTAAAATATCCGATTAGAAGTTCAGATTTGTTTCCCGTACCGACAACTAGACGATTAAGCATATTTGCATGATAATATAGAAGGATCATTCTTACACGTGCGTGAATGTTGCCAAAGGCCATGATATTCTCTTCGTTAAAATGTTCGCACTTCTTTAAGACTTCTTTAAAAGCTTTGAGGACTGGAGAGAAATTTATAATTTCATATCTTATTTTTAGGAGGCTGGCAATGTTTTGCGCGTCTTCAATATCTTCTTTACGTGTGACATCGGCGGGCATTATCAATCCTAAAACCTTTTCTGGTCCTAAAGCTTTAACAGATAAAAAAGCCACAGTTGAACTATCCAACCCACCACTTAAACCAACAACGACACCATCAGCATTTGCCTCTTTAACCTTCTGTCTAATGAATGACGTTATTTCTTCCGAGACAACCTTTGGATTTATATCAAGAGAAATTTTAGCCGCAGGCATATTGGACACCTCATTTCATAACATTAAACTACACCAATATGTTAATTAATTTAGTTAGGATTATTGACTCGCTGCATCTTAAGGTACGTATAATGTTGATATGAAACTCTCGTGAAGATTCTGGTACTACCCACCAAAAGAGTACGTTTTCCTTCAGAGAAAATATAAAAGGGAACAATAAATCGATTAAATAATTAATACTGAAAATAAGTAGAGGAAGAAATAAAACATTATATAGATGTTTTACCTTTTTAGTTTATAAAAGATAGGAGAGGATTGAGTGTCTGAAAAAAGTGGTCGGATCGAAGAAAGAATAGCCAGGTATCTTAAACTTATGAACTTAAAATTTGAGTGGAACGAAAAAGATAAAGTATTTTTGGTTCCTTATGAAATCTCCGGTCGAAAACATGTAGTAGTTATATTCGTAGCCAATAACTGGGTTTGGATGCGATGCGGAATTATTAGAAGGGAAGAGATACCAAAACGTAGAGAACTAGAACTTTACAAGGTGCTATTGCAAGCAAATCACGACTATCCTGAATTCGTTTTCGACATGGACAAAGATGGAAATATCGGTACAAGTCAGGAAATTTACGTAGATGCGTTGAGCTTTGACGTTTTTGAGGAAAAATTTCTAGCAATACCTTTCGCTGGAAAGTATTTCTGGGAAAAAATAGCACCAGCACTTGGAAAGAAAGAACCAGAAAGAACAGAGTGGATATATATTTAAACCCTTAAATTATCTTTCATGACATTAATAATGTAATTGAAATGTCCAATCTTCCTCTCAAACTAATTTCATTTCAAAAATTTGAGGTTGGTGAGTGTTGTGGATTGGGTTTTTTATTTCTGGCTATTTATAACAAATTTGGGTAGTGAATATTTCTATTTGATTGCATTAACTACTCTTTATCTAGCTGTTAACAAAAAGCTGTGTTATAAAACTGCTTTGATACTGTTTTTTAGCATGTGGCTAAATAACTTTTTAAAAAACGCTTTCAAGCTTGAGAGACCGCCTGAAGGGTTAATTGAAGTGTCTGGCTATGGTTTTCCAAGTGGGCATGCTCAGAATTCAGCTACTTTTTGGGGTTATCTAGCCGTTGTAACACGAAGTCTTTCTGTGATAGTTTTAGCGGTTATTTTAATTATTTTAATTTCGTATTCTCGGCTTTACTTAAATGTGCATTATCTCATGGATGTTGTTGGAGGAATATTGATTGGACTGTTGCTAGTTTTTACATATCATTTTCTTAACAGATTCTTTGAAGAAAGAGTTGAAAAAATGTCCTTTGGGTTTAAAGTTTTCATATCAGGGATAGTGCCTCTTATACTTTTTGCTTTGTACACGATTTTATTTTTTGAGGAAGCTAGTGAAGATGTACCAAGAATCTGTGGCGCTTATCTGGGATTTGCAGTAGGTTATCTATTGGAAAACAGGACTGTGGGGATCGATGATCCTCAAGTATTTAAGGTCAGAGTTATCAGAAGTATACTAGGTATTCTATCGGTTTTCTCTCTTTATCTTCTTCTCTCAATTCTTCTTCCAACCGGTTTTTACATAATATTCATAAGATATGTGATAGTAGCATTATTAATGACCATTTTTATACCTTTTCTAGTTAAAGCTCTGAAAATTTCATAATAATACTTGCATAGAATAATCTGCCCATGCAAGAGGCATATGCATTAGGTTGACAAAATTAATAAAGTTTTATTTAAGCTTTGTAATAAAATAATGTTGAGGAATTATAAGTGGTTGGGTATAAAGGCAGTATTGGAATAAAACAATTATTAACGATAGGTGAAACTCGTAGAGCTGAATTTAAAAGGCTTCTTAATGAAAAGGATTTAAAAAAGGATAGAAAAGAAAAATTGGTAGCACAAATAAAATATATTACATCTGAAGGGCCTGGATTTTTTGTTATAGGTGTTGAGGATATAAATGGAAGAGCCTGGGAAATTTATGGTTTAGCTAAAGAACAGTTAGAGTTATCTGAGAAGATTTTAAAGAAGTTATGTGAGGAAGCTGATGTTCGTGTTGTTGAGACCGAAATTATTGAAACTAAGCGGGGTTATGTTGCTAAGTACGTTCTTGAACGTGCTCCCTTAGATGAGATTAAAGAAACAATTGGTATAAATGTTGTGGGCAGAGTAAATAGTGGAAAATCTACGTTGATAGGTATTTTTGTTAAAGGTATGCTTGATGATGGTAAAGGTGCTGCGAGATCTTTTCTTCTTAAACATCCTCAAGAAATAAAGAAGGGACAGACGGCGGATATTCATCAAGCATTTATAGGCTTTGACAAAGGGCTAAGACCTGTAACTTTCCATAATCCCCTTGACCAGGAGGAAATTGCTAGGATTCTCGACGAATCTGTTAGAATTGTTATTTTTCATGACGCGCCAGGTCACTCTGAGTACGCTAAAACAATGATTAGATCAGTATTGGGTCAAGATGCGCAGTATGGGTTGGTTCTTATTCCAGCGAAAGATGAATATAAACTTATAATGTCGGAAAAGATGAAGACTGGATTGCTTAGATTAGATGATATAACTCGTGAGCATTTAATTCTTCTATCCACGCAGGAACTTCCTTTTCTTGTTGTTATTTCAAAAATAGATCTTGCTACAGAAAAAGAATTAACGGTAGTTAGGGAAATTGTACGAGAAACTTTAAAAAGTATAGGTAAGATCCCGTTATGGATTAGAAATTTGAAAGATGTTGAAATCGTCCTGAGAGAAATAGGGCATCGAGTTATAGTGCCTGTTTATGAAATATCGTCTGTAACTGGCGAGGGTTTGCCTCTTCTGAGAGAGACAATTGCACGTCTACCTTCCAGAATTTCTAATGAACTACTTACGAAGCCTGCTTTAGCCTATATTGATAAGGTTTATCGCGGTATAGCTGGTACAAACGTGGTAGTTACAGGTACGGTTGTGCAGGGTGTTTTTAAGCCGGGTCAAACTGTTATTGTTGGTCCTGATGACAATGGCGAGTTTCATAGAGCTAGGGTTGCTTCGATTGAGGTTTTTAAGAAGAGGGTTGAGCGTGTTAAGGCTGGAGATGCTTTTGGAATAGATTTGAAGAGAATAGATCCAGAGATTATTAGGAGGGGCCAGGTAATAGCTGATCTTGATTATCCTGTAAATGCTGTTAGGGTTTTTGAAGCTAATATAATCGTGACTAAGCATCCTACAAAAATAACTACTGGCTATTCTCCTGTTTTACATGCTCATACAGTTAGCCAAACCGTGGTTTTTGATAAGATTTTCGGTAAGGATTATCTTACGGTTGGAGATTTTGCAAAAGTTAGATTAAGGTTTAAGTTTAGACCTGAGATGCTAAAAGTTGGGGATAAAATTGTTACGAGAGAGGCGAACACGAGAACCATTGGGAGAATAATTAACATTATAAAATAATTTTGGCTTTAAACCTAGTTTTTTGTAGATTTTGAATATTAGTTCTTGAACTTGATTAGGACTAAGTGCGAAGTAGTGTAGATGTGCATGGCAACCTTCTTTGCAGTCAGATGCTCCGAATTTCCTCACTAAGGCTTGTGCTACCTTTAATTTTTCGATTTCTTTAGATACTTTGCATTCAAATTTTTCAAGTGTCTTTGCATATATAACTGCCTGTATTTGAACGTTGCTTGAGTTTAAAAGATAATCTATATGCCATTTAATTTTCTTATCCTTTCTTAAGTGTCTTTTTATCCTATTTTCTAAGCTTAGAGCTCCTGTACCTAGAGCTGAGCCAGTATAAGTGTAAGTCCCCTTCAGAAAAATAAAAGCTCCTAATTTTCCAATTCTTAATCGATTACTCTTTTTCATAAAAATGATGAGAGTATATGTGCCCTTCAAAACTCTCATCTCAACTTAAAATCCAGCGTCTATTAGCGTTTTAAAGTATTTTTTTGAATTGTTTTTTATCTATTTTTCCACTTATTTCAAGTATTCCATTTTTATAGCTTGCTCTTAGGCTATTAAGGTCCAGTGATACTGGTATTAAACTTACAAAAACTTGATCACCAGCTTTTATAATTAAAGAGTTTGAGGAAGCTTCAACGTTTATGTTTTCACTTTGAATATTGTAAATTAGTAGAATATTTTCTCCGTCTGTTTGAAAGTCCATAGGCGATAAAATACATGGGAACTCTTGTGCCAGTTTTCCCTTTTGTTTAAATTTTCGTCTGGGCTGTGGAAACTTTGGAAATAATGGTAGCACAGGAAATGGTGGGAGCGGTAAATCTTCACTTCCTTTTGGGGTGTGTCGTTTGATCTTTATTCCTTCTGGTCCTATTTTTATTGAGAAGCCAAAAGTGAAGGGTTTTTTCATTTTTTCCATTTCTTCGTCTTTATCTTTATCTTTGTTATTTTCTTTGTCTTTTTTGCGTTTGAATGACATATTTTACATCTCCCTCAAATATAGAAAGGATAAACCTAAAAAACTTTTGTAATGCTTAGATTACGTAACGCGGGAAAACAGCATTTTATAAAGGGAGAAATTTTTAAATTTATAGCGAAGTTTAAAGGGTCAAAAACCTCTCTTTGATATATTAAACCAGATGTCCATGGTGGGATTTATGGCATCAAGTAAGGATAAATTCGATCACTTTGTTACTCAAGCAGTCCATTTAATACTTAAAAGGTTTCCTAATGAAGAAATTTATACTTGTGAGTCGGGAGCTACACCAAGTGGTAAAATTCATCTAGGGAATCTTTTAGATCTTACACTTTGTGACGGTGTTTTAAGGGAACTTTCAGATATGGGTTATAAAGCTCGTCACATATTGTTTATAGATAGTCAAGACCCTTTAAGAAGGCTTCCCGTATTCGTTCCAAAGGAATTTGTGGAAAAAGAGGATGAATTTAAGGGTTTTCCTCTTGAAGACCTTCCAGACCTCTGGGGTTGCCATGAAAGTTACGCAGAACACTTTGTTTCGCCAGTAAGAGAACATGCCGCTGATTTCGGTATCGAGCTTGAAATACTTTTTGCTGGCGAGTTTCATAGGAGAAAGGAATATGTGGAGGAAGTAAAGTTTGTTTTCGAGAACAGAAAAAGGTTCATAGAGATTTTAAATAAGGTTAGATCTGCTGCTGGACATAAAACATTATATCCTGAAGATTGGATTCCATACATGCCTATTTGCAATAGTTGTGGAAGAATTGCTGAATGGGCTGTGAAACCAACCTATATTGACGGCTATAAAGTCGGCTATCACTGTGATGTTTGCAATGAAGATGGAGAAGTCGACATCAGGGATGGTAGAGGGAAACTTCCTTGGAGATTAGAGTGGCCCGCTAGATGGAAAATTTTCCACGTTAATTTTGAGCCTTTAGGTAAAGACCACTTAGCTGCTGGATCATCTTTTGACACTGGCAGAGCTGTTTTAAAAGAAATCTGGAACCGATCTGAACCAGTCTCTATCTTTTATGACTTTGTTTACATTCGTTCGCCTGACGGTAAATTGTTAAAGATGAGTAAAAGGAAGGGTATTGGTCTCGGCTTGGATGAATGGCTTGAAATTGCGCCACCTGAAGCATATAGGTTTAATGTTTTCCGCCATATGCTTGAGGACGTTAGAACTTCCGCTCTTCCCCACTGGGAGTTCGATTATAAACGTGTTTTCGAGCTTGTAGATCGATATGATTGGGGTGAAAGAATCTACTTTAATGTGGATGAAGAAGTTGAGAAAGTAGATGAAAATGTAAGAAGGAGAATTGTTAAAGCATATCTTCTTTCACAAGTAGATAAACCTCCAAGTAAATTGCCTTTACAGCTACCCTATAGATTTGCAGCCGTTCTCTCACAAATTTTAGATGAGGATCGTGAAGAGGAGAGATTGATATCGATTTTAAGGAGAACTGGGTACATAACGGATGGCATTTCAAAAGAAGATTTGGTAAATGTTAAGAAAAGAATCAAAATGGCTAGAAAATGGATTGAACTTTACGCTCCTGAATATAAATTAAAAGTGATTGAGGAACTACCAGCTGAAATAAAAAGTAGTTTAAGCGAAAAACAAAGGAAAGCATTAGGTTTACTGGCTGAAGCTCTTAGAAGTAGGACATGGACTGAAAATGAACTGTTCAACGAGTTCTATAATATAATTAAAAGTGTTGGATTGAGTTCTAAAGAGTTTTTTGAAGCGGCCTACATGGTTTTGCTGGGTAAGAAAAGTGGTCCAAGGCTTGCTGGTCTACTACTTAGTCTAGAAAAGGAATGGGTTATAAAAAGATTCAAAGAGGTTGGTAAATAAATTGAGCTAAGTGTACATTTCATCTGAAACTTTACATGGATTGGTTTTCGATTTTTCTTCTGCCTCGATCATTAGTATTTTTGAGAAGTTCTCTGCGAGTAAACTTATCTCTAAAATTAGCTCATCAACCTTTTCTTCAAATTTCTCCATACTTTTATTCAACTCTTTGAAAGCTTCTATTAATTTATTCAATTTTTCCTCTAAGTTTTTACTTGACATACGTAAAGATAACACCTCCAAGCAACACTATAAGTAGTTAAGTGTATATGAATATTACTTAATCTGAATTATTAATCTAATAAGAGAATCTTTATTTAGCTGGATAAACTAGACAAAAACATTATTATAAAAAGTATGCCCACTAATTTTCCTAAAATCACATTTGAACACCATACATTATGGTTGTAGCGTGAATAACATACTAAAATTGAACTTTGAAAGTTGTTTCAAAGAGTTTCAATCAGTTATTCGAAGAATTAATTATAAAGGAGCGGCAACATATTAGGAAGCGTTATCTATAATTCTTTAGCGGAGGAATTGTTTTGCCGACTAAAGTAGTTAAATGTCCAATTTGCGGAGACGTACTTTTCTTCAAAGTAGATAAGAGAATAGTTTCAAGTAGAAGAAAGTACTGGCCTGCAAAAGTTCTCGTTAAACATAAAGACCATGAGTTTATAGCTTTATTTGACAGTCAATTACATTTAATAGAGGTACGAGCTCCAACAAAAGAAGATAAGAAATAATTAATTACTTTGGTGTATGATCTTGCACAAGAGGTTATACCCTGAAGCTCCTATAGTTGGTGTGGGAGCAGTAATTGTCAAAGACAATAAAGTATTACTAATTAAGCGTGCTGGAGAGCCTGGGCGAGGGCTTTGGAGCATACCCGGAGGGTTAGTTGAACTGGGGGAGAAGATTAAGGATGCTGTTCGTCGCGAAGTAAAAGAGGAAACAGGACTAGATGTTAAGGTTGATGAGCTCGCAAATGTAACAGAGATCATTACAAAAGATGAAAAGGGTAGAATAAAGTTTCACTACGTCATTATTGATTTTTTCGCTACCCCTTTCGAGGGAGAACTAAAGCCTTCATCTGATGCTTTAGAGGCTAAGTGGGTTGAGTTTAAAGATCTTAAAAAATACTCCTTAACGAAAACTGTTGAAGAGCTCTTTAGAAAACTAGGGTTTTTAAGATAGAAGGATTAAAATATCTTATAGAAATGTGATGTCATTGACACGAAATTATTAATATTTATTATATATTTGTAAATTAACTTATAAATAAAAATCTGACCTTCACGGCTTAGTAATTTATTTGAATAATTTAGAAGTAGGAGAGAAGTCGTATTGGAAAAAGATGTACTCGAAACAATCAAGAAACAATTGGCTGAGAGGGATGCTATAATTGAAAAACAACGTAACAGGATTCTTCTTTTGCAAGATAAATTGAATGAAGCTAGAGAGGTAGTATCTGTTTTAGAAAAGGAAATTAAGGATAAAGAGGAAGAACTGGAGAAAATAAAAAGAGCATTTGACAAACTCCAGGAAGAACTAGTGAAAACAAAAAACAAGTTGAGAGAAAAGGAAAAATTTATTGAAGATTTGAAAAAGGAGAAGGAACCCACAAGGATAGCTGACGTTGAAGTCCAAACAGAGAAATTAAGAATGTACGAAAGTCTTTTGAAAGAATTGCAGCAAAAGTTTGTAGATCTGCAAATATTGATTGTGGAAGCTATAGCTGGAAAGGAAAAATCAGCAGAGAAACTTAAAGATATCATTCTGAAGGAGGGCCCCATAAAAGCTAAAATATTAATGCTAATCTATACCGATGGGGTGTCGGATGTCAACGAACTGGCAGAAAAATTAGAAGTGCCTAGAGAGGTCTTAGGAAACCTTCTTTTTATGTTCGAGGAAGAAGGACTTATCAAACTTGAAGCGGATAAAATTTATGTCCCTGCAAAGAAAAAAGTTGAAGAAGTTCCTATGTCATCACAAGTTGCTTCGACTACTCCAACCCCGCCCCCATCGTCTGCTACGACTATGGAACAGCCATCAGAGTTAGAGGTAAAAACAGCTGTTCCAGATGCTTCAGCTTTATTTGAGGAATGGAAGTCTCTTCCAACCGGAGAAGTCTATGATAGACTTCTAACTTTTTGTAGACAACATTCTAAATCGCCAGATATAGTTGGTGACGCTTTAGAGGTGGTATGCGATATTTTAGAAAGCCGTTTGAAGACTTTTGGCGGGCTTGTTCGATTTGAAATGAGAAGGGAAGCTGATAGTTGGCGTAAAGGGCTTGGTGACCTGTCAGATTTGGAGTTAAAAATAATTGATTGGAAGAGAAGAGCTAAGCAATTCGTAAAATACTAATTTCTTTCTAGTTTTTTAGTATTTTTGATATGAAAAACCCTGAAGTGCCGTGAATATGTGGAAATAGTCGTTTAACAAGGGGACTACATGTAAAGCTGCGATATCCCCCTATGCCAGGTATTTGTGGTGTTTCAAGCTTTACTCTTTCAATAATTGTTTCTATTTGTTCCTCCCCTTCCTCTGGCAGAACAGAACAGGTAGCATAAACTAGTACACCGTCTTTTTCTAAGACTTCTAACATGTTTTGAAGAAGAATTCTTTGAAAACGGGTCAATGTCTTTACTCTTTCTGGTGTCATTGTAATTTTTATATCTGGATTTAATCGGAGAACTCCGCTGCTACTGCAGGGAGCATCAAGTAGAATCTTAGTAATGTTTTTTGTTTTAAGTTTCGCAGAGTCCCCAAGTATTAGATACGCTATTTTAACACCAGCTGATTTAACCATATTTTTTAGAAACTGGATTCTTCGAGGGGAAATGTCGACCGCAATTATTTTACCTTTATTTTCCATGTGTTGAGCTATTAATGTTGTTTTCATTCCAGGGGCAGCACAAGCATCCAAGATAATGTCTCCTGGTTCCGGCCCCAAGGCGTGAACAACTGCAACACTTCCCTTATCTTGGATAAATACTTCACTTCGTTTATGCAAACTAGACACTACAACTGGTTTTTCTGCCCTAACGACTTTCAAAACTTCCGGGAAATCTCGATCTTCTTCAACAATAATATTCTCTTTTTCAAGTTTTCTAATTGCGTTTTCAACGGATATTTTAAGCGTATTGACCCTGAGCCACATAATCCTTAATTCGTTATTCGCGTGGAGAAACTTTTCGGCTTCTTCTCTTCCCATAACATTTTCAAGTTTTGTAACGAACCATTCAGGGTGGCTTGTAAGTATGCTTATTCTTTTAGCCCAATCAACGTTCTTAACTAAGTTTTTTAAGTTAATTCTGTCTACTTGATGCAGGATCGCGTTAACAAAGTCTCCGGCTCTTCTACTAATGTTCCTCTTAACTATTTTAACTGCTAAATCTGTTACGAGAGAAGTGGGATTTCTTTCAAACTTCAGTTCAAAGACGGCGATTCTTAGAACATTTCTCACCATGGGGGGAAGTTTTTGGAGGGCAATATCCCTTCTTAGAGTTTTCTGTAGGAGAAAATCTATTGCAATAATATATTTCATGGTTTCAAATGTATAATGATATATTGAGGCCATTGTTTGGTAGTCCGTAATCCTACGTTTTTTGCAAACTTTTTGAAACACTTCTTTCAAGGGTTTCTCGGATTCCTCAAACTCCATCAATATTTTAGCAGCTATCTCTTGGCTTGAGTCCATATCAAAACCTCAACACGCAAACTAGTGGATATCTCTTTTCTTCTCACCGATCTTGGAATCGTCGAGTTAGTGAGTGTAATACTTTATAAAGGGCAGTTATTTTATTAAATTTAAGTTTAGAGTTTTACTTGGGAGGACCTATGTTTAATATTAGATTTGAGGATCTAGTTAATATTTCGAATAAACTTATTAACGCAGGTTACAATGTTAGAAGGCATTGTTGTGAATATTTTGTTGGTGATTTTGAGAAGTTTATTTGCGTGATTACTGTTTTTCCTCGATGGAAAGAAGTGCGTGTTTATACATTAACCAAAGACCCGTTACCAAAAGATATAATGAATATTTTAAGAAACCTAGCAGATAAATATGCCCTAAAATTGGTTATTAAAGATGTGAAATTTAGAAGTTAGAATGTATGAAAGAAAGTTAATAAGTGTCTTCAATTGATAAATATTCTTTCTGGATGCGTGTAGATG
>Ga0180301_10001002_pt1 | contig 22138 bp, 18 predicted proteins | sample GuaBasSediGuay16_FD_121797 | JGI IMG/M metagenome (GOLD analysis project Ga0180301, IMG submission 121797) | Subseafloor sediment microbial communities from Guaymas Basin, Gulf of California, Mexico - Guay16, Core 4569-2, 12-15 cm | ecosystem: Environmental > Aquatic > Marine > Hydrothermal...
CTCATACCTTTCGGACAAGGCAGAGGTCAAGGTGGAGGAGAAGACCGGGACCATCACCGTAAGGGATGTGGAAAAGAACATAGAGAAGGTGGATGAGCTTATCAAGAAGATGGACACCTTAGAGGGCCAACTGATAACGAAGAAGTATTTCTTAAAATATCTTAGCCCTTCTGAGGCTGCCTTTTCTCTTGAAGGCATAATAACTGACTATGGCAAGGTGCAAATTCCTGCCTCAAAAGAAGAGGAAAAAGAGAAAGAAGATTATGTCGTAATTCCCGAGGAAAGTCCGAGCAAGCCAAAAGGTACCGGTTCTAAAAGAGATGAAGCTAAGACCATAGATAGAAATGTAATTTACGTGACTGACCTGAAAAAAAACATCCCTTTAATTGATCAGGCAATAGAGAAGATGAACAGCCCATCTTACGGCGAGCAAATAGCTGCAAAAACCTTTTATATCAAAGAAGGTTCCTTGGAACAGGTGGCGATAACCATAGCTAATATGCTCGGGATAAGCACGGACCAGATTCAGGGAATCAAGACGGGGGAGGAAAAGGTTAAATGGATGAAGATAGAAATTAGTCCACCTTCGATCGATTTAGGAAATATAGGAGCATTGGGGAAGAAGTAGAAATTTGAGGAGTGAAGGATATGAAACGAATAGAAATAATAGGTATAGGTGTAATTTTTCTTCTTTTCTTTAATTTCAGGGCTTTTGGTCAACAGCCCTCCATTTTTGTAGATACATCTACGGGTAGGATAACTGTTAAGGCTACCAGAAAGCAGCTGAAGGATATCGAGGAGTTGATCTCTCAATTTCCCACTAAAACACGACAGGTTCAAATCAAGGCAAGAATATTGGAGATGAGTGAAGAGGCTGCTGAGGAATTCGGCACATACCTGCAGAGACTTACCGGGGTTAAAGTTCCCCTTGGTGAGACTGCAGGGGAGGGAATCACGATACAATATGGTCCCGAAAGCCTTGCCGAACTGGAAGAAGGAAAAGGAGCGATCTTGATCAACTTCTATAGATTAGTGGCCGGAGAGGAAAAATTTGAGGCTATCTTGAATATGCTCATCAGCCAGGGAAAGGTCAAAGTTCTTTCCGAACCCCAGGTAACCACCATGAGTGGAGAGGTGGCGGGAATCTATGTAACTCAAGACATTCCATATCTTTCTGAGATAACTTATACGACCGTCGGCGAGGAAAGAGTTCCTGAATATCATTATGCTTATGCTACGGTAGGAGTTATCCTCGAGGTGCTGCCCAAGATCGTAGGAGAGGATCTAATTCAAATGTCGGTTATTCCCATAGTGGGAGATTATGAGATTAGCGCCGAATTTGGCGCCGATAAGCCAATCTTCAAACGTCAGGTAGCCCCTACCAATATCACCATAAAGAATGGAGAGCCTCTTATCATCGGAGGATTGGTTCAGGAAAAAAAGGATAAAAAGGAGACCCGCTTTCCCATTCTCTCTGATCTTCCTGTGCTGGGGAATCTCTTCAAGAGCTACAGAGAGGTAAGAACCAGCAGACATCTGGTCATCACCATAAAACCCCATATACTTAGCCAAAGGGAGATAAAGGGGAGAACAAAGAGGATCTTTACCTTTAAATATGCCCTTGCTGAGGAGATGCCCTTCCGTATAAAGGAACTCCTCTCTCCGGAGGGCACGATAGAGGTAAATCCCAAAGAGGCTCCTCCTAACTCAATTCTGGTAAGAGACAGTGAAGATAGAATAGAGATGGTTCAGAAGATGCTCAACAGGATAGGTACTTTTGAAGAGCAGCGAAGACAGAAGACCTTTCATCTTACCTTTTCCTCAGCTTACGAGGCAAAGGAGGTTCTTTCACCTTTTCTTTCTCCTAAGGGCTCCATTTATGTAGATGAAAAGACAAATAGCATCACCGTAGAAGATGGAGCATATCAATTGATGAGGATGGAAAAGGCCTTAACATCTCTGGAAAAACACAACCAGATACCTCAGAGAAAGATCTTTCATCTAAAATACGCAAAAGAAGAGGAGATAGTTCCTCTGTTGGAGAGGCTTCTTTCCCCTCAGGGAAAGATTGAGATTCTGGAAAATAGCCTCCTGGTCTTGGATAATAATTGGGTAATTCAGCGTATAGCCAAGGAAATCGAAAGGCTGGACACCTTTGAGACCTGGAAAAAAACGGGAACCTTTCCCTTAGAATACGTGGATGCGGAAAAGCTTTCCCGTTCAGACAAATTTAAAGAAGCTTTTTCCTCTCTTGTCTGCGATAAGGCTACTGTAAAGGTATCAGCTGAAAAAAATGAGCTGGTAATTACTGCTTTAAAGTGGCGTCTTCCAGAGATAAGAAAGTTGGTGAAAAGTTTTGACGTCTATCAACCTCAAAAGGCTGTCTATAGGTTAAATTATTCCTTAGCTTCCTCCATGGTCGAAAAACTTAAACCTTTTCTTTCTGACAAGGGTCAGATCGAGTTTGACGAGGAAGAAAACAGCCTTTCTATAACGGACTCTGAGTATCGCATCGAGCTTATCAAAAAAAGACTATCTCAACTGGATACCTTTGAGAGGGAAAAGAAAAGGGAAAAAATTCGCTTAAAATATATGACAGTCGCTCAGGCGGTGAGGTTAATAGAGGCCATAAAATCTCCTCAAGGAAAAATTGAGGAGAAAAATGAGGAAAGAAAGGAGATCCTGATAGAGGAGGCATCCTATCCTCTGCAAAGAATTAAGAGGATAATTGCTCAAATGGACACCCTTAATGATTCCAAAACGTAATCAGCGCTTATTTTTCGCCCAGGAGATACGACTAAATTTTCTCAAGGATTAAAGGAGGACAAAGCTAAGATGAAAAAGTTGAGGATTGCACTACCCAAGGGTAGTTTAGAGAACACAACCATTGAGCTATTCCAACGAGCTGGCTATAAGATCATAAGGAAAGAGAGGTCCTACACTCCCTTTATCGACGACAGTGAACTGGAGGTCTTGTTGATTAGAACTCAGGAGATACCATTGTATGTGGAAAAAGGGGTTTTGGATGCAGGTTTGGCTGGAAATGACTGGATCCTGGAAAGAGGGGTAGAGGTGCAAAGGGTGAAGGAACTGGTCTATTCCAAGCAGGGATTGGGTAAGGTAAGGTGGGTGCTGGCTGTTCCTGTCAACTCAGACATAAGGAAGGTAGAGGATCTGGAGGGAAAAAGAATTGCCACCGAACTGGTTGAGGTGACCAAAAGATACCTGAAAGAAAAGGGAGTCAGGGCAGAGGTGGAGTTTTCCTGGGGAGCGACAGAGGTAAAACCTCCGCATTTAGTGGATGCCATTGTCGAGCTTACGGAAACGGGAAGATCTCTTAGGGCCAATAATCTTCGCATAGTGGATTCTGTATTGGAATCCACGACGTGGCTTATCGCCAATAAACTATCCTGGAAGGACTCTTGGAAGAGGGAAAAAATAGAGAATCTGGCTATCTTGTTAGAAGGAGCGGTAAATGGATTGGGGAAGGTGGGATTAAAGGCGAATGTACCTGAGAACAAATTAAAAAAAGTACTTAACCTTTTGCCTGCTTTGAGGAAGCCTACGATATCGAAGCTCAGCGAAGAGGGCTGGTGGGCGGTGGAGATAGTACTGGATGAGGTCCAGGCGAGAAGTTTAATTCCTCAGATTAAAAAGGCAGGGGGAGAGGGAATTGTAGAATATCCCCTGAATAAGGTGATATATTAAGTCTAAAAGAGGAATTAAGGAATTATGGTCAATAAGCCTTCGGCAGCCAAGGCCTTAAAGTTCTTTCTGAGCGATGTTTATAATAACCTCGGAAAGGTCATCCTCACTAACTTAGTCTGGACAGCTTGTTTTCTTCCCTGTCTTCTCATCGGGATGCGAATCAAGCAAAATTTTTCTCCTTTAACCTTTTTGATTCTGGTGGGCAGCTTTCTCTTGACCTCACCGGCCTTAGGAGGGACATTTCATTTAGCTCGAAAGATTGTCCTGAACGACCCTTACATAGAGGTAGGGGATTTTATCGAGGGCGTTAAGAAATATTGGAAGAAAAGCTTATTTTTACTCGCCATTTCCTTGATAGTTCCCGTGCTCATCGCAGGAGCACTGGTCTTTTACGGCGAGATGGCCAAAAGCTTCTCCATAGGCATCATATTATGGGCATTGAGTCTGTGGGCCTTTATCTTCTTTTTGTTGATGCAGATTTATCTTTTTCCCCTTATGGTAACTCAAAAAAAGATGGGTCTTCGCAATCTCTTGAAGACCTCTTTGCTTTTGGCCTTAAATAACGTTGGATTTACGGTGATAGTTGTTCTGGTGGAGCTTGTTCTTCTTTTCCTGTTTTCTATCACCGGGCTCATCTTTATAGGAGGAGCAAGCGCAATTGCTCTTCTGCAGATTAACGCTTTCGTCGAGCTTTCCAAAAGATACACCGGCGAGGAGATAAGGAAGGAGCGAAAAAGGGAACCAAAAAGCGTAGGGCAACTTTTGCGAGAAGTGTTCTTTCCCTGGAAATATGAATGAAAGGAGGATTAAGATATGAAGAGAGGTATTGAAAGAGTCTGGGCAAGACAGATTCTGGATTCCCGAGGAAACCCCACGGTGGAGGTGGAGGTGACACTGGAAGATGGAACTGAGGGTAGAGCAGCTGTTCCTTCAGGAGCTTCTACAGGAGAACATGAGGCGATAGAGTTGAGGGACGGAGGTAAGGAATGGATGGGTAAAGGGGTAAGCAAGGCAGTGAAAAACGTGAACGAGGTCATCGCTCCAAGGATTAAAAAGCTGGATGCTACCCATCAGACTGAAATTGATAGATTAATGATTGAGTTAGATGGGACACCTAACAAACAAAAATTGGGGGCAAATGCTATCTTAGGTGTGTCCTTAGCCGTAGCAAAGGCAGCTGCTAACTCCTTGGGACTTCCTTTATACAGGTATTTAGGTGGAGTGGAGGCGAGGATAATCCCCGTTCCTATGATGAACGTGTTAAATGGTGGAAAACACGCCGACAACAACGTAGATCTACAGGAGTTTATGATTATGCCCATAGGAGCCTCTACCTTTAAAGAGGCCCTGCGCATCTCTACTGAGGTCTTTCACAATCTGAAGATGGTCTTAAGGGAAAAGGGGTATAATACGGCAGTAGGAGATGAGGGAGGCTTTGCTCCTAACCTCTCCTCCAACATGGAGGCCTTAGAGGTGATTATGAAGGCGATAGAGAAAGCTGGATATAAAGGGGGACAGGATGTTGCTTTGGCCCTGGATCCGGCTGCCAGTAGCTTCTACGAGAACGGAAGGTATATCTTAAAGGCGGAGAAAGAAAAGGAGAAAAGCTCTCAGGAGATGATTGATTTTTACGAGGAGATAATAGACAACTTTCCCGTCCTTTCCATTGAGGATGGATTAGCTGAGGATGACTGGGAAGGGTGGAAGATGCTGACTGAAAGGTTAGGAAAGAGGATTCAGCTTGTAGGAGATGACCTTTTTGTGACGAACACCTCTCGGCTCAAAAAAGGAATAGATTTGGGTGTGGCCAATTCCATTCTTATCAAGCCAAATCAAATCGGGACACTTACCGAGACCATTCAGGCCATTGAGTTAGCAAAAAGATATGGCTATTCTGCGGTGATCTCTCACAGATCAGGAGAAACCGAGGATACCACCATTGCGGACTTAGCGGTGGGAATGGGAACGGGGCAGATCAAAGCCGGTTCTTGTTCACGGAGTGAGAGAATAGCTAAGTATAACCAGCTTCTGCGGATAGAGGAAGAGTTAGGAGATATGGCCGTTTACGCTGGCAGAAGTGCGTTAAAGGCGAACTAATAGCCTGGTACCGTAGACAAGGAGAGGAGAAATAATGCACAGGATTACCTTAATTCCCGGAGATGGAATTGGTCCAGAGATAACGGAAGCTGCAAGGCGTTGTGTGGAGGCAACCGGGGTAAAGGTGGAATGGGAAGTAGTGGAGGCTGGAGCCTCGGCACTGAAAAAATATAACACCCCCCTGCCCCGGCAGGTCCTCGAGTCCATAAGGAAAAATAAGGTAGCCTGGAAAGGTCCTATTACCACACCCATAGGAGGGGGATTTCGAAGCGTAAATGTGGCCTTAAGAAAAAGCCTGGATTTATATATCTGTCTTCGTCCCTATAAGTATTACCCCGGGGTGAGGAGCAACTTTAAGGACGTGGATACAGTGGTGATAAGGGAAAATACGGAGGACCTGTATGCCGGGGTTGAATTTGAAGAGGGTAAAGAGGAGACAAGAAGGTTTATCGAGTTCATTCAGGAACAAAAGGGCATTAAGATAAAGGAAGATTCGGGAATCAGCATCAAGCCCATTTCTCTGTCTTCCTCCAGAAGAATAGTAGAGGCTGCTTTCCGTTATGCCATTGAAAATGGTAGAAAAAAGGTCACAGCTGTACATAAGGCTAACATTATGAAGTTCACCGATGGGCTGTTCTTAAAGGCGGCTAAGGAGGTGGCGAGAAGATATGAGGGAAGAGTAGAGTTTGAGGATAGATTGGTCGATAACATGTGTATGCAGCTGGTCCAAAAGCCTCAGAACTACGATGTTCTGGTGCTTCCCAATCTATACGGAGACATCATCTCGGATTTATGTGCTGGCCTGGTGGGAGGATTAGGAATAGCTCCAGGAGCGAACATAGGGAAAGAATATGCCCTTTTCGAGCCCACTCACGGAAGCGCTCCCAAATATAAAGGAATGAACAAGGTCAACCCCACGGGGATGATACTCTCCGGAGTTCTGATGCTCCGATTCTTAGGAGAAAAAGAGGCCGCTGATAGGTTGGAGAGGGCAGTGGCTGAGGTCATTCAGGAGGGAAAGGACGTTACCTATGATCTTAAGCCCACCCCTGATGATCCCACAGCTGTAGGGACAAAAGAGATGGCCGAGGCCATTATAAAGAAGATAAGGTAGTCCATCAAGCCTTGTATTTTTTTATTTTTAAGCTAATATGTAGGTAGAAAAGCTTAGGGAAAATAAATGGCTGATCAAAAACCTAAAAGGCCGGTAAAAAGTGGAAAATTTGCAAGGAACATGTTTATTCTCTTCATAGTGTTCCTGATTTTTATCTCCATTTTAAACTTTGTCCGCCTCAGTCCGGGGATAAAGGAGACAACTCTCTCTTATAGTCAGTTCTTGAGGATGGTAGAGGAAGGCCAAATTCGTCAGGTGACGATAAAAGGCCATTCCATAGAGGGAAAAGTTGATGAGAGGATGCAATTTCGAACCTTTGCCCCCGATGATCCTGAGCTGATTAAGATCCTGCGGGAGAACAACGTCGAGGTCGAGGTACAGCCGGACAGTTCTCCCTGGCTGGGCAGCTTTCTGGGAGGAGTACTCCCTGTCTTAATCTTTTTGGGCATCTGGATCTACATCATCAGACAAATGCGCGCTTCAGGCAGTCAAGCCTTTTCATTTGGTAAGAGTAAAGCGAAGCTGGTTACGGGAGGAAGGGTCAACGTTACCTTCAAAGATGTAGCAGGGGCAGAGGAAGCCAAGCAGGAGCTCAGGGAGATAATTGAGTTTTTGAAAAATCCCCAGAAATTCCAGAGGTTAGGGGCAAAAATCCCCAAAGGAGTGCTCTTGGTAGGTCCTCCCGGATGTGGTAAAACTCTCTTAGCAAAGGCTGTCGCGGGAGAAGCTGGCGTGCCTTTCTTCAGTATCAGTGGCTCGGACTTCGTGGAGATGTTTGTCGGAGTAGGAGCATCCCGGGTTAGAGACCTTTTCGAGCAGGGAAGAAGAAATGCTCCCTGTATTATCTTTATTGATGAGCTGGATGCGGTAGGCAGACAGCGCTTCGCTGGCATTGGAGGAGGACATGATGAAAAAGAACAAACCTTAAATCAGCTCCTGGTGGAGTTAGACGGTTTCAGTCCTCGAGAGGGAGTGATAGTTATAGGAGCGACTAATCGGCCTGATGTATTGGATGCTGCTCTTCTCAGACCCGGCAGGTTTGATCGACGAATTACCGTCAATGTCCCCGACATAAAAGAGAGAGAAGAGATCTTTGCCCTTCACATGAGAAATAAGCCAGTGGCTAAGGATGTCGACGTCAAGGTTCTGGCGCGAAGAACCCCTGGCTTTGTAGGGGCGGACATAGAAAACTTAATCAACGAGGCTTCTCTGCTGGCAGCGCGGAAAAACAAGGATGAGATTGGCATAGAGGAGCTGGAGGCGGCCATCGATAGGGTAATCGCAGGGCCGGAGAAGAAGTCTCGTGTTATGCAGGAAAAGGAAAAAAGAATCATCGCTTATCATGAAAGTGGCCATACCTTGGTGGGTAATCTTCTACCCTTTGCTGACCCCATATATAAGGTTTCCATAATTCCTCGGGGTTCAGCTGCTTTAGGATATACCTTACAGCTGCCATTGGAGGACAGATACCTGGCTACTAAGTCGGAGCTGATGGACAAGCTCACCGTTCTTCTCGCCGGCAGGGCCAGCGAGGAGCTGATGTTCAATGAGATAACCACAGGGGCTCAAAATGACCTTCAGCAGGCTACCTCCATTGCGAGAAAGATGATTTGTGAATACGGGATGAGCGAGAAGTTAGGACCGGTGTCCCTGGCAGAAAATCACGAGGTATTCTTGGGTCGGGATTTTCTCAAGGAGAAAAGCTACAGTGAGGAGCTGGCTTTTGATATTGACAGAGAAATTCGCCGAATAATCAGAGATTGTTATAAGAGAGCGATGAAGATCTTAGAGGAAAATAAGGACAAGCTAATCCAGTTAGCTGAGGCTTTGGAGGAAAAGGAGATCCTGGGAAAGGAGGAGATAGAGAAGATAATAGGCAAAAAGATATCCCCAAAAGCTACACTTAAAGATGAATCCCAGAATATTGACCGTAAGGGATGAGGAGGAGATCAAGGAAGAACTGGAGAGAATAGGCGTCAGCGAAGAAGGAAAGCAGATTTTGAAGGGGAAGGGGTCTTTTTATCTTATTAAGCTGGAGGGTCTTTCCTCGCAAGCAGCTAACCTTCTCAAGCAGGAGATGCTGGCGATAGGAGGAGATGTAGCTGTTAAGAAGGAGGTCGTCTCCTTCACTGTTAAAAGGAGCGACGTTCTCTTGATGGGAACGGAAGCGCACTACAGGAAAGTCATTCCCCGATTAAGAAGACAGCCGTTTGGCCTTGCCATAGTTTCCAGCCAGATAAAGCAAACCCTCGATAACTTCAAGAAGGACAATTTTACAATTCCCTTAGGGGGCAAAATATTAAATCTTGCCAAAAAAACGGCCATAATGGGGATATTAAATGTAACTCCTGATTCCTTTTATGACGGGGGAAGATATACTTGCCAGGATGAGGCCTTAAGGCGTGTGGAGCAGATGATTGAGGAAGGGGCAGATATAATCGATGTAGGAGGGGAATCAACCCGTCCAGGCTCTGAAAGGGTGAGCCTAAAGGAGGAGATAAAGAGGGTTATTCCCATTATAGAAAAAATAAGGGAAAACTTTGATGTTCCCATCTCCATTGATACCTATAAGGCAGAGGTAGCAAGGCAAGCTATAGAAGTAGGAGCAAACATGGTCAACGACATAAGCGGGTTGAGATTTGATCCGAAGCTTAAAAAGGTGGTAGCTAAGTGCGATGTGCCGGTGGTGATAACACATATAAAGGGAACTCCGAAAGATATGCAGGATAATCCTCAGTACAGATGTCTGATGGGTGAGATAATTTCTTATCTCAGAGAGGGCATAAAGATGGCCGAGGAGGCAGGAATAAGTTCTGATAAGATCATCATTGATCCGGGAATTGGCTTCGGCAAGACCACCGAGCATAACTTGAGAATTATAAAAAGGCTCCCTGAGCTGAAAAGCCTGGGAAAGCCCATTCTCATCGGGGCCTCCCGAAAGTCCTTTATCGGAAATGTCTTAAAGCTGCCTGTCTCAGAGCGTTTAGAGGGGAGTTTAGCTATAGGTTCTCTTTCCGTATTCCAGGGAGCTAATATAATCAGGACTCATGATGTGAAGGAGACTCGCCGCGTGGTTGATCTGATAAGAGCCGTTATGAAGAGCTGAGATATTTGAAAGGTTATCCTATGATTATTATGGGGATAGATCCAGGGACAGCCATCACGGGATATGGACTGCTTAAGACATCGCCTTTGGAAGATGATGGGAAAAGATGCCCGCAGGTAATAGATTATGGCTGTATTCGCACTCCAAGTACTGAGGAGATGGCGAAAAGGTTAAGAATTATCTATCAAAAGGTGAGCGAAATCGTTCACAAGTATCACCCTGAGGAAGTAGCCATCGAACAGGTTTTTCTCAACAAGAACAGCAAGACCGCCCTTTCAGTGGGACAGGCTCGAGGAGTGATTATGCTGGCCGCCTCCTCTGAAGGAGGCAAAATCTTTAGCTATACTCCTTTGGAGGTAAAACAAGCTATAACCGGTTATGGAAGAGCTAAGAAAAGACAAGTCCAGCATATGATTAAAAAGCTTCTTTTTCTGCCAGAACTTCCCTTCCCGGACGATGCTTCTGATGCTATCGCTGTAGCTCTTTGCCACTATCATTCCCGAAAACTGAAGGGCTTAGCAAAATCCTAAGTTCGTTCCCTCCTTAAGGCTTTTTCTGTTCCACCTTTCATTTTCACTGGATACTTTCCTTTTTTAATCTTTTTAATGGGGGAGTGCTATAAAGTGTCCCAACTTCGAAACCACCCACCATGCACAGAATACAAGAGTTGACAAATCCACAAAACAGGATATATTAGGTTTTAATCTCAGCCCTTTTTTGAGGGATAGGGATTTATAAGCGTTGAGGGGGAAACTTCCCCCTCAAGTATCGTTTTCTTGAGATGGGGTGGATATAGCTTCCTTTGTGGTTAATTTTTCGAAGATTTAAGGAGAGGAAAATGGACTTTACCTTAAACGACGATCAAAAGATGATTCTGGATTTGGTTGAGGAGGTCTGTCAGAAAGAGATTGCTCCGGTAGCCGATGAGGTTTCGGAGAAAGGAGAGTTTCCTGCTCAAAATGTGAAGAAGCTGGCCAGTCTTGACCTGTTCGGCATCACCATCCCTAAGGAATATGGTGGCCTGGGGATGGATTATCTTACCTGGACCTTAGTCTCAGAGAAGATTTCCAAAGCCTGCGCCACCACTGGCTTGATATTCGGAGCGAACCTCCTTTGCACCTATCCTCTTTTAAAATTCGGTACAGAAGAGCAAAAAAGAAAGTTCCTACCTCGGTTAGCTAAGGGGGAGGCGCTGGGTGCTTTTGCCTTAACGGAACCGGAGGCAGGCTCAGATGCGGGCAATGTTCAGACCACGGCTAAAAAGGATGAGGACTGTTATATCCTCAACGGCAATAAGATCTTCATTACCAATGGAGAAGTGGCTGATATTTACGTGGTCATTGCCAATATAGATAAAAATAAGGGAGCAAGAGGACTTACTGCCTTCATCGTGGAAAAAGGACAGGAGGGATTTACCTTTGGCCAACACTTCAAGAAGATGGGGCTTAGTGCTTTGCCAAATGTAGAGCTAATATTTAACAACTGCAGGGTTCCGGCGGAAAACCTTCTGTTTAAGGAAAGAAGAGGTTTTAGGGTGGCCATGGAGACCTTCGCCGCAGGAAGAATTGGGGTAGGAATTGGAGCTCTGGGAATAGCTGAGGCAGCTTTTGAGAAGGCTAAGGAGTATTCCAGGGAGCGGATTCAATTTGGAAAACCCATCTGCAGTTTCCAGGCCATTCAACATATCTTAGCTGATATGGCCACCAAAATAGAGGCGGCAAGGTTCTTGCTTTATCGTGCTGCCTGGCTTTTGGACCAGGGCAGGCCCTTCGAAAAGCTCGCCTCTATGGGAAAGCTATATGCTTCAGAGACGGCTATGGAAGTGACCACCAAGGCAGTTCAGGTTTTAGGTGGATATGGCTATATGAAGGATTATCCGGTTGAAAGATATATGCGAGAGGCAAAGCTTTTTGAAATCATCGAGGGTACATCGGAGATTCAAAGGGGGATCATCGCCAACTTACTCTTGAAGGAGTAATTGAAAAGGAAAATCAGAGATGCACATCATCGTCTGTATTAAGCAGGTTCCAGATACCGAGGAACTGTCGAAGGTGAGGATAAACTCTCGGACTAATACCCTGGTCAGAGAGGGGATAAAGAGCATAATAAATCCCTTTGATGAGAACGCCATAGAGGAAGCTCTGAGAATAAAGGAGAGGCATGGAGGAAAGGTGACCGTTCTCTCTATGGGACCCCCCCAGGCGGAAGAGGCTTTAAGGAGAGCTCTGGCAATGGGAGCGGATAAGGCCATCCTTCTTTCCGACAGATCATTCGCGGGTTCGGACACCTTGGCCACCTCTTACACTTTAGCTATGGGCATCAGGAAGATAGGTGAGTTTGATTTGGTCTTGTTGGGTAAGCAGGCCATCGATGGAGATACAGCTCAGGTGGGACCAGGTCTGGCAGAGTGGTTGAATCTGCCTCAGATAACCTATGTTCGAAGGATAGAACTTAGCAGCAGCAAGATAAAGGCCGAGCGGAGTCTGGAAGACTCCTTTGAAATAGTGGAGACGAACCTTCCCGCTCTGCTTACCGTGACCAAGGAGATAAATACTCCAAGGTATCCTTCTTTGAGAGGATTGCTCAAAGCTAAAAAGGAAAAGATAACCGTGTGGACGTCAAAGGACTTAGCCCTGGATAAAGAAAGAATTGGGCTGGATGGTTCCCCTACTCAGGTGGTTAAGATCTTCACCCCTGAATCTCCTAAGAGGGGGAAGATCCTTACAGGGGAGATTCCCGAGATAGCGGACAAATTGATCTCGGAAATGAAGAAGAGGAAGATAATCTAAGGAGAGAAAATGGCTGAAATTAAGATATTGGCGGAAAAGTGCACCGGTTGCAAAAAATGCATATCTGCCTGTCCCTTTTCAGCTATCACAGTGGAGGACAAGAAAGCCAGGATACTTTCCAACTGCACTTTTTGTGGAGCATGTGTAAGTGCTTGCCCTTTTGGAGCTATCTTATTGGAGAGAGAAGCAAGGGAGGCAGACCTTTCCTCCTATCGAGGGGTGTGGATATTTGCTGAGCAGCGAAATGGGGAGATCATGCCCATAACCTATGAGCTCTTAGAGATAGGGAGAAAACTGGCCGATGCTCTTGGGGTGGAGCTCTCAGCTCTTCTCTTTGGAAACGGCTTAAGGAAAAAGGCAGAGGTGATGCTTAACTATGAGCTGGATAAAATTTATTTAGTGGAACATCCTCTACTTGCATACTATCGAACCGGACCTTACACACGAGCTATGGTGGACCTGATAAGGCAGAAACGCCCCGAAGTTATCCTTATGGGAGCTACCAGCACGGGCAGGGATCTTGCTCCCCGGGTGGCCACTCGCTTGAAGACGGGGCTGACCGCTGATTGCACGGGCCTGGAGATAGAAAAGGGTACAAGAAACCTGATCCAGACTCGTCCTGCCTTAGGTGGAAATATTATGGCCAGCATAATTTCTCCTCGTCATCGTCCACAGATGGCCACTGTCAGACCCCGGGTGATGAAGAAGGCCAGGCCCAGCGGGAATAGAAGAGGGGAGATCATCGAGGTAAAGCTCGACTTCACCCAAGAGGATAAAATGGTGGAAGTTGTCAAGTTTATCAAGGAGGAAAGGGAGATAGAGGACCTGCAGGAGGCGGAGATAATCGTTTCCGGTGGCAGGGGCTTGGGAAAAGCGGAAAATTTTTCCCTTATCAGAAAACTGGCCCGTCTTTTAGGAGGAGCGGTAGGAGCTTCCCGAGCAGTGGTGGACGCCGGGTGGATTCCCTCCTATCATCAAGTAGGACAAACGGGAAAGACAGTTCAGCCAAAGCTGTACATTGCTTGTGGGATTTCAGGGGCCATCCAACACCAGGTTGGAATGCGCAACTCCGAAATTATCGTAGCCATCAACAAGGATCCCAACGCTCCTATATTTGACATCGCCACCTATGGTATTGTACAGGACCTGCACAAATTTTTACCTGTGTTGATAGAGAAGTTAGAGGATGAAAAAAGGAGATAAATAAGGTGGCTTTTATTGCAGATTTTCACATTCACTCTCTCTACAGTCGAGCAACTTCAAGGGATATGGACGTTGAGCACATAGATAAAGCAGCAAAACTGAAGGGAATTGATCTGGTAGGAACAGGAGATTTCACACATCCGGTGTGGTTGAACGAGCTAAAACAGAAACTAATTCCTCAGGAAGATGGACTTTATAGATATGGTAAAACTCTTTTCATCCTGACCGCAGAGGTAAATAATGTCTTCTACCAGGAAGGAAGCATCAGGAAGATTCATAACATAATCTTTGCTCCTGATCTTTATGTGGTGGAAAAGATAAATCACAGACTGGAAAGGTTTGGTGATCTACAGTCCGATGGACGTCCTACTTTAAAACTGGCCGCAAGTGATCTGGTAGAATTAGTTATGGAGGTTAGTGAGGAGGCCTTTGTCGTGCCTGCTCACATATGGACTCCCTGGTTTTCCTTACTCGGAGCTAATTTTGGATTTAATTCTGTCGAGGAGTGCTTTGGAAAATATACCAAATATATCTGGGCCCTGGAGACAGGGCTGAGCAGTGATCCGCCGATGAACTGGCGGGTCTCCAGTCTGGACAGGTTTACCCTGATCTCTAACTCCGATGCTCACTCCCCTTCTAAGTTGGGGAGAGAAGCTAATGTCTTCTCCCAGAGGTTAGGATATAAGGAGATCAAGGAGGTCTTGAGGAGGAAGGATAGAAAAAAGTTTCTTTACACCATCGAGTTTTTCCCTCAAGAGGGAAAATATCATTATGATGGACATCGTCGATGTGGAGTTTGTCTTTCACCAAAGGAAAGCAAAAAATACAACAATATCTGTCCTAAATGTGGGGAGAAATTGACCATAGGAGTAATGCATAGAGTAGAGGCCTTGGCGGACAGGGAAGAGGGATTTGTCCCTACGGAAAACATCTCCTTTAGACATCTTGTCCCCCTGGCGGAGATAATTGCCGAAGTTTTAAATCAGGGCGTGGACACCAAGGGTGTGGAGGAAAGATATAGAAGACTCGTCCATCGATTGGGAGGAGAGCTTAAGGTGCTTTTAGAGGTTCCGGAAGATGAACTTTCCTTGGCAGCTTCCCCGGAGATTGTAGAGGGAATAATGCGGGTGAGGGAGGGGAAGGTAAGGGTAAGGTGTGGATATGATGGAGTTTATGGAAAGGTGAGCATACTTGATAGAAAGAAAGAGAAAGGAGAAGGACAGCTGAGCTTGTTTTAAGGGGAAAATAAAATGAGACTTTCTCAATATTTAATCTCTACCTCTAAGGAAGCCCCTAAGGAGGCGGAATGCTTAAGTCATCAGCTGATGATAAGGGCAGGGCTCATAAGAAGGTTTGCCTCTGGGATTTATTCTTATCTTCCCTTAGGATATAGGGTTTTGAGTAAGATCTCCTCCATAATAAGAGAGGAGATGAACAGAGCCGGAACATACGAGATGCTTCTTCCTCTGGTGCAGCCGGCTGAGCTATGGAGGAAAAGTGGAAGGTGGAATACCTACGGAGAGGAGCTGCTTCGTTTTAAAGATAGAAGAAAAGGAGAGTTTGTCCTGGGGCCCACACATGAGGAGATAATCACCCAGCTGGTAAAGCAGGAGGTGGACTCTTACAAGAAACTTCCCCTAACTCTTTATCAAATTCAGATCAAATTCAGGGATGAGAAAAGGCCACGAGGTGGAGTTATCAGGGCAAGGGAGTTCTTGATGAAGGATGCCTACAGTTTCTGCCGGGACAAGGAGGAGTTGAGCTCAGTTTACGAGGAAATCAGGAAAGCTTATGAGAGAATTTTTTCCCGGCTCAACCTGAACTATAAACTGGTAGAAGCTGATACAGGTCCTATAGGCGGAGAGAGGTCCGAGGAGTTTATAGCCTTAGCTGACTCAGGAGAGGACAAGATAGCCTTATGCGAGAGATGTGGCTATGTAGCCAAGATGGAGAAAGCTGAATATGCATTGAGAGAAAAGGAGGAAGGAGAGCTTAAGGAAGTAGAGGAGGTCCATACTCCTGATATTCGTAATGTAGAGGAACTGAGCCAGTTTCTCGGTTGTGATGCTCGCAATATTTTGAAGACCCTTTTTTATCAGACCGACGAAGGTATAATAGCTGCCCTGATCAGGGGAAATCATCAGATAAATGAGGAGAAGCTTCAAAAGCTCCTGAAGACCAGGACCTTAAAGTTAGCCGGGGAAGAGCTGGTTAAGGAAAAATTGGGGGTGGAGGTAGGGTTTGTTGGACCTTTGGGACTTGACAAATGTAAGCTAATTGCAGATAATGAAGTAATGAGGGGAAGGAACTTCGTAGCCGGGGCCAATAAAAAGGATACACATCTGCTCAATGTTAATCCTGGAAGGGACTTTAAGCCAACGATGGTGGGAGATATAAGGCTGCCGGTTGAGGGGGATAGATGTATTCGTTGTGGAGGAAGAATAGCTTTGAGAAGAGGGATCGAGGTTGGCCATCTTTTCCAGCTGGGTGAAAAGTACAGTCGAGACCTGGAGGCCACCTTTCTGGATGAAAAGGGGAGAAAAAGATACTTTGTGATGGGTTGCTATGGAATTGGGGTAAGCAGGCTTCCAGCAGTAATTATTGAGCAAAATCACGATGAGAGAGGAATCATCTGGCCGAGGGAGATTGCTCCTTTCGAAGCAGTAGTAATACCTGCTGTGGAACAGACTCTTAAACTTTCGGAGAAGATCTACTTTTCCCTTAAAGATGCAGGGGTGGAGGTGCTGCTGGACGATCGAGATTTAAGCACCGGGATGAAATTTGCCGACAGTGACCTGATAGGAATTCCCTTTAAGATCATCATAGGCAATACTTTTTTAAGGGAAGGTAAGGTAGAGATAAAGGATCGCCGGGGAAAGAATATCAAGAAGGTCGAGGAAGAAAATGTCCCTCGGGCCTTAAAGGAGTTGCTAAGAGATGCAAAGTGATTTCTTTTCCCTTTTAGAAAGTATTGGGAGAGAAAAAGGCCTTTCTCGTGAGATATTGATAAAGACCATAAGAGAGGCATTAAGTTCTGCATATAGAAAAAAATATGGCCATCGACCGGAAAATCTGCGAGTGATTCTGGACGAGAAGGAAAAAAAGCTACACGTTTTGGTGGCTAAGAGAGTGGTGGAGGAGGTAAGAAATGCAAGCAGGGAGATATCCTTAGAGGAAGCAAAGAAGATAGATCCGGATGCGAAGGTGGGCGATAAGGTGGACGTTGAGATAAATCCCGGCGATTTCAGCCGCATCGCGGCCAGCACTGGTAAGTACGTAATGATGCAACAAATTGTGGAAAGGGAAAGGGATCTGCTTTACGAGGAATTCAAGAAAAAGGAAGGAGAGATAATCAGCGGAACGGTACGTTATCGAGCTAACCATTTTATTCTGGTGGATTTAGGAAAGGTAGAAGGAATTCTTCCAGAGAGAGAACAGCTACCTAAGAAGAGATATGAGCAGGGACAGCGATTAAAGGCTTACATTTTGCGAGTTACCAGAGAATCCAAGGGGCCCAGAGTTGTTCTTTCGCAAACCCATCCTAACTTTCTAAGAAAACTTTTCGAATTGGAGGTTCCCGAAATTGGAGAGAAAATAGTTGAGATAAAGGATGTAAGGCGAGATCCAGGAAGAAGAGCTAAGGTTGTGGTGAAATCCAGAGATGAGAAGGTAGATGCGGTAGGGGCCTGTGTGGGAGTACGGGGTACCCGCATCAGGGCTATTCTACGAGAATTAGACGGTGAAAAAGTCGATATAATAAGGTACAGTGAAGATCCGGCTACCTTTATAAAAAACTCCCTGAAGCCAGCAGAGGTGAAGGAAATCAGGATCGATGAGAACAGCCGAAAAGCAAAGGTCATCGTCTCCGACGATCAGCTTTCATTAGCCATCGGAACTAACGGAGAGAATGTCAAACTGGCGGTGAAGTTAACGGGCTGGCAGATTGATATCCGATCAGATAAACAAATAGAGGAAGAGATGAATTTCTTAAAGTCTCTTCCCGGGGTGGGAGATAAAATGCTATCTTCTCTCAGGGAGGCTGGTTTTCTGACGGCTAAGGATATTGTAAGAGGGGGCATGGAGGGACTGTGTCAGGTTAAGGGGATTGGACCCAAAATAGCGGGAAAAATTTTAGAGGAAGCCAAAAAAATTATTCGTTAGAGGGAAAGAGATGCGAGTTTATGAGGTAGCTAAGAAACTGAACCTGTCCAGCGGAAAACTTATGAAGATACTGGCCGATTTAGGGATAAAGGCCAAGAGCAACTTAAGTGGTTTAACAGCTGAGGAGATAAAGAAAGTAAGAGAATTTGTCCTGGAGAAAAAGCCTTCTCCCCCTGAGGAGAAGTTGGTCCCGCGTGCTCCAGTGGTGACCTTCCTGGGACACGTGGATCACGGAAAGACCTCTTTATTGGACGCTATAAGAAAGACTACGGTGGCTCAGAGGGAGGTAGGAGGAATTACTCAGCGTATCGGGGCATCGGAGGTGGAATTTCAGGGACAGAGAATTGTCTTCATCGATACCCCTGGCCATGAAGCCTTTACGGCCATGAGGGCTCACGGCGCTCAGATCACCGACATCGCTGTTCTGGTGATAGCAGCAGACGATGGAGTTATGCCTCAGACGGTGGAGGCTATTAATCATGCCCGGGCAGCCAAGGTACCAATCATAGTGGCTATAAACAAGATAGACAAAAAAGAGGCAAACGTGGAGCGAGTCAAAAAACAGCTGATCCGCTATGATTTGATGCCAGAGGAATGGGGAGGGGAGACGATTTGTGTAGAGGTGTCTGCTTTAACCAGGCAAGGGCTGGATGAACTACTGGAGATGATTCTCTTAGAGGCAGAGATATTAGAACTGAAGGCAAATCCCGATGCAGACCTGCGGGCTGTGGTAATAGAAGGGGAAATGGACAGGCAAAAGGGCCCCCTATCCACACTTTTAGTACAACAAGGAATCTTAAGAGTAGGAGATGTTCTGGTGGGAGGGTCCATTTACGGAAAGGTAAGGGCTCTGATCAACTGGAAGGGAAAAAACCTGAAAGAGGCAGGGGTATCCACGCCGGTAAGGGTCTTAGGACTTTCCGAGGTGGGAAGACCGGGAACTGTATTCAAGAAAGTGGCCAACGAAAGAGAGGCTCGACAGTTGGCGGAAAAGTTTAAGGAGGAGGAACGAGAAAGGAGCCTGAGGAAGAAAAATCTTTTAACTCTGGAGAGTCTCTTTCAACAAACAGAGGAAAATAAAAAGAGAACCTTGAACATCGTCTTAAAAGCAGAAGCCCAGGGTTCACTCAAGGCTGTCTTCGATGTCTTGAAAAAACTGGAGAATGATGAAGTAGAGCTAAACATCATTCATGAAGGAGTAGGAGATGTAAGTAGATCCGATATTCTTCTGGCTTCTGCCTCAAAGGCAATGGTCCTCGGCTTTAATGTGGGTGTATCCCCCACCAATCGGGCCTTAGCTAAGAGCGAAAATGTGAACATAAGGGAGCACAGAATCATCTACGAGCTCATAGATGATGTTGAGAAGATTCTCAAGGGTCTAATAGAGCCAAAATATGAAGAGATAACCATAGGAAAGGCTGAGGTAAGGAACATCTTCAAAATTCCCAGAGTGGGAACGGTAGCTGGCTGCTACATTGTAGAAGGAAAGGTCCTCAGAGGTAGCAGGGTAAGGGTCCTCAGAGATGGAAAGACCGTAGGAGAGGGAACCATTAAAAGTCTTAGACGTTTTGATCAGGATGTAAGAGAACTTTCGAGTGGGTTAGAATGCGGAATAAACATTGAGGGATTTAAGGAGATAAGAAAGGGGGATCTAATAGAGGTTTATGAGAGAAGAAGGATCGGTGATAGATAAGCTTTCTCAAAGCCTTCGCTAATCCTTAAAGTATAGGTGTTTATCTATTTTGGCGAAAATGAGATGGTGGTAGGTATTTTGAGATTGGAAATTTGGCTATTTTCCTCAAACTCCTTAAAAGACAAGCGTCGGCTCATAAAAAGTTTGATTGCTCGTCTCAGGAATAACTTTAACGCTTCTGTTTCAGAGATTGGATATCAGGATTCACGACAGAGAGCACTTATGGGAATAGCCATAGTGACCAATGAGAGCAGGTTTGCTTACCACAGTCTCTCTAAAATTGTTGAGTTTGTGAAAAATAGAAAAGAACTGTCCCTTGTGGATTCAGAAATAGAAGTTATTTAGCTGGTGAAGATAATGGACGGATTATTGTTGATAGATAAACCAAAAGGAATGACCTCTTACGAAGCCGTGTTAAAGGTGAAGGAGGCTTTAGAGGTAAAAAAGGCAGGCCATACGGGAACCTTGGACCCTTCAGCTACAGGACTTCTTCTGATATGCGTGGGCAAGGCCACTAAGTTGACCCCTTTCCTGCAGGACCTGGACAAAACCTACAAGGGGAAAATGGTCTTTGGTATTACCACGAGCAGTTTAGATGAGGAGGGTGAAATAGTAGAGGAAAAAGATGCTTCTTCTTTGACCAGAGAGCAGGTGGAGGAGGTCTTTTCTCATTTTACAGGTAAGATAAGGCAGAGTCCTCCTATGTTTTCCGCTGTTCACTACAGGGGAGAACGGTTGTATAAGTTGGCCAGGAAAGGGGTAGAGGTCGAGCGACCACTACGTCAGGTGCAAGTCTACGAGCTCAAGTTAATTAATTTTCACGCGGGAAAACATCCTCAGGCGGAGTTTGAGGTGCGCTGTTCTAAGGGTACGTATATTAGGAGTCTATGCAGTGATATAGGAAAGGCTCTGGGCTGTGGAGCTTATCAGGCTTCTCTTTGCAGGACGAAAATAGGTCCCTTTGAGCTGAAAGAGGCCAAGAAACCATCCGAGTTGGAGAGGATGGATGAAATTAAGATAAAAGAGGTTCTTTATTCTTTAAGCGAGGCTTTATCTCATCTACCTTTGGTCACGGTCAAAAAAGAGGCGGAAAAGATGGTTAAATGGGGCAGGCCTCTTTACCTGAGTCATCTGCAGAGTTTTCCCTTTAGCATAGAAAAGGGAGATCGGGTTCGTCTATGCAGTCAAGAAGGAAAACTTTTGGCAGTGGCTACCTCTCTGCAGGATGGAGCCCATTTTCTTGAGGAGAGGATAGGATTCAAATACCTTAGAGTGTTGGTTTGATATGGAAGTTATAAAGGAGCTTCCCTCAACTGATGAGTATAGACACAGCATCATCACGATAGGCTTTTACGATGGTGTCCATCGGGGACACCAGAAAGTTATCGGAGAGATGGTGAACCAGGCAAGGGCAAAGGGAGTGAAGAGTTGCGTAATTACCTTCACTCCTCATCCTTGTGAGATATTTTCTCATAAACCTTTTCCTCTTTTAACCACCTGGGAGGAGAAAAGGGAGATCTTTCAGAAATTAGGTGTAGACTTAACAATAGTTCTTCCCTTTACGCGTAAGCTTGCTTCCCTTTCCCCTCTTTCCTTCATGGAGATGTTAAATAAGCACCTGGAGATGGAACAGATAATAGTAGGGGAGGACTTTGTCTTTGGTAAAGAAAGGAAGGGAGATACGAGCTGGCTTAAGAAACAGGAGAACAGATTCGGATATAAGCTTAAGGTAATACCCCTTCTCAAGACGGAGAAAGGAAAGGTGAGTAGTTCTTTGATTCGCGATTATCTTAAAAAAGGAAAAGTAAGAGAGGCCGCCAAATGGTTAGGAAGGCCTCCAACCATCTTAGGTAAGGTAGTTCGAGGAAAGGGAAGGGGACGCCTCATAGGTTATCCTACAGCTAACTTGAAGCCTCATCCCTGTAAGCTTCTTCCTTGTTCAGGAGTATATGCGGGAAGGATCACTCTTGAGGATGGATCTTACGATAGCATCATAAATGTGGGAAGCAGTCCTACCTTTGGAGAAAGCTTCTCGAGGGTAGAAGCTCATATCATCAACTTTGAGGGAGATCTCTATGACAGGGAGGTTAAGATTGAGCTGATGGAGAGAATTCGAGAGATAAGGAAATTCTCATCGCCTACTCTTTTGACAAAGAGGCTGGAGAAGGATAAACAAATAGCGGAGAAGATCTTGAGTGGACGGAAAAACGATGCTTGAGATAAATTCCTTCTTGCAGGCGTCCTTGGCGGTGCTTGGTGATAAGATA
>Ga0180301_10001003_pt1 | contig 22135 bp, 17 predicted proteins | sample GuaBasSediGuay16_FD_121797 | JGI IMG/M metagenome (GOLD analysis project Ga0180301, IMG submission 121797) | Subseafloor sediment microbial communities from Guaymas Basin, Gulf of California, Mexico - Guay16, Core 4569-2, 12-15 cm | ecosystem: Environmental > Aquatic > Marine > Hydrothermal...
ATATTTAAGCTCTTCCAACCCACCATATGTCAGTATGAATACTTTGTCATAAAGCTTCGACAACGACTTTAAAACCCTTAATTCTCTCACCAAAATCCCGTGTCTATACCACAATTCGAGAGTTGCACCATAAGACATTAGAAATACCAAAAGCCACATACATTAATCGCTGAAACGACTCTTAGCTACGATCAGTAGGTATCCTCTAAGTGTCTTCCCCAATAATGTTAGAGGTAGTAGGGGTACGTAGCAGGTTAAAACAGATACATTGAAACTCATTAAATAAACTATGTCAAAGCCATGATAATCAAGTAAATCTTCTAAGACCCATAATGTGAATTTTCTAACATGCTCTGCCGGTTTCACTCTTTAATACCCCTCATTTTGAGGGATCTACTTCTCATGGTCTCAAAGCTATACTCTAATCCTCAAGGATAACGTTAATGATGCCATATTGAGTACCGTGAATATGAAGAAGCCTGAACCTTCAGAACTCTATCAATCTTTCTAAGGCAATTATCAATGTATATTATGTGCTCCAGAACATCAAATACTGTGTCATAATCGAAGAAATTGCTGGGGATGGTAATCTGTCATTATTTAGATCAATACGTATAGCAGCATTGCCACATTGTCTATGAGAGCACTATCGCTGCGTCCTGAATATAATATCCTTAGGATAGACTTTTAACACTCCCTCATCAATTAGCTTAGCAAGAAGCTTCAGCATCTTTTCATGACGTAAGTGTCTAGTAATCTTTAAATTCACCTCACTCGGTTAAGCCTTACCTTCGTTTAAACACCCAAACATGTACCTCTCCCGTTGTAGGTTCCGTCATCGCTCTCGCCATCACCCTTATGTATGGGAACGGAATGTCAACTACTACATATACCCTCTTACCTTTAGGCACAACTATTTCCGATGTTAAGTTCCATACTTGCCTCGCCTCTGGATGAGGAGCTTTATCAAAGTAAGGTTGATGTGATCCTTGAACCTGAATAACTACATCAGCATCTAAACCATTATCTATCGCTATAGTTGCCTCACTATAACCTCTCATACACACTATTACTGATAGGTCTGGATATCCGCTCCTCCACCATCCATAGTGAGGTTCGGTATCTCTAATCTTAGCAGCATCAAAAGGCTTGTCAACCCACATAGGCTCTGGCTCGATCATCCCCGGTGGTATATCTCTAAACTTGATGAGACATCCATGACCTTCGGTTAGACGTATAGACATATCCTTAGGTCTTGTTGTTATAGCTACATAGACCCAACCGTCTGGGCTAAAGGCAAAGTTTTGAACTAATGTACCTCTAACTCTGAACAAAACTCTCCAAGTATCACCCATGTCTGGACTAGCCCATATATGAACGCCTTTATCACCTAAGTACGCACCAACATACAATGTTCCAAGAGGAGATACTGCTACTGCCCAAGGACCATTTACATCATACCAAAAAGCAGTCCTAGTAAGTATTCCTTCAAAGACTTTATCATCCCTAGTCCTAAACAACATATGTGCAGAATCCTCTGCAAAAAATCTATAACCAAAGCTAGAGGCAATACTCGTAAAAGCACCTCTTAGAACAGGAAGCTCAGTAACAGTGACAAAACTATCAGTTGTCTTAGCCACCTTACCAGTTGTCTCAGTTCCGTAGCTGAAGTATATGATATCTGTGAAGGGATCCCAGTACATTTTATGTAAATTATACATATCATTTGGACAATTCCAAACCTTTACCCAAGTTCTACCTCCATCTTCCGATTTAAATATTGCTCCAGGGTTATTTGATGTACCTGAATGAGACGCATACAGATTTTCAGCTCTATCCTCAATAATATCTCTCAAATATCCTGGGCCTAGATTAAGTTTTAGCTCCCAAGTTTTGCCACCATTGTAACTAATATATAGCTTAGCTGGCCACGCTGTCCCAACAAGTAATACTCCATCTTTAGTCTCATAGATAGCTGTAACTCGTCTTGCATTTGGATCTTCAAATATCTTAACCCACGTATACCCTCCGTCGATACTCTTCCAAACTTGAGCTATTCCAGTATGTGTTCCAACATAGACAGTACCATTTCTATTCACAAATACATATGCAACATTAGTTATGGGCAAAATAGTGAATTCAAATCTATTTCTAAGCTCCTTCTTAATCTCTAACACTTCTTTTAATACTCTATTCATGATCTTCAAGTTTTCAACATAAGCTTGACTAAGTTCAGTATATGTCTGGTCTTCACATGAACACTTTGAGCTAAGCTTTGAGTAAGTGTATACTGCAATAAGTCCTACTCCTGAAACAATAATCAGGAGAATGATAAATAATTTCCTAGAGATCATCTTAGTCGCCTGGAAATTTCATTATTAGAGCTTTAGTAAAAATGTTATTCTATAAGAATAGCAAAGTGATAGGAAATGAGAAGCCTCGTTGCATAATTACTGACGAGAATATTACTAGTATTTCAGTATACTTCTTAGCTATAATCAATAGGTGACCTCTAAGGGCCCTCCTTAAATATGTCAAGTACCAGGTATGATATGCTAAGACAGATACGTCAAATCCTGTTGAATATACTATGTTAAAACCATGGTAATCAAGCAAGTCTTCTAATACCCATAACGTAAAGCCTCTAACGTGACTTGCAGGCTTTATTCGCTTAATACCCTTAGCTCTTATGAACCTACTTCTCATGGTCTCAAAGCTATACTCTAATCCTCAAGGATAACGTTAATGATGCCATATTGAGTACCGTGAATATGAAGAAGCCTCTCTTAGTTATAAGAGCTAATGAACATCAAGAACATTCTCGATGATATTCGCTATCTTCTGAAGCCTTGTACCTAATGCTTCTCTGAGTATTTTAATATCGGTATTATCTATAGGCTTAAGGATTCTCAATAGTAGTGTATATATTATAAGAGCAATTATTGGCGTTATATACCATAATCCGTTATTACTGCCTTGTAGTATTAGAGGCATTGTTAAGATTAAGATCAAAATTCCAGTAAATACTCCCATTATCCAATATTTTAAATTAAGTCCAAGTCTTAAACTACGGAACAGTACCAAATATAGATACAGAAACGATGCTAATGCGCCAAGATTTTTACCAATAATAACACCTAAAGCACCCAAACCAGCAACAACAGTGAGGAGTAATTCCAAAGCTATAGATGACACAGACTTAATCATTGAACTCACGACTATATCTCTCTTAGCTTCGGTAATTAGTGCTATACCTCCATAAGCTACCTCAAAACCCATTAACGCTATGAACACTAAATGAACAAACGCTACTCGCCAAGACTCAATGAATCTGCTGCCATAGATTAAGGGTATTAGGATCGGTGTTAGACCAGCAATAGTTAATACAGCTGGAGTATAGGTTAATGAAACTAGCTTTGAAATCCTCTTGACTCTAGGCCTTATAGCTTCAACACCTTTAGCGCCATATAAATTACCATAGTATGGTGTTAAAGCAGTAGTTACAGCATGCTTAGCAGTTCCAAATATGCTTGAGAGCCGGAGAGCGACATTATATAATCCAAGATCGTAAGTTCCTAGAAGTCCTAAAACTAAAGCTCTATCAAACCATTCATAGAGGAAGTTCATTAGCCGAGATCCAAGAAGCGTTAAGCTTAAAGGTAGTATTATTCTAAGCCCTTTAACAGCATCACCGAGCTTCACCCTGATACATTTTATAATGAGGTTCCTCAATGCGTAAATATAGATAGAGAATTGAACCACATCGCCGATAACAAATCCCAATACATAGCCCAAAATTCCGAAACCAGAGAGTACAAGTATTAGCGAAGAAACATTACCTATAATGAACCCTATACTGTAATATAGGCTAGCAAGATTAATATAACCAATACCATAAAGATAAGCTCTCAAACCACTATAAATGGAGCCTAAGAATATACTTAATGCAAATACTTGAAATGCAGCGGCGTGCTCTGATGCACCAGTTAATATGGCAAACCATGGTGCTATGATGTAGAAAGCAATAGCTAGCATCAAGCTGACAACCATTCTATATATTAGGAATCCGGAAACTATGGGTATGTAGTCTTTGCTAGAGCCGGAGTAAACAGAGATGTAGCGTACAACAGAACCTCCGAAGCCAGGGTCAATAGCAAAACTGAATAAGCCAGCAAAAACGAATATCGAGGTAGCAACACCATAACCACTAGGACCAAGAATACGAGCAACAATAGCTGTAACGATAAATGATACAGCTGAGCGAATAATCTGCATAAACCACTGACTATAAATATTCCTATACAATTGTCTCACAGAGATAACAGACATAGAATCACTTGTCCAGGTAATTCAACATAAGCTAAGCCTTGTGAAGTGAATAACCTATCAATAAATTCTGATATGACATTATTAACGGCCTTGACAATAACTGTTATTAACACATGGTTCACCTAGATGTTATTACACTTTTATAAACTTTAAGATGTTCAAGTGCACACTTCTCCCAGCTAAAGGCCTTAGCTCTTTTAAGTGCTCTTCTTCTCAACTCTTTTCTCAGCGACTCATCAGTTACCAGATTATGTATTGCATATGCCATAGCTTTAATGTTGAAGGGATCGACTAAAATGCCTGCATCACCAACAATTTCAGGTGGAGCATATACATTAGATGTGACGACAGGGCATCCGCATGCCATAGCCTCCACAAGGGGCATACCAAAACTCTCGTGGAGACTTGGGAATGTAAGACAGATAGCACCATTATACAGTATAGCGAGATCATTCTCGGGAATGTTGCTCAAATAGATTACATCCTGGGCATGCAAGCCAAGCCTAGCAACAAATTTTAATAATCTATCATATGGTTGATTGCCAACTAGCACAAGTTTTAATTTGCTACTTAGGCGCTTAGACAATAATTTACGTTTAAGATAGGCAAATGCAGCTATTATACGTTCAACATTTTTCTTAGGCTGATAGCGGCTCACGTGAAGAACGTAACTCTTATACGATAAATGATATTGCTCAAGTATTCGAGTTACGACATCAACCTTATGCTCTTTGAATATGTTATGATTGACTCCATGATGAATTGCTGTAACCTTATCTTCAGGTAGCTGTAACACTTCTACGAGATTCCTTTTCTCTGCAATTGATGGTGTGATAACGTGGTCTATAAGTGTTCTTGCGAAATACCACCCTAAGATCCTACGGGCATGCCTTCGTAGGAATAATCTCCAGTTAAAATAATTCTGAGGAATACACTTACCGCGACTCCTATACAATTTAATGAGCGCAAGCGTACCATAACCATGCAACGTAGCAATTACTCGGTATCTAAGTATCTTTATAAGCGCTAAATACTTTAGTGCATTCCTCCCATCAAAGAGCCACGGTATATGTACAATATTAAATGTATCCTTATAATAGCGAAGCCTTTTCATGGTATATCTGTTCGGAGGTACAAATTTAATACTAAGACCATGACGTTTAAAATGAATTAGTAAATTTCGAATATACTTCATATAAGAATAACCCATACATCGTATGCAGGGCTGTAGCACAATTACATTGATGCCAACGTCACTCATATACATACCCCATTCTTGCTTGATAATGACCGCAAGTGAATCATAAAGTCTATACTAGTGAAAGGGCTTAATAGCTTCATGAATAATATTAAGTTTATCGTAAGTAATTATTAAATTAACCTTATAGAGGGTCATATGATGAATTTATTGCATAAAACACTACTACTTGAGCTAACCTCTAGCCACGGGACGTATATGAGTTCGGGAAAGCGCTCGCCAGGCACATGCCAATAACAACCATATTCCCCAAGTAGCTCTCCGTGATCTGATGTGATAACTATTGGACCGTTAAAGCTTTGTTTCCTAATACATTCAATAAGGTTACACACCTCACGTAATACTAATACTGTGTTGAACAAATATCCTTTCCATACATCAAGTTTAGACAATGTACCCTTTTTTATACATTCAATAAGCAAGTTTCCTAACTTTCTATGCATTTTAGTTGACTCCTTAATAAGACTCTTAAATAAATCTCTAAAATTAAGCCATGGGAAGTGAGGTTGCAGATACCATATAATCATCTTATCTCTTATTCCGTACTTCATCACTACTTCATTAACTCTCCAAGGGGGAACCGTACAAAACTCGTCATCCCACGCTACATCCCATACATCAATGATACGATTCTTAGGTACATAGTCTAAAGCTCTAAAACCTCGATATTTTATGCCCTGCGAATTTATTATAGGGTTAGCCGAAAAGATGTATACATCTTTAATGTGTCTCATATATGGAAAGACCTTCATAAGCCATTCTACAGTATCACTACCAGGTGACCTCACTTTATATAGTGTACCATGTAAGTACCTGTGATATATTGCTCTAAATATATCATACCTGCAAGCGTCTAATATTATAATAATAAATCTCTTCTGAGTTATTAATGACTTTACTAGTTCAAATTGTTCGAAAAAGGGACCTTGCTCTCTTAACCTTATTACCAACGGCACTCCTAGGTTCCTGAATAGTGTCCCATGAATAGTAGATAACGGGTTATGTTTAAAGTATCTTATAAATTTTAGAAATCGTAGTTTCAGCAGGTGTACGTAATGTATACCACAGCACCTCATAATTCTCTACCTTTAAATATACGTAAGTTTCCAGAGATAACATCGGAGAAATTTATTAATGTGATGATGAGCGATTTCAGAGTTTCAATTATATACTGTATATCTGTATAGGTTCTATTCTTCATAAAATACAATGTCCTTATGAATAAGTATCCCAACCAATGCCATAATATTATGACTATAGTAGAAAGACTGGGCTTAAAAACTTTTAACATCAAGTATGTTTTACATGGTATCACTTGACGAATTGTGTGCGGCCCTTTAGGCTCTGTTAAGTGAATTACTTTAGCAAAGGGAGTCAAGTATAATGAACCTATTTTAGCTCTATAGACTCTATATGACAAGTCCTTATCCTCTCCATATGAGGGTCCTGGAAGTCTTTCATCGTATTTAAATCTCTTTAGTAGCTGCCCCTTCCAACTATGATTACAACCCAATAGCCATTCACATTTCACTACATTATTTGGTTTTTGTGGATATGTCCCAGCTAATGACCTTAGTACCTTACAAGTTTCAGCGTAATAGTGCATCATGAAGATCTTATGTAGCACATGCAGATACACATTTCTAGGGCAATAAAAGTTTAACACAAATCCTTGCACGCCTACTGCATCTGGGTAACGATGATAAACTTTAAGTATTTCTTCGATGTAATTTGATTTAAGTATTACATCGTCATCTAGAAATAATACTATATCTCCTTGCGCGATTTTTGCACCTACATTACGTGCTGAAGTTAAGCTAGGGCCTCTAGGGTTTACTATGTATTTTAACACTACGCCTATATCTCGGAAGCGCTTACTATATACATCAACAAGACGATTAACATCCTCATTTGGACAATCATCGATAATTATGACTTCTAAAGGCTTTACATTCTGCCTAAGTATGCTAGTTAAGGTAATTCTAAGTTTCTGAAATCTTTTCTTACTACAAGTGGGTATTACTACACTTACCTCCACGATTTTTAACCTCAGCCCAGATCATGACATTAGAAGCTAAGATGGGTAGTACGTGTGCAATATATAGTGACAAAATTTTAGAGAACTTTGACTTACGATACAGAAAAGGTATTATAAATCCTATTATTCGTTTAATTCTATATTTGTATGAGACTAGCTTCACTAGCTCTATTAAATCATATTCCTTCACATGATAGGGATTCTTCTTAACGTCTTTATCTACTTTAAAAATGGTACGCCCAATTACAGGTATTTTTCTATATATAAATTCCAAAAGAGATCTTTTATTCGGTGTAGAAAGTATCAATACTCCTTTTCTGCACAGGACTCTATGAACTTCTTTTAGAAGCCTTAAGCCATTTTTAACATGTTCAATGACTTCAAGGGCTATGACATATTTGAATGCATTACTTCTGAATGGAAGGTGTTGAGCGTCAGCACATACATACTCAACCCCCTTATAATAGACATTCGCGTATTGGGACAGAGCATCATAGTCTACTTCTAAGGCTACGACGAACGAAATTTTTAATCTAAGTATGAAGCTTCCATATCCATATCCACAACCAAGGTCTAGTACAGGTCCGCACTTCACAGATCTCATGGCGTATACATATCGTAGTATGTGAATTAAGGCCTCAAAACTATCTTTATACTCCTTTAACGCATCAATACGTTCTCTGACTATTCAAAGTCACCGGTTTTAAGTTAGCTGTATACAAGCTGTTCTTGTAAATATTTGTAAGTATTTAAAATTTCAATCTTAATAGCTTGTTTCGAAAACTTTGACATCAACCTGCAAGAGATAGCCCGAACAACTTTATTGTCGCTAGTCATAGCCATAATCAACTTGTTAGCAAGTACCCGAGAGTTTAGCTCTCTAATATCTACTAAGAACTCTTTCGGGTACAAAGAAAATAGTTCACCTAAGCATATACTGCTGGTTGTTATCACTGGCACCCCGCTTAGAATAGCTTCAAGAATGGTTAGAGGAGGAACTACTACGTCTTTAGGCACCATTTTAAGATACAATTGGATTAGACAATTAACATTCTTATATAATGAGACTTTTTCAACTTCACTTAAACTTCGCGGTAATAGGGCTACTCTGTGTCTGAGATTATATTTTTCTAACAGTCTTAGCAGCATCATCAAATCTTTCAAATGCTTACTTGTACCCCTTAACGCTAATATGAGAGCTACATCATATCCTGAGCTAATAATGTGAAGTAGTGCTTCAATAATTAATTTATATGGGAAACGATGGGGTTTTAAAGAACCTAAGTAAGCTAGAACGTAATCTCTATGAGTTATATCAGATAGTGACGCAGTTCCTATCGATTTTATCATATACTGTGATAATCGAGCATCGTTCCCTGTAGAATTACTAAGGAAAATTATAGGAGGCCTTAAAATCCATGTATTTTCATGTATATGCTGATTTAGGGTAATAGTTAGACGTCTTAGTAACTTGTCGCTAAATGCTATCAAGCCATCGCGACGTCTTAAGTACGCACCTAAGAACGTTTTGGCTTTGGGGGTGGGCATATTAAGCACGTGCCAGACAATATGTGTTTTTCGACTTTTTTGTAGTGTTCCCAAAACCTTTCTAAATATTGAGACAGCTGGAGATAACAAGGGGCTTTGAAATATATGAAATATTAAATGATCATACTTGCTCATAACATCTTTAACTAGTCTTGTGAAAGACTTCGAATGCTGGTGAAGATTCATAGGTTTAAGTGAAAAGTTGGCAAGTATAGTGTAGGATTGTAGATCCTTAAGAAGACCTTTGAATAGGACTAGATCTTCTCGTGACGCTTCAAGATATGAGTGCCAAATATCGGTTATAACGTAAGTCTCTAGTCCTATCTCATTGAGTATCGCCGTTAGATTTCGCGCGTAGACGACAGTACCGTCATTCCAGGGAGGATGAAGTCTTCTACAGATAATCACAGCACACAAGGATCCGTGCAATGTCATAATCTCCTACATGCTACTCCCTTCAAAATAGCGCTAAGAATTTTATCGCAAGTTTAACAGAGAATGTTAGCGCATGTCTCATAATGTGGTTAGAGTGATATCCTTTACATGCAAGAATTAAGTTTTTAGCGTCCTCTAAGGATACATTGTACATAGTACATAGATGTAAGAATCCCACGAATTCCATCAAGGTCTATCACCCTAAATTAGATCAACGTTATTAAAGTTGAGTTTCTTATCTTCTGTAAGTATTTTGGAATTCACATCCAACCCTAAGACATATTTATGTTTCTTGAAGAGCATTAGTAATACGCCTCTAGATACGAGCTTTATCATATAACCATAAATGTCTTTAGAAAGGTATAACTTGATCTATCCATCGTAATCTGTAAGGCAGTACCAAGAGCAAAACATTCTTTATTCGCAATAAATGCGCACTAAGAGTTAATATGCGATAGTTATGCTCTTCAGGCTCTACTGCGATCACTATCCTGAAATTCTTCGAAAGTTTAAATAAAATATGCTCCATGATATGTGCTAAAATCCATAAATATATGTTTGCAAAATTTGCAGTAAACCCACATCAATAACCAGAATAGTAGATTTTAATGCTACCCTCATAGTACACTAGGTTGTAAGTATCCACAACAACCTTCTTTATCGAATTTATGAACATTCTGTACTCCTTAATTGATAAACTTACATATTTATGTGCTATATAGTATGGTAAGAAGTTCCTTAAAATAATTATAACTGTAGCCTCTTTCACACTCGCTAACTTATCGGGAGTGCATAAAGATGGGTTTAGTAAGTCTGAGGCTATATCTTTACCTGCAAGAGCGTTTAGAATTCCCTTGCTATCTGCATATATGGTTACAGCGCTTCTCTCGATAAACGTATTAATTATATGGAGAGCGTAAGATCCCCATCTACTTGAGAAACCCATAGATTCTGGTGTTACATCTCCACTCCATACGAATATAGCTGGATAGTTCTTAGAACCCAATGTCAGTACGGAACCTGAAACGTAAGTGAACATTATCATTATAGCAAATGATGCTGCAAGGCTATTTGATCTGATTTTTACTAAAAATCTTCCAATGAAACTTCCACTTACTACTGCTATCAATGGTATAAAGCATATGAGCAACTTATCAAGACCAGTTGCAAATAATGCTGCTTGAATAGGAGTTACAATGAATGCTGCTGACAACATGTACTTAAAGAATAGCTCCATAGCCATAACATGCTTTCGCTTAGATAATATGATGAGAGTTGTTAGTAAACAGCTTATAGCTGCTGGTATCAGAAGTATTGAATAGTTTATCAAAACCAGCCTATCTAGTATTAATAGTAAATCTCTTGGTATATAGTAGAGTTCTTCAAAGTATTGCTTAACATCTATGCCAGTTAAAGGTTCATAAGCCCGTTCCTCGATGTTACATTGTGGTTTGAGTAAGGCATTGATAATGGTTCTGATCTCGCCTGGCGAGACTGCTAGTAGACTTAGATACCATACTATTAATGATGCTACAAATATCAATAACATTCTTATAAACACTCTTAAACTGGCTACCATATCATTATATAGTAACTTGAGTTGATTAGATAAGAATAAGAGAATTAACATTATTAAGTATGTTATGAAGAACATAAAGCTTTCATAAAGATGATATTCTACGAAGGAAATGGAGAATAGTATCATTAGAATTGCTACCGGATAATTCATCTCCCTTACTGTAAAGATCCTAGTGAGGATGGCGGTTATCAAATAGCCTAGTAGCAATGATAGGGAGGCGGATTTAGGATTTGTTGCATTAAATACTGTAAAACTCGATAGAGTAGCAAGAATTAATGCAAGTACAAAAGATATATGTACATACCTAGAGGAGCCATACTTTAAAGCTGGATAATAATGCTGGTAGATGATTATAGTCGAAGCCGGTACGAGAATTGCATATAAGATACTATTGAGTAATTGGACTGTTTCAAGCAGACTTACACTGCAAACCTCACTATAAATTGTATTTAATAAAGGCCAGAAAGGCATTGAGTCCATATAGTCATGCTCAATTATTCTTCCAGCATCTGCTACATTCTTTAAGTATTCATAATAGGGTAAAGGATCGCTGCGAGGTAGTGTAGTCCATTGAGTAGCTAGGGCCCAGGATGAATATACGATGAATAGTGCAATTATTACTGTACTCAACGCTAGATCTCGCTTAGAAGAATTAAGCATTACAATGAACATCATTAGTAAGCTCACCACATAAAGTTCTGAGGGTAATATTTTTTGTAGTGCGAAAATGGATATAAGTGTAAGCACTGTTATCACAAGGTAGTAGATAAGGTGTTGCGTTCTCATGCTAATGCTCTAAGCCTAATAGTTTTTCAAGGAATTTGATCATTAATGACAAAGCTCTCGCAACCCTACTTAACAATATAACGGGACCTGCCATGAAGCGTACCATGATAGGTGCGGATTTGCATTCTATGCAAGACCAGAAAATAGAGATTAGCAGTCCTATAGCGAGTAAGCATGTCGAGTATAGGATACTCCAGAGCATCAACGTAATAACGAGTATTGGAAATAGCATGTAGAGCATGTACTCAAGCTTAAACTTAAGGGGTGCTCTTATAAATATTATATACATTACCTTCCTATGTTTACGCGAAAAGTATTCACGTATCTTTCTTACAATAACCTTGAGAATCTTACCGTTCTTATTACTCTTACTACGTGAACATTTTATATGTACAAGTAGCTCTTTACCGTAGACAAGAACCTTGTATCTGTGCTTCTTCAACCTTACTCCATATTCAAAATCCTCTAATGCTGAATATGGATACCCTAGCCTCTCATCAAAGAGTAGGTTATGATCTACAACCTCTCTCCTCACTAAAACTGCGCCTCCAAATACAGTTCCACACCTAATTTTACCCAAATACCTACATACCCCTATTAGCTCGAGTATCGAGGGACTTTCACTTACATATGGTATTGATACAACTGTATGCGGATCTCTATCAGCAACTTCTATTAATCGTCTCAAAATATTTGGTTTAAGAAGAACATCACTATCAAGGAAAAGTATGTATTTTCCCTGCGCTAATCTAGCTCCTAAGTTTCTAGCACTTACAACACCTTCTCTGCCTTTACGAACAATTGTTTTAATAGAATAGAGTTTATCTTGATATTTGTTTGTAAATTCATTAATTATTCTAAGCGTTTCATCTGAGGAGTTATCATCTATTATTATTAACTCGATACATTTCAAGTTTGGATACGTTAGATTTATTATAGAGTTCAGCACCTTCTTTATAGTACAAGCTGAATTGTAGGTCGGAATTACTATTGATAGTAATACCTCACTCTCAGAAATAGACATATACGCTAGCTAAAGACTTTAATTAAGTCTTCATGTACTCCGCTAAATTTTTGAAGTGCATGCTCTCGTAATTTCCTTCCTATCTCATATAGCTCGGAAGAATCCATGTTTATTAAATCTGCTAACCTATTTGCTAGAGCTTCTGAATTGCCTGGCTCTGAGAGGAAGTTTGAAGCGGGGCTATCATCTAGTATCTCTGGGATGCCCCCTATTCTTGATGCTATCGGTGTGGTCTTTAAAAACATGGATTCGATAATTACGTAAGGCAGTGGTTCTTCAGTTATAGATGGAAATACTAATGCCACTGTGCGCTTATGTAGTTTTATATGTTGATCCCTGGTAATCCTGCCTAAAATCCTTATCCTAAAGTTTCTTGTACTGAGTGTACTGGGTAGACGCGAACTTTCATATCCATCGCCAATGAGAATTAACTCTACAGGATTAGTTCTTCTATTGTTATTTCTTAGGGCTGAATTTAGTATGCCTACCGCTTGTAAAAGCACATGATAACCCTTTATATATTTCCTACCTCCTGCATAGATTATTGACCGTGTATTTCCAAGTTCCTTGTTAATGCTGGGGAGCTCTGGTGGAGGGTTATATATAACTCTGATTTTCCTAGCTATGCCCAGTATTTGATCCCTGACTATCTGTGCTTGTCTCTTAGATACGCATATTATTGTATCTGCGTGTTCTAACCATGTTTTAGAAATCTGGTATAAGATGTATGAGATGGGGAGGGCAACTACTCTAAGCATACTATTATTCGCATAAAGTTCATGAAAAATACTCATTTTTAACTCCTCTAATATATTTATCTTATCATTCTCAAAATAATATTTCACACCATAATACCTTACTGGTACATAGTTATGTAAATGTACGATAACTTCGAGACCATACTTTTTTGCTAAAGGTATCAAGGGGTAAGCTAGTAGTGGTATATAAAGGATATTATGGCTTTTAAATAGTTTGATGAACCAACATTGTTTAGCAAGTAGGAATATATTCATAAATCGTTTAATTCGATTCCAGCTCCCTAATAGATCTGTGCGGTAGACTTTCGCACCATTGATTATAGCTGGCCGTCTAGTGCCTGTAATAATTGTTACATCGAAACCTGCCTTACATAAGATCTTGAGTATTAGGTATGTAGCTAGCTCTGCTCCGCCACCTTCAGGATAGAATATCTCGCTTACAACTAGGATCCTTCGCGAGGACATAACTCAGCTCAACACTAGGTTAACAATCGCCTTGTGTACTTCGTATATATTTCTACTTGTTGTATCTATCAACGCAATTGAAAACTCCTTTGCTATAGCTTTGTATCTCGAGACAAGATACTTGGCATAGCTTAGCGGTATCTTTTCATATGTTTTACGCTTAACCAAGAGTTTGGGTTCAGCATACAGGCAGATAATCTTCGCATCTTCAATGAAGGGTCTTAGAAGCTTTAAGATTACTGATCTCTGATCGTTTTTCATGGTTATGAATTCTAATGTTACTATAAAGTCAGGTATGTAACGTTCTGCTACTATTACGTACCCATATTTTTGTGGTAGCTTCACGTTTAGCAGAAGCCATATAATAGCTGAAATATGCTCGAGTAATAGCAGGAGCTTCCTTGCCTTACTAAACTTAAGCGCGATGTTATAATCAAGCTCAGCCGGACAAGAAGTTTGAGGAATTACTTTGAATGCTTGGAGAATCCTCAGTATGACGTATACTGTTAGATGATGTGCTTTAAATTTAATATACTTTACCCGGACACCCTTCGATGCTAGAGTGTAGTATATCAACCTAGCATGCGTCGTCTTTCCGGAGCCGTCAGGGCCGCAAAACGCTATTATCATGATATACCAATATATTTTAATAGATGGCCTATACCTTTAGAGGAGGGAAATAGAAAGATTTCTTTAAGAGGTTGAATTCCTTGATTGACTAGCCTTACATTTAAGTTCTCTAGGTAAGACGATAAAACCACATGCACGGGTATCTTAGATGGAAAAACTGGTAACGCCCTCCTAGCTATGATTTGCATTATAGTTCTCTTTGCAAGGTATATAAGATATTGTAGTGCCGTTGAAAGACCTAAGCTCTTGGAAATATCGCTAGCTTCACGAACGATGCTTTCGTCGAGGTATAAGTAGTGGAGTATGTCTGCTAACAAAATCTTAAACTCTTTCATTATCGCGTGAGTAGCTGTAATGATTAAATTATCAGGTTCACTAGGTATGGGAACCTTAACGCCGTTGATATCGAGGTACTTTCTTCTCCTCCAAAGATAGTATTTGTCTATATATTCATATGGTCCAGCAGCCATCTTTGTATGTATATCTAGGTCAACGTACATACCATTTATATAGGTTCTTACAGTAACTTCAGGGGTGCCCCTCTGTCTCACGAAATATCCTAGTCTCTTTAGTTCTTGTACAACAGTCTCTAAAGCCTCTGAATCACCATTAATAATTAGAATATCTATGTCGTCTGGAACATACTCAAATGGTTTTATAGTCTTTACAATAAGACCCCTAATTCCAAGCGAATTAAGAAACTGTATAATATTGGGAATCACCTTAAGGTATAGGTAGTATCTCTTCCTCTGTTCCTGCCATCTCCAGTGTCTTTGTATATCACTATTTACCTTGCCCAGTAAATATAGTACCTTATTCATTTTCGCCCATTTCACTAGGTTAAGATTATTTTTAGACGCTACTTCGCTTACAAAGCGAAGCAACGCTGTTACAGTTCCTTCCATATTCTTTTACTTGACGATACTTTGAAGTACATTTCTTAGTTGTTCACGTATGATTATGGAAGGGTCACTCGTATATACGTTGTGAAGCCTTAAGCGTTCTGGCGTTTTTTCATCAGGCCAGTTATTTATGATTTTTTGAATAGTTTCAGCGTATTCATTTATATTTCTAACAAGAAATACTTTCCTCTTACGTATCATAAATAAGTCTATTCCTAAAAGACTCGGAGTCGATACAATAATGTCTAGACCCGCAGCTATATATGCTAGAACCTTAAGGAAAGTCCCTGCCGCATGCGAGAATACAGGTGATAACCCATAGTCTGAAATAGCCAGTAGCTTCTTCAGTTCACTGTTGGGTACTACGCCAAGGAGTTTTATGCTGGAATTCTTCACATATCTGCTCATGTCTGTCCAGGGGCCCGTAATGAATAATTTAAATCTATGTTGTGGCAAATTATTGAATACACTGATTGTTAATTTAATGGCCTCTTCGTTTGCCGGTCCTTTCCCGCCTGCCAACAATATAAAGTATGGTCTGCTGAAGTCATTTCGCTCAGCTCTTAACATAATGTACTCTTCGCTATGGTAATGTATTGGCAGAGGGTTCTCTACGACTAATGCCTTTTTCACGTCGAACATTCGTTTGGCATTCTCTAGATCTATCCTCGAAGGATATATGATTAAATCTGAAACCTTAAGCTGAAGTTTATAAAGGGCTAGGTAGAGACCATACCTCAGAAATTCCTTTAAGCTTTTACGTGAACGTATGTAAAGGGTTTGAGCATAGTTTGAGAGGGGATCATATATGAATTTACATCGTACTCCTAGAACTCGTGAGAAAAAGGAGAAAAGCGTCATAGAACCAAATATATATGCAATTCTATACTGTTTCAATATATTGAATGATTTGATTGTAGCTATGAACTCATCGATATAGTGTGTCAACTTCATTAATGGGTTAAGCTCTTCCATATTTCTCCAATTAGTTAGTTTAGCCATTATGTTGTAAAACTTTCTAGGAACTGAGTAGTAGAGTATATTCTCATAGCGAGTTATCGAAGGCTTATTTATTAAATGGTTTAAATTATAGACAATTATCCTATCGGTGAGAGTTCTTAAGGTTTTGCATATCGTATATATTCTTATGACATCACCTGATTTAAGCTTCCAGGGATCCCCATAGTAAGTGTAAACTATCATATAATAAAGGAGTTATAATGGCTTCTTGTACCACTTCGTATTGCTTTTACTGTATCATATATAATTTTTTTAAAATTAATAGCTATTTTGCTCCATACTCTTTCATTAATAGCATATATACGTCCTTTTCTTGCTTTGAGACTAATCTTCTCTTTATTCTTCCAATATTCTTTAATTATAGTACAAATATCGTCAGCATTCCTGTAGATATATACAAATTCCTTATTGTATCTCAAAATTCCCGGTAAAAATGCTGATAATGGTATAACTTCTTGAGAAAGATACTCCCATAACTTTAATGGTTCTTCTATGAATAAATTTAGGGGATTGTTAATATCAAAAGGCATTAAGCCGAAATCAAACATTGCAATGTACTGCGGTAATTTATTATGCTTTACAAAACCCATTCTTGTAACGTATTCCTGAAGTTTTAATTCTTCTATCCGTCTTATTAAACGATCTTCATAACTGGTATGCAGTTTACCCCCTATTAAGATTAAATGCACAGGTATCTGATCGATTATCAATTGTTCCATGGCCTTTAAAATCGGATCAAAGTCAAGCCAGAATTCAATGCTTCCCACATACCCTAAAACAATAGACCTCTCAAGGCCTAGTCTCGCTCTAAGCTCCATACCTTCTTCTTTACGATATGGCACAAAGTACTCTGGAATACCATTGGGAATGAAGTAGGTTCTCTTAGCACCTAGTTTTTTAGCAAGCCGTTCAAGTAGTCTACTCGCAGCCGAAATAGCTTCAGACCCTTGTATTAAATGCCTCATTATGTTATGAAGCATTGCTACAGAAATCGGGTATAATATACTATTTCTCGATGCCAAATATCCAGCAGCACTTATAGGATAATAGTCTTGCAAGTCAAAGATTATACCTATATTGAATTTAAAGATAGATTTTACTGAAGACACTAAATAGCACGGCGATAAATTTGAAAGCACGATGACATCAATGCTCTCCTGCTTGATTATATTTAGTATTTCTATGTTATGATTAATGAGATTTGCTAGGTAGTATTGTGTAATTGAAGGACACTTGAACTCAACACTGAGCTCGTGCATTATAGCCCTTGTTTGCAAAGCTGGTTTAGGTCTTAAAGCAAATCGTATAATATGAACTTCGATATCTTCTCCATGTAATCTTTCAAAAATATGGTTATATCTCTGTGGAAATGGATGGCCAACATAGTCACTACTGGGGATCAGTAATACTCTAATTGGTTCTCTGAAGGAGCTCATCAATATAACGCCATTCAACTTTTAGCACCATATCAATGAGTTCATGATCCAGTACCTGGCTTTTAGCGATACATGTACAACACGTTGATCCATCATGTGGTGGCTCAGCATATTCGACCATTTTTTCCCATGTAAGCGGTGCAGAACCTTCAAAGCAAAGCGTTATCTGGTATTTTTTAACAACATCTGGAGAATACCGAATCAGCAGTGGGATGGGATATGTATTAGTTTCCTTTTTTACTAACATAATACCTCTTTTAATAGAATTTGATTCGATAACCTTCTGTAGTATTCGAGCTATACGCCAACCGGCTTTACCATCGCCGAGAGGGCATCTCGCGAGTTCAAGCATACCTTTCTCTGGCAATTCTATAAGCTTTAGTACTGTATTGATAACTTTTGGTATTTTATCTACATTAACTAAATAGTTATATCCTAGTAAGACAGTTTCCGGCCATTCAGTTACTTTTCTTAAGGTAATGATGTACTTGCCTAAGATGAATGCTTCTTCCTGAACGCCACCACTATCGGTTATAACCAGCCTGGTATTTTTTAGCAAGGTTATGAATTCAATATAGCCTAGTGGCTTTATCAATAATATGTTCTTATAAGAGCATAACTTATCAAGAAGTCCCAACTCGATTAAGCGTTTCTTTGTATGTGGATGTATGGGAAACACTATTTTGTAATCTGATAACTTTGATGCTAAGCTTAACAAAATTTCTACGACTTTCGTAAGTCGTTCATTTACAAGATTTTCACGTCTATGCACGGTTGTCAAGATGTATTGTGAACGTTCTAATGATAGCTTTGCTAATAGTTCATCATCTCTTAAGAGCTCCTTATTATTCACTATCTTAAGCAGGGTATCGACAACCGTGCTGCCTACTAACTTTACTGTTGTATAAGGAATTCCTTCGAAGAGGAGATTTAACACGGCGATTTTCGTGGGTGCTAATCTCAGGTTTGCTAAAGTATCCGCTATACGTCTATTGGCTTCCTCCAGCATTGCTGTGTCAAAACTACGCATTCCGGCTTCATCATGTACAAAAGGTTTGGTCGTGTATATAGATGCTAATGCGGCGGAGAGTGTTGTATTAGTATCACCTAGTGCGTAAATAAATATGGGATCTGTCTCCTTGATGCATATTACAAGCTCTGTTATCATCTTTGAAACTTGTTCAGATATATCAGCTGAACGGGTCCCAACACCCAGATACTTATCGGGCTCAGGCAAGCCTAGTTGTTCGAAGAATATTTGACTCATCTCATAATCGTAGTGTTGTCCGCTCCAGACAAATACGTAGTCTACACCAAGCCTATCAAGATTCCAGATGACTGGTGCGAGTTTGATAGCTTCTGGCCTTGTCCCGGCAACAATCATTACAGGCCCTTTGCTGGTTGTCATGGCTTCGAGCTCTATACCAACTTCCTAACTCTTAACGCTATCCTCCAAGGTATGCGGCTTGCCAGAATCTAAATATTGTGTATACCCTCATCCTCGTGGTATGAGAATTTCATAGTTTCAGGTATTAAATCGAGAGACTCCTTGTAAACTCGAGGTTCTGAGCCAATATCTCAACAGTACACTCCTCTACACTGAGGGCAAGCTTCTTAGCTTCTCTCCTAGTGCGATTAGCAGCATGACCATGTATATCAATACTACTACACGTCTTCTCCGCACAGCTGGCTACCTCAACTAGTAAATGTACTTGTGAACATGTCGAGGATTACGTGTAGAGCGTAGGGTGTTAAGACCAGCGTAAGGCGTTCTAAGTGTTCGTAGTTCACGTAAAATATTTTAGTTATTACTATCAAGAATATATGAATCCTCTGTAACGTGTTTGCATCAAGTAGTAGCCCTATTAAGGCAAGGGGTAAGTTACGCAGTTCTGCGAACTCAGACCTGTTGCCTCTCATGAGATTTCGTGAGGATCTTCATCTAAACTCCCGGAGGCCAGTACGCTTTTGACACATTGAGCAGCGAGAACCCTATTTGCATAGCTAGCTTGATGTCTTTAAGCCATTCCAGCGCATGATGGTATCCGAGCTGAAGTGCCTGCCTAACTCTCTCCTCGAGCACTCGGAGGCCCAGGCTTAGAGCCTGGAGCCTCCTGGCTAGAGAGGGGAGTACCCGGCATATGATCTTAAGTAGAACCTGGATTAGGGCAGGGCTCCTGACTCGGGTTAGCTTGGAGGAGAGTTTTAGGAGGAGGCGCTCCTCCGGGCTGAGCCTCCAGTACTTCCCTGTGCGCAATGCCCTCCTGTAGGCGGCGCGCACCACGCTGCCATCGATGTACGAGAGACCCATGGAGGCTAGCCCGGAGGGCGTCATGCTCTCTTTTCATTCCATAACCGCGGGGTATATATGTCTTAACGCGCTGCCTCAGTGTTTAGGAAGGCTTGTTAGGCTGTAAGGCCGGCTACGTAGTTGAGTATGTAGCTTAGCTTGAAGAGTAGGAGTGCTGTAGTCACTAGCTCGGGCGTAGGCTTGGCTTGTTTTGCTAGGTGGGTTAGCCCGTATGTCTCGGCTAGGGCGTGAGGGAAGTCGTATAGGGATCTGTAGATTAAGTTAGGGGGTGCTGTGAGGGCTAGGACAGCTGTCGTGACCAGCCATGGTGTTAGCGTTACGCCTCCGGGGCTCCACAGTCCTAGCGATGCTATGGCTACCAGTGTTAGTAGCCAGTCTAGGGGGTCTAGTGCTGCTGTGGTAGCGTACCTGTAGACTGCGAAGCTCACCTTGTCCCACCACCTCGGCTTGAATGTCCGGCTTACGGCCAGCCAGCTCCGTAGCCAGATTCCAGCGTTTTGTAGGATTATCGTGGATGGGGGCCTGCCCCTTGCGCGTGTTATCAGTGTGTCGGCTGTGTAGAGGCAGGTGGCGGCTAGAGCTAGCTGAAGGGTTACTGGCATTAGGAGCCTTAGGTGCCTTCTCCTCGCGGCCTCTATGATGAGGGTTAGGGTTGTGACTGCATAGGCGACGGCCCCCATGTACACGTGTGTTGCCGCCGCCGCGAGGAGCAGTAGGAGGTATGTTGCGAGCCATCGCGCGCCCCTCCTCCTCAGCCACTTTATCAGTGCTGTGTAGGCCAGTATTGTGAGGGATAGGGAGGTCCAGTTGCTGTATAGGCCCCCGTATAGCCCCGTGGTTGTGGTGTAGGATAGTGGGGCTAGGAGTGCTGCTAGGCCCGCCACTCTCGGGCCCCAAAGCTCTCGGGCCAGTAGGAAGGTGGATGCGGTGTAGGCTAGTAGGCAGGTGAGCAGCAACAGCTTCACCGCCATTAGGGGACCCGCGAGCCTCGAAAGCGCCAGCAGGTATAAGTAGTAGAGAGGCCTGTCATAGCCTACCTTGAACACGCCCCTCAGCCCCTCTCTTAACAGGGTTTGGGCGTGTGGGTAGTACCTTACCACGGGGTCTACGCCAACCAGCCTCCCTGTCGGGTTAAGTGGGGATGCATACACTAGTGCCCAGATGAGGAGTGAGAGCACGAGCCCGGCTACTAGCTGGAGGCGCCAGTCCAGCGGGAGGCCCCTAAGCTTTCCTGGATTATGGCCTGGTCTTAGTGCTAGTATGGGTGATAGGCAGGCTGCCACGACTATTATAGGTGCTGCCCAGGTTGCTGGGCAGTATAGGGCTAGGTGTAAGGGAGCAGCCGCTGAGACCCAGGACGTGTCAAGGCGATAAGCCCTCCCCAGCAAGTATATGATATGAGCGGCCTCCACTAGTATCACGCCGCTGGCCAGCGAGCATGTGAGCCCGCCGAGGTCTGCGTAGGCCTCCACCACAGCCACCGCCGCGGTCGCCGCTGCCAGTGGGAGGGGGTTTCCCAGCCTCAGCGTGGCTAGTAGGGCTGGTAGGGCTGTGAGCCCTAGCCACCGCCTCCACGATTTAAGGGGGAGCGTGCCCGCCAGCAGGAGCAGGGCCCA
>Ga0180301_10001004_pt1 | contig 22128 bp, 20 predicted proteins | sample GuaBasSediGuay16_FD_121797 | JGI IMG/M metagenome (GOLD analysis project Ga0180301, IMG submission 121797) | Subseafloor sediment microbial communities from Guaymas Basin, Gulf of California, Mexico - Guay16, Core 4569-2, 12-15 cm | ecosystem: Environmental > Aquatic > Marine > Hydrothermal...
CACCATACCAGGTATACCCCATGAAGCTGAACACAACTTAATAATATTAATACCATGGTGGGATGTAGAGTTAAGTATTTCAAGCTAGGTATGATTAGTAAATGATCTTTAAATAGTGAGTTATTGAACATATTAATGTAAACGACAATTCACTATGGATGAAGAGGAACTGGGGTTCTGAAATTAGATGATGAGACTTCGTAGTAAATAACCTACCTATCACTTCTCTAAATCTGGTCGCACTTTTCCTGCTTTAAATGCTAATACTAGGTCTTTTGTAACCCAATCTAAATTACTCTCTAATTTATGAAATGCATCATAATATGTCTTCATTATACTTTTAACAACTTCACTTCCGCTTAATTTGCCCTCCCCTACTAGACTAAACTCCCGCTCCATATTCGAGCGTAGATTTACATCAACTAATTCGGGAACGACTTTAAGTAAACTCTCTATTAAAGTTACTCCTAATGGTGTCGGTATCAGCTTTCCTTTGCTTCTAAATGCATATCCTCTCTCTATATTAGTTTGTATATGCTCATGCATAGTACTATCTGTCCCTATGCCTTTAGCTCTCATTATTCTAATAAGTTCACTCTCAGTAAGATACTTAGGTTTAACTTTAACTCTCCGTACCTTAACATCTCTTAAATATAATTTGTCCCCTTTACTAAATGGAACTTCTCTCTCCTCTGGTTTTTCAAAGTAGTATATCATAAAGTATCCTGGCTCTATAACTTTAAGACCTGAAGTGTTTAGTCTGATGTTACCTAACTTGATATGCGCTTCCTTACGTTTTATCTTTGCAGGAGGCATAAGAGTAGCTAGGAAATGACGGACGATTAGCTCATATAACTTTAAGTAATCTCCACTTAGCTCTCCTTTTTTAGTAGCCCTTATAGGATGAATGGGAGGATGAGCTTTGTCATCAATTTTTCCTTCTCTGGGCTTAAGGACTTTTTGGCTTAAGAGCTCTCTAGCTATATTACTGATTTCTTTTACATGATAATTTATCAGTCTACTTAGTATTCTTCTAAGATTAACTCCTCTGTAGATTTGCGTCTCCGTTCTTGGGTAACTTATAAATCCATTCCTGTAAAGTTCCTCCGCTATACTCATAGTCTTCCTCGAAGGTAATTTCAAGAACTTTGCTGCACGGCTAGCCAATTCATAAGCATCTAAAGGCTTAGGAGGTAGTTTCTTTTCAACCCAACTCTTAACATTTACTACTTCAGCTATCCTTACTCTCAAGGCTTCTTCCTTTGCTCTTTCAGCTTCCTCTAAGTTGTTATAAGATTTAGTAAAGGTAAATTCCCCATAGAAGGGATGCTCAAGCATTAGCCTTAATACATATCTATATTTCTCTCCAGCTCTCCATTTAAGAAAGGGCTCCACAATTAGTCTTAATGTTGGTGACTGACAGGGACCATACGAGATTATCCTGTTCTTAGGCAGTTTCATTTTCCTTCTAAGTGATAAGGTTAATAATCGTGTAAATATAACACCTGATCTTAAATCAACCTCCTGCCGTGTTGCAGATTTTTCAATCCAGAACTCATTCAGCCCTGTAGGATTGCTAAAAGCCCCTCTTACCTCGTTTGGATCAAGACTTGAGAAGCGAATTCTATAAACTTTAATGTACGGATTAACGCGTCTTACTATCTCGAGTACCTCCCAGCATATATGCTCTCCTTCTATATCATTATCTAATGCTAAATACAACCTCCGAGCATATCGTGCTAGGTACTCTATTGCTCTAACGTACTTCTCAGCACCCCTTCTAACTCTATATTCAACATCAGCGCTAAATAGCTCTTTAAGGGTATCATAACGCCACTCTCTGTACTCTAAGAAATCTAGGTTTAGTATATGCCCACTAACTCCCATAATTACATAGTCTTCAGAGGTATAGATAGGAACTCCTTTTATCCGCAAGACCCTATATTTGCCTAAGAGGATATTCGCTATAGCCCTAGCTACCTTATTCTTCTCTGCGACTACTAATGAAAATCCTCTTCTAATACCTCTCATGTACGCCTAGTCTACGTGTTACTTCTTTATGAATTTAACGCTAATTATCAAGATGCATTATAAATCAATTTATTGATGTGTATTTTCCAGTGCACTTTCTCTATTATTTCAAAACATACAAAACCTATATCTTTTTTGATTTCAAGGTTTTTCCATGAATTTTCTATTTAATTAAAATATCTCTGATTCTCAGTTATAAAAAATTACGAATTTCAACATTAAGAGAATGCTTGATCTCGCTATAAGCAAGTACGAAACAAGGTTATATCCTATTCTCATAGGTGCCTTTAACAGAAAGAGTTGAATAACTCTGCGACAAATGAGCTAACAGTGGTCGAACATCTGGGGATAATTAATGAGTGAAGATATATTCTTCATAGCGCAATTCTTTCTGAAGAGGGCATTATACAAGGTAGATGAAGCAGCCTATATGTTGGGCAGGACAAAGTTCTTAGAGTCCATACTGGTATCAAGGGAGAGCATGCATTTAGCAGTAAAAGCACTATACTTGCTAATTATTGGAAAACTAATAAAAGGAGATAAAGTAAGTGAAAAAGACTTAAATCACCTTATAAAGAAATCTCCCGAAGAATTTAAGCAACAGGGAATCGCTAGATTAAGCATAATCTTTAGATTATGGCGTATTCTTGACGAATTTCCAATGCCCGAATTAAGGGTAGACCCTGAACTTCTCTTCAAAGAGGAAGATGCTGAACTAGCATTAGAACATGCTAGAGAGTGTTATAATATCGTTTCACGCATAATGAAGCTCCTAAAAAACTATGAACTACGCAGATATACACTACACACTAGAGAATATATAGAGAAACTAGCCAGATACAACAATTAGCAAGCTTTATGGTCATAATCAGAACCCCGTAAGCGCATATACCTAGTGATGTTCCATTTAAATAAGAGGCTAGTGTCTAGTCTATACTCATCTTCGTAATATTCGTCATTTCTTCATAAGAGGCATTCAATAGGCAAGGAGCTTGTATATGATTTCAAACAATGTAAAGAGCAAGGAAAGACACAAACTCTCTAAAGACAACCTTTAGAAGTTTATTGTAACATACACACTTATTGCTATAATCTAAGAATATGAGATAGCCCCCCGCATATGATACGAAATCATGAACGTTGTAGAATACTGTGTCGTAAGCTATAATATTAAAGTTATGCTCTTAAGCAATCTCTTTTTAGGAACTAATTTTAGCTCATAGTACTTGTGTTTATGATTTATAAAAAGGCTGAGGATTTTTCATTTACCTATGGTGCCCCGGCCGGGATTTGAACCCGGGTCCTCGGCTCGAAAGGCCGACATCCTTGACCGGGCTAGACGACCGGGGCATAGGTCTGGATATGTAAATAATACTAGGATCTTATTTATTTTTCTGATTTTCGCTTTTTCTTCATGTTATGAAAGTTCTTTGGACGATACCATAGCATACGTTTAGGAGGCATAAAACTCGTACCTCTAAGGGAAAAGAGATGGAAAATTTCGCTATTTATGCTAACGTTTAAGATAGGCTAGTATAAGCGCATAACTTATATTCCTGTATAGTAAATAGAATTTATCGAGGGCCCGTCGTCTAGTGGTCTAGGACACCCGCCTGACGCGCGGGAGATCCGGGGTTCGAATCCCCGCGGGCCCACCAAAATCATGCTCCAGTATTCTCTCATCTCTGTTTAGATTTCCCTTTAATGTACTCTACCCCATGAAGATGTTGCCACTGAAGATCTTTTCTCTATCAAAAATTAACTCAGGAGTAAATCCTATTTCATAATGTAAGATTATTGATACTCCTTCATACAACTTAGTAGTTTCATTTACTTATAATACCGTGATTTTGGATAGATATCTCTTCATATGTTCCTTATGATAGACTACTCTTTTATCTACACTATAATGTTAATTGATCCGAATACCACATCATAGACTTTAGACGTAAACTATGCAATTCAATGTTGGATACTGCATTGCTTATTATTCCTCATGTAGAGGCTAAGTGGTTTCCATGATACAATAAAAGAAAGATATATAAACCCCTCCGCCCTCTTTTCAGATAGGGGATTGAATATGCCGCAGAGAAGGCAACCCCTAAGCATTAGAAGATTCTTTGAAGAGCTAAAGAGAGACTACCCACAAGTAACTAAAATGAGCTTAAAAGCAGAAAGACTTGCACATGACCTTACACTAGACTTTGCTAGACGACTAGTTAAACGATCATTAGAGATCGCTTCTGCTAAGAAGACAAAGACAGTCCTTGAGAGGCATATAAAGGAAGCTTATGCCGACTTGACTGCTAGCATAGTAAAGTAGAACGTTAATATCAATCATCCTCTCATAACCTTTAATCCCCTTTATTTTTTATTAAATCCTTCATGTGAAAATATTTAAAGAAGCTTCTCTAACTAATTATCAGATCCGAATAAGCATCTCAATGCCGGGGTCGCCTAGTCCGGTAGGGCGCGGGTCTGCTAAGCCCGTGGGGGTTCCCCCGCGCGGGTTCAAATCCCGCCCCCGGCGCCATTTTATCAATAAAAATTTATGAGAAGATCTGATATCTTCTCTCTGGTGATAGAAATTGCACTTTAGTCTTTATAGCATTGCTCTTAAGAATTACGATCTTAAGGGAGCCATTAGATTCGCCTCAGAATTAGGCTTCGATGCTATAGAGATAAGAGGACGCAAGGGATTTCATATATCTCCTAATGAGTATGACAGAAAATCGCTAAATGAAATTAAAGAATTGCTTGATTCTTGGAATCTAAGAGTATCAGGGATTTCCGGTTATACTACTCTTACCTTAGCTAATGAAAGTGAAAGGCAAAAGGCTGCATACGAAGTTAAAGAATGGCTAGAGCTTGTTGCTTACCTTGGAGGAGATTTCTACAGAGTTAATGTTCCTCTACCTAAAGATGCTACAAGAGAACAAGCATTCAACTGGGCTATTAAAAGTTTAAGAAAGTGCTTGAAGCTATGTGAGGAATATGGCATAAGATTAGCATTAGAGAACCATGGAGATTCGCTAGTAGATAGTGCGGAAAATACTAAGACATTATTGGAGACTATCAATAGTGCATATCTAGGAATAATCTATGATCCTGGAAATCTTTTCATAATAGGAGAGAGAAACTTCAAAAATGATATCAAACTACTCTCTAGTTACATTATAAACGTTCATGTAAAGGATGTAAAGCAAATAAATAAGGAAGAATATAGGGAAGTATTGTTAGGAGAAGGTGAGATAGACTGGAGATCTATTATAAGAGAATTGATCAAAAGAGGTTATAACGGATACTTAAGTGTAGAGTATGAAGTAATATACCGTTTCGGAGAATTACTCCCCCCTACAGAGGTAGGAATAAGGCATTATTTAGCTGCACTAAAAAGAATAACTAATGAGATTACCTATGGGTAAGTAAAGTTATTAAGGACATATTATAATGAATAATCGTGCTTACTTTATAAAGCCCGAAAGGCGACGGGAGGCCTGGGGGGCTAGCCCTCCCCTACCCCGCACCGGCGGGGCCCGCAAAAGGGCTCATGGCGGAGGCCGCAACTCCTAAGGGAGATGGGGTTAGGCATATGGGAGGCTAGTACTCCTCTATGAATTCCCGTCCCGTGGGGTCGTTGGAGACCGATAGGCTCTCTGGAAGGAGGGCCGAATCGGTCTTGCCGGCCGAACCGGGTCAGGCCCGGAAGGGAGCAGCCCTAAGGCCGGACAACGGCGTTCACGGGGGAGCGGGGAGGAGAGTGAGGCTAGCTTAACCCATATGTTTAGCCCCATCCACCTTAGGGGGTTGCCGTCGCCCGGGAGGCTTTACATGAATCTCAGTTGTAATATGCTTCTTATTCTATTTGTCCTTCTACAATCTTCACATAACTCACCTAACGTAGGTCTTCCACATAATGTACATGGGCTATAAGGCTCATCTAATAAACGGCCCATCTCCTCTGTTGCTCTAATGATACTAAACAAAACTTCTGGATGATCCTTCTGGAGATTCCTTAATTCAAGTTTATGTAGATATTTCTGCTCATATTGAGCATAAGGGCATGTAATTTCACTTAATTCAGGATATCTGAAGGTTGCATAAGCCATTATCTCCTCCTCAGTTATGTACATAAATGGAGTTCTTAATGGTATTAGATTAGATATTTTATACATTGACTCGTCTAAAGAAGTATATAGCGTAGGCTTTCTTCCTTGAAGTAAATGGTTCAGGATATCGGCGGCAATTTCGTTAGCCAAAATTGATAAGGCTATCTTAGTTGCATTATTTTTTAAAGCCTCTTTCTGTATGAGTCTATATTCTAAGCTTCGACATACTGAACATATATATGTACAGTCTATATTCTTCTTCGCAAGCTTTGTGTATATCTCTTTAAGATCATGACCATAAACTTCGCGGAAACTTCTATAAATAACTTCTAATCCTAACTCTCCCTTTATAAACTCAAGGACATTCCCTACCTTATCCTCTGTAAGTCCTTTTTCAACTAAAAGTATGCTAAGCTTAGCTTGTGGATATTCCTTCTCTATTTTAGATAATAAATCAACCATGGCTATCTCCTTCCTAGAACCCTCTATAACTAGCATTATGTGATCTCTTGGTGTGAACATCTTAAAACGTGATATTGCCCTCTTAACTCTATTAATCATTCTTTCTGCTAAGCATGAAATACAGAGTTCTTCGTGTGAATATGGGCATTTATAAACGACCTCTCTTCTTTTACAACGAGTGCACTTCATCTATGTACCCTTAATTTTAACTCCTTCTAATATTTAATAGTGAACTCAAATGCCAAAGAGAAAACCTATTCGGATAAGCGACCGGGTTAAAGTAGTTTATGATGAAAAGAGATGGTCACTACTCAAGAAGCTAAGAGAGAAGGCACTTAAAATTATGTCTATCCTAGAAAAAGAGGGAATACCCACCATAATTCATGGAAGCGTAGCTAGGGGTGATGTCAATGAAGAAAGTGACATAGATATATTTATACCATTACAGGTATCTCCATATAGGGTAGAACTAACACTAGATAAAGCCGGATTTAACATATATCTGAGAGAGATCTCCCAAGCAACACCTCGTCATGCAATTAAAGGTCATATTTACTTAGATGAACTCACGCTGGTAACCTTCCCTATAACTGAATTAAGTCACTTAGAAAGAGAATTTTACAAATTTGGTGGAGAACTCACCCTTCATGATATACTAAGAGAACGTCGTGTACCTGGAGTAGACAAAAGACTAATGCTTATAATACCAACTAACTACGGTCATGAGGAAATGAGTATAATAGGTAGAGAACCTGAGGTAGCGAGATTTTTAGGAATCTCAATAGATATCGTCAAAGAGAGGGTTTTTATACTAACTAGGAGAGATGAGATAGGTAGAACAGGAGTTTACATAAAGAGAGCGTTAGCACCTGATGAAACTTTTGAAGGGGTACTAAGAGAGCTAGCACGAGAATACCCTATTCTTAGGAAAAAGTTAAGAGGTCTTACATGGCTCTAATAGAGTATCTTAATAGACCTGCTATACTTCCTAAGCTCTTAAGTGTAGGATAATACTCGGCTTTATGATTAAGAAGCATAACTTTACCTCTATACCTCTCTACAGTTTCCATCACACTCACTACTCTCTCACTTAATGTTGGATTTCTTAAAAGATCCTCTCCTACTACTAGAGATTCTATGACTCCCATACCTGCTACCTTCTCTACTTCATCTAAACCGTATATGACCCTAGGATCATTTCTGCCAATTCTAGCAAGTACCTCCATGAGGATTCTTTGAGCTTCAATAAGTTCATATTCCTTAAGAATTTTAACCTCTATACCTCTTCTTATTACCTCATAAACTCCACTTTCATTACTCGATGTAGCATCCTCTATAAAGACCTTAACTCTAGGGATCTCCTTAAGTAGGTATTTTTTGAAGCTCACTTTAGCTAAGCCAGGGCCTGCTAACACTATATCCTTAACATCTTCTCTTTGTACTATTCTTGAAATAATTTCTATTAGTGATTTAAAGAACCTACTTATTACTGCCCTTCTTCCTTTCTCTTCAGACTTTCCTGGAAGGCTAATACTCTTAGTCTCAAGTATTTCGATACCTAGATCGTGTAGGAGTGCTATGGTCGCCTCATCGTAATCTAAAGCTACTATCAATATCCGCCTCTTTTTCCCAATACTTAGTTTTTTTAATCTCTTTAACTCGTATTCTAACAAGTGCTGCTTAATGACTCGTAGTGGAGTACCTCTACCTATCGTTAACGAGTGATACCTCCCCTTTATTGCTAACCAGTCAGGAGCCTCGATTACTTTTCCCTTCACCCTTAAGGCTTCTCTAAATCCAGTTATCTCTACATTTTCAACTTCTATTCCTAAATAAACTCTTACTCTATCCCCTCTATCTGGCCTTCCTTCATCTTTTGCTCTTGGTTTTACATGGCGCGTAGTCCATGCGTAGACCACATCTCCTTTTTTGATAAGTATACTTAAGAAATACAAGTCTTCAAAGTCCTCAGGTATCAATTCTATATCCTTATGTTTATAGTTAAAGCTGAGGATCTTCATCGCTTAGACGTATAGCTATTTTAAAGGCTATTTATTAAATGTTATTATGAAAGGCATATTAAGGAAGATGCGCCCCATGAAGACTATTAAAATTAAAGATAATGAGGAAGTAATTATTAGGAGGGTAACTCTGAAAGACTTAGCTATAGTTTTTGAAATCGAAAAACTCTCCTTTAGGGATCCTTATCCCCTGGACCTACTACATACTTTAGCAATATTAAATAACGAGACCTTCCTTGTTGCAGTTCATAATGAAAAAGTAGTGGGCTATGTTATTGGAACTCTTAGATGGGATATAGTTGGACATATTATAAACATAGCAGTACACCCTGATTTTAGAGGAAGGGGCATAGGGAAAGCTTTAATGATAGAGGTAATGAAAGAGCTTAGAAGAAAAGGTGCAAAGATATTTCGTCTCGAGGTAAGAGTAAGTAATGTAGTAGCTCAAAAGCTATATGAAAGTTTAGGCTTTAGAAAAAGCTATACAATACCGAACTATTATAGCGATGGAGAAGCCTGCTATGTCATGTTTAAGAGAGATTAAACGCTTAAAAGAAGGAATTATATATATAGGAGAGTTACCCGAAGGCTGTAAAATATGTTTAGAAGGAGGTAAACTAGTCCTCTTCATAACTGGCTTATGTAATGAAAAATGCTGGTACTGTCCTATAAATCCCGCTAAACGAAAGGACGTAATATATGCCAATAACAGGTTAGTCAATAAGTTTGAGGATATACTTAAAGAAGCTTACTTAATGGATGCTGAAGGAACCGGAATCACTGGTGGCGAGCCTTTATTAGTTAAAGAGAGATTATTATTTTTCATTAAAAATCTCAAGAAACATCTAGGAAAGGAACACCATATCCATTTATATACAAATGGACGCTTACTTACTAAAGCCTTCACGAGAGAACTTAAATACGCAGGGTTAGATGAATTAAGGCTTCATCCTATCTCATTAAATGATCTAAAGAAACTAGCCTGGGTGAAGGAAATCGGTATTGATGTTGGGATTGAAGTGCCTATAATACCTGGTCCTAGGATGTTCGAATATTATAATAGACTTTTCCTTCTTGCAGAAAAGTACGGTGCTAGCTTCATTAATATGAACGAACTGGAGTTTTCTGAAGGTAACTATTCAGCACTTCGATTGCGCGGCCTCTCTCTTAAACCATACTCACAGATAGCTGCAGAGGGTAGTGAAGAGCTGGCTCTTAAAATAGTAGACTGGGCTAAAGAAAATCTATCAATTAACATACATTACTGTGCAGCTAATGTTAAAGATTCTGTACAGTTTAAGGAAAGGATTAAAAGAATAGCAAGAAAAGTTAGGCGCAAACATGAAGAAATAGATGAAGATGGTCTATTAGTTAAAGGAGTTGCTTACTTTAATACGCAAACTCAAATAAAACCTATTCTAAGAAGCTTACTCAAGGAAGAATTTCATAAAGAGCTCATTATAATCAATGATAACCGAAGAAGACTCGAGTTTCATATAAGTCTTTTAGATAAGATATTGAAGGCAGATTCCCTTGTTAATTTTACGAAAATAGGTATTCTAAGAAAATACCCTGATCGAGATCTAGAAGTAGAGTTCATCCCCATTAAGTAATGAGGTATTAATTTCACTTTGATAAAACTTAATTCTTGGTTTTTTAAGCTATCAATTAAGGTGTGAAAAGTTGTCCGAGCCCAGGACTATCACTTTTTGGCTTCTAGATGCCTCTTATGATGTCGTAGGTAATGTACCTGAGATACGCTTATGGGGATTAACTGAAGATAATCAAAGAGTAGTAATTCTAGATAGAAGCTTTAGACCTTACTTTTATGTATTACCTGAAGAAAACGTAAGCCCCGAAAACCTTCTAAGAAGGCTAAAGGCAGAAGCTCATGGTAAGAGGCCTATCCTTGATATGACTATAGTTGATAAGAAATTTTTTGGGCGTCCTGTGAAAGCTATCAAGGTAACCTGCCAGGTTCCTGCGGATGTTCCCGAATACCGGGAGCTTTTCAGAAGAGTTGTAGGTGTTCAAGATGTATTAGAGGCTGATATACGCTTCTATATGCGCTACATAATCGATCACCAACTAAGACCCTGTAGCTGGCACGAAGTTAAAGTAAAACCTACCACTAAACATAAAAATTGGCAAGTTGACGCTGTTTATGAGGCATTAGAGCCACCTAAACCTATAGAGGATTATAGTAAGTTACCAGATTTACGCACTTTAGCGTTTGATATAGAATGTTATAACCCTAGAGGCTCCCCAAAGCCTGAAAGGGATCCTATTATTATCATAAGTGTAGTTACTAATAAAGGGGAAAAGCGACTACTTACTGCTAAGGACCATAACGATGTCTTGCTTATAAAAGAATTCGTAGACTTTATAAAAGAATTTGATCCCGATATCATAGTTGGTTATAACACAAATAGATTCGACTGGCCCTACTTAATAGAAAGAAGTAGATACCTAGGAATCTCATTAAGCGTTTCAAGAACAGGCTCTTCTCCTGCACCAAGTGTCTATGGTCACTATTCTATTATGGGTAGAGCAAATGTTGACCTATATGATTTTATAGAAGAGATGACTGAAATTAAAGTTAAAACTCTTGAAAACGTTGCTGACTATCTAGGTATAATGCCTAAGGATAAGCGTATTCTAATAGAAGGTACAGAGATCTATAAATATTGGGATGATGCTTCTCGTAGGAAAAATTTACTAGAATATGCTCTTCAGGATGCCTTGAGCACATACGGTATAGCTGAAAAAATACTACCCTTCGCAATGCAACTCTCAAGTCTTGTAGGACTTACACTAGACCAAGTAGGCGCGGCTAGTGTAGGTTTTAGAGTAGAATGGTATCTGATGAGGGAGGCTTTTCTCCAAAATGAGTTAATCCCCAATCGTATTGAAAGACCTTATGTTCCTTATAAAGGGGCTATCGTTCTAAAACCAAAGAAAGGGATACATGAGAATATAGCTGTACTAGATTTTAGTTCAATGTATCCTAATATAATGATAAACAAAAACATATCCCCCGACACTTATGTACCTCCTGAGGAAATTGATGATCCCTCTAAGTATAACATTGCTCCTGAAGTAGGACATGCCTTTCGGAAGGAGCCTCCTGGCTTCTATAAACGCGTTATAACAAAGTTGCTTGAGTTCAGAAAAAGAATAAGAGAGAACATGAAGCAATACAGGCCTGATAGTATTGAATATAGAATCTTAGATGAGAGGCAACGTGCAGTTAAAATCATTGCTAATGCATGCTATGGTTATGCTGGTTGGGTAGGTGCAAGATGGTACCGAAGAGAAGTAGCAGAAGCTACAACTGCATGGGGTAGAGAAACTATAAAACAAACCATAAAATTAGCTAAAGAATTAGGGCTTGAAGTAATATACAGTGATACCGATAGCGTTTTCGTAAAGTATGATAAGAACAAAGTTGAGAAATTCATAAAAGCTGTTAAAGAGAAATTCGGACTCGAAATAAAGCCTGATAAGGTATACGTTAGAGTATTCTTCACAGAGGCTAAGAAGAGGTATTGTGGCCTCCTTCCTGATGGTAGGATTGACGTGGTGGGCTTAGAAGCAGTTAGGGGTGACTGGGCTGAAATAGCTAAAGAAGTACAAGAGAAAATATTAGAAATCATCCTAAAGGAAGGTTCTGTTGATAGAGCTGTAGAGTATGTAAGGAAGGTAATTGAGAATCTCAAATCTGGAAAAGTGCCTCTTGAGAAGATTATTATATGGAAGAGTTTAAGTAAAGATCTTAGAGAATATGAAGTTCGTGCAGCCCATGTAACTGCAGCTAAACGTTTATTAGAAGCAGGATATAGGCTTGAAGTAGGTGATAAAGTAGGATACGTTATAATCAAAGGCCCTGGAAGGCTAGCGGATAGAGCCTGGCCCTATATACTCTTAAAGGATAGGAAAATGATAGATTATAATTACTACATAGAAAGACAGATACTTCCCGCTGCATTACGAATATTAAGGTACTTCGGTATAACTGAGAACTTAATACTCTCTGGCAAAAGGCAGACTACCCTCTTCGACTTCTTCGGGTGAGTAATATGCAAACTAATTTCTTAAAATACTTGCACGATGTTGGAAAGGTACTAATTAAGGGAGCTAAATCCTATGGTGAAGTTACAGTAGTACATCACGATGATGCAGATGGGCTTGTAAGTGCTGCTATACTCAAATTTCTGCTCAATAAGCTCAATATAGACTCGCATCTTATATGTTTAGAAAAGACGTACCCTCAAATTATATCTAAATTAGAATCCTCACATGGTTTACTTATTTATGCAGACTTAGCAGCTCCTCATGCACGAATGATCTCTAATTTGAACAGGAAGCGTGACTTGATTATAATAATAGATCACCATGACCCAGAAAAAGTCGATGATCCTAAAATCATTAATGTTAATCCTGAGTTCTTTAATATAAGTGGAGAGAGAGAAGCCTCAGCCTCAACAGTTACATATCTCCTAGTAAGAAGTGTACTAGGTTCTGTCCCTCTCCTAGCCAAATTAGCTGTGATAGGCGCTACGGAAATACCTGGAGAACCTATAAGTCTAAATAAAATTGTCATAGACGAAGCTTTAAGACTTGGCGTAGTTAAAGTTGCTAAGAAGAAACGCATCGATTATTACATTCTAGAAGACAATCTTTTAATACCCAGATCAGAGTATTCGAAAAAACTCACCATTTTAGGCTCTGTTGGGTACTATAGAAAAGGTCCACAATTAGCTATTAAAGCCTGTCTTGAAGGTTTTTCTAAGGATTTAGAAGTACTCTATAAGGAATTTGAAAAAGAAAGAAGATCCCTTTACAAGAAAGCATTATCCCAAATTAGATCTAGAAATATAAGCTATTCTAAAAACATCTTATGGTTCCATGTAAAGAACCTCTTCATTAATGTTGGTTCTAAGGTTCTAGGAACCTTCACTAGCTACTTGGTATATAGAATGTTCATGAATAGCAGTAGATATGTAATAGGCTTTATGTATCTCAATCCAGAAATACCTAGTTTTGGGAAATTAGATGGTGATTATTCTAAAGTTTCCTTAAGAACAACTCCTCGTTTAGCTAACCTTATAAGGCATAAACTACGTCCATCATCCTCAGAACTCCTTTATAATCATTGTAAAGCACTTGGTGGTTTTGGTGATGGGCACGAATATGCAGCTAGTGGTATACTTCCCAGGGGAAAAGAAGAGACCTTGATAGAAAGGATAGAGTCTGATATTCACTTATTCATAAGCAAGAAACTAAGGCATAAAAAGAAAAGTGAAGTACTTGATAAATATCTATAATATCACTACTTTTTATCCTGTCCCTTAAGAAGGTCGTCAAATGTAAGTAAGGTTATACTCTCTGATACTCTACTTAGAGTACCTATCCTTACACCTATTAGATACTTTATACCCTTCTCTGTGGCTAAGTCGACTAATCGCTGTGTAATAATACCATCGAATATTATAGCGTATGCATTATTTACCTTCTTAACGACTTCAACAAGATCTCTTACTGGAACTCTTTCTATCATATTCCAATTATCATCCATTATTAATGCTTCTAAAGTTCCTTTTAAGCTGTTTACTTCTGAGATTACATCCTTTGGTATGGGTACTGCTTCTACCTTTGTTACAACTACATGCTCTTTGCCTTTTTCTAACATAGCAAGATATTCTTGGGCTGAGATCTTGTTCTTTAAGCATTTCGCTATCTCTTTTCCTGTAAGTTCTTCTACTTCCTTTCCTGAAGGAGCCCTAGCTACATAATCTATATCTGCCATTTGAAGTAGCTCCCTTAAGACTAGCTCCCCTCCTCTATCTCCATCAACAAATGCTGTAGCAACCTTACTTTTTGCTAGATTTATTATGGTTTTAGGAACCTTTGTAGCTCCGCCTAATGCGATTACGTTACGATAACCATGTTTGACTAAGTTAATAACGTCAGCCCTACCTTCAACTATTATAACCTCATGACTTTTATCTATATCAGGTCCCGCAGGTAGTCCTTCAGGACCATACTTTATTACTTCAACAGCTCTAACTGCCTTTAGAACTTCATCTATAATTCTCCTTGTCTCAGGCATATCTTCACGTTCCCATTTTATAAGGAGCTCCTTAGCACGTTCTATAATCCATCTACGCTTTTTTGCTCTTAAGTCCTCAATGTTCTCAACTCTAATTCTAGCATTATAAGGGCCAACTTTGTCTACTGTTTCTAAAGCTGCTGCTATTAGTACTGTTTCGACCCTATCAAGACTTGAGGGTATAGTAATCCTGCCTAAAGTTTTTCCATTCCTAGTTTCTATCTCTACCTGAATTCTACCAATTCTCCCACTTTTCTGTAACTCTCTTAAATCTAGTTCAGAGCCTAATAATCCCTCCGTCTGCCCGAATATAGCACCAATAACGTCAGGTTTATCTACTATCCCTCCTATCTCTATAGAAGCGTGAATGATATATTTAGCAGTAGTTGCTATACCGCCCATTAAGTACACCTCGCTAATATGAATATCACCTTTTTAAGTGTGACGGAATACAATATAACTATTCTCTTTTCCTAAATATTAGTTAAGCTAATACCCATAACATCAGCTATTCTTTTAAGAAGCATTTTAGCTTCAGTAGAAGATTCAAAATGCTTGCGCACTCCTTCTAACTCTCTTATGAGCGCTTCTGCCGTTGCATTCTTGAGATCCAATGGATGTAGCTTACCTTTTACATAAAGAGAAACTAATTCATCATAGCTACTTACTACGATTGAACCACCGTATTTTTCGGGTCTTTCAATATAGAGCTCAAAACCTGGTTTAGCGAAGAGTATTAGCCTGTTAATCTCTAATATAGGGTTGTTTCTTATCTCTTTAGGGGGACAATAGGCACTTCTTATTTTCTTTCTAATTACCTCAGGAGGATCATGTACGAAAACACAAGATTGTGGTTTACTTTTACTCATCTTAGAGTCTACTATCATTTCCTCTTCATCCGTTGATACTCCTTTTATACCTTGTAGTCCTATCAATAATGGTGTATGTATTGCTACTGGCTTCTTATATCCTAACTTTGGTGCTACTTCTCTAGCAAGTACATGTGCTTTTCTCTGATCAATACCTCCTAATGCCAAATCTAGATCCAAATAGAATATATCGGCTACCTGCATACATGGGTATATTAGCTTAGCAAAATCGAGTACTACTTCACTTTCTTTCCTACCCATTATTGTTATAGCTCTCTTTACACGAGCTAACGTAAGGCTTTTAGCAACCCTTAACACTATTCCCCAGTATCTAGGATCATTAACTACCTCTTCGGCATCCATGAATGTAATCTTAGTGATATCTACTCCGAGGCCTTGAAGAAAGTGTCGCACATATCTAGCAGTATCCTTAATTAAGTTAATGTCCCCACCTAGTTTATCATTTATCCAAGCATGCCACGTTGCCGCTAACACTATCATCTCCATACCACTTTCTATTAGCTCCTGTAATTTACGTGCCCATATAACCCACCCTATATGTACTAGTCCTGAAGGTTCGAAACCTATATACCCGCGTCCTCCTCTCTTAAGTAAAGTTTCAAGTTCGTCTCTGGTAAGTACTTCCTCAGTGTTCTTTAATATATTCTCTAGACTCACAGTACCGCCCTCACTCTTAATGATACTTACTTAATTTCTACAGTCTCGCCTGGTTTCATTATCTTTACTTCTACATCTGGTCTTATCTGTGAGATTAGTTTCTTAAACTCATAGGGGTCTTGCTTTATCAATGGGAATGTATTATAATGCATTGGTATTACTATCCTTGGACCCAAGATCTGCACAGCTTTAGTAGCCTCTATAGGGCCCATAGTGTAATAACCACCTATAGGTAGTAGAGCAACATCAATTTTATGAAGCTCTCTAATGAAAAGTAGTTCTGCAAATAGTCCAGTATCTCCAGCATGATATATCACTAAGCCATTAGGAAGCTCTATCATGAATCCTACAGGAGAACCTATGTTACTGGTATGAAGTGCTGGTGTAAGCAAGTACTTCACATTGTCCACTTTAAACCAGCTACCTATGTTAGCACCAATTGTCTGCTTAACACCTTGTTTACGTGCATAATCTGCTAACTCATAGATTCCTATAATTTTAGCATGATCTCTCTTTGCTAATTCAAAAGCATCGCCTAGATGGTCCCTGTGATCATGAGTTATTAGTATATGGTCAACTTTAGGTACATCTTTTAGCTTTACAGGACATGCAGGATTGCCGTTAATCCATGGATCAATTATTATTCTTATACCATCCTCTATTGTAAAGCAGGCATGACCAAGCCAGGTTATCTTAGCCATTACAGGTACCCTCAAGACTTAACTTCATTCTCTTCTACTAATTAAGTGTTTAAGGAAAATTTAAAGAGAGGCCTGTTTATGGAGGATCATGAAATTAGACTATATGAACGAGCTGGAAAAATAGCTAGCAAAGCGCTTTACTATGGTATGGAAATAGTCCACGAGGGTATGCCAGTAAAGGAACTATGTGAAAAAATTGAAAATATGATAATAAAGCTAGGCGGGAAACCTGCCTTTCCATGTAACATCTCTATTAATCAAATAGCTGCCCATTATACGTCTCCTCCAGATGATACACTTGTAATACCTAGAGATAGCTTAGTAAAAATCGATGTAGGAGTCCATATTGAAGGATACATTGCTGATACTGCTGGAAGTATAACTTTTAGTCGTGAATATGAACCACTTATAATAGCCGCTAAAAAAGCCTTAGAGAATGCCATATCCTTAATAAAAAGTGGAGTTTCCTTAGGACGTATTGGGTCAAAGATAGAGGAAACTATTAAAGAGTATGGTTTTAAACCTATAAAGAATCTTACCGGACATAAAATAGAGCCTTGGAAACTACATGCTGGAAAGACAGTTCCCAACGTGAGTACATACACAATTGAACATGTAAGGAAGGGCGAGGTATACGCTATAGAACCTTTTGTCACAAATGGTAAAGGGTATGTAGTTGAGGAAAATAGGGTATACATATTCAGTTATAGCGGAGGAAAAGCTAAATCAAAAGCTGAACGAAGTCTACTACGTACAATATGGAGGGAATTCCGTACTTTACCTTTCTGTGAGCGATGGCTTTTGAGGATCGCTCCTCACTATATGGAAACATTTCTTTCTTTAAGAAAACGAAATATACTATATGAATATCCTGTACTAAAAGAAGCTGGAAATGGTATAGTTAGTCAATGGGAACATACTATATTAATAGCCGAGGAAGGAGCCCTTGTAATTACTTACGCCGAGTAGTTGTTCTAGCTACTTCTACATTATATATAGCATCAATATATAATTCACCACCACAAGAGCATGTACCTAACCTCTTAAATACGAAGTCTCCTTTCTGAAAATCTCTCTCCATTTTAAAGCTACATTTAGTACACTTTACAACAGTTATAGTCTTCACTTGTTTTTCTGTACGCATACTGAGTCTTGGCAAGTACGAGAAAAGGATGAATACTGTAAGTAGAATTATCAGTATTAATTGATGTAAGTACATATTTTGCATAAAAGGCGGTAACATACTTAATGCGATTAAAAATCCTAAAAGCATAAATGTTAATATCATTAATATTCTCGAAATCCTCATTGCTCCTCTCCTCTATTGCCCTATGCCCATACTATTTCCTATTCCAGCGATTATAACCGTGTCCCCTTCCTTTGTCCCTCTTAGGACTATCTCTCTTATACGTTTAATAACATTCTCCGCTGCTTCAGCAATTTCTTTTTTCATTGTAGTGATAGCTTCTTCTAAGCTTTCTTTAACTATTATAGAATCTATAGGAATATTATACCTAGTAGCTACTTCCTCTATCTTTAACTTCTCAGGTCCAGGATCCCCTATTGCCGCACCTATGCCTTCTATCACTTCTCCACTCTTCTCTCCCTCAAGTTTTAATGCAGCATCGATCATAATTATCCTCGCTATTTTACCTCTATTTCCTTCTACTATCCTCTCAATAATCTTGCCTGGTCTACCCACCTCTCCTCCAGGCCCTGCTGCTTTTACCACTAATAACCTTCTTCCTTCAAAAGGAATCTCTGCGATAACTGTATCATCAACTATTTCAACTTTCTTTTCATTTGCATTTAGTATAAGTTTACCTGCTACTAGAGCTCCTATTCCATCTCCTATGGGTTTTCCATGAGAGAATGCCTTAAGCGCCTTATAATATGCATTAGCTGCCTTCATTATTTGAGGTAAAAGCATCTCTAACTGCATTATCATGTAAATATTCTTTGTCTTCCTGCCAAGTATTGAGTAGTGCCTAGTTATCCTATATAGAGTATTTAATGCTATCGAAGCCTCAACCATATTGCTGATATTCTTTACAATGACGATATCAGCTTTAGGCGCTAAACGAGCTATAGTTTCATGTAGTTTATCTCTTTGGAGTCTCAGTAAATGCTCTAATCTCCTTATAACACCAAAAGGATCTCTCTCTACAGGACTTATTACGTAAAATTCTAGCAATTCATTAAGTCTATTAATGAGATCCTGTTGTGCATTTCCATACTCTCTAAAAACTCGAATTAAAACTGCTTTAGAATCGCCAACCATTTTCTCGAGTCTTCGAAGAGCTTTGCTAATTTCCTGCAACCAGAAAAATACCTGAATCCTTTGATTAAATAGAATTAGGAATAGGAAAATTAACGTACTTATTATATAGTATACCGATGACCATTGATCTGAAGGAGCTCCATTCACTTTAAACTTCCCCTTTAACTGAAGGGAATATTAGCATATACTTATATAAGTAATCCTCTCATGAATACCTCTTAATTTTATAAAGCTTTTATACATTAGAAGAATAAGAAGCCTCCCCATTTATTTCTTCTAAAGTAGCCCTAATTATCGTCCTAATAGCCTTAATTACGAGACATATAGGCATAGAAGGTAGCATTTGGTCCCCTTTTGCTACTTGTCCCACGTCACACGGTATATGCACGAAGCCAACTTTTGTTTTTAGCTGTAACTTATCTACGTTGTACAATGTAGTATAGAATACAAAATTACAAAGAAAAGTCCCTGCATTATAGGATATCACTGCCGGTATTCCTCTCTCTCGAAGAACCTTACATACCCTTCTTATCGGGATCGTAGCCATATAAGCTAATGGACCATCAGGATAAATAGGGATGTCCACGGGCTTCTCTCCATCATTATCAGGTTTTTTAAAATCCATTATGTTTATTGCTATTCTCTCTAACTTTATAGAGGGTGATCCCGGAGCAAGTCCTATACCTAGAAAGATTAAAGGTCTATACTTCATAAGAGTCTCCTCTATTATCCTTTTAGCCCTACGATAAGCTACAGGAAGTACTATTCCCCTTATTTCCTGATTCATTATCCTTTCACTATTAAGTGCTTTAGCTACCTCTCCTGAAGGATTTTCTGAATACTTACCAAAAGGTTCAAATCCCGTAACTACTATCATTACAGTTCACCTTTTTCATTTTTCCTGTTAAATTAATTTAATGGTATACTCCATATCTAGAATTCTTCAAGATCTAGAAGTCTTAAGGAATTAGATTAGGAATGTTTTGAAACTTTCTTAGATTTAAAAGAAAAATCATACGCTTATGGGAACTAATAGAGAGGCTAAGATTTCATCAATAATATTGCTCATAAGGACTATAATAATGAAGAATTCAATTAATGAGATCTACCTATATAGGCAAATGCCTTATAGAGGTACATCCATCATATTTCTCGATATGGCTACTTACAGTATAACAATAGATTACGAAAAATGTTTAGAGGTAGCTAAGGTAATAAGACGATTTAAACTAACATTAGATACCTTTACAAACCCTGAGTTTTATCCTCCTTCTGATGAGGATCCGTTATATGTAGCTAATTACTTCTTCTTCATGGTTGCTATAGATCATAGGACTGGCACTATCTCAAATCCTTTTGAGGGTATAATCAATAGCAAATTCTATCGCGGCTCGGATCTCCTTTACAGACTAGGTATACTAAAGTATTTTGAGAATCCTGAATTCTTTACTACGAGTCATATGATGCACATAACCGTTAAAGAAGTTTCTTCATGGCTTTCAGTAGACACTCCTACTCGCAAATTAGTACGTGACCCTGAGATTAGGGCTATGCTACTTAGAGATGCTGCAAGGAAATTACATTCAAATTACTCTGATAATGCATTAATGATCTTCAAAGGCACAGAAGTATTTACGTGGCTTAGAAGGTTAAGTAGATTTCTAGCATATAGCGACCCAGTCGCTAAGAAGTCGTTTCTTCTCATAAAATTCCTAGAAAGGAGAAACCTTATAGAAAGAGCTCCTTTATCTCAAATCAAAGTTCCAGTAGATAATCATCTTACGAGAATAGCTTTAAGGATTGGTATCGTAAAGCCTAATCCACAACTTTTAAACTTGATAATCTCGAGTAAGGAGGTTGAAGATGATGTTGATGTATTAATTAGGTTTAGCGTGAGAGAAGCTTTCTCTTTAATATGTTATGAAGCCAAGATAAGACCTTTATATCTGGATGACCTTTTATGGTCGCTAGGAAGGACATGTTGTACTAGGAATAGGCCTGTTTGCTCATCTAGTTGTGCAAGGATTATATGCCCAACAAAGTCCATCATATCTTCCTGTAATGGTAAATGTCCTTTAATGGAGGTATGTGAAGCTGCTGAGAGGAATAACGCAAGAGGGATATACGAACATACTAAAATAGATACATGGTACTATTGATCATCTACTTAACCAGTAGGGCAAATATGCTCCTCACCTAGGTTCTTGATCTCATCTACAACTTCTTTTATAATTTCTGGTGCTGCACGTAGTCCATCTATTTCTTCTTTAATATTGTATACATAAAAACTAACCTGACACTACCCTTAATTCCTAATCTATAATGAAGTGGATGTGCACAGTGCATACCTCCTCTTACTATGATTCCCATTTTACTTAGAGCTTTAGTAACAGCCATATAGTTTACTTCTCTTAGATTAAAAGAGACTAACCGCCTCTCATGTTAACGTCTTTAGGTCCATAGATCTCTATATGATTTATTTCTCTTAGTCTTTTTAACAGATATTCTGTCAGTGTTCTTTCATGCTCTCTTACATTGTGCATTCCTAAATGCCTAAGGTAATTAATTGCCTTCTTAAGACCTATAGCGCCAGCTATATGAGAAGTCGCTCCTTCAAATCGCCATGGTATTTCTGTATACTTTATCTCGTTTATTTACTATAACATCTTCTAACATCTCTCCCCTCCTAATTTAAGAAGTTCCATTTCTTCTAGCACGTCCTCTCTTCCCCATAATACCTCTATACCTGTAGGTGCTAGCATTTTATGACCACTAAACGCTAGAAAATCTATTTCAAGTTGCTTAACATCTACAAGAATGTGTGGTACTGACTGTGCACCGTCCACTATAACTATTGAATCTAC
>Ga0180301_10001006_pt1 | contig 22109 bp, 21 predicted proteins | sample GuaBasSediGuay16_FD_121797 | JGI IMG/M metagenome (GOLD analysis project Ga0180301, IMG submission 121797) | Subseafloor sediment microbial communities from Guaymas Basin, Gulf of California, Mexico - Guay16, Core 4569-2, 12-15 cm | ecosystem: Environmental > Aquatic > Marine > Hydrothermal...
CACATGCTCCCTCAAAAAATTAACACCAACATCCATCAACTCAACAGCATCCAAAGCACTCCTACCCAACTCAGGACTACCACCAGCATGACTAGCCCTACCAAAAAAATGAAACTTAACGGAGTTCATGGCATTGCTACTTCCCAAGCTTACAGTGTTCATACTGCCTGGATGATAATTTACTGCAAAATCTAAACCTTTGAATAATCCATCTCTAGCCATATATACTTTACCTATAAGGGTTTCTTCAGCAGGACATCCGAAATATTTTATTGTTCCATTTAGTTTTCCCGCTTCCATAGCTTTCTTTAATGCTATTGCTCCTCCCAATGTTGCTGCGGCAAATAAGTTGTGGCCGCATCCATGGCCAGGTGCACCAGGCTTCAAAGGCTCCCTCCAAGGAACCCTCTTCTGAGATAAACCGGCTAGAGCATCATATTCGCCTAGAACAGCTATAACTGGTCTTCCACTTCCCCATTCAGCTACAAAGGCAGTGGGCATTCCCGCCACGCCTCTCTCTACTTTGAAACCGTTTTTCTCAAGTTCGTCGGCCAAAAGTTTTGAAGATTTATATTCCTGTAAGCCAAGTTCAGCATATTCCCAAATTAAATCGCTGATTTCGACAATTCTTTCTTTATTTTTTTCAATCCAATCTATGGCTATATCTTTTACATTCATGAATAAAATTTAACAGGTGCACTGTTATAAACATTTTCAGTTGGCAGAAACATTTTCAACATGCCTTTCAATTCTTTGTTGGAGTTACATATTTATAGTTTCCTTATGTATAATATTTCTGAACTTGATGTTGCTTGGAGTTTAGTGTGTTGGTGTACTGTAATGGATGTTGCTTTCATTGGGAGGAGGGAGTTAACATATGCCTTCACATTAATAGGGGTCAGTGCATATGTTATAGATGATTTAAGTGAAGCCGAAGATCTCTTCGAAGAATTAGTGAAAGCTAATATAAGCGTTTTAATATTGGAGGAAGATGTTTATAAGCATCTTTGTGAACTTGATGTTTACAAGCCTAGCAGCCTGGTAAAGCCAATTTTAATAGTGATTCCCAGTTTGAAAGGCAGCGAAGGCTATAGACTTAGAGAACTTTATGGCTTGATAAGTCAAGCGGTTGGAGTTAAATTAGAGTTGGAGAGGTGATATTGAAAATGGTAAGTGAACTTCATGAGTTGGTTGAAGTGGAAAGGGAGGCTGAACATAGAATTAAGAAGGCTCATATGGAGGCTAATCTTAGAGTTGAAGAGGCAAGGAAAAGGGCAGAAAAAATCATAAATGATGCTAAAAATACAACTTTTGAAGATTTGGTTAAAGAGTATGAGGAGAGAATATTTAATGCTGAGAAAAGAATCATAGAGGAATATAAGAGAAGAGCGGAAGAGTTAAGGTTGAAAGGACTTAGAAATCTGCCTGAGGCAGTCGATTTTGTTCTAAGATTAATTTTAGGATTGGGAGTAGTGTGAAATATGAGTTTAGAAAAGTTGAAAAGTGAAATTTTAGGGAATGCTGAAGCTACTATTAAGAGAATTTTGAGTCAAGCGGATGAAGAGGTTAAAAATATAATTTCTGAGGCTGAAAGAACCGCTGAGTTGATAAAGCAGAGAAGAAGAGAGGAAATATTGAAGAGGTTGAAGGAAAAGGAGAAAGCTGTTTTGTCTAGAGCCCGATTGAGTGGTAAACGATTACTTTTATTAACTGAAGAGGAACTTTTTAGAAAGGTTTACGAAGAAGTCAAAGATAAACTGGCAAATTTAGATAGAGATGAGGAATATCTCAAAGTCTTGGTTAACTATATTGTAGAGGCTGTTAAAGCCCTTAAAGAAAACAAGATAATTTTGAGTTTAAATGCGAAAGATAAACTATTTCTCAAGGAGCATATGGACAGGGTGCTTGAAGCTGTCAAAGCGAAAACAGGAAATGTGGAGTTAATGTTAAGTGACGAAGACTTAGACATTGTGGGCGGCGTTATTGCTTATACTGTTGACGGTTTCAAAATATATAATAATTCGCTAGATGCACGGCTAAAGATGATTATGGATGATTATCGAAGCAAAATTATGAACATTCTGCTTGGTGAATAGATATGAGAATTGGTAGAATAGTTAAGATTAGCGGATCCGTCGTGATAGGTAAAGGTATCCATGACATTGAGATAGGGGAAGTAGTAGAGGTTGGTGACGAGGGCCTTATAGGCGAAGTTATAAGAGTGGGGGAGAAATTCTTTACAGCACAGGTTTATGAACCAACAAGCGGATTGAAAGTTGGAGATAAAATAACTGCCACGGGTAAAAGGTTAGTGGCTGAACTTGGACCAGGCCTATTAACAAATGTGTTGGATGGTATAGGTAGACCGCTAGAAGTTCTAATAGAGAAAGTTGGACCCTTCGTGAGACGAGGGATTAAAGCCAATTTACTGCCTAGAGATAGAAAATGGCATTTTAAACCTACTGTTAAGGTGGGGGATAAGGTTGCTGGAGGAGACATCATAGGTGTCGTTGAGGAAACCCATATGGTTGAACATAAAGTTATGGTTCCTCCTGAAATGCATGGAAGAATAAGAGAGGTCAAGGAAGGAGATTACACTGTAATTGACCCTATATGTTATCTTGAGAATGACGGTGAGAAGCCTATATTTCTAATGCATGAGTGGCCTGTCAGATTGCCCAGACCTTTCGCTAAGGAGGGTAGATTGCCTTTAAAGAAGCCATTAGTCACTGGGCAGAGAGTTATAGACATCTTCTTTCCCGTACCGAAAGGTGGAGCAGCATGTATTCCTGGAGGATTTGGTACAGGTAAAACTGTAATGTTACATCAATTAGCTAAGTGGAGTGATGCTAAGATAGTTGTGTATATAGGTTGCGGTGAACGTGGAAACGAGATGGCTGAAGTTTTAACAGACTTTCCGAAACTTATTGATCCAAGAACTCAGAGACCATTAATGGAAAGAACTGTTCTGATAGCAAATACAAGCAATATGCCGGTCTCTGCTAGAGAAGCAAGCATATACATGGGCATAACCATAGCAGAATATTATCGTGATATGGGCTATGATGTAGCTTTGATGGCGGATTCCACTTCAAGATGGGCTGAAGCTTTAAGGGAGATTTCGGGAAGGCTTGGTGAAATGCCTGTGGAGAGAGGTTTCCCCGCATATCTTCCCGATAGAATTGCAGAGTTCTATGAGCGAGCTGGAAGAGTTATAGCTCTAGGAAAACCTAGAAGGGAAGGTTCAGTAACTGTTATAGGTGCAGTTTCACCTCCAGGTGGTGACTTTAATGAACCTGTAACAGTTCATACATTAAGATTTACAGGAGTCTTCTGGTGTTTAGATTCTGATCTCGCATATAGTAGGCATTTCCCAGCAATTCATTGGCTGAAAAGCTATAGTGTTCATGCTGATGCTTTAATATCAACTATTTCAAAGGAGCTTGAAAAGATTGGAAAGAGAGAGCTTGCAAAGCTGCCGGATTACAGGAAGAGGTCTTTAAGACTTCTAAGTGAAGCTGCAGAAATAGAGTCCATTGCTAGAGTTATAGGTGAAAAGGTTTTGCCAGATGATCAGAGACTTATATTGTTGGCTGCTGAGCTGATAAAAGAGGGATTTCTGAGACAGTCAGCATTCGATGAGGTGGATTCATTCTGCCCATTTGAAAAGCAGATATTGCTTTTGAAGATTATAGTGGACTTCTATGAATATGCTTCCAAACTTATAAGCAGTAAAGTTCCAGTCGATAAGATTAGAGGACTACCCGTAATATCTAAAATTATGAGAATGAAGTTCGATCCCAGAGGATTAGAATACATAAAATCTGTTGAAAAGGAGGTTTTCAAAGCTTTGGGAGAAGTTGCATCTGAATATGATATAAAATGGTGATAGAGATGGGGAGCAACTTATTCTATAAGGATCTTGCCGGAATTATGTTTAAAGGAATCGAAGAGATAAGAGGTTCTCTTCTAGTCTTAAAACCCATACCTGGAATAGGTTTTGATGAAGTAGTTCTAGTGAGAGCTCCAGACGGTAGGGATAGAGTTGGAAGAGTTCTAGAAGTTGGAGAAGATGCAATTATAGTTCAAGTTTTCGGTGAAGAGATGGGTCTTCAAGTTGACAGCGTCGTTAAATTCACTGGTTCAACATTTGAAGTTCCAGTGTCTGATGATGCTCTTGGAAGAATGTTTAACGGCAGATTCGAACCAATAGATGGTATGCCAGCTCTCTATAGAGGTGAAAAAAGAGATATTAATGGAAATCCTATAAATCCATGTGCTAGAGTTCATCCAAACGATTTTATACAGACAGGTATATCTGCTATTGACGGATTATTATCTCTAATTAGGGGACAAAAGTTACCGATTTTTTCAGAGTCGGGATTACCTCACAATAGGATAATTGCACAAATAGCTAGACAAGCCACGGTAGTAGAGAAAGAAGAAGAGTTTGCAATAGTCTTTGCAGCCATAGGGTTAAAGAATGATGAGGCAAGGTTCTTTATAGATCAGTTTCGTGAATCGGGGGCTATAGAGAGATCCGTGATAATATTGAATTTGGCTAATGATCCAGCAATAGAGAGATTACTTACACCGAGAATAGCGCTTACAATAGCTGAATATTTGGCGTTCGATTTAGATTATCATGTTCTAACCATATTAAGCGATATGACTAACTATTGTGAAGCTTTGAGGAAGATAAGCGCTGCAAGGGAGGAAGTGCCGGGAAGAGCTGGATATCCAGGATACATGTACAGCGACCTGGCAACAATATATGAAAGGGCAGGTATCATAAAGGGTAAGAAGGGAAGTTTAACTCAGATGCCGATTTTAACAATGCCTGGAGGAGATCTCAGACATCCAATTCCAGATCTAACTGGATACATTACTGAGGGACAGATAATATTAAGTAAAGATTTACATGCAAGAGGAATATATCCTCCCATCAATGTTCTCCCCTCATTGAGCAGATTGATGAGAAGTGGAATTGGAGTTGGAAAGACTAGGGAAGATCATAGAGAACTTTCAGATCAGTTATATGATGCGTATCATAGGGGGGTGCGAGCAAGAGACTTGGCAAGAATAGTTGGCGAAATGGGACTAAGTGAGAGAGAGCAATTATATCTTAAATTTGCAGACATGTTTGAAAGGAGATTTATAAATCAAGATGAATATGAGAATAGAAGTATCGAGGAAACTTTGAATATTGGCTGGGAAGTTTTATCAATATTGCCGGAAGAAGAACTTGTAAGAGTTAAGAATGAAACAATAATGAAATATTATCGTCCGGCCAGAGAGCGAAGAGAGGCGATTAAATGAGTTTAGAGATTCCCTCAGTAACTAAAGGTGCTTTACAAAGAGTTAAGGAACAATACCGGTTTATACAGAAAGGTAAAGAAATATTGGAAATGAAAAGAGATAGACTGGCAGGTGAAATAAATGCTTTGTTGCCTAAGATGCGTGAAAGAAAAAAGATTGAACAGGAGATTATGGAAATCTATAAAGAATATAAGAGTTTACTGATGGCATATGGTTCTGAAGAACTCTCATCCTATTCTAAGGCGATAGGAAAACTGGAAGTTAAATTTTTAGTTCGAAGTCTAATGGGTGTACCTGAACCAGACATAAAGATAATTTCAGATCCCAAATTTCAAAATATAAGCGATCCAGCACTACAATCCTTCTGTATAAGATTTTATAGGCTATTTAAAAAGTTGCTTAGCCTTGCAGTTGTCGAAACGAGAGTTGAAAAATTGGCATTAGAACTTATGGATACAAATAGAAAAGTCAATGCTTTGGAAAAAATAGTAGTTCCACAATTTCAAGAATTAATCAGATATATGGAGGAGAGAATAATGGAGGATGAGCTGCAAGAGTTTGTTCGAATAAAATATATTGTTACAAAGGTGGAGAAGAAATGAGATCTGCCTCTCTAATTTACATTATAACTAGGGCTCACGGTTTAGCCACACATTTATTGTCGGATGAGGAGATAGATTCCATGGTTAAAGCAAAATCATTTCAATTTCTAATAGATCTTTTATCTCGCACTGATTATGCAGCCTATTTAAGTTCTATATCAAGGGAAAAATTAACAGCATACAATGTTGAAAGGATTCTTGCAACAGTATATTCGGAGAGAACCTATTATCTTATCAGATTTACTGAAGGTTCACTTAAAGAATTCATGATAAATTATGCGAGAAGGATAGAAGTAGAAAATATAAGACGAATATTGAGAGCAAAATTTAGTGGAAATCCGATTTCTCTAGAAGATTTAATTCCGATACCGCATGGTTATCAGGAGATAAATTTCACTGCAATGGTGGAAACTCCAAGTATAGACACAGCGCTTGACTACATAAGAGTCTCCATATATAGCGATGCGAATAAGTATGCAACTGTTGCTAAAAATGTAGGTTCTCTAATTCCATTGGAACTTTACATTGAAAACAAATATTATAATATTTTATTAGATATCTGTAAACAACTACCCAATTCAAAAGATGTAATTAAAGCCATTAACACTGAAATGGCTATTAAAAATATTTATTATATTATTGGTTTAAAAATAATCGGGGCTCCTTCAAAAATTTTAGCTTCAACCTTAGCTTCGATTAAAAGTGGCAGAATAAAAGATTTCGCTAATGAGCTTATTAAATTAAAGTTCGAATCTATCGTAGATAGATTAAATGTTACTTCATATAGATGGATTGTCAAATATATTCGTGATGCCATAGAGGAAAAAGATTTAAATGGAATAAGAATAGGGTGTCGACGTGCACTAAGACATTATTATAACAAGATTAAAACCAGAAAACCATTAAGCTTTACATTTATGCTTGCTTATTTTTCAAGCGTTGAAAACGAATATTTTAATTTGAGAGCCATAGTCTTCGGCAAATATTTGAATGTTAAAGATGAAGAAATAATGAAAGTTATAATTAAATAAATCAGGATAATATCTCTTACAGTAAAAATTAGAAGTTTAGGCGCCAAGTATCAGTATTGCAACGATAAGCCCATAAATTGCTACTCCCTCGCATAGTCCTGCCAATATTATCACCCATACTGCCAATTCAGGCTTCTCTGTTAAAGCGGCTAAACCTGCAGATGTCGTACTATATAGTGCTAATCCGGCACTTATACAAGAAACTGATACTGCTAGTGCTGCACTAAGAAACTTCATATCGCTCTGTAAAGGTTGAGTTTCTCCTTGTGCAGATACATGTGTTATTGTTAGCAAAGCTATTAGCAAGTTTATTGTGATTAGCACTAGCATTGCCTTATGGCGGTTATTCGTGATCCTTTTCGCAAAGTTTAGTGCTAATCCTTCAAACTCCATACCATTCCACCTATTATAATAACGCGCCTTAAGGCGGTAATTATGTGACTCTTTCTACTATATATCCTTTTTCCATTGTGAGAAATGTTTCTAGCGATCTCAATATCCTTTAGAAGCGTAAAGGTTTAAATGCCTTTCCAGTCCCCTTGTAGAATTTTGTTGAAAATTCATAGTATATTAGCCTTAATGATTGTATTCCTGCTGCAAATCCTTCCATCATAATAACTAGAACATTCATTAAAATATAAGCTCCCATAGCACCCATAGATGATGAAAGTATAGCTGCTGTTTCTCCCAGAGCTGCATGTGCAACAGCAAAAGCTCCTAATCTCACATATGATACAGAGTTAGTCAGATATGAGATAAATCCTTCCAAGAATTCGGCAAATCCCATCACAATGCTTATACTTAGAGGTTCCTTCTTTTTTTCATCTAACAATAAAATTATTGTCGGTGATAAAAATATTAATCCGAGCGCACTCAAAGCAGTAATTAATACAGGTACATTTTCTGGTTTTAGAAAAACTGAGAAACTAGTTCCGCCAATTATAAATTGTACTGCAAGATAAACGCCAGATATGTAGTATACTAATCCTATAACACCTTTCCAATTAAATATAGCGTGGAAATATTCTTTTTTAAGTATAAGATTCATTATATTCAAGATTATTCCAATTATTATTTGGAACAATCCAAATATCAATGAAATCACGATAATATCCATTATGTTATTTAGCGGGTTGATCCATAAGGGTTCAAATATATGGTGCAAGAAAAATTCTCCATATAAAAATCCAAATATTATAGATGGAATAGAGCTTACAGCCATTATTGTACCTAGTTTATTAATACCAGACGCTGATATTCCAAGTAAAGGTTTTCTTATCTTATTTAACATTAAACCTAAGGCTAATAGAACTGCTCCTTGCCCTATATCCCCAAATATCATACCATACATAATGACGAACAGGGCTGTGTAAATTGGAGTGGGATCAATTTCATTATAATCTGGAATGCCTCGCTTAAATGTTAATAATTCAAATTTGTTGAGAATTGGTGGATTTTTTATATAAGTTGGAGGTTTTTCATCTTCTTCAGGATCTCTGAACCGAATATACATGACTCCGTCGGTTAGTTCTTTCACTTTTTCTTCTAAGATTTTGGCATTCTCTGCGGGGACCCATCCATCAAATATTGTTAAGTTTCTAGTCCTTAGAATTGATGCCTTCACAGTATAAAGAAATCTGATATATCTTAGTGCCCGTTCATATTTTTCAATTTCTTTCTTAACTTCTTCCTTTAACTTCTCTAACATTTTGATGATTTCCAGCTCCCTTTCTTCTAACTGCTGTATTGCCTCAGTTGGATCTGGATTTAAATCAGAGGGTAATTTGAATTCTTCAAAGTTTAACAATGACAAGATTTTGTCTATCTCCTCTTTATCCTTTTCAGAGAAAGCTATTAGGAGTAGATTTTCTTTAGGTCGACCCTTAAGTAACGAGTATACTATGTCAAATGGCCTTAAATATTCTATCAGTTTAGATACATTTCCAACAGGTATGAATCCTGCTTTTTCAATAGTATGCGTACATTCTCCTAGTGTGTCTAGTTTTACGCCATTTCTTCTAAAGCATTCTAAATCTATTTTCAATTTCCGTAGATCGTCTAGCTTCTTAGTTAACTCATCGATTTTACTCCTATATCTCTCTGTTACTTCCTCAAGGTCTTTAAGTGATTTTTCAAATTCTTCTTTCGTTATTTTTTCAATTTCAGGTTTCTTTTTGTCTGGAGTTTTGAAGATTGTTTTAACTTCCCTGAGTTTTTCGGTTCTCGCCTTTCGTTTTCTCACATGTCTTTCAATTATATTTATAAGAGATTTTAACCGGTTGATTTCTCTAATAAATCTTAAATATTCTTCTGCTTCTATTGCTTCTCTTCTAATTTCACTTTTCTTCTTCTCTAAATGTACAAAACCCAATGAGCCTAATAGTTCGGCAACTTCATTTTCATGTTTTTGCAGAACAGCCAAATAGAATCGCTTCATCCTTACTGATCTTAGCATATTTCCACCGTTTACAGCAAACTCTACTTATCATGGTATGATGTCTATATGGGATAAGTGAGAGGCCTATATATTTGTTTTGATTAATAAGTTTTGCTTCACTAATTTTTTTACTAAAACCGATTTTAACTATAAAAAATTAATTAAAGTGGAATGTTAATGTTAGGGCGTTTCTCATACTTTAATATTTCAATGTAACCATATTTTTTGAGCATCTCTACGATCTCTTTCTTCGACTTTTGCCGTATTTTAAGTTTAGACGAGTCAGCTAATCTTATGGCTATTCTTGCCACTACCATTGCTGCTTCTTGCATATCTCTTATGTCTAACTTGTCAACGGTATCAGCCTTTGTATGGCCGAAGCCTCTTCCACTTCTTGCCTCCTTAAAGGCAGAACCGCTTGCCAAGGTACCTGCAGGAATGCCTTCTAGTACGAACGGAAAATAATCTGAATATAATCCTAATCTATCTGCGATTGGAATCGGGTAATTCATATCTTTTACCAGTTCTTTCAGCATGGATATTAATTCAGGGAAACCTTGCAACATTATTCCTGGTCTTGAAGCTCTCCCGGCACCATCTAAGTTTATCATGAATTTAATGTTTTTAACTAGATGTTTATGTTTATTTATGTATGCATGGCTTCCTATTAATCCTATCTCCTCCGCGGAGAAACATATAAATCTGATAGTTCTCTTAAATTTGTTTCTATATTTGGCGAGAACTCTTGCAACTTCCATTACTATACATGCACCAGCAGCATCATCCATGGCACCTTGACTTATATCATGACCATCAAAATGTGCTCCTATAATTATTAATTCATCCTTTCTCTCACTTCCAGGTAAATCTCCTATTATATTCCATGATTTTAATTTTTTAGTTACATGTTTAGCTTTTATTTTTACTTTTACTTTTCCGAGTCTCATAAGTCTTTTAATTAATTCTCCATCTTCTTTTGTTATTCCAATTGCAGGTATTTCTGCTTCCATGTTAAATCTGGCGCTTCCGGTTGGTGCAAGTAATCCTGGATAATGATTCATAAATAGAAATCCTACTGCTCCAGCCTCTACTGCTCTTCCAAATTTTTCAACTCTGTGAATCCATCTGTGAAAGTATGGCGGGGAGAAACTGGTTACTAATACGATTTTCCCTTTGATCTTTTCTTTATTTCTTTCATAATCTATTGGCAGTCCATGACCTAAATCTATAACTTCTGCTTCTAATCCCTCATCAGACGTTGAAGGACAGTAGGGGAGCGCTATTGCATCGATTTTTTTGTTTATAGGTGAAGTTATATAAACCTCTGTTTTTCCTCTGATCCAGCCATTATATTCAAATTCCTCTATGTGAGAGTCTTCTAAGCCATATTCGCTAAATTTTTCTAAAATGTATTTTACTGCTTGTTTTTCACTTTCTGTTCCTGCAAATCTGCTACCGAATTGATCACATAATGTCAACAGGTTATCATAGACTTCTCTTGACGTGTATATTTCCCCTATGATTTCCTTTTCAATATTACTTATCTCCATAACTTCACCTCAAAATTTATAGTCATATTAGAATTGCAATTTGATTTAAGTTTTTTGAATAAAGAATTTAAAGACCATACATCTATTAGTTTTAAATTATTCTTCTCTTTAAAATGGAGGCTTTGTTTTGAGAATTAAAGATATCATAATTTTAATTCTTATTTTAGTTATTCAATTTATGGGTCCGTTTAGTGGAAACATGATCATGCCCATGTTTAAAGCTTTAAGAAACGATTTCCATGTTGAAACCTTTTCATTAAGTTTATCAATTACCTTTTATATGTTTTCGTTCAGCTTATTCCAGCTTTTTTCAGGTTTTATCTGTGACGCTTTTCTAGGTAGAAAGGTAACCATGCTTCTTGGATTAACCATATATTTTTTAGGATCAATATTTATAAGTATTTCAACGTCTATTTGGATCTTCATTTTTTCTAGAGTAGTTCAAGGAATAGGAAATGCTCTAATTTCACCTATGCTATTATCTCTCATTGGTGATTTATTTCCAAAAAATCTTCATGGAAGAGTGATAGGTTTATATGCTGTAGCTACCACTATTGGTAGTTCATTTGGTCCATATGCTGGAGGCTATTTTGCTCTGATAAGTTGGCGTTTGGGATTCGTCATTTTAGCTTTTATATCATTCCTATCTCTTATTCTCTCATCATTTTTACTTCCAAAGACATATTCAATTAAGAAGAAAGATTGGAATTCTTTTAAAACTGAGGTTAAAAATGTTTTCGTCAACATTAATTTCATCACTTTAAGCTTCATAGGTTTTCTACTTTTCTTTTCTGGGATAGGCTTCTATAATTATCTTTCAGACTATCTGTCTCGTCCCCCTCTAAATATTTCGAGTGATATGATAGGAGGTTTCTTGTCACTTTCAGGAGTTGGCGGAATCATTTCCGGTTTTATAGCTGGATATTTAACTGATATTCTAGGCAGAAAGAAGACAAACATTCTCGGTTTAATCTTGTACATTCCAGTTTTAACTTTATTTTCGACTGATTGGTGGCTTAAATTTATGCCTCTTCTAATGTTCTTAATCGGATTTGCTTCTACTATGAGTATTACTCCAGTTAACACCATGATAGTTGAAATTGATCCTGATAATAGGGGTGTTATAACATCTGTTTATGGGTTCATAAGGTTTTTGGGTTATGGTTTAGCGCCAATGATAGCATACATTCCTTACATGTTAATGGGACTCTATGGTGTTGTATTGTTAAGTTTGTTCTCTTTAACTTTAAGTATCGTTTTAATGATTTTACTTGTAAAATAGTTTTTCATCAGTCTCTATCGGCTTGAAATAATATAACGGTTTTAGCGAACATTCCTCTTTTTTCATTTTTAGAAATACTATTCTTACTTGTAATCCAATTCTAATAGAATTTAAATCAACATTTTTTACTATTCCAGGCAATCTCACCCCTCCTTCAAATTCCGCTATTCCAACTATGTATGGTGCTTCTTCAAAGAAATTTCTTGGCTTAACATAAATTTTAGTGTAAGTTATAATTTTTCCAATCGGTTTTATCGCTTTCCAAGTTAGGTTTCTAGATGAACAGTATGGGCAAATACTCTTGGGAGGTAAAAAGATCTTTCCGCAATCTTTACATTCCACTGCCATGAATTTTCCTTGCCTACAGTATTCGAAGAATTGTTCTATTGATATATTAGAGCTATACATTTTAACTCCTCCTCCTATATATGTGGACTATAGCTGTTGCACCAGATCCTCCCAAATTATGTGTTAAACCTATTTCAGCATTTTTAACTTGTCTCTTTCCAGCTTCACCAATTAATTGAAGGTATATTTCGTATGCTTGTGCAGTTCCCGTGGCACCTACAGGGTGGCCTTTAGCCTTTAAACCTCCACTTATGTTAACTGGAATATCACCATCTCGAAAAGTCAATCCTTCCTCTATAAGTTTGCCTCCTTCTCCAACTTTACACAATTTTAAATCTTCATAGGTGATAATTTCTGCTATTGTAAAACAATCGTGAACTTCAGCAACATCTAGATCTTTAGGTGTAATTTTAGCCATTTTATAAGCTTTTTCAGCAGCTATTCTTGTTGATCTCATACTTGTTAGGCTTCTTCTATTATGTAGTCCTATTGTGTCGTGGCCTTGGCCAAAACCGATTATGTCAACTGGGGTATCAGTATATTTCCTGGCTTTTTCCGGTCTTGTCAAAATAAGGCAGGATGCACCATCAGAAACCAATGAGCAATCATATAATTTTAATGGCCATGCTATAATCCTCGATTCCAAAACATCGTTAACTGTGATCTCTTTATGCATATGTGCCTTCGGATTGAGAAGGGCATTTTTATGATTTTTTACAGCTACCAGTGCCATTTGCTCCATCGTTGTGCCGTATTTTTTCATGTGGGCTGTAGCCATCAAAGCGAAAAGTCCAGGGAAAGTTAATCCATTTATCTGTTCAAATGGTCGATCAGCAGCCATTGCAAGTATGTTCGTAAAATCTGGAGCTTCTAGATGAGTCATCTTTTCAACTCCTCCTACAACGACAACATCGTACAATCCTGAATTTAATGCAAGTATTCCAAGTTTTAAAGCTGAACCTGAAGATGCACATGCATTTTCAACTCGCACCCCTTCAGCACCTATAAGATTACACCATTCCAAAATTATTGGAGCATTATGTTCTTGATGTTCAAATGCACCGCTCATTTGACCTATAAAGAAGGCATCTATCTCTTTTGGAGATAGAGCTGGACAGCTATTCATTGCTTCATTGAATGCTTCAAAGAATATTTCCCTGGCAGTTAAACCCTTAAGTTCTCCAAATCTGGATAAGCCTGCAGATATTATCGAAGCTAAGGGTTTAGGCAAACTTTTTCCCTTTAAGCAATTTCTTGCAATAATATTTAAGCTATTTAGTTAGAATATCGTTAATTGTCGATTAAATGAAGATGAATAATCGAAATAAAACAACCATGAAAAGTTTAAATCCAACACTATCAAATATTAACGAGGGCTACCTCCATGAAGACACGAGGAATATCCCCTTTAACAGTTACGTTGATAGTGAGCCTAGTTCTAAATGCAATGTTGATGCCAATATTGTTGGCCATGTACGATAAAAATAAAACGCTCAACAACACCATAACTACCTTAACAGTTCAATATAACGAGTTATCTCAAAAATTTCAGACAATATTAGAGGAGTTAAATTACACCAAAAGTCAACTTCAATATTATAAGCAACAAGTAGATTATTATTCAAGGCTTATTGAAAGAATTGAAGGAAACTTTTCTAAATATGCAAGTTCAAGTATATTTCTTGTTGCAGTGAAAGAGATTCCCCAAAGCTTCTTCACAGTAAAGTATGAAGGAGTAACGATGACATGCAATGTAGAGATAACTGAAGGAAACGGAAGAATTCTAGTAAACACAAATCCCAGAATTGGAATAGATCTACAATCTAGTGTGCGAACAGCAGTAATTGTAGCAGAAAACTATACAGGAATTTCTCTAAAAAATGCCGACATAATCCTATCAATTTCATCAAAGGAACCTGTAGAAGTTGTTGACGGTCCAAGTGCAGGAGCAGCTATAACTGTAGCAATAATTGCAGCTTTACTTAATAGCAATATTAACAGAACAGTATATATGACCGGTACGATAAATCCTGATGGCAGCATAGGTCCTGTAAGTGGAATTGTTGAAAAAGCTATCGCAGCTGCAAAAAGTAGTGGAAAAGTTTTCCTAGTTCCTCCAGGTCAATCAAAGGTTGCTGTGAAAATAGAGAAGAAACATCAAATAGCTCCAGGATATACCATCATAGAATATACATGGAAAGTTGTTGACCTCCAGTACTATTTAAAGTCCTTGGGTTTCAACATAACGGTGATAGAAGTAAGTAACATTGAGGAAGCATGCCACTATGTTTTGTTATAAACATCGTTAAATGTCGATGCAATTCGTTTTTATTTTGATTTATTCTGAGATACTTAGCTGCAACATCTAAATGATTAAATATGAATTTTATTTATTTTGATATTAGTGAATGCTCATGGAGCAGCGTGGCAGATTGGAAAAAGCATTAACAGAATGTCTGAGACGGGCAAGGGAAGCAATATTGAATGGCTTGAAAAAACCTAATGCAAATAAAGTTTTAGCTATAAGAATGGGTGATAAAACGAAACTAATAGATAAAGAAGCTGAAGATGTTATTATAAATTCCCTGAGAAAATATTTTGATAATTTTACCGTTTTAAGTGAGGAGTTGGGAAGAGCTACTTTTGGAAATGGGAGAGGGCCGATTTTCATAATTGATCCGCTAGATGGAAGTACTAATGCTTTAAGAGGGTACCCAATATTTTCTGTTTCGATAGCGGTGTCTGAAGGTAATTCCTTTTCAAAAATATACTCTGGAGCAGTCATGAATGTAGTTACTGGGGATGTATTTTTGGCCTTTAAAGGTAGAGGAGTTCTATATAATAACAAAAAGGTTAAGCCTAATGATATTAGGAGAATAAGTAATGCTTTAGTAGGTGTCGACTTGAATATTCGGTCAAGAATACCTAATTATTTAAAAAAGTTAGAGAGAGTAATCGAGTCGGCAAGGCATGTTCGTTCACTTGGAACGAATGCGTTAGAGACGTGTTTTGTCTCCGCAGGTATATGTGATGCTTTCATTGAATTAAGAGGAATTTTACGTCTGACAGACTTTGCAGCTGCATGTTTCATTGTAAAGGAAGCTGGAGGAGTGGTTTTAGACGAGCGTGGAGCACCGTTTGACTTAGATTTTTATGAGAACGTTCGAGGAAAATACATTGCTGCATGCACTAAAGATCTTGCTATGGACATCTTAATAAACCTGAAATAAAAAAATCATCGACAATAAACGATTAACTATTATAAATATATTTGAAGTTCATTTTGAAAAAAGGGGTTAACCTATGTTTATTAGAATTACATTTAAGCTGTATAAACACATATAACCTATGAGAATAACTTATTATTAGAGAATGCATAATTTGAAAATAGACAGAGGTAAGTGGTGCAAAGAATGTACGATGACAATGAAATATCGCGAATATACCAAGTTCTCAGCAACCCTTCAAGACAGAAGATAATAGAATTTTTAGGATCAAAAGGTAAGGCCAGCATAACAGAAATTAAACGTGCTTTGAAAATGAGCACTGGAAGTTTATATTACAACATTGATCTCTTAGGCGATCTGATAGAGAGAGATCCTAAGAAAAAATTTTCTCTCTCAGATAAAGGTTGGATAGCATATAATTTATTAAAAAATGGTAAGGAAAGTATTTTAGACGCAAAATACTATAGGAATCATTTCATTCCCCTTAAATTAAGATCTAAGCTTAGCTTAATCTTTCATCCGAGATGGCTATTTCTCACTCTATACGACTATAAGTCTCTTCAAATCGCCATTCCAATAATCGTCCTTCTTCTCGGCGCATCCATATGTTATTCGACAAATGTTGAATTAACTTTATTTGCATATTCTTATAAACCAACTCAACCTCCAATTTACTCTGCATTAAAATTCATTTTAAGTTGGATTATCATTTATATTATGGCTGAAACCCTACCATTCATATTGCATGGAAGAATAGGAGGCCATATTTCACTGCTTTCAGGTCTAGCTATAGCGACTCTTCCTCTTCTTCCGATTCCCTTCCTAGTCTCACTATCTTCTACTAATCTATATCTTCTTTTAAGTGCAGTAGTGTTTCTCTTACAGTTCATTTCTTGTCTTTTATTCTCAGCATCTATAGGTGCTTCAAAGAATATAGGTACTGAGAGAGCTCTTCTAATAGGCTTTCTAATAGTTTACTTTAATATAACGCTTCTCATATTAGCGAGAAGCTAAAATTATTTTCTTTGTTTAACGGTGTAAATGGCTAGATTTAATATATCTATGAAGCATACTTCCCCTATTAGTTTCATATTTTCCGAGACTACAGGTATTTCATCCATCAATTTTTCAACCATCTTCATGCATACATCGAAAATTGTATTTTCAGGATGAACACAAACTAGTTCTCCAACATAGTCTTTGGCGTATGTTCCTAAAAGATATCTTAGACCGATGGATTCTCCTTTTTCTCGTAAAACGTCAGTTTTACCTGCCTTTAAAACAATATATTCTAAAATTCTTTGTGGAGTTATTATACCTAACAATTTTTCACCTTCAACTACATAGAAAGTTCTTCTTTTTGGTTCATATGCCATGATTTCCAACATTTTAGTAATTGGTGTTTCAGCATCCAGTACCCCCTCTTTTATAGGTCGCATAATATTCCTTACAGGAATATTCTCAAGATTCTTCAGCTTGTTTAGATCCATACTTTCATCAGCATTTTTCATCAATCTCTTTCCCCTCATGTCAGCTGGTTAATTTATAACATAAATTAGATTTAAATTCTTATTTACATTTACATTTAAAGGTATGTGTGCTGAAAAAAATGTTACCCATGTAGTTGAATGCGGGAAAAGATTTTGGCAGAGGTTTCGGAATCGATTAGTCAACATAATAGAATACATTGCCAAACATTCTCGAATCATTTCCTTATTAGTTTCACCATTAATTTCAATTGGAATAGGCATCTTATTCGAATTTAACTCTAAACAGTTAGTTGCATTGGCAGCATTTGTATTCTCTATTTTAGGTGCCTTTTTCTTTTGGAAGTATAAGTTAATAGTTGCCTTTGTAAGTGTAACAATGTTATTGACTTTAGGAGTTATTGATGTTAGTACACTAATTGAATCGTCAGAGTTTGATATTATTTTATTTCTCATAGCAATGACTTTGATAATTGCACCATTAAAAAGGGTAGGTTTCTTCCGCTGGTTAACTCTCTTTCTTTTGAAAATTTCAAATTTCAACATAAAAGCATTGGTGATGCTTTTCATGGTAACTTCCATGATCTTTGCAGGAATCATGGGGGCTGTATCGTCAATTGTTGTAATCACGGCTATGGTTATGGAGTTCAGCGATTATTTTGAGATAGATTCAAAATTATTTATAATACTGTCTATTCTTGCATCTAACATTGGAAGTAGTGCCACTGCTCTTGGTAATCCTGTCGGGTTAATTTTAGCCTTGGGCGCTGATTTAAGCTTCGAAGAATTTTTAAGGTGGTCTGCTCCACTCGCATTCCTTAGCATTGCTATTGTAATCTTATATGTTATGAAGGTTCATGGAAGCTTTCTTGATGAAGTTCAACTGAAAATTAATAAAGGTTTAAGGGAGAGAAAAATAACTTTGAATCTTTGGTCTGTTATAGGTGATTTGAAAAAATTCTTTCTAGCATCCTTTATATTTATAATCACCATTATTTCATTGTCACTGCATAGACTCTTTGCCTCCTTTCTCTCACTTGAAGGTAAAACCATGCTTGTGGGATTGGCTTTTCTGGGAGCTGCATTAGCCCTTACACTTTATAAGGAGGAGAGTAAAGAGATCGTTGAGAGAGAGGTTGATTGGTGGTCTCTTTTATTTATAACTTTCCTTTTTGGAGAAACAGGTGCCCTCAAATATACAGGGGTTACAAATAGATTGGCATATCAACTACTTCATTTTACTCATGGAAATATATCATCAATATTATTGATAATCTCTATCTCCGTATTCTTTCTTTCAGCCTTCTTGGATAATGTTCCAACAGTTGCTGCATTCATTCCAATAGTTCTTGATTTTCGAATGGCAGGGTTAAATATTTATCCAATATGGTGGATCATATTGATCTCCGGATGCTATGCAGGGAATCTAACACCCTTAGCATCTGCAGCTAACATGGTTGCTCTAGGCATTTTGGAAAAAAGAAAAATTAACATATCTTTGAGAGAATGGCTTTATGTAAGTTTCATTCCCACAATTATAGTTTACATTATATCTATCAGTCTCCTATATATTCAATTTTTCATACTTTAAATTTTCAATTTTCTATCAAATTAAATTTATTCTTTATATAAAAATATCATGATTTAGACGACAACTTTATCCATAATTTAATGTAATAACAATTCTATGTTATTGGCAGCCAATACGTTTTACCATCCCTGTAAATCCTTTTTATCTTGGATCGATTCTCTAGGAATCTCAATAAAGCTATTATCTGTGTAATTTTCAGTCCAGTTATATTTGAAAGCTCTCTTATCGTAATTCCCTCAGGAGTTCTCCTCAAGACTTTTAAGATTATATTGGAATTGACTTGTCTTCTCCAAGATTTACTTAAATTATAATGTTTAATTGCTTGCTCAATTTGATTTGTTGAAACTCCATATACTGCTTTTTTAGATCCTGCAACATATCCAAGCACAATTATTTTACCTTTCCTTCTCAGATCATTTAAACACCAATTTATAGTTCTTAAGGGAAATTCCCTTCTCAAAGATTCTGTTAAATCTTCCTTTGTCAATGGAATCTTACTTAGAATGTTTAGAATCCTCCTCCTACAGTTTTTTGTGACCATTCGGCTAGCCTTAACTTTTGGAACTATGACTTTATAATTTACTTCGTCAGCTTCCAATTCTCCGCGGATAATTTTAATTAACAATCCTAACTTTTTCAAAGTTAGGATTGGAAGATCATATCTGGTTGCAGTGTTTAATTCTTCCAGTCCTAGATCTTCGAAACCGACTACTAAACAGCATGCAATATTGGAGTTTCTCATAATATCTTGGCAGATGAACATTTTTTTCCAAAATTCACTGTAATTTTCACAGCATATTATTGCATATCCATAGTCTTGAATATAGAAATCAACTGTCCAGTGTACATGCTCATTCAAAAAGGTTTTTTCAATATAGGATAAATTTGCCTTTCTAAGTTTAAGTCTAACCTTGCTGGCTATTGAAACCAGTTCAACCACCAAAAACGAATATCAATAAAATAGTAAATAAAATTTATCATTAAAAACAAAAAATTTCATGATACGTATATAGGTTAAAAAGCCTATATGAATCAAGAACTTTATGTCAAAAACATGGAGACATCAGTTTTAGCGCTCGAAATGCAATTTTAGAAGGTCTAAGTAACCTAAAAGAACCAATACAGACTAGGAATATCTGCTCCCTATTAGATAAATATTTCTGCAAAATTGGCATGTTCGATAGAATAGCCCAGCCCCTTTCAACCTAACAAAATAATCTCCGCCATATCCATATGCTTGAAAATGTTCAAAACCGGGCGTTTTTGAGCATTTAAATGGATATGTTTTTAAAAGGGGGTTTTTGAATATAAATAATGGTGAAAATTTTTGAGCAAAGCGGTCGCCTATATCAGAATATCACAGGAATCTGAAACCCCTGAAAATCAAAGATTGGCGATAAATCGCTGGGCAGAGGAGAAGAAATTCAATATTCAAGGATATTTTATAGATGAATTCATTTCTGGAGCAGTTCCGCCGAGGCAGCGTCCCCAATATAAGTCCATGCTGAATTTCTGCAAATACAACAGGATAAATACTATTATATTCTATGATGTGTCAAGACTTGGAAGAAACCTCGAGGAAACCCTATACGAATTAAAAAGACTGATTGAAGAAAACTTTAACATATATTTTGTATATCCCGATTTCCTAAACCAGATCAACGATCCAATGATGAGAAAGTTCATAGTCTCCATGTTCGCATGGTTCGCAGAACTATACAGATATGACATTATCCAGCGGACAAAGGAGGGTATTCGACGAGCAAGACTCCAAGGCAAAAGGATAGGCCGACCGCCAAAAAAGATCGATTTCAAGAAAGTTAAAGAACTCAGATCTAAAGGTGTTTCATATAAAGATATTGCGAGAATTCTAGATGTAGGATACTCTACACTGCTAAGAAAAATAAAAAATTTAAGATAATTCAACCCACCTAATGTTTTCATTTAAACTAATCTAAAAAGCGATAAATATGTAACTATACATATTCTAGTTGGTGAATTTTATTGGCAACATACTTCCTAGATGAAAATAAAGTACATTATATGTGGGATAAAACCCTTAAACCAGCATTAAAAATAGATCCAGGAGACAGAGTTATAATAGAACTTCGAGACGTGACAGATGGACAGATAACCCCAAACTCAACCACTGAAGATCTAAACAAACTAGATTGGAACAGAATGTATCCGCTTGCAGGTCCAATATATATACGAGGAGCAGAACCCGGAGATACATTGACAGTTCGAATAATAGATGTTAAAACGAAAGGATGGGGTTGGAGTGCAATTCTACCTGGATATGGACTGCTAGAAGAATTTGACAAACCGTATCTTAAAATTTGGGATCTAAGTGAAGGAGACTACACTATACTCGACGACAAAGCAATAATACCGATAAAACCCTTCTGCGGAACTATGGGTGTAGCCCCAAAAGAGGAAGGAAAGCATCCAGTAATGCCGCCGGGAAATTTCGGTGGAAACATGGATATTAAACATTTAACTAGAGGCTCAATACTCAAATTGCCAGTATTTGTTGAAGGTGCACTCTTCTCCTGTGGAGATGGACATGCAGCACAAGGTGACGGAGAAGTATGCGTAACAGCAATAGAAGCCCCATTATATGTTGTATTGGAATTCGACATTGAAAAGAAAACGAATCTGAAAAGACCTCAAGCAATAATATTTAAAGAACCATATGAAGAGTATGAAACATTCTATATGACTATGGGGATAAGTTCCAATCTAATGGAAGCAGCAAAGATAGCTGTGAGAGACATGATAGATCTAATATGCGACAAATACCGACTTAAAAGGGAAGATGCATATATACTTGCAAGTCTAACATGCGACTTAAAGATAAGTGAAATCGTGGATAAACCCAACTGGATAGTAACAGCACACATGCCCATAGACATCTTCATAGAGGAACTTGAATAACCATAGAATTAAACAGAAACTGACAGAACAAAAAAGAAATATTTGAATAATTTAAAATAATTGGAGGATGAATTATGTTCTTCAAAAGAAAGAAAAATTTTAGAGATTCACTTAAAAAGCTAATTGAAACGCCAACTGAAAAAAGTGAAGCAGCAATATTATATTTGGGATATTCAGGAGTCATCGTCAAGACGAAAAATCATTTAATCGCCTTCGACCCTGCAGACCTACTAGACCGCAAAGAGATAGAATATTTAAGCAACTTGGAATTGCTTTTATACACTCATGGACATGGAGA
>Ga0180301_10001008_pt1 | contig 22106 bp, 22 predicted proteins | sample GuaBasSediGuay16_FD_121797 | JGI IMG/M metagenome (GOLD analysis project Ga0180301, IMG submission 121797) | Subseafloor sediment microbial communities from Guaymas Basin, Gulf of California, Mexico - Guay16, Core 4569-2, 12-15 cm | ecosystem: Environmental > Aquatic > Marine > Hydrothermal...
ACTCACCTTTAACCCTTCCCATATTCATATAGGCTTTCTGTAAATTAAATTTATTGAAAATAAAAAGCAAATTATTTTTTTTGATAAATATAAAGATTCTAGTGAGGATGGTATTGAATTAATGTTAATTTTGTTATGTCTTTTTATAAAATTCATATAAGTTTGAGTTATCATTAGAGATCGACGTATTAAATTAGTCTTAAAACCAAAACTTAATATTTATTCGGAACCCTTAAAACCTTTCTTGGTAAAATATGTGCCTAAACGATGATGGAGTGTAAAAGATGTTTTTATGTGGACTTGTTTCAATAGGATGTTGTGATTCTGCCTTTTATTAAAGTAGAGTAATTACAAAACGGTTAGTGCTAAAGTATATAAGGTGGGTCTTTAATTCGTAGTTAAAGCAGCTGGGATAGTAGTGCGATTATGTGAGGGTAGGTTGATGTCCAAAAGGAGAAAGCTAAAGGTTACTGATAAATATACTGGTGAAGTTATTGCTGAGTTAGATATGGATTCTATAGAGGATTTGAGGAGAAAAATTAAAAAGGCGCGAGACGAGAAAAAGAATATTTCAGGTAAGAGTTTTGAGGAACGTATAGAATTTTTTAGAACACTTGGAAGACTGATACGAAGGAAGAGTAGGGAAGTTTTAGAGATTTTAACTAAGGAAGGCGGTATTCCATTAAAGTATGGGAGAATTGTACTAAGAACGGTCACGCAGGCTATGTTAGTTATTGATTATTATGCTGATTTAATTCGTGAGAAAGATGTTGAGAGCTTTAGGGGCAGGGGTAAAGTTATATATGAACCTGTGGGTGTTGTTGGGGGTATAACTCCTAGAAACGCTCCGCTTTTCCTTACAAGTTATGTGATGGGCACCTCCCTAATATCTGGAAACAGCGTAGTTCTTAAGCCTTCAACGAAAACTCCGTTGGTAGCGCTTAAGCTTAGGGAACTTGTTAAGGAAGTGGATGATTCCATACCAATTGAGGTTGGTATTTTAGATGGAGTGACTGCTGCTAGAGAATTTATTTCAAATCCTTTTGTTGATGCTGTTGTTTTATATGGTAGTACCACTACTGGTAAAGATTTGCTTATACAATTTGGTAAGTATTTAGAATCTACAAAAACGAGTTTTTACGGTGCCACCTTCATCAATGGAAAGTTGAAGAAAATTGTTTTGGAGATGGCTGGTAACGATGCGGGAATTGTTATGTCTGATGTAGATGTTGAAGACGTTGCTAAGAAGATTGTTAGTGGAGCTTTTACTAATGCTGGGCAACAGTGTATTTCTTTTAAGAGAATAATCGTTCACGAAGATATTTCAAAGGAATTTATTGAGGTACTTAAAGGCGAGGTTAGTAAATTAGTGATTGGCAATCCTCTTGACGATAAAACTGATATAGGGCCAATTGGCTCTGAAACTGCACTTAATATAATTGATTTTATGGTTAAAGATGCTGAAAAGCGTGGAGGAGAAAAAATAATTGAAGGAAAGAGAGATGATCCCTTCTTTACTCCAACTCTTATAAGATTCGATAAAAATCTTATTCTAGGGAAAAGAGAGGAGGAAAAACCTTTTTTGTGGCGTGAGGAGGCTTTTGGACCTGTAAGGAGCATTGTTGAGTTTTCAACTGTAGAGGAGGCCATTAAACTTGCTAATGATTGTAAGTATGGGTTAAGGGCGGGTGTTTACTCTGATAACATGGACGTTGCTATGGAAATAGCTAGGAAATTAGAGGTTAGTTCCGTAATAGTTAATGAGGATCCGCAGTATTTTGATGTGAGTATGATGTTTGGTGGAATTAAAGACTCGGGAATAGGTGGAGCTGAATATATGGTTTTACATCTTACCAACAAGAAATATGTACACATAGCTTAAGTGGGTGTTTAAAATGAATGAAGACGTGATGAAACCTATTGTTGAGGAAATAGAGAGTATTGTTGGAACTGAAAATGTTAGTTTAAGTAAGATAATAAGATTAAGTTATAGTGAGGATGCTTCGCCTTTTCACGCCAGAATACCTGGTTTGATTGTTCGTCCAGCAGAGACTTTAGAAGTTTCCCAAATATTAAGGTTAGCTAATGAATACTTGGTGCCGGTGGTTCCTGCTGGCGGTCGAAGCGGTATTTGTGGAGCTTGCCTACCTCGTGTGCCTAGTGCTATTGTTTTAGATCTTACGCGAATGGATAACATTGTTGAAGTTGATGAAGATTCTCAAACCGTAACTGTTCAAGCTGGTTTGAGATGGGCTGAACTTATCTATAAATTGGGTAAATTAGGTTATAAGGTGGGGTTTAGAGGGCCTTTTGGAGGAAACGCTGGTACAATTGGTGGATCTTTATCTTCTAATAGTGTAGGTTGTGGTAGTGCTAAATGGGGTAGTACTGGTGATAGCGTAGTTAGTTTAGAAGTTGTCTTACCGACTGGTGAAATTTTGAGAACTGGAAGTGGATGGAATCCTTTGGCTAAGAAATTTGCTAGATATGCAACATTTAATGATCTTACAGGCCTCTTTATAGGTGATCATGGAATTTTAGGCGTAAAAACCGAGGTTACTATTAAGATTTACCCGCTTCCAGAAGGTAGAGTTTTCGGTGATTTTGGGTTTAATAGTGTTGAGGCTGCTTCTAAAGCTATGTATGAGATTCAAAAGAGGAAGCTTGCTGAAGAACTTGTTTTAATGGCTGATAGACATACTGTTTCAAGCTATGCTCCACAATTGGCAGAAAAGTATCCGGAAGTTGAGTCTGTTCTCGCTGTTATTATAGAGGAGGCTAGTGAGGAAATTGCCGAAGCTAAGAAGAAGCTTGTAGAGAAAATTGTTCGGAAATGCGGTGGGTTCTTTATTGGAACTTTCTTCTCCCGGCTTCATTGGGGTGAAATGTTTAATGTTGTTCAACCATTGTTTGAAGAGGGTTACTGGTACAATACATGTCATTTAAGACCTATTACAATGTTCCCTGAACTAGTTAGGAAAGCTCATGAAATCTTCAAAAAATATGGAGTTGAAAAGGACCCGGAGATAACTTGGGTTGCAAGCGCTCTTGGTATTGATAGATGCCACTGTACTGGTTGGATAACGCTTTTCCTAAAGAACCCGGAGAAAAAACATATTTTGGAGAAAACATGGTCTGATCTTCGCAAAGTAATCATCGAAACTGGTGGCGTACCGTATTGGACTGGTCTCCTCTGGGAAGAATATGTTTTGCCTCGTGTCCATTACGGTTTCTTTGACCTTTTGAAGAAAATAAAAAGAACGTTGGATCCGAATAATATTCTTCACCCCTTGGTGTTTGGATTATAGAGGGATGTAAAATGGCGAGGGTAGCGTTTCCTAATGTAAAAAAGTTTGAGGAGCTTTTGTATCTTTGCGGAAAATGTGGTGATTGTAGTTTAGCGGTTAAAATTGCTACTTCGAAATCTCCGCTTTCGCATCCTTGTGCAGTTAAAAATGTACTTGGCTATGAAGCATATGATGCACGTGGCAGAATAATTATTATCAGAAATCTTTTGAATGGCAAGTTAGAAGTGGATGATGAAATTTTGGATTGGGCTTATACATGTACTACTTGTGGAACTTGTAGAGAAACGTGTTTAGCGGTTGAGGGAGGAATTGATACACCGTCTATAATGGAAGCTTTAAGACATGACCTAGTTTCTCAAGGTTTTAGAATCAAGAAACATCTTTCGATTTTAGAAAATATTAAGAAACTCGATAACCCTTACGGGGAGCCTAAAGAAAAGAGATTGAGTTTTCTTGGAGAAGAGCTTTCGGGTATACCCGAAAAGGCAGAAATCGCATATTTTATTGGATGTACCTCTTCCTATAGGACTAAGGAAATAGCTTTGGCAGCGATTAAACTTTTAAAACAACTTGGAATAAAATTCACGATATTAAGGGATGAAACTTGTTGCGGATCAATATTATTGAGGTATGGTTATGTTGATGAAGCTAGAGAACAAGCTGAAAAACTTGTCAAGAAATTTAATGAAATAGGTGTAAAAACTGTTATATTTACTTGTCCTGGTTGTTATAGGACCTTTAAGAAAGATTATCCTGAAATTCTCGGCAGAGTCTTGGGATTTGAAACACTTCATTTAGTCGAATTTTTAAACACTTATCTAAAAGATAAAAACATCGCATTTAAGGTAAAGAACGGTGAAGTGGCTACCTACCATGATCCGTGTCACTTAGGTAGACATCTAAATGTCTATGAGGCCCCCAGGAATATTATACGCTTAGTTGATGGATTATCGTTGGTTGAAATGGAAACCATAAAGAATTTTGCTCACTGTTGTGGTGCTGGTGGCGGTGTCAAAAGCACTTTTCCAGATCTTGCATTAAAAATAGCTAGGGATAGAATAGATGAAGCCTTGGAAACTGGTGCAAATATGCTTTTGTCTGCTTGTCCATTTTGCAAATTGAATTTAAAGCAAGCAGCAAATGGTGAATTAAAGGTTTTAGATGTAGTGGAATTGTTAGCTGGAACTTATGTTGGTGAAGTTAAGGAGATTATCCCTAAAGCTGTGGAAGTTGTTGAAGTAACTCCTGGTATGAAGCTTATGGACTATTTAAGTGAACATGTTGAAATATTTAAAGGATTAAGAGTAGGTTGTAAGTTTAATTACGAGATTGTTGATTGGGAAACTGAGAAACCTAAGTTGAAATTTTATGTGACCGTACTTGAGAGCGGGGAAAGGCCTAAGATTAAAATTTCTAAAGGGGTTGCAGATAATCCAGATGTGACTATAATTATTTCCGAGCCAGCGGCTGAAAGACTTGTTGAGTGTAAGGAAAGAAGCGAATACGCGGAGTTATTTGGAAACTTTTTTAATGAACCAACTGACGAAGAGTATATTGATGTTATTCTTCATAGGAGTACTAAGGAACTTATGAGAATGGGTTATGGAGAGTTTGCTAGGGAAGCAGGGCTAATTTAAATTTTACGTCAAATTTTGTTAGTTATGTAAAATCATAAAGCTTATAGAATTAAATTTGCAACATAACGTGCATACATAAAATTGTAAAAAATATCTATGGTTATAATGAAGTTTGGGGAATTTATAATGTCAAAAGTATATTTTGCCGATATTAGAAGCGGTTTTGGCTATAATTTACTGGATAAACTTGAGCTTTTGATGAATAAATTAGAATTAGAGAAGAAAATTGATAAGGGAGATATTGTTGGAATAAAGACTCATTTTGGAAGCCTAGGAACCACGAGACATCTTCGACCAATATACATTAGAGTAATCGTTGACAAAGTCAAGGAACTCGGTGGTAAACCTGTTGTTGTTGAAACGTGTGGACACGGCTATGGTGGTGGTATTTGGGGTGTAAGAGCTACAGCTACAGGATATTTGGATGTTGCTGCAAGAAACGGGTTTACTCCGCAGTCTTTGGATGCTAACATTCTTATTTTAGATGGACAGTGGGGTCTTGACTTCTTTACTTTTGAGATTAAGGGCAATAGATTGTCGAAAGTGTATTTGCCCAATGGTCTTAGGGGTATAGATTTTATGATTGTTGCTAGCCATTTTAAAGGCCATGATATGGCTGGTTTTGGTGGTGCGTTGAAAAACGTGGGTGTTGGACTTGTTGCTAAACCTAGCAAAGGTTTGGTTCATATAGATGGAGAAATAAAACTTGAAGAAAGTGGAGATGTTAAGTGTACTGGTTGTGGTCGATGTGCAGAAATTTGCCCAGTAAAAGCCATCACGATGATTAATGGTAAGCCCGTTATAGATTTTGAGAAATGTATTTTCTGTGGTTTTTGTTACTCCGGACTCATATGCGAACCTAGAGTCCTAAAACCCAAGTGGACAAGCAGCGAGGAAGGTACAATTAGATTTATTGATAACGCGCTGGGAGTTATAAGCTATCTTGGTAAGAACCATTTTGCTTATATTAACTTTGTAATTGATGTTACGCCGTACTGTGACTGTGCTCCCTTTAGTGACCAGATTATAGTGCCTGATCAGGGAATTTTGGCCTCATTTGATCCCGTTGCTATAGATAAGGCTTCCTATGACCTTGTAAACCAAGCTCCAGGTATTCCTGGAAGTGTTGTTGAAGAGAGAGATGCTATGAAACCGGGAGTAGACAAGTTTTCTAAGATATTTGGTCATAATTCCGCTGTTTTACAATTGGAAGTTGCAGAGAAGCTAGGTTTGGGGAGTAGAGAATACGCTTTAGAATGGGTAATTCCTGAAGTACAAAAAGAAGCCTTGAAGAAAACATAGACCTACCCTTTAAAGGTAAATTTCATATTATTTTCTCGCCTACGGGACAAACTTTGATGCACATGCCACAAATTTGTTCCCCGATATTCGGTAATTTACTGATTTTTTTCAGTCTACTGTAACATTTTTCAACATCAAATACCTCATCTCGATTCACAGGATAATCTTTAAAGTTTGATGGCTTAAGCGCACCTACCGGACATGCATCTATACATTTAGTACAGTTTCCACATCTGTTCTCAAGGGGTTTTCCTGGGATTAGGGGCATATCTGTTAGCACTGTTGCAAGCCGTACTCGAGGACCATATTCGGGTGTAATTAGGAGTATGTTTTTACCTATCCAGCCCAGCCCCGCAGCTCTTGCAAACGCTTTGTGTGACACATGCCCCATTGCTGATTTCTCATCAATGGTCATAGATGCAGGTACAGGCTGAGCGTTATATCCGTATTCTGTTATTTTTTGGGCAAGTCGAAAGGTTATTTGATCAAGAAGCATATTTGCAGTTCTGTAAGCATGTGCATATAACTCCCCTGGGTTTTCCTCTGTTATTAGCTCAAAAACATTTTTGGGCAATGGAACCGCTATTGAGATAGCATATTTAAAATTCTCTAGTAAGTTCGGGGGATTTGTTTCAAGCTGCTTTAAAAGATTTAGATCCGCTACGCCTACTAAGGCTGCGCCGAGTGAAACAGCCAATTTCATTAACTGGTTTGTAAAATTCTTTTTCATTTGAATTAGATGCTCCTTCCATTGTTGTTCTATCTAGTTTAGGTCTATAAGTAAATTAATTAACCCGTTTTATAGAAGTTATGGTATTGGATGATGAGAGGACTACCGACTGTATTTTTATGATGAGCCCTGGCTTTCCTGACACTTACCATTTCAAACTCTTTAGATGATTTTTATTTCTGCTTCTCTTAGTATTCTTCTTTCTTCTGGCTTTATTTTTGCTATTACTTCGATGTATTGGTCTAGATTTGATGACCGAAGTTTTCTTACCAGTAATTCTTGTATTTGAAATATGCCACTACTGTTACTCATATGGACTTCTATTCTGACTGGTTTTTCTTTTCCGCTTTTTATTTCCACGTAGTCTATGGCTAGTGCTGATATACTGTGTATGCTGACTTCTCCAAGTTCGAAAGGTATTCTTGCTCTTCCTTTTGCCATATCTGTTGCATCCGCTACTCCTATTATTCCAGCTTCCACTGTTAACGCTACCACGTCTTTGTCATGTGCATAGATTGCGTGTAGCACATTTGCTAAGACGTGGATTCGCTTCTCTATGTCGTCTGTGTATATTTCGTTTAGGATTCTTTCCACTATTGGTTTCGCTATCCATAAGGAGAACTGGTAATGCCGTTCTCTATGTACTATGTGTCCTACATCGTGTAGGTATGCCGCCAACAGCACTGTTAGTCTTGCATCGTCTATGTCGCCAGTTTTTTCTTTTATTGTATTTGGTTGAATACCAGCCTCGTAAAATAGGTCTAAGATTTTCAAAGCGTTCAGGCTAGTAATGATACTATGGGTTTTTCCGTGATCATTGTATCTTAGCCTTCCTACTGCCGCTATATTTACCGCTTCAAGAAGAGAATTTATCTCTTTGTCATTTATTAGGATTTCCAGGGCCTTCCTGCATTTTTCGCTTTTTGATACTTGTTCTTTGAGTTTTTCCATTAGCAATTCTTGAAACGTAAGCTTATGGTGCTTATCTCTCTTTTGCGTTTTTTTCATGCGGAATCACTTCCTAAAAACTTTTGGTGATTTTGACAGTTTATGTTGAATTAGAAATGGAAAGGGTTTTAATATTTGTTTTACAAAATTTTTAGTTGTAATGGAGGAATGTAAAATTGGAAGCTCATGTGCATAAATTGTTAGAAGAGGCTGAAGAGTATTTGGGAAAAAGAAATTACTCCAAGGCAGCATATAAATATTTTGAAGTTGCCAAAACATTTGAGAAAGAAGGAAAAACCAAGGAAGCGGAACGTTACTTTAAACAGGCTGTTGACAATTTCGTTATTGCTGCTAATGAAGCTAGACGAGTTAAATCGTTTAGAAAAGCGGCTGAAAATTCTCTTATGGCCTTAGAAGTATATGAAAAATTAAAAATGATGGATAAACGGGATCCTTTGATCTTAAACATAGCATCTGATCTGGCAAATGCTGCCAATGAGTACCTTATGTGGGGGGAAATTAGGGGCGCGGCTACATGCGTTACTATTTCGAGTTTGATATATTTTGCTGCTAACAAAGTTGATGATGCAAGAAATGTTATTGAAGGCTTTAAGGAAAAAATTTCCGCTGAGGATTTTGAGGCTAATAGAATATTGAACATTGCATCTTTAATTCAGAAAGTTATTGTCGATTCCGATGTTTCAGTGTATTCAGAGGTTGAGAGGTTAGTAAATTCCGTCTTAAAACCTATGCTTCCACTTATTAAGGGCAACATGTTTGTTAAAGTTATTGACGAATCAATACAAATTATTGGTAGCAAAATAAAGAAGGAAGTTCGATTTCCAAGAATCGTCCCTGCTTTTCACATTCCGTTTGATTTAACCTTTGGAACCTCGTTTGACATCACCTTAAAGATAAAAAATATTGGTAATGGAGAAGCTAAAAACCTAAAAATCACTTTTAACATACCGGAGGAAATGAAAATTGTTAGGGGAAAGCAAGAGACTACCATTGACGTTCTTCCAGCCAATAAAGAAACAGACATAAGATTAACACTGAATGTCCCTGGTAAGGATGTAGAAAAAGAGGAATACAGTATTGACGCAAGTTTAGAATACTTTGATATGCTTGGAACAGCTTATTCAACAACCATAGGCCCTATAAAAATCACGTTACATAGAGTTCGAGAAAGCGAAAAGTTAAGGAAAGAGCTAAAAAATAAAGTTGAAAAAATACCGCATTTAAAGGAAAAAGCTAAGGGCCTACCTGAGGTTCTTAAATACGTATTTCTTCGATTAATAAATGATACTGAGGACCTAACAAGTAAAGTTGAGAAACTTTTGCGAGAAGAAAAAGTGGATGAAGCCAAAAGTAGTCTTAAAGTTGTGGATTTTGTTCTCAACGAAATATCACAAATACTCGAAGATAAGAAACTGGTAGAAAAAATCGAACTTCTGAGAGAACAACTTAAAAAAGAAGAAACTACTATTAGAACTTCAGAGGGTTCTTCTAAGGAAGCTGGGGGATAAGTGTTGTTTAAAGTACTCGTGGTTCCGGTAGGAAAAGTTCCAAATAAAATTCTTAAGGCTGTTTGTCAAGCGATAAGAGAGATATATTCAGTAGGATGTGAAGTTAATCTTGAAAGTCTCCCCGTTCCAGGTGAAGCTTATTATCCGGAAAGAAAACAGTATCATGCTTCACATTTTGTATCTCTAGCAGAAGAATATGCACGTAGGCTCAACTTTACAAGGGTTATAGCTATTACTGATGTTAATCTTTTTGTTCCAGGTTTAAATTTTGTTTTTGGTCAAGCTAGTTTACATGGAGTTGGCGCTGTTGTTTCTCTTTTTATGCTTAGGCCTGAAGTTTATGGTGAGCCTCCCAATATGGAGCTTTTGTTGGAGAGAGTTGTTAAGACCGTTATTCATGAAATTGGTCACACACTGGGTCTTGGTCACTGTAATAATCCCAGGTGTGTTATGAAGTTTAGTAATCATGTAGGTGAAACAGATTTTAAAACCAGAAATTTTTGTTCAGTCTGCAGAAAGAAGGTTGATCGGGCTTTAAAGGCGTACTTAAATGATTAGGATGGTGAATTTAATGAATGTTAATTTAGAAGACATGAGAAGGTCATTTTTAAGGCAAGTTAGAGAATTTAAGCTGATGCTAAAATCCAATAATAGATTTATACAGATTTCCTTCCATATAGGTGACCTAAGATTTGTACTGTTTGAAACGTTTTTTGCCTTTATTATTTTTGCTCCTTTATTTTTGTTATTCTTTTCACCTGGCGTCATTTTACTCTCAAATCTCATAGATGTACTTTTTCTTTCATTCATTTTCTCTTCTCTATTTATTGTTCTTCCAATGAATGCGATTTTAGCGTTCTTAGGAAGACGTTTTGAAAGAAAAACATTAAAAGAAGAAAAAACACTTTTAAAACTTGGTAAGAGTATAATAGATGGAGAATTAGCGTTCCTTCGAAAATTTTTAGATGCAAAGATAGAGCCGCAGAAAGATTTAAGTGAGAAGGACCTTATAGATATGATTATTGAAGGTAATGGTGAAAAACTGGCTTACGGTCCTCGAGGGCTAATACTTCGTGTAAAAGATTGTTTAAATTTTATTATTATGGATTCTGAGTTATTCGATAATCAATATGGTAGATTTTTAATCTTCAGGTTCGGTCTTCCTCTAGAATTTAGAGTAACATTTTTAACGAAGATAACTGCTTCGAATGAGAAAGTGGATGAAAGGGTTGAAGAAGAAAAAGTGGAAGCACCGGAGTGGTGCAATAAGTTTATTTTCCTCCTTAAGAAATACATTGGTTTATCTGATAGTAAGGAAATTCTTTTGCGTTTGGAAAACAAGAAGTTAGAAATAGCTATTTGTAATTATAGGCCATTAGGCTTCTCAGAATATTCGCAGTTCCTACAAGAATTGAAAGATCTTATTTGCAACATGTTTGGGCCTTATGATATTAATTAAGAAGTCTTTCGGATAAAATGTTGATGTCGTGAAAATTTGAACCGTCTGTTGCCCTAAATATAGTGATACGACTTCTGGTAGGACTTGATGTATCGGGATGACTCCTTTATTAACTCCAGTACACCAACTATGGATATATATGTAGAAAACTTTGTTTTTATATCTGTAGTATGCTGAAAGAAAATCGTTTGGATGTAAGGGTGCTTTTTTAACGTAAAAGGGCCATAGTTTGCATGCGGTTGGCTTATCCTCTTGTATGCTACAGATGTTTCCGTCCTGAAATATGCATGTTCCACCTTTCCTCTTTAAGTATGGTATTCCCTTTTCAAACTCTATGACACTACTGCCATATTTTTCCATAAGTTTTTGAGCTTCATTAACACTTAATGGGACCTTAAACTTGCGACAACACTTGCCGCATGCAAAACAAGACCATGTTTTTACAAATTTCCAGGGGATTAAGGGCATTAAATGCCCCCACCCCGTAGGTCTTTCTAATTGCCATGAGATTTGGTATACTGTTATTTAGCACATCTTTTCAGAAGAAAATATATTTAAAAAGGTATTGATTGGCATTTATTGTCTTCTCTTTTCCTTTAGAAACCAGAAAACTAAGAAATCTTTGTCAGATGCAAAGTAGCTTCTCCATTTTTCGGCTTCCTTTTCATCAAGGAACCAAAAAGTATAGAGTATTCCTGAGTTATTCCATTTCACTGCTGAAGGTGGTATAGGAGGCTTTTTGGGCTTATCTCCTTGTGTAAGAACTACTAGCCGCCATATATATTTATCATTGGTTTCTCTAGTTTGTTGGAGCATTTTTATACCCTGTTCCTTTTTAAGCCGATTTAATTCACTTTGCTTTATCTTTATAAATAATACGATAGAAGTAGTTGTGCGGAGTCTTAAATGGCGCCATTTAAATATATTATTTGTTCATAAAATTTCTTAGTTAAACTAGTCTAGATTAAGCCTTCTGTTTTGCACCATTCTATTGTTCGTGCCATTCCTTCCTTGAGAGTATATTTTGGTTTATAACCTATACTTTTTATTTTTGAAATGTCGTAATGGCGATGTGCAAGTATTGTTTCCAGAAATTCTTTACTTATTTTTGGCCTTTTACCTGTAAGTTTGGCTTTGATTCCTGATATGAAAACACTCATCTTCGCTAAAAATACTGGAATGTGCTTTACTTCCCTTTTAATCCCTAGATAGTCTAAGATAAAGAGATACAGTTCTTTAAGTGTTATTGTTTCCTCATCGGCGACTATAAAGATTTCTCCCTCTGCTCTTTTTTCATGGGCAAGTAGGAGAAGCGCGTCAATTAGATTTCCAACATATATTTGATGAGTTAAGGTTTCTCCTGAACCGATTATTGGAAGCTTTCCTTTTGCAATTAGAGGTATAAGAACCTTGTATTGCGGCGAACCTTCCCCATACGCTGGAGCAGGTCTTATAACAGTTATTGGAAGCCCGTTTTCTTCATATGCGCTGAGTAAGATCTTCTCTGCTTCTAATTTTGTTTTCCCATATGTTGTAAATGGTCTGCAGGGTGTTTCCTCATTTGCTATACCTTTAAATCTTCCTATTACTGATACTGAACTTGTGAATATTATTTTCGCATTATATTTCAAACATTTGTCAACTACGTTTTTTGTGCCTTCGACGTTGACAGAGTACATTAGTTCTTTTGGTGCTGAATAGCTTACTATCGCTGCAAGGTGGAAAACTAGTTCTGGTTGAACTTTTTTAAATGCTTCTTCAAGGCTTACATCGTCCCTTATATCACCTATAATCACTCTTATGTTTTCCATTTCAAGGGGGTCAATCGCGTAGACAGTAATTTCGTGACCTTCTTCTTTCAATTTTCCGATTAAATGTCTACCTATAAAACCTGTTCCACCTGTTACTAATATTTCCATTTTAGGCATCTCCGAAGCTTAAAAATGTTATCTTTTGGCGAATTGTGTGGTAAGGCAGCATATTAACTTTTTAGAGGGAAAATTTAAATATATGGGTTTTTCTTTGAAGGGATGCGAGGTTGTTGATGTGAAGTGGTTTATGGAGCTTCCAGACGTTTTTGAATCTACTAGTCATAGGATGAATAAGCAATTTACTTCCTTTAGGAAAAAGTTACTTAGGTTGTATAATTTGCGTTTAATTTTTCTAGCTGATGCCTTCGATGCTGACGAGAAACTTGAAATATTTTATGACGATTCCGGCTATTTGATGTGTGAAATTCTATTTAAAAAAAGTGGGAAAGTCGAGATTACTGCCTACTCTAGAAAAGTAGCTGAACTAGATGAGGCAAGGGCAGGGATATTTAATTTTTTAAGAAATAAGAGAACAGAAAGAATAAAATAACAGTATGAAGAAAATTATAAATTGTTAAATTAAGGCTACTAAAGGGGATGTCTTTGTCCATTTGGGAAATGAAGTTTGGAGAAGAAACAATAATTTTTCACGATGTAACTGCAAAGCTTGGAAATGTTATTCTCAGACACTATTTAATTGATGACTTTAGGCAGAGAGGAAATCTTTCTTCTTCGGAGTTCGAATTAACATGTGATGGAAAAAGTAAGGCTATTGAGTATTATGCTTCCATTCTTATTTGGACTGTAGATACAGATCAGCCTTTTGGAATAATTTTTGAGTGGTTGAGCCTGGGAATTAGAATAGTTGCTGTAACACCGAAAGACTTTGCAGATCAGCCCACAGATGTGATACTTTCAAAAATCGAAGATTTTACAAACAACAATAGTAATATTAGAGAAATAAAGGTCATTGTTTCACAAAAAACTAAATTTTCGGTTAAATAAATCCCAGTTGGAAACATTTTAAAAGTTACTGATAAACTGATTTCCAATTAAGTTAGCTTGGTTGTGGTTTCATGTCGTGGAAAGAATCTCCATCTGAAGAAGACCTAAAAAACTTTAAACAGTATGTGGAAAATGCGTGTGAAGATTTGTATACGATAGCGAGAAATGATGCTGAAATGATTTCAAGCAAGGTAAAAGAGGGAAACTTTAAGGTTGCAGCGGAATTTGTCCTTGACATGGTTATAAATTCTGTACTTGTTAATAACACGGAGTCTCCTAGGAAAGTTATCGAGTTTATGAGGAAAAAAACCGACAAATATGGTAGGATTTTTGGAAGCGATGCTTTCAAAGTCGCAGAAAAGCTTTTGAAAGCATTTGAAAATAAGGATTTGGACATGTTTTCTGAGGCTATGCAAGAGATCGTAGATAAATTATTCGGTAAAATTTCGCTAGAGCTTAGATTTTCCACGCTTAAAGATCTTCACTGCGCCTTTTTTACGTACAGGTAGGCTTATTCCCCCTGTATATATTTTTTAGGTTTTAATTTAAACAGATCCCTAAACAATCCTTTAATAACATCTATTACGCTTCTAAGTAGGAAGTGTTTTACCAGTTCTAGCCCTTTTGCAGCATATTCTTCTGATCTCTCTATTCTGAACCAAAGTGGGGGGTGAGGGTCCCAGCTAAACCATCTAAGTACAGATCTACGCAATTTATAGGCTGGCATAAATATTGTGAACTTTCTGAGGGCTGAAGCAAGTTCTTTAGGTTTTCCAGAAACATATATAGCTTCTAGATCTGATTTTGCTTCAAAAAATTTTGCGAAGAAGAAAAGAAGAGTAAAGGCGGCGAAAAAGTATAGAAGCCAGAAGTGTACGAGAAAAGGAAACTTGTAGAACAATAAAATTCTTAATGCGTATTCTCCCATAAAAAGTGAAAATAAGCAAAGCGGATCTCTACCTTTGATATGGGAAAACTCGTGTCCGACAATTACCTCAAGTTCTCCCTCATCACATATGCCTAAGAGACCGGAGGTTATGAGTAGTGTTGATCTTTTGGGAGAAATTCCTGCTGCAGCAGCATTCGGTAGTAGAACGTTAGCAATTGCTATTTTTGGCCTTTGTACTTTGAATTTATCAGCGAGAATCGAAACTAATCTATAAAGGTCGATATTCTTCACATCTAACTGCCTAATCTCTATGTCTATTCCTATGTCCCTTAATGTTTCCAAAACTTTGAGTGGTGTTATTAATTCTCCAAGAGCTATTGTCCTCTCGTAAATTGCTTGTTTGATCTCCGTGATTGAACTTCCGTACATGTGTAGAAACCATTGAAGGTCTTTATATCGTGTTACTATTTTTACTAGTTGTACAATATTATATTCGTCTGTTATCTTCCATTTTCCCATGGCATATACTATTTTGTCAGCGTTAAAGAGAATAGCCAGTTGCGCTACAACGGCTAACAGTATGGCCAATACGGGGTTTATAAAGAAAACTACTAAGATGATGAGGTAGGCAAAAATGTATAGCATTATCATGCTGTCGCTAAATAGTCCGAGTGATCTAGGTGTTTTAAGTTTCTCGGTTATCGGTGGTTTACCTGTTATAAATAGCAGAGAAAGAACTGCGTTACCTTCTGTTCTAGCGAAAGTTTGCCCGGTTCTTTTTAAATGAAATATTATTGATGTTAACCATTGAGATGGGCAAGTAGGTGGGTAATATATTTCAGCATACGGCTTCGTTGTCACAAAAATGGATATCTGGGCGTGGAATTGGGGATATGCTGGGCAAACTTCAAGGAATCTAACCACGTATCCTTCTATGGTTTGTTCAACAGTGTATCTAAAAATCAGTGAGGATTTAGGTACTACGTAATATTCTTCGATAAATTTTAAGAACTTACCAAATTGGGAGGGATCTAGCTCTATTTCCAATGGGATTTTCATATATTTAGGCGATATGTTCAATTTGTTTTCCACCTGAGCTTGGTGTAACCTATGATTACAAATTTATTAAAATCTTGTTTAAAGGCTTATTTTGTTGAAAGCCAGTTGTGAATAATGGGTACTACGTCCACTAGGCATTTTGGATTCTCTTCTTCAAATGTTTTAGTTCTGACTGTGTTCGTTGTTAGAATTTTCCCTTCAAGTTTTTTAACAAGGTTCCTAAGTAATTTTTCACCTTCGTTTATAGTAGGTAAAACATGGGTTACACAGGACACAACTTCTTCTGCTCCCTTTTTTAGCAGAAAATTCCTAGCTTTTATTAGAGTAGACCCGCTTTTCGTTAAATCGTCCACAAGGATTACTTTCTTTCCTTTAACATTGGAACTACCGCTTATTATAACCGTGAAACTATTAAATCTTTGTTTTTCGAAGCCTTTGATTCCAAATCTTTCTTGAGCTCCTTCATCCGGGGTTAATAGATCGTAGGACTCCAAGTTGAATCTTTTTGCGGCTTCCTCTATTAGGATTGGTACAGCAGATAATAGTTCTAGTTTACCATCTTCCACTAGCTTCCTTATCCAAGGCAGTTTTCCTGGTGGATGCGGATCTATTGCAATAACTTTGTCTGCTTTTGCTAGAGTTAATTCGACTGCCAGCTTGGCAGACATTGCTTCTCCTGTTTTAAAAGCCTTGTCTTGGAGAGCACATGGTAAAAACGTGTAGAGTACAATTATTTCTTTTGGCGGTTCAAGCTCGTGATATTCATATTTTTTATGTGTTTTTTCGAAAACCTTGAGTGGTTTCCTTAGTATGTCTAAGACTTGTAGAGTTTCCCATAGCCTGTCAGCAGTAGTGAATTTTTCTTTATCGAGTTCTCCGCTGTAGGTTGCGCTTTGGATTACTAAAACTTGTTTCCCTCCAAGTTTTTCTACGTTTTCAAGTCTTGTGTAGAGATCACTGTTTGGGAAAAAGCGTTTTCCATCGTAGTTTAATCCACTTGTATGAACATTGTAGCCTAATTTCTTAAATTGATTTGCTAAGTGTTCTGCGCCTGAGCACAGAATAATCTCCCATTCTTTGCTCAAAATTTTTCCTCCATCGCGTCTTTTTGTCTCAGGTTTTTGAGGTAGATTACATCTTTTGGCCAATAGTAGAGATGCCAAAGTAAATATTTAAATTCTCGCCTACTATACTTTTTTTTAAGTTCTTTTGGTTCAATGCTTTTATACCTGTTTTTTTCGAAAAACTTTCTGACTTTAAAGTTGTTTTTACCCGTTGTAGCCCAGAGGTACTTAGCTCCTCGGTTCTTAAAGTAATGTTCGGCTTCTTTAAGTAGAGCACTTCCAACTCCTTGTCTTTGCCAGCTCGGTTCAACGAATATGTAATAGATGTATCCGTGAAGTTCTCCTTTGAACCAGAAACTTTCTAATTCTACTACTCCAACAGGTTTTTGATCTACTTCAGCTACTAATACTTTTTCGCAACTAGCAAGGCCCCAAGTTGCCCATTTAGCATCCAGAATATTATTAAAAGCTTTATATGCTATTTTTGATGCTTTTTCTCTGTCCTCCTCTTTATAGGAACGAACTTTTATTTTTAGAGGCTTTATCATGCATACTTCACCGGTTTTAAGTTAGAGTTAAGAACAAGTTAATTAAAGAATTAGCTCTATTTTAGGTTAGTGCCAGGATAGATGAAATCCCTATCCAATTTAGGTGCATTAAAAAACGGAACAAAACTAATTTAGATTTTAATTAAGGTTTACGTTAATAAACTGGAGGGAATAGTTTGAACTATGAGCGTGTCATTCCTCGTTTAAAGATAGGGCAATATTGGTTTCCGATGTTAATGTTGGGTTCTCTTCCTTTTCTCGGCGTCTCTTACAGATCGTTTGAATATGATGAGGTATACAGGAAGCGTTTTAGCAAAATAGAGAATATTGTGGACATTATATCGATGGGAGTTGAATATGGCATCGATGTTTTGGGCATTATGCCGGATATCGGCAATCCCCTCTTTAACAATTTACTTTATGCCATTAAAAAAGTGGAAGGTAGTTATGGGACTGAAATTGGTCTCGGGGTTTGTGTCTCTTTGCCTATTGAAATAAATGGGCAAGTTAATACATTTAGAAGATGGCTAACTTACTATCACTATGAAATAAAGCTTGTTGATGAGAGAAAGCTTTTAGAAAGATATTTGAATGACCCGGTTTTGCAGTGGAGAAAAGGTTGGAGTAAGGATTTTGCCAATGCTATTAAATGCATGAGGCCTTACGTAGAAGAAGATTTTGAAAAGATTTCTATAAACTTTCATCGTGTTGAAGAGATTTTGAAAGTTTTTGATGGTTATAGGTTGGTGTTTATTGAGCCGGGTTCAGAGGTAGATTTTTTAGCTATTTCCAAACGTTTAGATATTTTAAGCATTTTATTAGATTTTTTAAAAAGTCAGTTTAAGGTTCCTGTAATTATCGGTTCTCACCATACGGGCGTCACAATACCACTTTTAGAGAAATATGAATTAAATTTTGACGGTTTTATGACGCCTATAAACATGCTTGGTATCATGATGTTCCCTTCACGGGAGTTATCTCTTAGAGCCATTAAAAATACAAATAAGCCGATCATTGCGATCAAGGTTTTGGCTGGAGGCAGATTAAACCCTTCAGAAGCTATTAGATTTGCTTTAAGCTATGTGAAGTTCCTTATGGTGGGAGTAGCTTCAATAAAAGAGTTAAATGCTCTAGTAAGAGCATTGTTTGATGCTTTAAGTGATACTCGGGTGATTTGAGATGAATGTAAAACAATTGGCGCTTGTAGCTGTTTTAGGTGCCCTTGGGGCGTTATTGAGATATTTTACTGCCATTACTGTCGTTCCCGGCGTCGTGGAATTTTCACCATCTTTTTTAATTCCTCAATTAGCTGGTATGCTTATGGGCTCTATTGGTGGTGGTTTATGTGGGGTAATTGTAGGTGTTGCTGGTTCTATTCGTGGAGGAGAGTTTCCACTAATACCTCTTTTAGGCAATGTAGCTTTAGGTCTCTCAACTGGGATCGTTAAAGATTTCGTTGGTGATGATAAAAGAAGGTTAAAAAAGTTCTTATACGTGATTTCTGGAGCCTTTATAGGTGGATTTATACCTACATTTGCTATTTCTATAATTTTTGCCCCTGCTTTTGCTGTTGTTTTCTACGCTTTGATTGATGCTTTTCAGGCTGGTTTTTGGGCTTTTATCGGCGTGATAATATTAGAGATATTTGAGAAATCTGGTTTAACTACTTCTTAATCTTTTAATTTTTTGGATAATGCTTCCCAGAGCGCATCTTGTAGGGGTCTTTGAGCCCTTTTTGTTTTCCCATCTTTTCTGAAGAATATTCTTCTCTTAGGATTATCTAATATGTGACCTATAACTTCTGCAGGTATTCCTTTACTATTTAAAGCTTCAACTATTTGTTGTGATTTTTCAGGTTTTGCTGTTATTAGGAGCGCTCCGCTGCCTATTAGGCGAAGGGGGTCTATTTTTAGTAGCTCACATATCTTTCTTGTTTCTTCACTAATCATTTTTCTTATCTTTTCTTCTTGTACTGCAAATCCTGTTTTGCTTGCGTCTGCTATTTCATGTAGACCTCCTAAAACCCCTCCTTCGGTTGGGTCATGCATTGCGGTTACTCCTCCTACTTCTGCTGCTGTTAACGCATCTTTGACCACACTGATTTTCCATTTGTATTGTTTCGCTTTTTCTATTAAATTTTTATCAAGTAGGTGACTGAGCTCCTTTTCTCTTTCGGTTGCTATTGTTGCTGTGCCTTCGATGGCTACTCCCTTTGTCAAAATTATTTTGTCCCCAGGTATTGCTCCGCTACTTTTTATAAAATTATCTTTTTCAACTTCTCCTATCATAAAACCCGCAACTATTGGTCTTTTTAGTCCGGGAGTAACCTCTGTATGACCTCCAACAATTGCTATTCCTAATTCTTTTGCAGCTTTATCCATTTGCAAAACTATGTTCTCTAATGTTTTTTCATCTGAGTTTTCTGGAAGGAGAATTATGGATAAGAACCACGTTGGTTTTGCTCCATGACAGGCAATATCGTTTGCATTAACGTGCACGCTTAGCCATCCTATATCTTCTATTGCCCCTGTGATCGGGTCTGCAGCTATCACTATTATTTTGTGCTCCAATTCTACTACTGCTGCATCTTCTCCTATTCCTGGACCTAGCAGCACTCTTGGATTCAGTACTCCAAGATGTTTGAAAACTATGTTCTCTAATGTTTCCGACGGTATTTTCCCTTCTGGTAATTTTTTGCTCAAGTAAAAGGCCTCCGTATCTTTTCATCACAATTTCAGCGGAGTGTACATTAGTGATGTAAATAATATGTTGGAAACATTTATTAGATTTAGTTGATGTAAAATGGAATGCTATTTTACATTTCAAGTTTAGGGTTTGAAGCTTTAAAGTTAAAAGCTTAATGATTAAACATGATTTAACTCTAACTCTTTCAGTTAATGGAGGTATCACGCATTGGGTCATTTATGGGGTGTAAAAGCTAAAAGACATGGAATGCGAAGAAAGTGGCTCAAGAAAAGGAGAAGAAGAATGAAGAGAAAACAAAAGAGAAGAAAGTAGGAATATTGTTAGATGCATCTTTATTCCATTTTTTAAAGGAAACTTCTTTTGGTCACTCTACAATTAACATTTTAGAAATATGTTAAAAGAATCCATGCATATCTTTAAGTCATAGATTCGACCGTTGTATTAGAAAATTCGGCGATCTTTACGTGGGATCTCCACTAAGCAGCCCTTTGTAGGGTTTTGCTAAGTAGACACCACTAGTCATTCCTGATAGGTCTGGAACCCTTATTTTTCAAGTGAGTATATAAATTCTTTTACTGCGGCTCTTATGTCGTCGCTTTTTGGATGATATAGTTTAATAAACCAGCCCTTGAGTTCATTTGATGCAATATTGCTTATCCCCTTAGAAAGAACCACTTCAACTCGTTTGAGCGTCAGTTCTTCAGCTTTTTGAGCTGGTATAATTTTATAGTCACTTACAGCAATGTCGAATGTTTCTTGCTCTATTATATCTGCTTCAGGATACTTTATGCTCAAGATTGTGAATTTATTTGTCTCATCAAAACTAGTTACGTTGTTTGAATCGGCGATGGGAACCGCTATTTTTATGATGCCTTCTTCAACTTTTTCAAGTAATATGTCAATTGCAATAATATGCGGGATAGTGTAGATCGTTCTACTAGTTATATATCGTTTTATTTCTTCCATTTCGGTATACGTCGTTAATGGTGATAAGAGGATCTTGCAACCACCATAGCAATAGTGTCCACATTCAACGATCCAGATATCTTTTACATCCATAACGCTGGGCAGCTCCAAGCATACGTTTTTCAAGACATTTTGCGTGTTTTCTGTTTTTTCCTCTTTCGTAGTTGCTTTAAACGTTTTGATTGCTCTGAGTAGAGATTCACGTAAGCCTATTATGCCGATTAAAATAGCTATTCCAGGGTCAAACCAGTATATCGTAAGAAGGTTTAAAATTACACCGAATGTAGCTAGCGATCCTATAATAATCATCATTCTTAGGGAATCTCCAAGCCTTCTACCTAAGAATGGGAGTTGGTCACGTAAAGAGTCCTCCACTCTCGAGGAAGAATAGGCGGCGAAAGATAAAGTTACTAAGGGTGTAATAAAGCTAGCATAGGGGTATCTTAACATACCAACGCTTCCAATGGATAAATAAGCCATGTAAATAGTAAAGAAGAAAACAATTAAAACAATTATATTGATAGTTAACATTACGTAACTTGTGTTTTTTCCGGGGCTTCGACCAGCGCAAACCTTCTTAATAATGTAATAAATTATGATGCCCTCCGTAATGTACAGGAACGCTACTATCGCTGATAATAGAATGCTGAAACTACTTCCTAATAACGCCACGAACAGATTTATTCCTAAGAAGACTGCGAAATATACAATAAACTTTCCTACTACAGCGTGAGCATGGTGAAATATTTCCATTTCTTCCAATTAAACCACCAGTGAGTATTATTATATTGTTACACCACTATATTTATTTTACTATTGTAAAGGTGTAAAATAAGCTCAGTTAACATCAAAAATAATAAAAAATATAATTTATTTATTGAAATGAAAGTTATAGTAGTTTAAGTTCCTCGTCCACTGGGATAGCGATAAGCTGTAACAGTGGCTTTATGAAACTGGTTTTTGCCATGTATGTTCCTGTCTCGGCTTCAAATCCGTAGAGATCCTTCCACAGCGTCTTGTTCCAGTAGTATGGATTATATTCGAAGACTAGATATGAATCCTCTACATATTCCTTGAGGTAATATGGTCCAGTCGAAACTGGTTTTTCATTAACTAACTTATGGGTCCAGTCCGTCTTATAGAAG